>ENA-OQLB01000795-OQLB01000795.1-human-gut-metagenome-genome-assembly--contig:-NODE-795-length-16033-cov-1.725324_pt1 | contig 16033 bp, 15 predicted proteins | sample MGYA00242656_ERZ504813 | MGnify/ENA primary metagenome ERZ504813 (study PRJEB26092, sample SAMD00036388) | human gut metagenome | host: Homo sapiens | study: EMG produced TPA metagenomics assembly of... | reverse complement strand
TAGTATATGCCAACTACACAGGGCACATGATTCTATTTTACATTAGGAAGTAGTGATACCGGGTTAAAAGAAGAAGGTTATTTAATGACTGTTGGAGATAGTGTTAAAGTTGAAGCAGTCGACAAAACAGGGGCTTTCTGGGCAACACAATCAATTTTACAAATTTTAAAGCAAAATAGTAATACGATCCCTAATGGGCAAACTCGTGATTACCCTAAATATGAAGTTCGGGGATTCATGCTGGATGTTGGAAGAATGCCATATTCATTAGATATATTAAAAGATATTGCAAAAAATATGGCTTATTATAAAATGAATGATTTCCAAGTACATTTAAATGATAACTATATTTGGGTTGAAGATTATGGTGATAATGCTTTTGATGCTTATTCTGGGTTTAGACTAGAATCAGATATAAAAGCGGGTGGTAATGGTGGATTAAATCAAGCTGATCTAACTAGCAAAGATGTTTTTTATACAAAAGATCAGTTCCGGACATTTATCCAAGAATGTCGGGATATGGGGGTAGCGGTTGTTCCTGAATTTGATACGCCAGCTCATTCTCTAGCTTTAACGAAGGTTCGTCCAGACTTAGCGATGAAAGATAAATCTGTAGCACGTCACTGGGATCATTTGGATCTAGATAGTATGTATGATGAGAGTTTAGCTTTTACTCAATCAATTTTTAATGAATATATGAATGGTGATGATCCGGTTTTGATCAAATACAACAGTTAATGTAGGTACTGATGAATATGATGGTAAGTACGCAGAAAACTTCCGTCAATATACTGATGATATGTTAAAATTTATTCAAGATACAGGACGCGATGTTCGTTTGTGGGGAAGTTTATCAATGCGCAAAGGTTCTACACCAGTTCGTTCTGAAAATGTGCAAATGAACATTTGGAATACAAGTTGGGCTAACCCCAATGAAATGTATAAACAAGGTTTTGATTTAATTAATATGGTTGATGGAACTTTATATATGGTGCCGGGGGCAGGCTATTATAACGATTATTTAAATAGTCAAAATATTTATAATAACTGGCAGCCTAATAATATGGGTGGAACGATCATCGGCCGGAGATGAGCAAATGTTAGGTTCTGCATATGCAATTTGGAATGATATGGTTGATAAAAAGGCGAATGGTATAAGTGAATATGATATTTATGATCGTTTTGAAAAAGCTTTACCGGCAATGTCATCTAAATTATGGGGCGATGGTCAAGATTTAAAATATAATGAATTAAATGAAGTAGTTAATTCATTAGGAACTGCCCCAAATTCAAATCCGCGTGATGTTGTAACGAGCAAAAGCGATACAGTATTAAACTATGATTTTAATAAGAGTGAAATCGTTGATAAATCAGGAAACGAGTATAATGTCGTTAATAAAAAGAATGTTGCAACTGTAGCAGGAAAATTTTCTAAAGGCCTAGAATTAAGTGGTGGTGAAAGTTATATTGAAACACCATTAGCAGATATGGGACCGAATAACAGTGTATCTTTCTGGGTGAAAATGGATAAAGACGCAACTGGTGAACAAGTTTTATTTGAATCAGATAAGGGTTCAATTAAAATGTCACAAAAAGATACTGGAAAAGTAGGCTTCTCAAGAATCGGTTATGATTATTCATTTAATTATGAATTACCTAAAGACGAATGGGTAAAATTAGAAATAAAGGGATATGCTAATAAGGCCGAATTGTATGTTAATGGTGAATTAGTAGATACTTTAGCTAAAAATGCAACTGGTGGTAAATACGCAACGTTAACTTTACCATTAGAAAGAATTGGAAGTAAGACAACATCATTCAAGGGGATTATTGATAATTTAGAGATTTCAACTACTGGTAGTCAAAGTGATGACACTGATTATACAAAGGTAGATAGCAGTAACTTTACTGTATCTACAGATAATGAAAATCCTCAAGCAGGTAATGAAGGACCGATTACTTATGCATTTGATAACAATGAGGTTACTTTCTGGCATAGTAATTATTCCCCATATCAAGCTTTACCAGCAACTGTAGAGATTGATATGAAAGAAGTTCATACTATTAATCAATTTGATTATCTACCACGACAAGATGGTAATACCAATGGGCAAATTACTAAATATGAATTATATATTAAAGAAAATGCGGCAGATGAATATCAAAAGGTTTCTGAAGGAGAATTGGCTGCCAATGCTTCGTTAAAGAAAATTACTTTTGATGCAGCGAATGCTCGATATATTAAATTTGTAGCGTTAGAAGGTACTGGAAATGGCGGAAAATCATTTGCTTGTGCTTCGGAATTTACTGTACGTCAAATTGACTCTAAGGCAGAATTAAGAAAAGTAGTCAACTTAGCAGCTAATTATGAAAAGGAATATTATACAACTGCTTCATGGAATGATTTTGAAACAGCATTAACTAATGCTCAAATGATTCTCGATAAAGCAGATGCTTCATCAACAGAGATTGATGACGCTGCGAGTGCTTTAAAAACAGCGATTGATAGTCTGGTTGAAATTGGTGATGTGGTTAAAACAGAGCTTGAAAGAGTTATTGCTGAAGCACAATCTATCGATACTACAAAATATACCGATAAAACAGTAGATGTTTTAAAAACAGCATTAGTAAATGCAATTAGTATCAATGGTAATGAAAATGCTACTCAAGAAGAAGTAAATGCAGCAATTACAGCATTAACTAATGCAATTGATGAATTAGAACTAAAAACAGATGTATCAGTGATAAAACAGATTTAGAAGCTTTATTAAATATTTGTGGTACAATTGATTTGAATAATTACCAAGAAAATGGTAAAGCTGAATTTAAGGCGGCTTACGAGTATGCTTTATCGATCTTTAATGAAGCTGATGCTACAGAACAAGAAATTAGGGATGCAATGAATAGGCTGTTGGAAAGCTAAAAAGAATTTAAAGGAATTGAAGTAACTCCAACTGATCCTGACAAAAATGGTCAAGATAAACCTATTGACAATAAAGTTGAAACGGGAGATAATATAAATGTGCTTTATTCTGCGTCAGGATTAGCATTGGCATCAATTGTGTTTTATTTCAGTAAAAAAAGAAAAAGATCTAATTAAAAATAATTAAAGATAGGGGGAGAGCATAACGAGCTCGTCCCTCTTTGTGTATAATTTAGAAAATTAGGTTTGATAATATAGCAGTTTGATCCCGTTCTTTAAAATATTTCAAAATATGAAAAAAGGAGTTTGATTAATTGATTAGGGGCAAAAAAATTGAAAAAATTAAGGAATCATGGGGATTTTAGATGGTTTCATATATTAAACTTCTTCTTTAATAATTAGAATTTGTATGATGGAATCAAGAAAATTTGCATTTTTAATTCAGATATGTTATTATGCAATGGTACGTTTTAGATAGGAAGTGAGTTAATGAAAGAACAGCGTGTTAAACAATTGAATAATTTTATTAATGAAAATATTATCAAACGGAAAGCTATGTTTATCCCAATCTTAGGGGTATCAGTATTTATGTTAGTAGGTTATGCCGCGGTCGATAAAGAAGCACCAAAAATTGTTTCTAATCGAATCGAGGTTTCATATGGTGACAAAGTAGATTTAGATGCTATTGATATTACAGATAATCAAGATAGTCGTCCGGAAATCGAAGTTACTGCAAATGATCTTAGCAGCGTGAATGTTAATCAGTTAGGTACATATGATTTATCAGTCACGGCAACAGATAGTTTTTCAAACACAGCATCTAAAGTTATTAAAGTAGATGTTGTTGATGATGAGGCACCAAAATTTAAGGTTGCTGGAGTCGAGACAGGGTATGTCGTACAAGTACCGATCAATGGAAGTCAAGATATTTCCAGTTATGTAACTGCTTCAGATAATGTTGATGGTGATGTTTCGCCATTCATTGAATCGAATCAGGAATTAGATACGACTAAAGCGGGAATTCAAGATATTAAATTATCAGTTACCGATTCTTCTGGGAATGTAAATGAAAAGACGTTTACTTTTGCAGTATCTGATTTGACTGCTCCAGTAGTTACTTTATCACAAGGAAATGATATTGTAATTGATTATGGTAGCGAATTTAAATTAGAGAACTTTTTAACAGCTACTGATGATCAAAGTGCTGTTACCAACACTGTTACTGGTGAGGTAGACACTAAGAAAGAAAATGAAGTACAAACAATTACTGTTAGTACGCAAGATGAAGCTAAAAATGAAGTTTTAACAACTTTGAATTTTACAGTAAAAGATATAAGTGGACCACAAGTTAATTTGTCAACAAATGCAGTTGAGGTAATTAAAGGTGATGCTTTTGATCCAAGACAATATTTAGTCTCAGCTATTGATAATAAAGATGGTGATGTGACTGGTAATGTTGTAATCGGTAATATTGATACTGGCAGCACAGGAGATAAAGCTGTTAACTTATACAGTAAGTGATAGTTCTGGTAATCAAACAGTTGCAACTTTAAATGTAAAGGTTTATACACCGGGAAGTAAAATTTTAGAAACTGCTTATACAAAACTAGGTAGCCCATACGTATGGGGAGCCACGGGACCAAATTCATTTGACTGTTCAGGATTTACATCTTGGGTATATCGTCAGCATGGAATTTCCCTTTCAAGAACTGCGCAAGCTCAATCTCAAGGTGGTAAAGCAGTTGATCGTGCAGATTTACAACCAGGAGATTTAGTCTTCTTTGGTTCAAGTACAAGTAGAATTACTCACGTTGGAATTTATGTTGGAAATGGACAAATGGTTCATTCACCACAAACTGGAGATGTTGTAAAAGTGTCTAGTTTAAATCGTAATTACGTGTGTGCAAGAAGATATTTATAGAAAAGGGCGTTTGTCCTTTTCTTTTTTTATATTTAGGCATAAGAATATAGGGGAGGTATATAATGAATAGTTTTGATCTTATTAGGGTATTATGTAATACTAGTCCTAAAGCTTATGCTTTAATTACAGGAGCAACAGTTACGGGAACAATGCTAGCATATAGTTTTGAAGAAGGAACGATCGTTGTGGTTGAGGCTCAAGGGTTACCGGCTACCGGTTGTGGTTTAGGGGTACATGGTTTGCATATTCATGAAGGTTCTAGCTGTAGTGGGACACCGGAAAATCCTTTTGGTAATGCTGGAGGACATTATAGTACGACAAATTGTCCACATCCATATCATACTGGGGATCTGCCACCTTTATTTTCTGAGGACGGACAAGCTTGGATGGCGGTATATATTTCTAAATTTACACCAGAGCAAATTGTTGGGCGGACTATTATAATTCATGGAAATGTTGATGATTTTACTACTCAGCCATCGGGAAATTCTGGGCCGATGATTGCTTATGGTGTGATTAGGGAATTATATCAATAATATTTACTTTTCTTAAGTTAAAAAACAATCTAACTATGGTACAATGTAGTGGCGGAGGTATGAAGATGAGTAAATTATTATTTTTTGATATCGATGGAACACTGATTGAGTGTAATTTAGATATCTATTCAATTACTGAAAATACTAGAAATGCATTAGATAGATTAAAAGAAAATGGACATGATGTTTTCTTAGCTACAGGACGGTGTAAATGTTTTATTACTGAAGGGGTTATGAATTATCCTTTTAGTGGGTATGTGACTTGTAACGGAGCTTATGTAGAATATCATGGTGAGCCAGTATATAAAGCAATAATTCCTAGTGAGGCAATTAAAGCAACGATGGCGTTATCAGAACAATACGATTTTAACTATTATTTTGAAAGTAGTGATTATATCTATGTCCGTGATCAAAATGATGAACGTCATCAGTGGTTTGCAAAAAATTGGGGCATGAAACCGGAGACAGTTATTGATGATTTTGATCCAGAAACGATAGAAACTTACATTGGGATGATTGTTGTTAATGACAAAAAAGATATTTCGCCAATGGTTAATGCATTGAGTAAATATTTGATGTCCAAAGACATCAAAGTGATTATTCTTTTGATTTAACTTTAAAGGGTGTCTCAAAAGCAGTTGGAATTGAAAAACTGGTAGAACGAATTAATCGAAATATTGATGACACTATTGCTTTTGGTGATGGACGAAATGATATTGAGATGTTGGAAACAGTTAAGATTGGTGTAGCAATGGGAAATGCTGTTGATGAGGCGAAGGCTGTTGCTAACTATGAAACTGATCGAATCGAAAATGATGGCATTGTTAAAGCTTTAAAACATTTTGAATTAATTTGACAGCCTTAGGGCTGTTTTTCAGTTAGTTCTTTATTAAACGGGTATACTTAAAGATGTCTACAACATTCGCTTGAAAGAAGGGATGATTGTGCTATACTTTAACCATAGTGTTTTTAGATTTGAGAAAGGAGATAGGTGTTAGTGCCTTGTTAGATATGATCTTACAATTATTTTGTTTAATAGCTGGTTTTGTCTTATTGATTAAAGGAGCTGATATTTTTGTTGAGGGAGCTTCTAAGCTGGCTTCAAAGCTAAATATTCCCCCAATTGTAATAGGTTTGACGATCGTTGCTTTTGGTACAAGCGCTCCGGAAGCTGCTATTTCTATTACTTCGGCGTTAGGCGGTAATGTTGATTTAGCAGTTGGAAATATTATTGGCAGTAATATAATGAATGTTTTGTTGATTCTAGGAATTACCGGGTGTATCGCTAAACTGAAGGTTAATAATAATACATATCGATATGAAATTCCTTTTGTAATGGTAATAACTCTAGTTTTATTAATGTTAGGAAAGTTTGGCAGCTCGATTTGATCGATTTGATGGAGTGCTTTTATGGGGATTATTTTTACTGTTTTTATACTATTTATATCGTTTGGTTAAAAAGGGTGAAGAAGTGCCATTGGATGAAGTTGAAGAATTAGATGAAAAAGATACGCTGCTCCGACTAATCATCATGATTGTTTTAGGAATGGCGGCAATTGTAATTGGTAGTAATCTAACGATTGATGCAGCTACATATATTGCTGAAGAATTAGGGGTTAGTCAACGTTTGATTGGATTGACGATTATTGCTTTTGGAACATCGTTGCCGGAGTTAGTGACTTCAATGACAGCAGCTTGGAAAGGTAAGAGTGATCTGGCAATTGGTAATATCGTCGGAAGTAATATTTTTAATATCTTGTTTGTTTTAGGAACAACAGCTTTAATTTCCCCAAAAGCAGTTGCTTTTGAAAGTGGTTTTATTATTGATGGAATCGTTGCAATTGGGGCATTGTTTCTATTATATACTTTTATTGGTAGCGATGGGTATTTAAAAAAGAGTGGGGCAATTATTATGCTGATTGGCTATTTGGCATATTTTGTAAGCATTTTATAGGAGAAATATATGATTAAATTAGGTCATCGGGGATATAGTTCTAAATATCCAGAAAATACAATGTTAGCTTTTAAAGCTGCAATTGATGGTAATTTTGATGGTGTTGAAACAGATGTACAACTAACGAAAGATAATAGGCTAGTCTTGATTCATGATGAAAAGATTGATCGGACTTCTAATGGTAAAGGGTATGTAAAAGATTATACCTATGATCAATTGTGCCAATTTAATTTTAACTATCGTTTGATGGAATCGAGGCAAAAATTCCGTTGTTAGAGGAATTGTTAGATTATTGTATTGGTAAAGATGTAATCTTAAATATTGAAATAAAAACTGATAAGATTCAGTATCCGAATATTGAAAGAATGACTTATATGATGATCAAAGAAAAGGGCTTATTAGATCGAGTAATGTTTTCATCGTTTCATTTAGAGAGTTTGCTTAATCTTAGAGAACTTGATGATAGTATTTATCTTGGCTATTTGTATGAAGATAATTATCAAGTCAATAAAGCTAAAGTATTTGAATATCGTTTTAATGGAGCACATCCTAAATATACTTTTTTAAATGAAAAGGAAATCAATGATTATTTGCGTCGGGGTATAGATGTAAATACTTGGACAGTAGATAGTGATGATATTAAAGATTTTTTAGTTGATGAGGGTGTTAAAACAATAATTACGAATAAAGATATCTAGGTAAAAAGACCCTAGATTTTTTCTCATCCAGTAAATTAAGCAGTGATACAAGTGTTAGCGTTTTCATTGTAAAGTTAGTGTTTTTGTTGTGAAAAAATGCACAATATTACTTGTGTTTTTTGCAAATTTGGGGTACACTATCGGTGGAAACAAATTAAATATTTCACAATGAATCGGAGGAAGAAATAATGGCAGAAAAAAAAGCTGTTAACAAAGTAGTTGAACCAACTAATGAAGAAATCGATGCTCATGTTGATCAACTAGTTGCAAAAGCTCAAGTAGCTTTATCAAAATTTGAAGAATTCACTCAAGAACAAGTAGATTACATCGTAGCTAAATGTTCAGTTGCTGGACTTGATGCTCATGGTACATTAGCTGAAGCTGCAGTTAATGAAACTGGACGTGGTGTATTTGAAGATAAAGCAGTTAAAAACTTATTTGCTTGTGAATATGTAACAAGTAACTTACGTCACTTAAAAACTGTTGGTATCATCAATGAAGATCCACTTTTAGGAATCACTGAAATTGCTGAACCAGTAGGTGTTGTTTGTGGTATCGTTCCAACAACTAACCCAACTTCTACAGTAATTTTCAAATCATTAATTTGTTTAAAAACAAGAAACCCAATTATCTTCTCATTCCATCCAAGTGCTCATGCATGTTCAGTAATGGCTGCTGTAGTAATTAGAGATGCTGCAATCGCTGCTGGGGCTCCAGAAGATTGTATCCAATGGTTAGATCTTAAATCAATGTATGCAACTACTGCATTAATGAAACACCCAGGTGTTGCTACAATCTTAGCAACTGGTGGTAACGCAATGGTAGCTGCTGCTTACTCTTGTGGTAAACCTGCATTAGGTGTAGGAGCTGGTAACGTTCCTGCTTATGTAGAAAAAACTTGTGTATTACCTAGAGCTGTAAATGACATCGTATTATCAAAATCTTTCGATAACGGTATGATCTGTGCTTCTGAACAAGCTGCTATCGTTGATACTGAAATCTATGATGCATTCATGAAAGAAATCAAAAGATTCAAAGTTTACTTTGTAAATAAAGAAGAAAAAGCAAAATTAGAAACATTTATGTTTGGTGCTGTAGCATACAGTGATAACGTAAACGCTGCTAAGTTAAATCCAAACGTAGTTGGTAAACCTGCTACTTGGATCGCTGAACAAGCTGGATTCAAAGTACCAGAAGATACTCAAATTATCTGTGCAGAATGTAAAGAAGTTGGTCCAAATGAACCATTAACAAGAGAAAAATTATCTCCAGTATTAGCTGTATTAAAAGCTAAAAATACTATGATGGTATCTTAAAAGCAACTCAAATGGTTGAATTCAATGGTTTGGGTCACTCTGCTGCAATTCATACAGAAGATCATGAAATTTCTAAGAAATTCGGACATGCATGTAAAGCAATCCGTATTATCGAAAACGCTCCATCTACATTCGGTGGTATTGGTTCTGTTTATAATGCATTTATTCCATCATTAACATTAGGTTGTGGTTCTTACGGACATAACTCTGTATCAAACAACGTAAGTGCTGTTAACTTAATCAATATTAAGAGAATCGGGAGACGTAATAACAATATGCAATGGGTTAAACTTCCTCCAAAAATTTATTTCGAAAGAAATTCGATTAAATATTTAAGAGACATGAAAAAAATGGAAAAAGCCATGATCGTTACAGATAGAGGTATGTACAATCTTGGTTATGTAGAAAAAATCGAAGATGTTATTAGAAGAAGAAGAAATCAAGTTGATTTAGAATTATTCTTTGACGTAGAACCAGATCCAAGTTTCGATACAGTTCAAGCTGGTCTTGAATTAATGAACAAATTCCAACCTGATACAATTATCGCATTAGGTGGGGGGTTCTTCAATGGATGCTGCTAAAGTAATGTGGTTATTATATGAAAATCCAGAAGTATGTTTCGATGATATCAAACAAAAATTCATGGATATCAGAAAACGTGCATTCAAATTCCCTGAATTAGGTAAAAAAGCTAACTTAATCTGTATTCCTACAACTTCAGGAACAGGTTCAGAAGTTACTCCATTCTCAGTTATTACAGATAAATCTTGTAACAAGAAATATCCATTAACTGACTATGCTTTAACTCCAACAGTAGCTATCGTTGACCCTGAATTCGTTATGTCTTTACCAGCTGCAATTGCTGCTGATACAGGTATCGACGTATTAACTCATGCAGTTGAAGCTTACGTATCTATCTTAGCTTCTGACTTTACTGATGGATGGGCTAAACAAGCCGTTAAATTAGTATTTGATTACTTAGAAGAATCAGTTAAAGAAGGAACTCCTTTATCTAGAGAAAAAATGCACAATGCTGCAACAATCGCAGGTATGGCTTTCGCTAATGCATTCTTAGGTATGAACCACTCATTAGCTCATAAAATTGGTGGGGAATTCCACGTACCTCATGGACGTACTAATGGTATCTTATTACCACACGTTATCAGATATAACGGAAGTATGCCAACTAAATTAAACATCTGGCCAAAAATTGAAAACTTCAAAGCTGATGTTAAATATATGGAATTAGCTCAATTAATCGGATTAAATCCTAAAACTCCTGCAGAAGGTGTTCAAATGTTTGCTGACGCTTGTGAAGAATTATGTCACAAAGTTAATTTAGCATCTAACATCGAATCTCAAGGAATCGATAAAAAAGATTGGGATGAAGCAATTCACAGAATGGCTATGAATGCTTATGAAGATCAATGTACTCCAGCAAATCCAAGAATGCCTATGGTACATGATATGGAAGCAATCTTAAGAACTATTTGGGATTATAAAAATAAATTCGATAAATAATAATGTTTATCTTTGAGGCAACACCAAGTGTTGCCTCTTTTTTATTAGACACTTTGTGTTATAATGGGCATATATTAAAGTATCGGGGTGTGATTTAATGCGACGTAATATTTATAATTCAATATATTATTGTGTTTTAGGGTTGATTTTAATTGTTATTTCATCAATGGCAATTATTCAGCGAGAAGATTTTTTAATGCGTGTATTTGACGTATTGGCATGGATTTTGATTATTAATGGTCTTCATGAATTAAGTGTATTTTTAAGACGTCGCTTTAGAGGAGATTTAATTAATATAATTGGAAATATTGGAGTAGGAATATTTATTTTGTCTTATACAGCGATTCCAATTAGATTATTATTTGCTATTTTTGCAATCTATGTAACATTAAATGGAATTATAAAATTTATTTCTTATTTAAACTATAAAAAAGATAAAGTGAGTAAACGATTTCCAGTTTTGTGTGGGGCTCTGTTTTTGATCATCTATGGCTTGGCACTGTTATTAGGGAGATATGCTGATGCTAATGCAATGATGATCTTCATTGGCGGTTATGGCTTATTATTAGGAATAAATTACATTATTGATGGAATCTTTACCGCTATTCCCCAGCAGCATAAAGACAGTTTAAAGAGACGGATCAGAATACCCGTACCAATCTTTATTTCTGCCCTTGTACCAAAAGTGATGATGGATTATATAAATGAACGGTTAGCAGTTGAGCCAACAGAGAAGTTTTAGACGATCAGAATCACGCAAATGTAGAAATTTTTATTCATGTTAGCCCAGATGGATTTGGGACAATTGGACATTGCGATATATGTATCGATAATCAAGTAATATCTTATGGAAACTATGATTACGATTCTATTAGATTATTTGAAACCATTGGGGATGGTGTTTTGTTTATTGCTCCACGAGAAAGTTATATTCCATTTTGCATCGAAACTGATCATAAAACGATTTTTAGTTATGGGGTTCGTTTAACAGTTAAACAGTTAGCGAGTGTAAAACGAGAAATTGAAAAGTTAAAAGAAAATACCTACCCTTGGTATCCGCGTTCATATAAAGATAGGAATGATTGTAATGACTATGCCAGCCGTCTTTATTTACGAACGGGAGCTAGCTTTTTTAAATTTAAAAGAGGACGCTATAAAACATATTTTGTTTTAGGATCTAATTGTGTTAAGTTAGCTGAAGCAATTATGGGAAAAGCAGGAATGGATATTATTGATTTAAATGGAATTATTTCTCCGGGTACTTATCAAAACTATTTAGAGAAGGAATATCAAAGGGCAAATGGTGTTATTATTTCAAAAAATGTTTATAACCAATTGACAATTGACCATAAATGAGACATAATAATGGAGTATTATGGTTATGTTAAAGAAAGACAATAATACTTTGCATAGGTGACCCCTCTCCCATATAATCACCTATGCAGAAAAGGAACAAGAAATTGTTCCTTTTTTTATACATTTTTTTAAAAGTTCATAAAGTGTTCACATTTCTCCGATATTATTACAAATGTCGTCAAGACAAGATAATATATAAGTATAGGTCACCCCCTTCTTCCCCAAGAACGACCTATACATTAAAGGAAGTATTCCCCAATGCTTCCTTTTTTTATTTGTTAGTGCAAAAAAATTCTTGCTAGATAATAAAAATTTGCTAGAATGTAAAAGGGCAACAGTGTGTCTTCCAGAGGAAGACATTTTTATTTTGATATAAAACAAAAAGGAGAATAGAAAATGGCAAAGTATATATTTGTAACAGGTGGGGTCGTATCAGCCTTGGTAAAGGTTTAACTGCTGCATCGTTAGGTCGAATTTTAAAACAGCGAGGGTTAAAAGTGTTTAATGCAAAAATTTAGATCCTTATATCAATGTTGATCCAGGAACGATGTCACCATATCAGCATGGTGAGGTTTTTGTAACGGCAGATGGTGCTGAAACCGATTTAGATTTGGGGCATTATGAAAGGTTCATTGATGAAGAATTAAATCGTAATTCATCTATTACTACAGGACGAATTTATAGTAATGTTATATCTAAAGAACGTCGAGGGGATTATCTAGGAGCTACGGTACAAGTGGTACCGCATATTACAAATGAAATAAAAGCAAAAATTTATGCTGCAGCATCAAGTTCTAATGCAGATATTGTAATTACTGAAATTGGAGGAACGACTGGAGATATTGAAAGTTTACCGTTTTTAGAAGCAATTAGACAGGTACGCTTAGATTTAGGTTATGATAATACTCTTTATATTCATACGACACTATTACCTTATATTGGAGCGAGTCATGAGGTTAAAACTAAACCAACACAGCATAGTGTTAAGGAGCTAAGAGGTTTAGGGATTCAGCCAGATTTTATTGTATGTCGAAGTGAGAAGTATATTGAACAAGAGCTTAAAGATAAAATTTCATTATTCTGTAATGTTCCAACAAAAAACGTAATTTCAAATTATGATGTTGAAGTATTATATGAATTACCAATGTATGATTATTGGATCAGCATATGGATGATCTTGTCCTTGAACATCTAAGAATTGAGGCCCCAACAACCAAATATGAGTGAGTGGGAGAGTTTGATTGAACGGGTTAAAGGTTTAGATCATGAAATAACAATTGCTTTGGTAGGAAAGTATACTCAATTACCAGATGCTTATTTGTCAGTAAATGAGGCTTTAAGACATGCGGGATATTATGAAAATAGTGTTGTAAATATTGAATTTGTTGATTCTGAGGAAATAACAAAAGATAATGTCGCTGAAAAGTTAAAAACAGCAGATGGAATCATAGTTCCTGGAGGATTTGGTAACCGCGGAATTGAAGGAATGATAGATGCAATTGAATATGCACGAATCAATAACTTACCATTTTTGGAATTTGTTTAGGGATGCAGCTGGCAACGATTGAATACGCCCGTAATGTTTGCGGCTTGAAAGATGCTAATTCATTAGAATTTGATGAACTAACAAAAAATCCTATTATTAATTTAATGTCTGATCAATCATTAACTGATATGGGTGGAACTCAACGCTTAGGTGATTATAATTGTGAACTGGCTGCCGGTACACATGCTAGAGAATTATATGGGGTCGATATGATTCAAGAACGTCATCGTCATCGCTATGAATTTAATAATGAGTATAAAGACGCTTTAGTTGAACATGGACTTACGATTGCAGGTATTAATCCTGAACGTAATTTGGTAGAAATAGTGGAAATTAAGGAACATCCATATTTTGTGGCTTGCCAATTTCATCCAGAATTTACAAGTCGACCAAATCGTTCTCAACCGCTATTTCAGGGTTTGATTACAGCCGCTCATAAGCGAAAATATCATGGGTAGGTATTGCACCTATCCTTTTTATATAGTACCGTAATATGATACTTAGTGAATAAATAGTAACTTTAGTCCTAAATCAAGATACAAACTCCCCTAATTAGTCATTATCATTGTATTCGCTTACAACTATAATAATTGATATAGGAGGAAGTAAAATGAGAAAAATAAAAAAACTATTTGCAATGATGATGACATTAGTAATGACCCTAGGCATTATTACAACAAATATTAGTGCAATCGAGGAATTAAAAGTTACTTCAATTGTTGCTAATACATATGTTGGGGATGGACAAAGAGAAGTGAGTTCATTTGAAATCACTGTCAATGATATTAATTTAGTAAATGATTTAAAGGCTGAAGATTTTGATATTACTAATAACGTTAGCTCAGTACCCTACGACGTTGCGACAAATGCTTTAGCAGATGATTATTTAGATGATGGAATTAGTTTAGAAATTAAAGGAAATACAATTTATTCTTAATGTAAAAGCCTTTGATTATACTGGACGATACAATCCTGATTTTAGTAAAAATCCTTGGCAGGTTACCTGCAACAAATATGGTGTGTTAAGTTTCAATAAAGATAATGTGACTACATTGAAAACAAAAACTTTGGATGATGCAATCAGAGGAACGTTTACATATGCGGGATTAACTCGTGAGTATGCTTTATATTTGCCTAAAAATAGTGATGGAACTAACATGAAAAATGTTCCATTAGTAGTATGGAATCATGGTGGTGGAGAATATGCAGGGCAATTAGAAAATACACTTGTTGCTAATAGAGGTTTAACTGCATGGGTAGAGGCAGGATATAATACAGCGGTATTACAAATTCAAGTTTCTAATCCAAACTATAGCTACGGGACAGCTTTTGATGAAGATAAGAAATCTTTGATCGATCAAAATAACGCTTTACAAGCAGCGTTAATAAAAAAATTAATTGCAGAAGGAACAGTTGATCAAAATCGTGTTTATGTTACAGGAGCATCAAGTGGTGGTGGCGCAACGATGCGCTTTATTATGCAATACCCAGAACTTTTTGCGGGTGCGATAGCTTGTTGTTCAATGGATCCGATTGTGTGGGTACATTATAATTATCAAGATTCTTATGAACAAATTGTTGAAAATTTTGAAACTGCTTTCCAAGGACAAGTATACACTTGGGATGAAACAAAAGAAATGATGGTAAGCAAACAAGTTGATACTGCTTCTTTAGTAGAGTTACCAATTTATTTTACACATGCTCAAAATGATACTACATGCAATGTTAATAGTTCAAAAGCTATGTATGAAGCTTTAAATAATCTAGGTGCTAAAAATAATCACTTAACAATCTGGTCAAATCAAGAAATGGCTGACGAAGGAATTGCTGAAGGTTTATTACATTGGTCGTGGGTAAAAGTACTTAACCATAATGAAGAAGGTTCACCAATGAATTGGTTATTTAAACAGACAAATGCTTCAGAAAATATTCCAGTAGAAAAAGAAGAGTCGAATAATTCTAAAACTGAAACAACTGCTTCTGAGGAAGCAAAGAAAGCAGTTAAAACAGGTGATGATAGTACAGTTGAATTGATGGCTATGATGACTGGATTATCATTGTTAGCGGGAACAGTAGTATTAAGTAAAAAATATTATTAATAATAAAAATCCTCTAACTAAATGAACCTCATTATTTGAACATTCAAATAATGGAAGATTATTTCAAATGAGGATTTTTTATTTAAAATTTCGAGATTAATTTCACCAAAAAACATTAAATTGAATATTAGTATAACCTTAAATAACCCCCAGAGGTGAAAAG
>ENA-OQLB01000794-OQLB01000794.1-human-gut-metagenome-genome-assembly--contig:-NODE-794-length-16034-cov-2.039920_pt1 | contig 16034 bp, 24 predicted proteins | sample MGYA00242656_ERZ504813 | MGnify/ENA primary metagenome ERZ504813 (study PRJEB26092, sample SAMD00036388) | human gut metagenome | host: Homo sapiens | study: EMG produced TPA metagenomics assembly of... | reverse complement strand
CGCAGGGCCACCGGGTCGCCCTCCCGGGGGCTGACATGGTTGTAACCGCCGCCCGGCACCACCAGCACCAAAGGCCGCTGCTTCACGGCGGGCATGGCGTCCAGCGACGCCCGCAGGGAAACCGTCAGCACACCGCCGCCTGCAAGTTCCAGCTCTATCTGCTGCATCCTTCATCCTCCTTATAAACAGGTCTGTCATTCCGGCCCATTATACGGCTTTGGCGCGGGAAAGTAAAGGCGGCTTCGGCCCCGAAAGGAAAGTTTTTTGAACTTTTTATGAAACCCCTTGATTTTTGTCTCTCGGCGGTGTATATTAGCACTCGAAAGTTGTGAGTGCTAAGCTTTCACGAGTGGTTTTCCGCTCCGTGTGCCGGCACTCTCCACAGGCAGATCCTGCTGCGACACGCGCCCGGGCAGTTCCGCCGCCGGGACGCTAAAATCTGATAAAAAGAGGTTTTGTATTATGCGAAAAAAGAATTTCAGGCCGAGAGCAAAAAGCTGATGGACATGATGATCAACTCCATCTACACCAACAAGGAAATTTTCCTGCGCGAGCTGATCTCCAACGCTTCGGACGCCATCGACAAGCTGTATTATAAGAGCCTGACCGACACTTCCGTCGGCATGAACAAAGGCGATTTCCGCATCCTGCTCGCCCGCGACAAGGACAGCCGCACCCTGACCATCTCCGATAACGGCATCGGCATGACCCGGGAAGAGCTGGAGCAGAACCTCGGCACCATCGCCCACTCCGGCTCCCTCGACTTCAAGAAGGACAACCAGGATGAGAACATCGACATCATCGGTCAGTTCGGTGTCGGCTTCTACTCTTCCTTCATGGTGGCCGACAAAGTGACGGTCATCTCCAAGGCTTACGGCTCCGACGAGGCCTGGCAGTGGGAATCCAGCGGTGCTGACGGCTATGAGCTTGAGCCTGCGAGAAGGAGACTGCCGGTACCGACATCATCCTCCACATCAAGCCCGACACGGAGACCGACAACTACGACAACTTCCTCGACGAGTACGGCATCGCGGCCATCGTCAAGAAGTACAGCGACTATGTGCGCTATCCCATCCAGATGGAACGGGAGAAGAGCCGTCAGAAGCCCGAACCCGACCCCAAGCCCGACGACTACAAGCCCGAGTGGGAGACCTACACCGAGCTGGAAACTCTGAACAGCATGGTGCCTATCTGGAAGAAGCAGAAGAGCGAAGTCACCGACGAGGAGTATGCAAACTTCTACAAGGATAAGTTCAGCGACTACGCCGACCCCGCCCGCGTCATCGTGAGCCGCACCGAGGTACTGCGAACTATAACGCCCTGCTCTTCGTGCCCAGCCACCGCCCCTATGACTTCTACACCAAGGACTACGAAAAGGGTCTGGCTCTGTACGCATCCGGCGTCCTCATCATGGAGAAGTGCGCCGACCTGCTGCCCGACTACTTCAGCTTCGTCAAGGGCATCGTGGACAGCCAGGACCTGAGCCTGAACATCAGCCGTGAGATGCTGCAGAAGGACAATCAGCTCAAGCTCATCCACAACGCTCTGGAAAAGAAGATCAAGAACGAGCTCCACGCCATGCTGGCCAACGACCGCGAGAAGTACGAGAGCTTCTGGAAGGAGTTTGGCCGTCAGCTGAAGTTCGGCGCATACTCCGACTACGGGATGCACGCCGAGCTGCTGCGCGACCTGCTGCTGTTCTGGTCTGCCAAGGAGCAGAAGATGGTCACTCTGCAGGAGTATGTGGACAAGATGCCCGCCGAGCAGAAGTACATCTACTTCGCCGCCGGCGACTCCACCGACCGTCTGGCAAAGCTGCCTGCCGCTGAGCTGGTCATGGACAAGGCTATGACGTCCTGCTCCTGACCGAGGATGTGGATGAGTTCTGCCTGCAGATCATGCGCACCTATCCCCGCAAGGATGCCGAGGGCAAGGACGGCACCGTCGAGTTCAAGAACGTCAACAGCGGCGATCTGGGCCTCGAGACCGAGGACGAGAAGAAGGCCGCCGAGGAAGCCACCACCGCCAACAAGGCTCTGTTTGACGCCATGAAGGACGCTCTGGACGGCAAGGTCAAGGAGGTCAAAGTCTCCACCCGCCTGAAGGACCACCCCGTCTGCCTGTCCGCCGACGGCCCGCTGTCCATCGAGATGGAGAAGGTGCTCTCCAAGCAGCCCGGCAGTGAGGGCGTCAAGAGCGACAAGGTACTGGAGCTGAACGTCAACCACCCCGTCTTCGCTGTGCTGAAAGCCGCACAGGAGGCTGGCGACACCGAGAAGCTCAAGAAGTACAGCGCTCTGCTCTACGCACAGGCACAGCTCATCGAGGGCCTGCCCGTGGATGACCCCGCCGCTTACGCCGAGGCCGTCTGCAGCCTGATGCAGTGATTTTTCCCTGTGTTCCCGGGCCGGAGGGCGCTGCTCCCTCGCCTTCCGCCTGACATCATAATTTTCTTCCCTTGACAAGAAGGCCGCGCTCCGCCGGAAAAGCGGAGCGCGGCCTTTTCTTTTGCACTGCCCGCCGCAGTAAGGTTTCTCCATATCGCGGCCCGCTCCCCCGCCGGGACGCGGCAGGGGGAAGTTTTGGCGCAGTTACACAATGCTTTCCCGGTTTCGAAAAAACTTTTGTCTCAGTTGTAATTTATCCGAGATTTTTATTTTGCATCCCCGCCGGACAGCCCCGGAGGGGATTTTTGCAACTTTTCATTGAGATGCAACAATAACACATGGTTTTTTCCGGACAAATCCTTTACTATAGGATTAGAAGCGGGCTGTATCGCCCACACGAAATAAAAAAGTATCTGTCTGTCAGGAGGAAGATCCATGATGAAGTCCATTCCCGTATGGAAGCAGGAGCTGTCCGACGGCGTCCACGCCGCACGCCTCGCCTCCCTGTATTGCTGTGCTCCCGCCGAGACGGCTCTGAAGCCGCCCGTTACGCCGCCGTGCTGGACGGGCTGGAAAAGACCTTCGGCTCCCACGCCGAGGCCGGCCTTTACAGCGCACCGGGCCGCACCGAGATCGGCGGCAACCACACCGACCACCAGCATGGCCGGGTGCTGGCCGGCAGCGTGAACATCGACATGATCGCCGCCGCAGCCCCCAACGACAAGAACCAGCTCCGCGTCCAGAGCGAGGGCTATGACCTGTGCGTCATTGATCTGAACGATCTCGAGGCCCGCAAGGAAGAGGAGAACACCACCGCCGCCCTGCTGCGCGCGAATGCGCCGCCTTCACCGGCCGGGGCGCAAAGCTGGCCGGTCTGGACATTTACATCTCTTCCAACGTGCCGAAGGGCAGCGGCGTCTCCTCTTCTGCCGCCTTTGAGGTGCTCATCGGCGTCATCCTGAACGACTGCTTCATGACCAAGAAGGTCTCCCCCATCGCCATCGCGCAGATCGGCCAGTGGGCTGAGAACGTCTACTTCGGCAAGCCCTGCGGCCTGATGGACCAGATGGCTTCCAGCGTGGGCAACATCATCACCATCGACTTCGCCAGCCCCGCAAAGCCCGTGGTGGAGCCGGTGGCTGTGGACTTCTCCAAGGCCGGTCTGGCCCTCTGCATCCTCGACTCCGGCGCAGACCACGCCGACCTGACCGACGAGTACGCCGCCATCCCGGCTGAGTGCCGCGCCGTGGCCGCTGTCTGCGGCGGCGAGGTGCTGCGGGATGTGCCGTTCGAGACCTTCCTTGCAAAGCTGCCCGAGTGCCGCAGGCAGTGCGGCGACCGCGCCGTCCTCCGCGCCTTCCACGTCTACGCCGACAACGACCGTGTGGCAAAGCAGGTGGCCGCACTCCACGATGGCGACTTCGACACCTTCCTCTGCCTCGTGAACGAGTCCGGCCGCAGCAGCTGGGAGTATCTGCAGAACGTCATCCCCGCAGGCTACAAGGAGCATCAGGAAGTGGGCGTGACCATCGCTGCCGCCAAGCATCTGCTGGGCGATAAGGGCGCTGTCCGCGTCCACGGCGGCGGTTTCGCCGGCACGGTGCAGGCTTTCGTGCCTGTGGAGATGCTGGATGAGTTCAAGGCCGGTATGGAAGCCATCCTCGGCGAGGGCCGCTGCCACGTCCTGTCCATCCGTCCGGAGGGAGGTGCTGTCCTGTGATCTCCACTGCCATCCAGCAGCTCGTCAACTACGGTCTGGACACCGGCTCATCCTGCCTGACGACGAGATCTACATCCGCAACCAGCTGCTCATGACTATGCAGCTCGACAGCTTCACAGAGCCGGAGGGCGACGTCTGCTACGCCGACCTCGAAAGCATCCTGAAAACTCTGGTGGACGACGCCGCAGCCCGGGGCGTCTGCGACGACAGCCCCACGGCCCGCGACCTCTTCGACACCCGGCTCATGGGTGTGCTGACGCCCCGCCCCAGCATCGTCCGCGCCAACTTCGAAGAGCGGTACGAGACCGACGGCCCCCAGGCCGCCACCGACTGGTTCTACAAGTTCAGCCAGGACACCGATTACATCCGCCGCTACCGCATCAAGCGGGACGTCAAGTGGGTCACCAAGACCCCCTACGGCGACCTCGACATCACCATCAACCTGTCGAAGCCCGAAAAAGACCCCAAAGCCATCGCAGCCGCAAAGCTGGCTCCTCAGAGCGCCTACCCCAAGTGCCAGCTCTGCGTGGAGAACGAGGGCTATGCCGGCCGGCTGAACCATCCCGCCCGGGAGAATCACCGCATCATCCCGCTGACCATCAACGACAGTGGTGGAATTTCCAGTACAGCCCTATGTCTACTACAATGAGCACTGCATCGTCTTTAACAGCCAGCACACCCCCATGAAGATCGAGCGTGCCACCTTCCGCAAGCTGCTGGACTTCGTGGCCCTCTTCCCCCACTACTTCGTGGGCAGCAACGCCGACCTGCCCATCGTGGGCGGCAGCATCCTGAGCCACGACCACTTCCAGGGCGGCCACTACGAGTTCGCCATGGCCAAAGCGCCCATCGAGAAGAAGTGGGTCTTCCCCGGCTTTGAGGATGTGGACGCCGGCATCGTCACTGGCCCATGAGCTGCATCCGCCTCACCTGTGCCGACGACGAGCGCCTTGTGGAGCTGGCCGATCGGATCTTGACCGCATGGCGGGGCTACACCGACGAGAGCTGCTTTGTCTACGCCGAGACCGACGGCGAGCCCCACAACACCATCACCCCCATCGCCCGGATGCGGGACGGCAGGTTCCAGCTGGATCTGGTGCTGCGCAACAACATCACCACGCCGGAGCATCCGCTGGGCGTCTATCACCCCCACGCAAAGCTCCACCACATCAAAAAGGAGAACATCGGCCTCATCGAGGTCATGGGTCTGGCCGTTCTGCCCAGCCGCCTGAAAGCCGAGATGGCCGATGTGGAAGCCGCCCTCGCGGCCCGCACCCCCGCCGCTGCGTACGGCGAGAACATCCAGAAGCACGCCGAGTGGGCGATGGACATCCTCGCCCGCCACCCCGAGCTGAACGCCGAAAATGTCCACACCATCGTGCAGGACGAGATCGGCCATGTCTTTGCCGAAGTCCTCGCAGACGCCGGCGTCTACAAGATGGACACGGCAGGCCGCGCAGGCTTTGAGCGATTCTTAGCAAGTATCTGAGCATAAAAAGGAATGCCTCCCCGGCGGGGAGGCATTCCTTTTTTCGTTTATTGTTTGCCCAGCTGCCAGAACGCAACGGCGCTGGCGGCAGCGACATTCAGCGAATCCACGCCGTGGGACATGGGGATCCTGACCGTGTAGTCGCAGGAAGCATGGTGCCGGCGGCGAGGCCGTCGCCTCGGTGCCAAGCACGACGGCAAGCTTCGGCTCTTTTGCAAGCTGCTCGTCGTCGATGCTCACTGAGCGGTCGCTGAGGGCCATCGCGGCGGTCTTGAAGCCGAGGGAGTGGAGGAGGTCCATCCCCTTTTCCGGCCAGTCTGCCGGGGTCTCGCCCAGCTGCCCCCAGGCACCTGGAACACCGTACCCATGCTGACGCGGACGCGCGGCGGCAGAGCGGGTCGCAGCAGGAGGGTTGATGAGGACAGCGTCCATGTTCAGCGCCGCCGCCGAGCGGAAGACGGCCCCCACATTGGTGGAGTCCACGATGCCCTCCAGCACGGCCACCCGGCGGGCGTTTTTGCAGAGCTCTTCCACCGGGCGGGGTGCCGGGCGGCGGAAGGCGCAGAGGACGCCCCGGGTCAGCTCAAAGCCGGTGAGCTCTGCCAGCATCTCCCGATCTGCCGTGTACACCGGCGCGTCGCCGCAGCGGCTCAGGATGCCCGCTGCCGGGCCGGTGATCTGCTTGCGCTCCATCAGCAGGGACGACGGGCTTGTAGCCTGCGTCCAGCGCCGGTCGATGACCTTGGGGCTCTCAGCGATGAAGATGCCTTTCTCCGGCTCGAGGCGATTGCGCAGCTGGTTCTGGGTCAGCCGGGCATAAGGTCCAGCTCCGGCGCGTGGAAATCCGTGATCTCGATGATATTGGGCATACAGAAAGCCCCTCCTTCTCCTGAAAAAAAGCTGTTTTCTGTATTCTACCACAGTCTGCGCCGCATTGCAAAACAAAGCGCATCCTGCGATACCCGCCCGGAATCGTCATTATCTATAAAAAATATGGCGCAGTTTTTGACAAAACGCCGGTTTTGCGCTATAGTATGGCATGGAATTATTTTCTGGATAGAAGGAGGAGCTTTTATGCCATCTCTCAAACCTCACGGACAGATGTCCGAAGCTTTTATCACCGCTCTGTTTCTCTCCGTCTCGGGCGGCTTACAGGATGTTTATACCTATTTATACCGCGGCAAGGTCTTTGCCAACGCCCAGACCGGCAACATCGTGCTGATGGCCGTCAAGCTGTTTGCGGGCGAGTGGGGCGAGACACTGCGCTACCTGATGCCCCTTTGCGCCTTTGCGCTGGGCATTTTTGTGGCTGAGTTCATCCGCCTCAAGCTCAAGCGGATGCAGTGGCTCCACTGGCGTCAGCTGGTGGTGCTGTTCGAGATCCTGCTGCTCTTCGTCGTGGGCTTTTTGCCGCAGGAGCTGAATCTTCTGGCCAACTCCCTCGTCTCCTTCTCCTGCGCCATGCAGTACAATCCTTCCGCAAGGTGAACGGCTATGCCTTCGCCAGCACCATGTGCATCGGCAATCTGCGCAGCGGCATGGATTCCCTCTGCGCATGGCTGGTGGGCGGCAGCACCAAAGCCTTCGGCAAGGCGATGCACTACTTCGCCATCATCTTCCTGTTCGCGCTGGGTGCCGGCTTGGCAGCCTTGCACTGGCCCCCATGGCAGCCGGGCCATCTGGCTTTCCTGCCTGCTGCTCTTCATCAGCTTCTGCCTGATGTTCCTGAAAGAGGACATTGAGGAGCTGGAAGAATTTGAGCACCTGGAGCACGAGGGAGCCCTCAAAAAATAATTGCGCCGAAGCCTGTCGTATGCTATACTATAGGGTGTTTGTGTGACCCTCCGGCCCGCCGCACCACCGACGTGCCGGAGATGAAGTTGTAAGATCAGGAAGAGGAGCATTCCATGAAAAAAGGCTTTGACAACGCGAAATATCTTCAGATGCAGTCCCAGCACATCCGGGAGCGCATCGCACAGTTCGACAACAAGCTCTACCTCGAGTTTGGCGGCAAGCTGTTCGACGACTACCACGCCTCCCGGGTGCTGCCGGCTTTGAGCCGGACTCCAAGCTGCAGATGCTGCTGCAGCTCAGGGAGCAGGCCGAGATCGTCATCGTCATCAGCGCGCAGGACATCATCAGCAGCAAGGTGCGCGGCGACTACGGCATCACCTACGACCTCGACGTTCTCCGCCTCATCGACGCTTTCAGGGCATGGGCCTGTTCGTGGGCAGCGTCTGCGTGACCATGTACACCGCCGCCCCCGAGGTCGAAGCCTTTGAGCACAAGCTGAACAGCGTGGGCGTGCGCACCTTCCGCCACTATAAGATCCCCGGCTACCCCAACGACGTGGCCCGCATCGTCAGCGACGAGGGCTACGGCAAGAACGACTACATCGAGACCCAGCGTCCCCTCGTCGTCATCACGGCCCCCGGCCCCGGCAGCGGCAAGATGGCCACCTGCCTGTCCCAGCTCTACCACGAGCACAAGCGGGGCGTCAAGGCCGGTTATGCCAAGTTCGAGACCTTCCCCATCTGGAACCTGCCCCTCAAGCACCCGGTCAACCTCGCCTACGAGGCCGCTACCGCCGACCTGAACGACGTGAACATGATCGACCCCTTCCATCTGGAGGCCTACGGCGTCACCACCGTCAACTACAACCGCGACATCGAGATCTTCCCGGTGGTCAACGCGATGTTCGAGCTCATCGCGGGCAAGAGCCCCTACAAGTCCCCCACGGACATGGGTGTGAACATGGCCGGCAACTGCATCGTGGACGACGAAGCCTGCCGCGAGGCTCCCGCAGCGAGATCATCCGCCGCTATTTCAAGGCCCTCTGCGACCACAAGACCGGCAAGAACGTGGACAGTGAGATCTTCAAGCTGGAGCTGCTGCTGAATCAGCCGGTCTGGCTGTCGGCGACCGTGCCGTGGAAAAGCAGGCTCACGCCGTGGCCGAGCGCACCGGCGGCGCACCCGCTGCCGCCATCGAGCTGCCGGACGGCACCGTCGTCACCGGAAGAACGGTCCCCTGCTGGGCGCAGCTCTTCTGCCCTGCTCAATGCCCTCAAGAAGCTGGCCGGCATCGACCATGAGATCGATTTGGTCTCCGCCCGCGCCATCGAGCCCATCCAGACCCTCAAGACCAACTACCTCGGCAGCCGGAATCCCCGCCTGCACACCGATGAGATCCTGATCGCGCTGTCCAGCTCTGCCGCCGAGAATGAGACGGCTGCTGTCGCTCTGCAGCAGCTCTCCAAGCTCAAGGGCTGCGACATGCACTCCACGGTCATCCTGTCCAGCGTGGATACGGACACCATCAAGCGTCTGGGGATGTACCTCACCTGCGAGCCCGCCTATGAGCAGGAAGACCGCAAGTATCACAAGAAATAAGCGCTCCGGCGCATAAGAAAAGCCGCACAGTACAGCGAAAAGCTGTACCGTGCGGCTTCTTTGTTTCTTCTGTAGTTTCTCAGACGTGGGACAGGCTGGGCGCACCGCCCGCGATCTCCTCGGCGGTCAGGGGCTTCGCCTCGGCAGGGGCGTTCAGACGCTCCTTTGCTACGGCCAGCATCAGTTTGATGCGGTTCTCCTGATTGACTCTGGTGGCGCTGGGGTCGTAGTCGATGGGGGTGATGTTGGCGCTGGGGTACATCGCGCGGATCTTGTTTACCATGCCCTTGCCCACGATGTGGTTCGGCAGGCAGCCAAAAGGCTGTGCGCAGACGATGTTGCCGTAACCGCCCTGTACCAGCTCGATCATCTCAGCCGTCAGCAGCCAGCCCTCGCCCATCTTGGCACCCAGCGAGATGATGCCCTCGGGCTTTTCCACCAGCTCCTTGAAGGGGCCGGGGGCGTAGAAACCGGCGTCGGCCTCGGCCTTGAGCATGGAGTGCTCCACGCTGTCCAGCCAGTTGAGCAGCTGGTCGGTCCCCATCTTCATGGCCAGCTTGCCGCCGTAGAGGACATGGTCCTCGCCCATGTTGAAGATGCAGTACTGCACGAAGCCCATCAGACCCGGGAAGTTGACCTCGCAGTCCTGGCTCTCGAGGAACTTCTGCAGGTCGTTGTTGCCCAGCGGCTGTACTTGACGTAAATCTCGCCCACGACGCCGACTTTGACCTTCGGCACACGGGTGACGGGAATGGACTTGAAGTCCCTTGCGATGAGGGGGAAGGTGTGCTTCATCTCGCGGGAGGTGAAGCCCTTGCCCGCCAGCAGCACACGGCCCAGACGCTCGACCAGAGTCTACCATCTTATCGGCAGCGCCCTTCTCGTTCTCATACGGAGCGACCTGATTGCGCAGGGCGCAGAGCATATCGCCGTAGAACACGCTGGCAATGGCCCGGCGGGCCAGAGGCAGAGTCATCTGGAAGCCGCTGTCCTTCTCGAGGCCCGAGAAGTTCAGGCTGGCCACCGGGATGTTCGGATAGCCTGCCTTGACCAGCGCCTTGCGGAGCAGGTGGATGTAGTTGGAGGCACGGCAGCCGCCGCCCGTCTGGGTGATGAGCAGGGCCGTGTGCTCGAGGTCGTACTTGCCGCTGTTCAGCGCGTCGAGGAACTGGCCAATGACCAGCAGTGCCGGATAGCAGGTGTCGTTGTGGACATATTTCAGGCCCAGCTGCGCCACAGCGCTGCCGCAGTTGCCAAGGATCTCGCACTTGTAGCCGTCGTAGCGCAGGGCGTATTCCAGCAGGCGGAACTGGGTGATGGCCATGTTGGGGATGAGGATGGTGTGAGTCTTCTTCATCTCCGGGGTGAATTTGGGGTAATTGTATTCCATAGGTTCCTCCTATGTTACTTCTTATCTTCGTCTCGCTCATCCAGCGCGGCGAACAGGCTGCGCAGGCGGATATTGACAGCACCCAGGTTTGTAATTTCGTCGATTTTCAGCTGGGTGTAGAGCTTGCCGCCCTCCTGCAGGATCTCGCGGGTCTCATCGGTGGTGATGGCGTCCACGCCGCAGCCGAAGGACACCAGCTGCACCAGATCCATATCGTTCTGGGTGGTGCAGTACTTGGCGGCGGCATACAGGCGGCTGTGGTAAGTCCACTGGTTCAGCACGCTGGTGGGGAACTTCTCCACGCGGTTGGAGATGCTGTCCTCGGTGACCACCGCCGCACCGTGGTGGGTGATGAGGTGGTCGATGCCGTGGTTGATCTCCGGGTCCACATGGTAGGGGCGTCCGGCCAGCACGATGATCCGCCTGCCCTGACGGCGGGCCTCATCCATGATCTCGCTGCCCTTGACCCGGATCTGTGCCATGTGGCTTCATACTCGGCATAGGCAGCGTTGGCAGCCTCCTGCACTTCCTTCTCGGAGATGCCGCCGAAATACTTGGGCAGCACGTCCTTCGCCATCTTGTGGACGAAATCCTTCGGGCGGTGGATGCCGACGTAGTCGTAGATGAACTTCTGGCCTTCCAGCTCGGGGCAGTTGCCGGCGAGGACTTCGGGATAGTAGGCCACGACGGGGCAGTTGTAGTGGTTGTCGCCCAGACCCTCGTCGATGTTGTAGGTCAGGCAGGGGTAGAAGATGGCGTCCAGATGCATCTGGGTCAGGGCCTTGATGTGGCCATGACTGAGCTTGGCCGGGAAGCAGGCGGTGTCGCTGGGGATGGTAGCCTGACCGGCCAGATAGAGGCCGCGGCTGGACACCGGGCTGGTGTGGACGGCAAAGCCCAGCTTGGTCCAGAAGGCGTGCCAGAAGGGCAGCAGCTCGTACATATTCAGGCAGAGCGGGATGCCGATGGAGCCGCGCTTACCGGCCACGGGCTTATAGCCGGCCAGAAGCTGCTGCTTGTAGCGTAGAGGTTGAGGCTGTTGTCCTCGCTCTTGCCGGTGACGGGCTTGTCGCAGCGGTTGCCGGAAATGAACTTGCGGCCATCGGCGAAGGTGTTGACGGTGAGCTGGCAGTGGTTGCCGCAGCCGCCGCACTTGACGCTGACGACTTTCTGGTCGAAGCTCTCCAGCTCTTCCTCGCTCATCATGGCGGAGGTGGTCTGGCCGTTCTTGCGGCACTGGCGCAGACCGAAGAGGGCCGCACCGTAAGCGCCCATCAGACCGGCGATGTCGGGGCGGATGACCTCGACACCCCATCTCCTTCTCGAAGGCGCGGAGGACGGCCTCATTGTAGAACGTACCGCCCTGCACGACGATCTTCCGGCCCAGCTCTTCGGGGCTGGACGCACGGATGACCTTGTACAGCGCGTTCTTGACGACGCTGATGGACAGGCCCGCCGAGATATTCTCGATGGACGCGCCGTCCTTCTGGGCCTGCTTGACCGAGCTGTTCATAAAGACGGTGCAGCGGCTGCCCAGGTCCACGGGGCGGTCGGCGAAGAGGCCGAGGGCTGCGAACTCCTTGACGTCGTAGCCCAGTGCCTGCGCGAAGGTCTGCAAAAAGCTGCCGCAGCCGGAAGAGCAGGCTTCGTTCAGGAAGATGTTGCTGATGGCACCATCCTCGATCTTGAAGCACTTCATGTCCTGACCGCCGATGTCGATGATGAAGTCCACGTCCGGCATGAAGTATTTTGCTGCCGTGAAGTGGGCCACGGTCTCCACGAGGCCGAAGTCGCAGCGGAAGGCGTTCTTGACCAGCTCTTCGCCGTAGCCGGTGGTGGTCACGCTGGCCACCTTGAGGCCGGGGTGCTCTTTATAGATTTTCAGCAGCTGCTGCCGGATAAGGGCAGCGGGTTGCCGAGGTTCGGCTGATAGTTGGTGTAGAGGATCTGGCTCTGCTCGTCCACGACCACCAGCTTGACGGTGGTGGAGCCGGAGTCGATGCCGATATGCACCGGGCCGCACTGGGCGCCGAACGCCACCCGCGGCACGCTGTGGGACATATGGCGGGCATGGAATGCCTCGTACTCTTCCTTGCTGGCGAAGAGGGGCGGCTCGCTGGCGTAGGTCGCCGTGGCGGCGTACTCATCCAGCGCAGCGGCCACGTCCGAGAGGACGAACTCCTTGTCGGCGTAGAGGGCAGCGCCCAGCGCGACATAGAGCAGGCTGTTCTCGGGGCAGGTGCCGGTGACGCCAGTGCCTCGTCGAAGCTCTTGCGCAGCACGGTGCTGAAGGTCAGCGGACCGCCAGATAGAGGATATTGCCCTGGATGGGGCGTCCCTGTGCCAGACCGGCGATGGTCTGGTTGACCACGGCCTTGTAGATGCTGGCCGCGATGTCCTCGGTCCTTGCGCCCTGATTGATGAGGGGCTGCACGTCGCTCTTGGCGAAAACGCCGCAGCGGGATGCGATGGTGTATGTACGGGTGGCCTGCTCGGCCGCCTTGTTCATCTCATCGGCACCCATCTTGAGCAGGGTCGCCATCTGGTCGATGAAAGCGCCCGTGCCGCCGGCGCAGCTGCCGTTCATGCGGACTTCGGTGCCGTTGGTCAGGAACAGGATCTTTGCATCCTCACCGCCCAGCTCGATGACGCAGTCCGTCGCAGGGACGAACTTTTTGACCGCCACGCGGGTGGAGAACACCTCCTGCACGAAAGGCACGCCGCAGCTGTCGGCCAGGCCCATGCCGGCGGAGCCGGAGATGCTGAGCAGCGCTTTCCGGCCATGCAGCTGCTCTGCGTCGATGCGGCGCAGCAGCTCCTGCGCCTTTTCCAGAATGTGGCTGTAGTGGCGCTCATACGTCGAATATAAAAGGGTATCGTTTTCATCCAGCACCACGCATTTGATGGTAGTGCTGCCGATGTCAAGACCTACTCTCACAGTTGTTTTTCCTCCTGAAGGACAATGCACTCTCCCTCTGCACACAGGACTCTCCGGCCCGGGCAGAAGTTGTTTGCTAACGAATCAAATCTCAGACTCGCATACATGCGTATTATAAACCAAATCCGGCTGACAATCAATCATTCGGGATTATTTTACACCTTAAAAACAGTAAAATCACCTTTCAAAGTTAAACATTTTGTTAATTTCGCAAACTTTTCTGTGAGTTTCGGGCTGTTTCTGCTAAGATTCTTTACCGTCTGTCAATTTTTCTGCTCTCTTCCCTGTCCCGCACACAAAGCAAAGGCACCTGCGCTGCGCCGTCCCGGCCGCATTGCAGATGCCTTTTTGTCTCGTTCAATATCTCCGCAGCAGAAGGATCTCCTGTGCCGCCCGGCTTGCGAACCGCGCTGCGCGGATGTCGTTCTCCTCGTCGGAGTGGAGTTCCATTTCCGGCGGGATGTCCTCGCAGGAGCCAGCGGGAACACCACCTGCGCCCGGGTGCGCCGCCCGGCTGGGCCGTCAGGGTCAGCTTCCAGCCTGCACGGCGGCAGATGAGCTTGCAGATGCGGAGGCCCAGCTTGCGCCGCTGAGGAAGCGGCGGTTGTTCTCGATGGGGTCTTCCTCCATCAGGCCGCAGCCGTCGTCTTCTACCCGGAGCGCGACGCCCGTCTTTTCTGTTTCAGGCTCACCCACACCCTGCCGCCTGCATCGCAGGCCCGCAGCGCGTTGGAGATGAGGTGGAGCAGCAGCTGTTCGGCCTCATCGGGGACGCCCATGACGGCGCAGTGCTCGATGCCCCCGCTCTCCGCCGTGAGCGTTATTTCCAGCGACCGCCGGATGTCCGGGGCAAGACGCCCCGCCTTTTCCAGCAGACCGCACAGGTCCAGAGGCTGCAGCTCGCTCAGCTCTTCATTTTCCAGCTGATAAAGTGTTATGGCATTGCGTACCGTGCGGTCCAGCCGGGCAGACTCTATCTGGATGTCTGAAAGTGCCTGCCGGGTGGCAGGTCGGCCGACGCCAGCAGATGCATCTGCAGATACTCCCGGTTCTGGTCGATGATGCCAAGGGCATGGAAGCACACATCCCCAAACTCCTCCTGAGGGGAGGCTCCTGCTCCATCGTTTCGCCTGCGCATTCTGCTCTACCTCCGCGTCGTGTGGTCAGCACCTCACTGCTGACTCAGTCTACTTCCAGCGCATAAAGCAGGCGGCCGATGGTCACCTTCCTGCGCTCTAAGCCATACTCTTTTCGAAATCCCGCCATGTCTGGTACCGGTCTCGTCCAGCGTCTCCAGCAGCCGCCGGAGGGCGCTGTCCACAGCCGCAACGGTGAGACCGTATTCCTCCGCCACCGGCCCTAATATCTCCTTGCGGATGGCCAGACGGTGGTCGGAGCCCATCATCACCCGAAGCGCACCGGTCAGGTAGCGCTTGTTGGCGTCGCAGGTGCTCACGCCCCAGCTGCGATAGATGCGCTCGCAGCGTTTTTCCAGGCTCTCCGCCGGGCGGTGGGCCGGGGCGCGCAGCTCCTGCAGCATATCTTCCAGTGTGGCCTGACGGATGAGGTAGCATGCATCCTCCTGACTCAGGCTCTCCACTGCCGACTTCTCGTTGCGTCCGTCGTCCCGCAGAAGCACCAGAGGCTTGCGGGCAAGGCCGCATATCCTGGGCAGGAACCGGATGCTGTCCATGTCCTCCAGCCTGCCGCCCAGCACCAGAACGTCCACATCGCCCTGCTCGAGCCGTTCCAGCAGCGGCCGGCTGCTGCGGTAGCCCGTGCAGCGGATGGCCGGGTTGCGCTCCTCGAGATAGCGCGTCCATACCCGCATCTCTCTGGGGTCATAGCTGGCCAGCGCTACGCGCCATATGACGTTCTGTTCCTCATAGCTCACACGACGCGCCTCCCTTCCTGCAGGTGTTCTGCCTGCTTCGCCTGCGGATACCAGCAGGAAATAACATCCTGCCACAGCTCCGGCTGGACCGAATTCTCATACAAAAACTGCAGCAGCCGTCCGCACTCCTCTTCCGGGGCCGGGACCATGTACGGGCTGTGTCTGCCGGGTCGTCCGGAGCCTTTGTCCGGCTCACGGTCAGCCAGCAGCCCTGTCCCTCCGTCTCCAGAGAACAGGCAAGGGTTACGCCTCCTGATACGGTTCCAGCGTCGAAAATCTCCTCACCAACGGGACATCCTGTTTCATTCTGCATCCTCCTTGCCCCATCTGTCCGGCCCTTCCACTTATGCCGGACAAACTGCTTCATACTATCTTGTATAAAAGTGTATGGAGCGTCGAAAGGAGTTGCAACGACAAATTTGCGTCAGTTTTCGTCGAAATTTGGAACACTGAAAATATTAACATGGATACTGTCTCAAGAATACCATCAACCGCTCCAAAAATCAAGACACATCTGCCGCATCCTCCTGATTTGGGACGCTTTTCCGCGCAGGATGCAGCGCTTTTTCCATCCTTCGGCAGAAAACACAGAACTTGGCACCCGTTACGACATAAATTGTTCATATTCTTCTGATAAAATCAAGCAGATACTATGTTTCCCTCTCCGTCCACAAACGCCGGGCGGAATAGGCCAGCAGACACTTCCCCGTTCTGCTGCCGGAAAGGCAGGCCAATGCTTCAGCTTATCAATATCGAAAAGAAATACACCACCGGCGATCTGACACAGGCAGCGCTCAACGGGGTCAGCCTCAACCTGCGCGACA
>ENA-OQLB01000793-OQLB01000793.1-human-gut-metagenome-genome-assembly--contig:-NODE-793-length-16088-cov-5.720632_pt1 | contig 16088 bp, 19 predicted proteins | sample MGYA00242656_ERZ504813 | MGnify/ENA primary metagenome ERZ504813 (study PRJEB26092, sample SAMD00036388) | human gut metagenome | host: Homo sapiens | study: EMG produced TPA metagenomics assembly of... | reverse complement strand
GACATCGCTTCCGGATATACTGACGCTGGACCGCGGCGGCGCGGCAGAGCGCCAGAAAGGCCTCCCTTGCGCGATCAAGGCGAGCCGCATCTGGGACCGCGACGAATACCCCTGCGCGTGCTTTAAAGAGGGCGGCGCAGGTGCGCACGTGATGTACGTTGCAGGCACGGATAACCGCGGCGCAGGCTCTTACATGGGCTGGCAGATGCGCGGCCTGCCCGACGGCGCAAAAGTGCGCGTACGCGTGATATAAGGAGAAAACTATGACCCCGAACACTAAGATTTTCACAGACCTTTTAAGAGAAAGCCGCGCATTTCTTACCGTTTCGGCGGCGGAATACGGCGCGGGCCATAACGCCGCAGAAGCGCTTCGCATTCTGCCGGATTCCATGCTCGGCATTCTCGTTCGCCACTGCGAAACGGTCTCCTGTGCGGGCGGCCTGCTGCATCTTTACGGCGGGGGACAGCTTTTTGCCCGCAACACAAAAGACAACAAGCCGTTTTCTGAGCTGCTTTTCCTCGGCGACCTTGCGGACGGCGGCCTTTTCGCCGTCTCCCGCATCGACACTGCGATTGCAAAGCTCGGCGAGATGCTGTTTCTCTCCCCAGGCGCGCTGAATTTTGAGCCTATGGGAATTGACACGGCGGAGTTCATCCGCTGGGCGCTCGAAAGCCGCGAAGAGACGCTGAAAGGCGTTTGGCTGACAGGAGAGATTTTATCGCCCCGCGCGCTCAAAAAGCACATCACCGCAAAGCTTGACCTTTTAGACCGCCTTGACATGCTGAAAACGGAGGGAGACGCATGAAATTCTTTCCAAAATCCGCAGACGGCTTTCTTTCTGCCATGATGATGGCGGAAACGCGCTTCTGCGTGATTTTTCACTGAGCTGCCCTGCTTCGCTTTTTGGCGCAGAGCCCATGGAAAGCGCCAAAATAGCTGTGAAAAGCTGCATGACGCTTTCATCGTTTCCGTGTGCGCAAATGCTGAAAACAAACACGCGCTACGTGCACGACTTTGCAAAGCGAACGCTGACCGTGACAGTCAACGCGCGGTACATGAGCACCGGCAAAGAGGTGAACGACCTGCGGTGCGTTGCGGCGGATATTGCGGAGAGCATAAAGCGCGGTCTGCCAGAAAGCACCGACTTCTTTCAGATGATTGCGGCTTATCAAAGCTGGCTGAAACGCTTTTTCGTCTACAAAAAAGACCGGTGCTACGCGCGACCACGCCGCTGTGGGGCTCTTGCAGACGCGGCAGGGCGTGTGCCAGGCAATCGCCGCGCTTTCCATGGTGATTTTGCCGCACCTTGGCATTTTGGCGCGGTACGTTTGCGGCGAAGGCTACTCCGGTACGGATTGGGGCCCGCACGCGTGGAACGCGGTATGGGCGCCGAACGGCGCATGGCACCAGTCGATTTCACATTCGGCCTGCACCGCAAAACGACGCCGAACACGTTTACGCCGCCAGATGATCTTCACTTTCGCGAGCTGCACCGCTGGGACGAAGTAGCGCAAAGCCCCGCGCTGTTTCAAAATGTGCAGACCCTCGAAAACCGCCTGCAAGCTAAGACGTTTTGCTGTTCGCGAACAACCCGTTCAAGGCCGAGATCGGCGGCGTCCCGATGCTGTTTGACGAGCTGTGCTGCAAAACGGCTGCGTGCGCCTTTTGCCGCTCCTCACCCTGCTCGGCGGCGGGTGCGAGCTGCTCGAAGACACGCTGCACATTGTGCTCGGCGGAAAAACGCACCGCATTCCGTGCGGCACGCCGATTTCAAACGGCTTTGTGCCGATAAACGTGGTCTTAGCGCAAAGCGGCTTTTGCACCGCAGAACGGTGCGGCGGGGTGGTTGTGGTGAAGCTTAAACCATGACCGCCCTATTTTTTCAGTAACAAAAAGATTCCCACGCATGCGTTTTAAAAAGGAACTCCCCGCGATGATGCAGAGAGTTCCTTTTTCACACCAATTTTTCCAGCAGCGCGATTTTCTCCGCGTCTTTTTTGCCGCGGGTGTTCACGCGGTAGCCGTCTTTTGCGGAGGCTTTGTAGACGGCGAGGTACTGTTTTACGGAGAGCAGACGGTACTTTGCGCCGCTTTCCGTGCGCGTTTCGATCTCAGAAATCGGAACCCCGGCGAAGGTCTCGAGCTCCTCTAACGCGGCAAAGGAGCAGTGCACGCCACGTTTTTCAAATGTGTGCTCGTGCGCGTCGATCAGGCGCCAATCCTCCGCTTGCAGCAGGGTTTGAAACGCGCTCCACTGCTCGGAAAGCCACGTTTCCGGAAGCAGGACGTCGATGTCATCGGCGAAAACCGCCTCGCCTGTGCGGTGCCACAGTCCGAGCGAGCCGTACAAAAGCGGCATTACCCCGCGGCAGTTCAGCGTGCGTGCGATTTTCAAAAACAGCTTCCATTTTTCTTCGTTCATTTTGGACACCCCTTATGTTTTCGTCTACCCGCCGGAAAACAAAAAATCTTCCGGCACGAGCAGCATAAGCCCCCGAACGCGCGGTTCGGCAGCTTTGCCATTCATGCGGAAGATTTCGCATCCGTCATTATTTTTCGGTTGATCCGGCAGACGCGCGCGAATGGTCGAATTGCGTGTCTGTGCGTTTACTGTACCATACCGCGCCGGATTTGTCAACGCGTTTTTGCACGCGCCAATACTTGACATTTTCTCCCCCTCTGGGGTATAATAAGTTTTATGGGACACGCCCGCTTTTAAAACAGAACACCGAGGTGTAGCGCAGATGGTAGCGCGCTTGGTTTGGGACCAAGATGCCGCAGGTTCGAATCCTGTCACCTCGACCAAACGAAAGGACTTTGCAAATTGCAGAGTCCTTTTTCGTTAAAGCCCGCAGATTTTTTAAATCTGCGGGCTTTGCTTAATCTTTTACAATCGTCAATTTGACGGCGCCTTTTGCAAATTACGCCTCCAAATACCGTTTCAGTGCGTCCATGCGACGCGCGGCTTCCTGACGGCCTTCCTCGTACAGCGCTTTTAATTTCGCCGTGTCCTTTTCCGTGTGCGAAACGTTCACGGGTCTGCGGGCGGATAACGAAAATGCGGCCTTCTTTCTCTAAGCGTCGATCTCCCTTGCTGGGCGTCGTAGCGCGTCGGAACGGCGTACAGCGCACTCAAAAACTTCGGGAAATGCCGGAAATACTTCGCATACAAATGCAGCATAGAGGCTTTGTGTAAAGCTTGCGGTAGCCCTGCTGGCGCGTTAAGACCAGCACGATCTTCTCAAAGCCGTCATCGATGGCCTTTTGGTACGGAATCGCCATGGCACAGCCGCCGTCCAGGTACAGCTCGCCGTTCATCTTCACGGCTTTCGAGAGCATCGGCATACTGCTGCTGGCGCGAATAGCCGCCAAAATATCCGAACAAGAACTTTTTTCAAAGTATTCCGCCTCGCCGGTTCTTAGGTTCGTCGCCACGGCGGTAAAATGCTGCGGCGATTTATAAAACGTGTCAAAATCCATCGGCAGAATGCTGCGTGACAAATCGTTAAACAAAAAGTCAAAGTTAAAGATCTCGTGGTGCAGGATGAGGTTATTTACGCCGAGATACCGCTTGTCATTTACATAGTTGATGTTGAGCTTTGCGGAACGCCCCGGCTGGCGGGAAACGTAGTTCACGCCGGTCAAAGAGCCTGCGGACACACCGGTCACATCGGAGAAATATAAGTTGTGCTCCATGAAGACGTCCAAAACGCCGGAGGTAAAGAGCGAGCGCAGAGAGCCGCCCTCCAAAATTAAAGCACCGTTTTGCATTTTTAATTCGTCCATCACGTTTTCCTCCTTGACATATAAAGTGATATGTAAGTCTAAGTTTGCGCTTTTTCTTATTATAGCAAAACGCCCGATGCCTTTCAATGGAAAAAGAAGAAAAAAGCGCGCAAAACGGGGAAAAATCAGAATCGCACTTGCACACTTTTCATTTCTGCGTTAAAATAGGCAGAGCGAAAATAACGGAAAAGAAATGAGGATAAAATTTTGAGGATCCGAAAGAAAAAGTGGGCGCGCCCGGAACTTGCCGCGTGCCCGTTTTATGTGCACGAGCCGAAAACCGCCGCCGGAACATGGGGCGAGCGCTTTAAGAAGCAGCAGCCCATCCATTTAGACCTCGGCTGCGGCAAATGCACGTTTTTGGCAAAGCTTGCGCACCGAGAAAAAGACGTAAATTTCATCGGCATCGACATCAGTGAAGATATTTTGGGCGTCGCCCGCCGCAACATGGAAGCGGAGTTCGGCGAGGAGCCCGTGGAAAACGTAAATCTGCTTTCGTATAACATTGAAAAGCTTGATACGCTTTTTGCGCCCGATGAAAAAGCCGCACGAATTTATGTAAACTTCTGCAACCCGTGGCAGAAAGCCGGCGACCACAAGCGCCGCCTGACCCACACCCGCCAGCTGAATACCTACAAAAAGGTGCTTGCACCCGGCGGCGAGCTGTGGTTCAAAACCGACAACACCGACCTGTACCTTGCAACGCAGCGCTATTTAGCGGAAGCCGGTTTTGAAATCCTCTGCAAAACGGACGACCTGCACAGCGAAGACGCGCCGGGCAACATTCAGTCCGAGCACGAGGTGATGTTCACCGCAGAGGGCATCAAGACAAAAGCCATTATCGCCCGCTGGAACGGCGAGCCGGAAACGCCCGAAAAAGTTCCACAGAGCAGGCAGAAAAAGTGGAAAATACAGCCGAGTAAATTCACCCTTGCGCTCGGGCCATACGTGGTTTATACGCTCGCCGTATTCGTGCTGCTTGAGGGGTTGCTGTACGGTTTTGGGCTGTGGTGGTTTTCGTATCTCTACATCTGGCGATTTTGCCGTCGCCGCTTGGCTGTTTCGTAAAATGGAAAGCCGCCTCGGCTGGGGGCTTCTGTGCGGGTTTTACGGGCTGATTTTCGGCACGCTCACCGCGATACCCGTGCTCATTTTAAGCGGCCCCGCGGCGACACTGGCGTATATCATCAGCGGCATCCCGTTCGACCTTGTCCACGGTGTCTCGAACTTTCTCCTTGCCTTTTTGCTCCTGCCTACTCTCGTCCGCATCTTAGCGCGCCTGACGAGATCGCTGAACATGGGCACACTGTATTTTGAATAATTATACGCAAAAAGCACGCAGGTTTTTCAACAACTGCGTGCTTTTGCTTTTGAAATCTTGAATTTATGCTCTGGTCAGGTCAAACCGTTTGATGAGGCGCATGGGATAGGTATAGATCTCCAGCGCGGTAACTTCGGCTTGGGTGAAGACATCATTTTGGAAGACGAGCTCGAGCGCGTCCTGCAGCTCCGTAATGCGCACAACGCTGAGCGTACAGTGGATGACGGGCTTGTCCTCCGAAACGGCGGAGAAGCTGCCGATGCCTTTGCAGAACGACTCGTATTTTTCGTGGAACGCATAGTAAAAATCGACAAAAGGCTTTGCGTGTACCGGGTTCAGCACAGCACGGCGGTTTCGCGGTGCGTGGCATACGGCGGCAGAAGCTCACAGAGCCGAACGCCAGCTTTTGGCGCGTGTGCTCGCGGACGAACTCCCCTGTCCAGTCGCAGAGCGCTTCGGCATCAAGATCTTCATACGCTGCAAGCGTGATATGCGGCGGCCACTCGGAAGATGCATAGCCCGCGTTTGTCATCTCGCGGCGCAGCGCAATCAGTTTTTCTTCTGTATTTTTATCAAAACGGGCAAGCACAACGTATCGGTTCATCGATCATAGCTCCTTTCAAGGCTTTTGTTATCCGAACAGGCGCTTTAGGTGTTCGGCGGAAAAAATGGGGTCTTTGTGCAGGGCATTGAGCGCCATTTCCATGTTTTCGGCGCTGTATTCCACCTGCTTGGAGTAGTCTTTCGTGCAGACGATGCGGTCCCACGGGGTGAATTCGCCGGTATCACGCAGGCACTTTGTGTTCATCAGGCAGATGAACCACACACTCACAGCGCAAAAGCCCACGCGCGCCGCGATGCGGCCGTCGGTCACACCGTGTGCAAAATGGCGGTACAGGAAATACACAAGCAGGTTTTCGTAGCCGCCATCAATATCGTCGAGATTCGCCTGCAAGCCGTTATCCTCCAAAAGCTGCACGTAATCGGGCCACGTTTCGTCGTAGGGCTCCATTTCGGTCATCATGTCAAACAGCGCGGCGCGGGTATCGGTCTCGTCGGTCGTATCGCGTTCGGCAGGCGACATATTGCCGAACAGCGTTTTCTGCGCCTGCACGCCGAAATCGAGTAGGCGGTGCATGCGCACGCGCAGCGGCAGAGAGCGGTCCTGCACGATGGCGAATGCTTTGTCCCGCAGGTGGAACACAAGCGGATCCTCCGGCGTATTCGGCAGCTCACCGACGTTCGTCGTGATAAACGTGACGGGATTTTTCTGCTCAAACAGCAGTCTGCACGCCTCTTCACAGCAAAGGCCCACGCCCATTTCCACGCGGCCGCCGAGTTCCTCATAAAAGCGTGGGTGTTCGCGGCAAATCTCGCACAAAGCGTCATCGCCAAGCTTTAAGATGAGCTCGCAGAGGTTGTCGTCATCGAGGAACGGGCAACGCTCGTTTTCGCCGAGGCGGAAGCACACCGTGCCGTCCGGCAGGTCGCACAGCTCTTCGCGCAGGCGGTCGCCGAGCTCTCCTTCTAAATTTTCGTAATATTCAACGGTATCGGGATCAACGTCGATTTCCCAGCCGGCGCAGCAGGTATCGGAACATGCGGCGGCCGTGCAGTGAAACGCGTCGTAAAAAATTCGGTTTGATAAATTTCATTTTGTTCTTATGTACTTTACTTCTCTTTCTCATCGGTTTCAGTCGGCGCTGCATCGGGCTTTGGCAGCGTGACTTTTCTTTCAAATACAGGCTTCATGTGCGTGGTGAAGATGCGGCGCTCCGGTTCCGGCAGCGCATTCCCCGCTTCCACGCGCTCAATCAAGAGCTTAGCGGCTGCCTCGGAAAAATCGATCGTAGACGGCAGATACTGCATGGAGTAGCCGAAGTTCGGCAGCGTGTTGTCATCGTCAAGGCCGGTCAGGTACACGTCCTCCGGCACGCGCAGCCCTGCAGAATGCAGCGCCTGCAGCATGGTATAATCCCAGCCGCGCACAAAGTTGATGATCGCCTTCGGCGGGACATCCCGACGGGCAACGTCATGCAAAAACGCATTCAGCGGTTTCGTATCTTCAATCGGCGCAAGGAAAATGTTCTCCTCCGGCACCGTAACGCCGAACTCCTTGCAGGCGTCCCGGAAGCCGCGCAGACGGTCGCAACCCGGTCTGTATATGGCGGGTCTGCCATATATGCAATGTTGCGGTAGCCGCGCGCGAGCACGTCTTTTGTACCTCATAACAAGCGGTATAGTTATCGATATACACGCCGTCGCAGTGGATTCCTTCAATCTCACGGTCTACGCACACAACGGGCGTGCCTGTGCTGCGGATGTGGTCGAGATACTCCTTGTTGCTACCCTCGTCGCGTCCACGGGCACGATGAGCAGCGCGGCGATCTTATACGAAAGCAGATCGTCAATGAGCTCTTTTTCACGCTTTAAGCTTTCGTCGGAATTACACAGCAGAAGACGGTAACCGTACCGCTCCATAATGCGGTCTGCAATGTAATACATCTGGCTGAAAAACGGTGCGAAGATCTGCGGCACGATCACGCCGATCATGCGCGAACGGCTTTTGGAAAGACACACTGCAATAGCGCTGGGCGAATAATGCAGCGCTTCCATGGCTTCTTCCACGCGGCGGCGGGCGTCTTCGCCCACGTAGCCATTGTTGTTGAGCACACGGGACACCGTGGACTGCGAAACCCCGGCAGCCTTTGCCACGTCCCGTATGGTGGCCTTTTTCTTATTTTTTTCTTCCATAACTTCTTTGCACGGCAGTGCCGTGCGTTCTCCCCTTCGAAAAATGATACAGGTAAGGTATGCGGCCTCCGTGCCGCATTTTGGGTGTTTCCTGCTGAAATACTCTAAAATAATATTGTAAGTTTTTTTAAACGGATTGTCAATAAATCCGGCGTAGAAACCGTATTTCTTAAAATCAAGTGAACTGACTTAAATATTGACAATCCAAGTTAATTCATCTATAATATTATTAAATAAAATATTTTAATTTTCTAAAACTCAACAATTCTAAGAAAAGAGCACAAAACTAAGCTTTTACTTGTAAAAATTAAAGCAAAAAAATCCTCGCCAACAAAGGCGAGGATTTTCCAGGAGATTAGCAGAAGGTCTGTAACTTGGCATCTTGTTTCTCCAGCAATCTCAAAACTGAGTTTTGTTTCCTTGGCAGGCATAAAGAATAAATACCGGTAGGATATGTCCGACCAGAACAATAAGAACACTAGACAAAAGAAAAGGAATCCTCAAAATATGATGATTCCAGGTTCGGGGTTGCCCCTTTTTCATTTTTACATTGCGATTTTTTGATTTTTATTTCTGGGTGTCCCATTTTGATGAACGAAAAAAGTCTTAAAAGCGGCTTAATTTTTAAGGTTTATAGCATAGAAAAAGAGGCCGAATTTGGATTGCCTCATTTTTGAGTTCCAAATTTCGACCTCTGTTCACATGGGAGGGAGTGACGAAATTGTTGTCCGCTGGTCTAATACCATTTGGAAGGAATTTATTAACCCAAAATCAGAAGGTTCTCAACAAAATGAGAATCCTCGGTTCGGAATAGATATATTTTATTGTTTTTACAACATGTTTTTCTGTTTTGCTTTTTGATATCCCATTTCTATAAAAAGAGATAAACCTCCAAAAATGGCTTAAACGCTGGGCTTTAACATAGAAAAAGAGGTCGGAATTTGGTTGTCCCATTTTTGAGTTCCAAATTCGACCTCTTTTCAATTAGCGACTATAATTTACACTGATTTTATTAGATGAGATCACGAATTGTTCGGCCAACCTATCGAAAATAGCATTTTCTAATTTAGTTTTCAAAATTCGTATATTATCATATCTTTCGGCGTTTTTGACAAACCAGTCAAATATATCTGTTTTCTCAATTTCTTCTTTCTCATCTTCTTTAAGGGATGCAAGGATTGATACATACCAATTGCGAACAATTGTCTGCTTCTGTTCTGTAGAAAGTTCTTCGTATGCTATGCAACATCCTATTCTTGAAAACATAGCTGGACCGAGAACACTTTTAATTTCTTCTTCACTGCCGAAATTACAGGTTAAGAGGAATATAGCTTGCCCCAAATTGACATCATAATTTGTATCCACATACCGCCCTTCGTCGAACAACTGATAAAAAGCATTGTAAAAAGCAGGATTTACTTTGTCAAATTCGTCAATCAAGATAACATTCGATTCTCTTGCCATCATATCTCTTGCAAAGCTTCCCTTGGAATGTTCAGCACCAAATACATAATTATATGCTTCCATTGTCTGCATCATTGAAAACTGGATTCTTAGAAGTTCACCACCCATAGTTTTACTAATACTTTTAGCACTTTCAGTTTTGCCTACTCCCGAAGGACCATATAACATCAAACAACAGGTTTGTTATTGGTCTTTGCAATAAGGCGATACATACCACTAATAATTTGCCTTTTACAGTTACTCTGTCCCAAAATGTCGCTTCTATGTTTGTATATACTTCTTTTAGCTTTTCTCTCGACAAGTCAGGATATTCTGTACTGAAATATTCTATTTCATCGCCATAGGCAGAGCGCAAAGAATCTCTAACTTTTCTTGGCGGATTATGAACAAACAATGTGCCAATCTCATGATTTAGTGTAACAATATTTACAAAATTAGATAGGACATGCTCTAAAACCGAGCCATAATCATCGGCCCTAACAATACAATTATCCACCTCAATACTATGACTAAGCACATCCTCTTGTACACCGGATTCATTTGGACGCAACCGAGCATTATAGTGCTGAATAAGCTCCATGAATGGTATTGTAACTTGATCTTCACTAATTTTTTTTGAAATTAATTTCTCAAAATCTTTTTTCGAACCATAGAAAACAACTATTTTATTAGTCATCTGCCTCAACTCCCGCAAGTAAAACATCAAATACATCTAATACTGGGCTAGATATAGTAGCCTCCCCTGTTTCCACGTTTGACTCATAAGACGGATTATCTTTTGAAATCATAGAAATATTCATGCCTAATTCCTTATTTACATTAAGATTTTCAAGAGATGTTCGACCAACTTTTATTGCATATATACTTAAATCCATTTTCAACAAATCACTGATTGTATAATTATTGCGGAAAGAATTAATATTAAAACGCAAAATCACTCGACTTCTACCTTTAGTACCAACGAATTCATAATATCCCTTTGCGTGTCTTAGAGCGTTATCAAGTTTGTCAATGGCAATGCTAAATTCTCCCGCAGGAATAGAAGTATCGTTTCTCAGCATGGTTAAGTATGGAGATACCATCACCATATAGGATAACGAATCTTTTTCTGGGATAATCTTATAACCTTTAAATTGCTTTATTGCACCTTTCGGTAGTCGTGAGGTTGTTTTACCTAGATCAGAATTCTCTATTATTTTGAGAAAATCCGTCAAAATAGTGTTTTTTACAATATTCTTTACCATTTTTCTACTATTGAAAGAAAGTCCTGCGGACATATCCGCAGATGCCCCAGCTTCCCAACCCAACAGTGCTTTGAAAACTCCACCAATTCCCACTTTCCCGTTAACTTGAAGGTTTTGTCCTTCTTGTGTATCTCTAGACTTCAGCAATTCCGTTGTCTTTTCAAGATCACCACCAGCAACGATTTGAACATAGTCGGTAACAGAATCTTCATCAAAACATACTATTTTGCATATTCTCTCCATATATTTAACTTCTCCTATTGCATGAAAATTTTCGAATTTCCCATTATTGTACAGAACATTCGAGTTATAGTACCGTGAGATAGCATATCATAGTTTTTTACAAATTTCCACATTATTCCAACAAATCTCTCTATGTTTTCTTCCCATTCGCATAGCATGATACAATAGAAATAAAACGCCAAAGAAAGGAAAAATATCATGCCTAATAAATATCCGGAAGAAATAAAAAAGCAGGTAGTCCAATTCTACAAAGATGGACGACCTGTTTCTGAAATCAGTAAGGAGCTTCAAATCCCATTCGGTACAGTTTATCGTTGGATAGATGAATATCGTTCATGCATATCAAACGACCTTGATTTTACCCCGGCTAAATTCAAGGCACTCTCCCGTCAGCTGGAACGGCCAATCACTTGCTCCGTATTATTCAGCTTTCTAAACTGATCGATGAAGCACCTTTACGTAAACGACTGGAGATTCTTGCTGGCATATATGAAAACGAAACATATAGCGTGCACGAGCTATGTGACGCTTTAAACGTTGCCAGAGGAACTTTTTACAACCATATCTTCAGAAGAGCGAATCGTACAGAATATCTGAAAAAACAAAAGGAATTAATGCTATTGGTGCAACAGATATTTGATGAGAACGACCAGCGTTTCGGTGCTGAAAAGATACGCATCATATTAGCAGAGCATGGCTTTCGTGTCGGCACAAAAAACGTATCAAAAATCATGCAGGAACTCGATCTGCACAGTATTCGTTCGGACGCCAAACGTTCTTATCTCAAGCGACAGGAAAATCGACGACGTAATTTGGTGCAACAGAATTTTACTACGGAACGGCCAAACCAAATTTGGGTCAGCGATATTACCTATTTCAAAGTCAACAATTACCCATTGTATCTTTGTGTCATCATCGATTTGTTTTCCAGAAAAGTCATAGGTTACAAGGTTTCCAAAAATCAGAGTACACATCTGGTAACATCTACGTTTAAACATACCTTTGAAGAACGTGGAACCCCCAACGGCCTCATTTTTCACAGTGATCGAGGAGGCCAGTATATCTCAGGAGCGTTCACTAAATTGTTACGAAACAGTGGGGTACAACAATCCTTTTCGGCTTCCGGAAGACCGTGCGATAATGCTGTGGCAGAAACATTCTTTGCCACCTTCAAAAAGGAAGAAGCCTACCGCAGAACCTATTCATCTGAGCAGGACTATCGTAAAAGCGTTGAACAGTACATAGAGTTCTATAATGAAAAGCGTCCGCATCGCTCACTGGCCTATAAGACTCCCGCTCATTTTGAGGAGTTGTTTGGCAAGAAATAATGTCTTGTATATGAGAATAGCCTGTCTAAAAACAGGCTGTTAAAAAATATTTTATCCTTAATTCTTATTTTTTTACTGGTTACAAGTAAAGCGGCAATTCAAACAAAGCCTGATTTATCAAGGCATTAGACATAAAACAAGGCCCGTTTTTCGATAAAATTGTTCGAAAAACGGGTCTCATTCAATTTTTCTGTTTTTTGCTTTTTGATGTCTCATTTCTATAAAAAGGGATAAACCTCGAAAAATGGCTTAAACGCTGGGTTTTAATATAGAAAATGAGGCCGAAATTTGGATGTCTCATTTTTGAGTTCCAAATCTCGACCTCTGTTCAGACCTCTGTTCAGTTCAAATATTTATGCCCCAAGTTTCTAATTTTTCAATTTGACAGAAACCAGATTGAACCGCTATAGATAAATTTCGGCATGTAGTAGGCATAATAAAATTATTCGATTGGTTGGTGCAATAATGATCGGTAAAAACTTCTATAGAAGACGTATCCAAATAAATATGCAAATATAAAATACTATCCATAACCGAACGCAGAGGACAACATCTCACTATCTTTGAAGCTGAATCACTTCGAGATCTATCAAATATCAATTCTCCTTTTTTGAGATTACAAACTAGGGAAAGATATTTGTCTCGATTTGACCGTAACCGAAACTCAATTTCATCAGCTGTAGTAGATGTTAAATTAATGGCTACCTTAATTTCCGCACAAATACCATCTCCGGCTTGATAATAAAATGGCTCATTAGAATTGACGGTAATATTTTCCCAATATTTGGGATCTACTCGATATCTTTCTAACTCACGGATGGGTCGACTCTGAAGTTGGTTTCTATACAATGAGAGTTCTCTTGGCAATGACATTGCACCACTGTATCCAAAACAGCTGGTATCGTATTTTTCAAACCACGGCATCCAATCCCAACTATTCGCCCAAGCAATCATTATTCTTCGTCCATGAGCATCGACTAATGTCTGTGGCGCATAAAAATCGGTTCCCCAATCTATTTCACCATAGGTATCCCAAAAGAATTTGCCGCTATCATAGTTAAAGTCACCAATTAGATAAACCGACTTTCTTTGTTTTAATCCATGTGGCGAAAAAAGCAATACATATCTCCCATCTAATTCAAAAAATTGGGGCATTCACACACAGATCCCAATTCACCGAAACTCTCCACCAATTTATTCATAAAAGACCAATGTCTACAATCGGTAGATCGATACAGTAATACACAACCATAATCATTTTCTGCAGATCCTGCAATAAGGTACCAATAATCTCCATGCCGCCATACTTGAGGATCTCGAAAATCCTCATTAGAAGCACTACAAAGAGTTTCCTTTAGCAGTGGATTTTCAAAATCTTTAGTAAAATTAATGCCATCACTACTCTCAGCATAGCATTGCACTTGATTTTTGTTTTTACTATTAATACCTGTATAAAACACCCCTAAACGGTCACCTAAATCGATAGCATTCCCAGACCAACACCCCGCATTATCATATGTTAAACCTGGTGCAAGAGCGGGTTTTACATATTCCCAGTGAACCAAATCATTGCTGACCGCATGTCCCCAAAACATCTTAAAGTCTTCGGGATCTGCGGCAAATGGGTTATGTTGATAAAATAAATGATAAGACCCATTCCAATATATAAATCCATTCGGATCGTTACACCAACCACAAGGCACTTCAAAATGATATTTTTGTCTCAAAAAATGGTTTGCTATCTCTCCCATATTTTGTTTCACACACATATCGGCTCCAGATATCGTAAAGATGCGTTGCAAACTAGCATAACTTTTCATTATGTTTCTCTCCCCTGATCAGCATTAAAAATCAAAATTGTCCGGGTCTGGACCTGTACGTCTATGCCGATTCATATTATCAATAATTGCCATATCTTCATCGGAAAGCTCAAAATCAAAAATATCAGCATTTTCGATCATACGACTCTTATGAACAGTTTTAGGAAAGACAATAATATTTTTTTGCAACATCCAGCGAAGGATTACTTGAGAACCTGTTTTTCCATACTTAGCGCCAATGTCACCGGTTGTTCTATCACCAATGAGTTCACCAGCTGCTAGAGGTCCCCAGGCCTCAAATGCAATATTTTTCTCTCTACAATATTGAATCAAAAGATTATCTTGCCACAAGGGAGAAAATTCAACCTGATTCGCAGCAGGCACAATAGAACCGTGTGCGATTACATCATCTAAATGGTGCTGCAAAAAGTTTGAAACTCCGATAGCTTTTGCCAAACCTTTATTGTATATTTCTTCCAGAACTTTCCAACTCTCTAAATACACTCCAGGAACCGGCCAATGAATTAAATACAAGTCAACATAATCCACCTTAAGTCTATCCAGACTTTCTTTAAAAGCATCCATTTGACGATGTGCCCTCATATCGCTATTAAATAATTTTGTAGTAAGAAAAATCTCCTCTCTTTTTAATCCACTCTCTTTAATCGCTTCACCGACACTTTCTTCATTACCATAGGCAGAAGCCGTATCAATATGACGATAGCCTACTTCAAGCGCATTAAGTACAGCATTTTTAGTTTCATCACCTTGTGCTGCTCTGTAAACACCAAATCCCAACCTGGGGATTTTAATGCCGTTGTTCATAGTAATTGTAGATTTCAAATTTAACATATGCAAAAAATCCTTTCAAGTTAAATTAATAAGTTGTTTCACGTTTCATTAATTCTACACGCATTCGGACTTCACAACTTTGTACAGGATCATCTTCTAAAAGTTTACAAATTGTATCTACAGCCCAAAAAGCGATCTTATCGATAGGTTGACAAATAGTAGTTATAGAGGGCGTTGTTATCTCCGAAAGTATTGTCCCATCGTACCCAATAATTTTAAAGTCTTTGGGAATTTTATATCCCAATTTTAAAGCAGTTTTAACGGCAACTACCGCCCATAAATCGCTCCCAAAAAAACCATCTGTATAGGGATATTTTTTTAATAAATCAGCAAGGCTGTTACAATTCTTCTCAAAATTTTCATAGGAACGATATGTATCCATTTCTACAGTATGGCATATAACACCGCGTTCTTTTAAAATTTTTGAGAATGCAATATGTCTCTCGGCCCATGGTGCCTCGACCTTTGTTTCATATGCAATATGAATAACTTCTCGGCATCCGTTTTCGATCAAACAATTTGCGGCTAGAGTTCCACCCATTCTATGGTCAGAAGCAACATAAGACATCCCTTTTTGCACATACCGATCAATACAAACAACAGGAAAATTTAATCCCTGATAGCTACTGGCTCAAGGCCATAATCACATAAAATTAAACCATCCACCTTATTCCTTTGAAAAGCCTGAAGGCGCTGTAATTCTTTAGAGTTATTTCTAGAAGAATTACATAACATAAGTTTAATATCCCTGTTATAAAGTTCAGACTCAATATGGGATATTAGTTTAGAATAAAACGGATATTCAATATCAGGGACTAATAATCCAATCGTTCCAGAACGTTTTTTTTTGAGATTTCTAGCCAACTCGTTAGTTGATAATTTAATTCTTGAACTGCTTTTTGAACCTTCATTATCGTTTTTTGAGACAAATATCCTCGATTATTTAAAACCCTCGAAGCAGTCGATTTAGATACTCCTGCTCTTGTCGCTACATCATCTAAGCTAACCATTTTGATGCTCCTTATCTAAAATAAGTTTTAAAATTTATATACCAAACAGCTTTATTTTTTACCATTATATCATAAAGATTTTAAGCTATTCAATAAAATTGTTCAAAACCATAGAACAGGGGCAACTAAATGAACGCTTTAAATGTGTTAAAAATAATGACAATCGATTTTCATATTTTAGAGTTTAACAGCATTATTTCACGCTGTCAATAGCAATAATAATTTTTATGTTATCAACAAAGAATTTATCGGATATAATATATAA
>ENA-OQLB01000792-OQLB01000792.1-human-gut-metagenome-genome-assembly--contig:-NODE-792-length-16108-cov-5.018960_pt1 | contig 16108 bp, 12 predicted proteins | sample MGYA00242656_ERZ504813 | MGnify/ENA primary metagenome ERZ504813 (study PRJEB26092, sample SAMD00036388) | human gut metagenome | host: Homo sapiens | study: EMG produced TPA metagenomics assembly of... | reverse complement strand
CCGAATCAGATGCCATGAGCAAAGACATGAAAAAACGGGGATTCAAGTTCTTCGGCTCTACCATTTGCTATGCCCATCTGCAAGCTTCGGGGTTTATCAACGACCATCTGACGGATTGCATTTGCCGGAAAGGGTAAGATAAGGCATCCCCTCTTCATCAAACCGGACCGGAATCCAAAGATATTCCGAATACATCAGGCTCTTGGGCCGCCAAATATCGGCCATGAAAAGGTAGCGGTTACCGGGAAGCTGCAATACGTAAGTGCTTTGACCGCCGAAAGTCTTATCACTTCCCTCACCCCGACAAGGGTTGGGATGCTGTGTCCACGGTCCCCAGATGGAAGGAGCCGAGAACAGACGCGCCGCATTGGGTGCCCAACCGGTACATCCGGAGGTTATCATCCAGTAAGTGCCGTCTTTCTTGAAGATGGCCGGTGCCTCATTGTGTCCCCCCGGAAAGAGACGGACATATTTTCCGGAATGTCCTTGATAGTCATCTGTCAGTTCGGCTATTTGCAAGGTCAGATTCTCTTCCGAAGAGTAGATATGATAAGCTATCCCATCATCGTCAACATACAATGTCATGTCACGGGACATCTGTCCGCCCTCCAAGTCACGCTTCACGAACAACCCCTTATTTACAGCCTCTCTCCACTCGGGTGTCCACCATTCTTCAAACTGTTCCATATTCCACTGCATGTCCCGTTCTTCCTCCGTCATATTCAGCGGAAATATTCCAGGGCAGACACGACTCGAAGAAACAAAACAATAAGGTCCCGTCGGAGAATCACTGACAGCCACTCCCGCACGGGCAGCCTCATAGCCTTTACCCTTCAGCTCCAAATGAAACCACATGACAAATTTCTTCGTCCTTTTGTTGTAAATCACCTTGGGACGTTCCATAATACAGCCTTTCTCTATTTCATTGCCCGCTTCTTCCGATACAGACAAGGCCACCCCCTCGTATCTCCAGTTACATAAATCGGTAGAAGAGTAGCAAGTTACTCCCACTTCCGTAGAGAATCCCTTTGCCGGACGGTGTTCACCGAACCAATAATATTTACTGTCAAATAACAGTATACCACCACCGTGTGCATTAATATACTCCCCGTTTACATCGTTCCACACTCCGGCCGGAACCATTTCGTCCTTTCCCTTTAAGGTGGAATCATTTTGTGCCTGCAGACCGGTGATTGACGCTACGATAACCAACCATGCCCCTAAAAACTTGAAATTAAAATTAGTCATACTCTGTCTTGTTTCTATTTATAAAGAAGGGAGCAGGACGCCTTCTCACCAGAAAGTGTATCCTACCCCCTAAATCAAATACCTATTGAAAAATGCCTTTATTTCTCAGCCGGCTGGTCAGCTACCACCGGCCAATAAGGATTCTGGTAAAGAATGGAAGTCGATACATCCGCTCCCGAAGTGGCTGTCAACTGGAACTGCTTGATCATGATAGGATTCAAATAGTGTGCCATCTTCCAAGTACAGCCGTTATAGGCAGACTGGTTGCTGCTTCTCTCGAACGGACGGAGATACTCACTCTTGTCTTTCGATGAGACATTAGCTTTGTCTGTCCCGTCAGCAACCAAAATGGATTTTCCATTATCATCCAAATACCAGTCCTCCATCGGAGTATTCCACAAATGCATACCTTCCAGATGGCTGGGAGCAGTCATCAGTTGGTCCATAGAACGCCAACGGCACAAGTCCATGTAGCGAAGACCTTCAGCCAGGAACTCGCAACGACGTTCACGACGGATATTATACAGAGTCTTGTCAGAGATGACACTTCCACCCGTATAGGCTCCCCAATCATTTTCAGCCTCCTTGCTCATGTCCGTTGCAGCGATAGTCTTGTCAAAATCAGTACTGATGCCGGCACGTTGACGAAGTACAGTCCAATATTCACGAGCCGTAGCATCCAGCGTTCCATTGAGCAGATAACTTGCTTCCATATAATTCAGCAGAGCCTCAGCTGCACGGAAACATACAGCTGCCGTATAACCACCGCCATTGGCATAATACTTACGGTTGAATGAACCACCCTTGCGCAATGCATAGCCGGTAGCATAGCCACGCTCACCGTCACCACTCGTAATGGCCGGATAGGGCTCTTCCATCACAACCTCCGTACCTTCATTATTATCAACTTCAAAAAGGATGTTCTTCTGTCCCGGTTCTTTCAGGAAGATACTGAGACGCGGGTCACGGTTTACACGTACATCAGCAACCGTCTTGTCGCCCATATAATAGCCGTCACCATCCGCATAAGAACCGTGAGCATAAACCGGAGTACCATCCTTCATCAGGAAATTCTGTACGAATCCACGGGTCAGACCGATACGGTAATTACCACGTCCGGCAGCGGCATTGATGTTATGAGTAGAGAGTCCGCGGGCATACTGGCGCCACAACAGTACTTCCTTCACATCCGAAAGGTCTTCTTGTGCAAACATATCAAAGTAAGGATTTGACGGGTCATCAGCTGATTGTTGCAACACACCGGTATTCTCCGTCAAATTCCCTTTGTATTTATCTGCTACAAGTTTGGAAGCTTCTACGGCCTGTTCCAAGAAGTACTTCACTTCATTATCAAGGTTTCCGCTCGGATACTGGTAATTGTTGTGAAGAGATGCCCCCGGCCAGCCTTCTCCACCAGGTACGAATGCCGTACCCTTGAAATTCTGCAACCAAGTAGCCTCGAACAGTGCCACACGTGACTTAACCAGCATCGCAGCATCCTTATTGATACGGGTCGTCGCCATATCGACATCACTCATATAGGCATAAGCCTTGTCAAGATCGGAAATGATGAAACGTGCCACTTCATTACGCGGAAAACGTTTGCTGGCTTCACGGAGAGCTTCCATCTCATCGGCAAGCGGTTGGTCGATAATCGGGAAGTCACCGAACAACTGAAGCTTCTTAAAGTACTCGTAAGCACGCAGGAAGTACATTTCTCCGATATAGTGCTTGATGGTGGCTACACTCCCGGAAATTGTATTTTGTGAACCGCTCATGTCCTCACCGAATTTGGGAAGTGCTTCAGACAAAAAGAAATTAATACGATAGATGCGTTCGAACTTCCAATTGTCACTTTCGCTATGAGGTACTTTCCAGCGATCCTGGGTATAGCGGTCATTGGCATTCACCTCTATCTGGTTATCGGTTCCTTTGTCTTCACCGAAGATGCCATAAGTCCACTGGCCGAATGACGGAAGGACATTGGGATATTCATCATTCAGATTGGCTTCCAACTGGGCCGCAGTGGAGTAATAGGTTTCGGGAGAAATGCTTGACATCGGCTCTCTGTCCAGAAAATCATCGCAGGAAGTCGTTCCGGCAATCACTGCCATTGCCATGAACGCTTTTACAATATATCTATAATTCGATTTCATAATATTCTTCATTATTTATGGGATTAAAGTGATACGCTAAGTCCAAAAGACCAAGTTCTTGAAAGCGGGTATGCATTACCGGCACTCTTGATAGGTGCAGAAGCATTGCTGTCCGTGTTACCACCGCTGATGGTTTCGGGATCGAACAACTTGCTCAGTTTGGTTCCCGTCCACAGATTCTCGCCCGATACGAAGATGCGGCAGTTGGTGATACCGATTTTGCGAATCATGGAGCAGGCAATGTGTAGCCAAGCTGGAAGTTCTTCAAACGGATATAAGACGCATCCTGCAGATAGCGGGTTTGGGTTTCCTGGTTCTGGGTACTGTCAAATCTCGGACGCGCATAGTATGAATTGACATTGGCGGCAATCTCATGACCGGCCAGCCCGACGGGTTCATCACGGAAGTAATCTTCGTGTTCCTTCAAACCGGTTGACCACCACATACCCCATTGGCCAACGCCCCAGAAGATATTGGAACCCTGCCAGTAGTCACGCTTCATCACTCCCTGGAAGAAGAGGCGAACATCAAATCCCTTGTAATTGGCATTCAAGTCAAGACCGAAATGATAACGGGGAGTATTGTTGCCTATCACCTTCAAGTCACCGTGGTCCTCCAAAGTCTGTGCACCTTTGGTGATGCCCGGTTTGCCATCCTGGTCGGCATACATGATGTCACCGGCAGTCCAAACGCCGGAACCGATGGCACTTTGTCCGCCCACTTTATTCAGATGCGCCTGCATCTCATCATCTGTCTTGGCAATTCCCACGGTTTCAAAGCCCCAGATTTCACCAATCTCGCGGCCTGCGATATAAGTATTGATTGAGTTTGTCGGGTTACCCGGGTATCTGTCTATATAAGTACGTGCATCAGAAACATTGAACTTAATGCCATAGCCCATACCGAAGTTGGTGCGGTCCTGCCATCCGATGGTAAGTTCCCAACCCTTCGTCTTCAAGTCACAGTTATTGGTCTTGGGAGTCGCAATACCCAATGTAGCGGGCAACTCTACAGACGGACCTACCATATTGTCCGTATAACGGATATAAGCATCGAATGACCCGGTCAGACGGTTGTTGAACAGCCCCCAGTCAAGACCGATATTCCAGGTACGCACTTTCTCCCAAGTCAAGGCTGTACTGATAAGGTCGCCTACATAAGCAGTGTTTGGTTTCAGTCCATTCTGCAGCCAGCTTCCGTTTGCCTGCTTCAATGTCATGGCACGATAAGTAGGATACCAGCCGTTTGTATTCATATTCCCCAGTTCACCATAAGAGAAACGGAACTTCAACTGATTGCAAACATCCGCAAAATCTTCCCAGAAGTTTTCCTGGGCAATGTTCCAACCCAAAGAGAAGGAGGGAGACAACTGCCAACGATTGCCACGGCGGAAGCGGGAGGTACCATCATAGCGCAGATTGGCCTCTGCCAGATAACGACCTTTATAATCATAGTTCAAGCGGCCAAAGAAACCCGCTGTGGCCCACTCATTACGATAGCCACCCACCTCGGGCACCTTATCCTTACCGGCGCCGTCAATATTCGAAATCAAGTCCAGTTCCGGAAGGTCTTCCACCTGCAAGCCATATCCTTTGGCACTAAAAAACTTCTGGCGCATTTCTTCGGACTGAAAACCACCCATTACCTTAAAATTATGATCATCATTGATAGCAAGAGAATAAGTGGAGTAAATATTCCAGTTCATGTAGCTCTCTTTCTTGTAGTCTTGATAGAGACTTGAGGTTCCTTGCGTATCCACAATATTTCCACTCACATCGTGGTTATAGTAAGGAAGTCCGGTTTCACGTGTATCTATAGAATTGGTACTATAGTTGAACTCAACATTGGTAATCCAATTCTTCACGGGTTCGAATACCAAGCTTGCCTGATGATAAACCTTATCTGTCTGCACATCGCGCTCACCACCCAATGCAAGTGACATCGCCGGCGTATCGGCATTACCATTAAAATAATAGCCGTTTTCATCATAAACCGGAAGATTAGGCCAAGTCTGACGGCCAATTCTCTCATACAAACCGCCACCAAATTGGTAGGACGGCCAAGGTCTTGACGGACATAACGCAAGCTGTAATTGAACTTCAACCATTTGGTCAGCTCGGCACCAAATTTGGCAGTAGCATTATAGCGCTTCAAGTCATCGGAACCATGACGGAGCAAACCATTCTGATCCAGATAGCCCAATGAAGCATAATAATTGAACTTGTCACCACCACCGCTTACACTGAAATTATGTTCTTGCGAGAAGGAAGAACCCTTGTAGATTTCGGAAAACCAGTCAGTATTGGCATACGCGTAGTAAACGGGTCGCTGCCGGTTTACCCCATACATTGCCATCAGTAGGCAAACCGCCACGATTAGTACCTCCCGCAGCCTGGAAGTCAAGCATCTGCTGCATCACTGTATCAGAGAACTGGGCATTGTCCTGACCGTTGCGTGCAGCCTCATTGAAGTAGTTGGCAAAGGTATAGGAGTCCATCATCTCCGGCAGATTCACCGGACTGTTGAAGCGGAAGCTGTTGTTGTAGTTGATAGTCGGCTTGCCCGATTTGCCTTTCTTGGTAATCACCAAGATAACACCGAACGGTGCACGCGACCCATAAATAGAGGAAGCGGCAGCATCCTTCAATACAGAAATATTCTCGATGTCCTGCGGATTCACCGTATTGATGTCACCTTCCATACCGTCAATCAAAATCAGCGGACTTCCGCTTGAGCCGTCACCGATGGTACCGTTGCCACGGATATTGATGGACATATTCTTGTCCAGTTCACCGGTATTGGTCGTAATCTGCAAGCCCGGTACCAAGCCCTGCAATGCCTGCGTGGCATTCGCTACCGGACGTGCTTCAATTTCCTTCGCCGTAGCCAGCCCCACAGAACCTGTCAGGTTCACCTTCTTCTGCGTGCCGAAACCTACCACTACCACCTCGTCCAGCATTTCGCTGTCTTCTTTCAGAGTCACAGTAAAGGATGTTTTTCCAGCCACCGGCAGCTCTACCGTCTTATAACCGATAAAGCTGATTGTCAAAGTGGCATCCGAAGGGACTTTCAAAGAGAAATTACCGTCAATGTCGGTAATTGTTCCATTCGTCGCATTCCCTTTCTCCACTACACTGGCGCCAATCACCGGTCCCATCGCATCATTAACCACACCTTTTACATTGATTGTCGAACTCTGTGCGTTCAAGAACTGAACATTCAACAGAAGGGCCATACAAATGGCCAAAGTGACATACACTTTCAGCCCGAGTCCTTCAAAGAATCTCTGTCTTTTCATTGTATAAACTTTAAGATTAAACATTAATTGTTTCACTTTCACTCTTCATTTTAACCGTGAAAACAATGGCAAATGTAGGCGAATGCTGATAGGAAGACCTCCAATAATGCTTCTACGAGGTAGAATTTTAGTTATTCGACCTAATTGAAGCATAATTTGACTTGATCTATGACTGTATGAAGCGTTCCTGATATTCCGTCGGCAACATGCCGAATTCCTTTTTGAAACAAGAACTGAAATATTTCGGGTCATTAAAACCGACGGCATACGCCAGATCGGAAACACGCACAGAACTCCCCTTCTCCTCCATAATGCGGCAGGCCGCTTTCAGACGGATGTTACGGATAAAGGCAGAAGTATTCAGTCCCGTCAGATTTCAGTTTCTTGTAAAGGGTGGACTTGCTGGTGCCCATCTCCTCCACAAACTGGGGCTGGTCGAAGTCTGAATCTTCCAGATGGCGGTTTACGCAGTCAATGGCACGCTGCATGAAGTCCTCATCAATGCTGGTATAGTCCAGTTCCTTGATTTCGAACACCAGTTGGTTCTTAAAGTCATGCGCCTTGCGTTCTTTGTATTTCAGCAGATTGCGGATGCGTGCATGCAGCACGGCCAGGTTGAACGGTTTACTGATAAAGGCATCCGCCCCCACTTCATAAGCTTCGGCACGGTCTTCCTCCTTGTTCTTGGCTGTCAGAAGAATCACGGGAATATGACTGAGTTCCAACTTGTTCTTCACATACCTGCAAAACTCGATGCCGTCCATTACGGGCATCATCACGTCCGAAACAATCAGGTCAATATCCTCATTGTCAAGCACAGTCACAGCCTCCTGACCGTTTTCGGCCGTATGGACATTGTATTCACGTTTCAGCAGCCGGACCATTAACTGCAAAAGCTCCTCATTGTCCTCCACCACCAGTATGGTATGCGCTTTGGGCTTTTCAGCAACCACATTCTCCGCATTCTCCTCTTCAAGATAGGTAACGGTTTTCTGTACCGGAAGTACAGCTTCCTCATCAATCTGTTCTTCCTTAAAGTAAGAGCGGTCTACGGGCAAGGTCACGATGAATTCCGTTCCCCGGCCTTCCTCGCTCTCCACTTCAATGCTTCCTCCATGCAGCTCCACCAAGTCCTTTACCAAAGAAAGGCCGATGCCCGTACCAATGGTGTTGAACTTCCGGTAATCCCCCTCGTAGAACCGCTTGAAGAGGCTCTTCTGCTTGTCCTTTGAAATGCCACTGCCATTATCCTTTACATGCAACCGGACGAAGTCCCTGTCTTCGGCATACATCAGCGTGACTTGTATATAGCCACCCTCCTTATTATATTTGGCGGCATTGGAAAGCAGGTTGTAGAGAATCTTGTCCAGCTTGTCCGTATCAAAATAACCGATAATCGACTCCGGATTACAGAGTACGGAGAAATGTATCTTGCGCTTTTTGACAAGCGGCAGGAAAGATTCGGCTTCATTTTTCACAAACGCCGCCACATCTCCTGGAGAGACACGCAACTTCAGATTGCCGGTTTCTGCTTTACGAAATTCAAGAATCTGCTGCAACAGACGGATGAGCCTGCTGATATTGCTACCCATTACCGTATAAAGGTCGTCATGCCCGGGAAACCGCATCTTCAACTCATCGACGGTAGCCGAGATAATGGTCAGCGGAGTCAGCAGTTCATGCGTGGTATTTGTAAAGAACTGCAATTTGGCATGATTCAGTTCTTCCAGTTTGGACTTCTCCATCTCCCGAAGATGCAGCTCATTACGCAGCTGCATCCTGTTCTTTGCTGTCCGGAGAATGAAGCAGACAATAGCTGCCCCTATCAGTGCATAAATGATATAAGCCCACCATGTAGCCCAGAACGGTGGCAATACCACCACCTCAAGTTCACGGATTTCCTGACTCCAAATGCCATTTTCATTGGTGGCTTTCAGACGGAACCGATAAGTACCGCTCTTCAAATTATTATAATAGGCAAAACGGCGGTTGGCATCCGTATATTGCCAATCCTTGTCAAAACCTACAAGCTGATAAGCATACCGATTTAAACCGGGATTCTTATAAGTAAGGGATGCGAATTCAATACTGAAATTATTATATCCGTAAGGCAGATCTAACTTCCGCGTAAACGAAGGCATGACAGAAGAAATCCGTTCTCTGACCTCCGGTTCCAATACCGCAAAAGAACGTTGAAGATTTTTATATCCGTAATCAGATAAGGCACAGCTTCATTGTCTTTCTCCAGAGATGCAGGAAGGAAACTGTTATAACCCTTATTTCCTCCAAAGAATAACTCGCCCTCCCTACTGCAAGAAGACTGTGATATGAAAAAGTTATCCTGCAGACCGTCTGCTGTCGTATAGACACGGACCGTAGCCAAATTCTCGTCCATCGGTACAAAAAGCTGTACCAGCCCCATATTAGTCCCCATCCATAGACACCCTTGCCTGTCTTCCTCTATAGACCCTATCATGTCGGCAGACAGCTGATATTCCTGATTCTTTTCCGTAAATACATTTTCCTTATAATCATATAGATACAACCCTCCTCCCTCAGTTCCGGCCCATAGCTTCCCGATTTATCCACATGCAAACACAACACCGAGTTCGTTGCCAGCTGGCCGTTGTTATAACTATAGTTACTATATTTCAGCGTTTCGGGATGCTGCACATCCCCCATAATATGTATAATTCCATAGTTGGCTGTCGCAATCCAGAAGCTGCCATCCGCATCCTCCACAATGTCCTTCACATGATACCAATCCGCCAACCCGCCTCCGGCAAAAGAAAGTGTTCCGAACCTATAATGCCCTCCATCGGCCAAACTGATTCCCATACCGCCGCGACAGCCTACCCAACAATTCCCCTTACTGTCCTCACACAAGGCCGAAACGCAATCCGAATAGAGATAAGGCGTGTCGGATTCAGTCAGCACCTTCACTTTCTCTCCTTTCTCATAAATCAAGATACCACCGTCATAGGTAGCGAACCATACTTCTCCATTCTTACGCTGAATAATGTAATTGACCGTGGGTACACCGGGAATATCCGAGAATTCCGGGATATGGGAAAAGAACGACAACACACCGGTTTCATAATCCTTGCGTGCCAGCCATAACTTCCGGTACCCAGCCAAAGGTCTTTATCTGCATCGGCAAACAAAGCGCGGACGGCAGTAGTAGCACGTCATCCTCTGCCAGATTCAAAGAATAGAAAGCAAACGGAGATTGTTTCGTGTCTATCATCAGGACACCGCCGCCAATGGAACCCAGCCAGATATTATTGAAGCGGTCGCGCAACAGTGAATTTATTTCATCACAAGGTATATGATATGCCGAATGCAACGACTTGTAATTAATGAATGTACCGGGATTCTCCTGCTTCATAATGCTCAGCCCCACCCGGTCCCTATCCACAAGGTATGGGTGTGTACATCCTCCACAATATCATAAACAATATTGTCCGACAAGCTGGCATCATCCCCTATCCTATGCGAATAATGCGTATAAGACACGTTTGCCATATCCTTTGGGTGATTCAAGAGAAATAATCCGCAATCCCAGCCACCGACCCACATTTTCCGGTTTGAATCCTGATAGATAACATGTGCCGAGTTCCGTTCATTGATTTTGGGATATGCATAGAATTTATCCTCCTTCCGGGAATAACGAAAAAGACCACTGGACCAGGTACCGACCCACAAATCCCCATCCGAGTCCTCGAACAACGATTTGATGGAAGCTGCGGGAAATATACCATCGGTGGACTTGCCGTCATACATCACGAAGGAGTCCTTCTCTGCCACATACCGGCATAAGCCAGAATCCGTACCAATCCATACCTCATTTTCCCGGGTGACCAACAGGCATGAGACCGCATTGTTGGGAATGGCAGGCGCAGTATATTGACGGATTTCTCCGGTTTTCTTATTGAGTGTGTTCAACCCCTCTTGTGTACCAATCCACAAGAAGCCGTCATTGTCATCGGCAAAACAATAAATGTTGTTACTGGTCAACAAACCGGGAGTATTCAAGCTCGATTTATAGACAGTAATCTGGTAACCGTCGTATTTACAGAAACCATACCGGGTGGCAAACCACAAAAACCCTTCCTTATCCTGATATATTTTCTGGACCTCATCCGTCGGTAATCCGTCTAATGTAGAAATCTGCTTGAACTTCAAACGGGAAATAACATCCCCATCAGCGCATGCCCCAAGGCAGGATACATTGTCCAAAAGCTGAACAGGAGAAGACACGTATGCAGACAAAAAAACTTACTCTATTTTTCATATACCAGATATTAGGAATTATGACAAATATAGCAAGTTCAGCTCACTTTAAAGAAGAATTATACTCTTTTTTTGTCTGCAAATACTTCAAACAAGGCTTTTCTTGAAGGAGTTAGAGGGCGATAACTCCTTCTAACTCCCGATAACTCCCTTAAATGAAAGAGCCGTCGCTCCCCCTCTAACTCCTTCAAGAAAAGCCTTGTTATAACAACTTTATTCCTTACCTTTACAGCCGTGTTCTACACCCTAACCGTAGACAAGCAAACAACATATGGAAAATAAATTCGACTACCAGTCTGTGCCTTATGGCTTTGCACATTGCTTCAACAGCCAGTGCGTCCATAAGGAAGAATGCCTGCACCACTTGGCTGCTACCAATTGCACCTCGCAATGTCCTACTTTAAGCATCATCAATCCGAACTGTATCCCTGCCGATACCACCAACTGCCTCATTCCGGAAAGCCCTGAAGTGCCGGGTTGCATGGGGCATCCGGCACCTGCTGGACAACGTACCCCACAAATGTGCAGCCCCGATGAGGAACCAGCTTGTAGGACACTTTGGCAAGACCACCTATTATCGCTTTTACCGCCAGGAACAAGGCTTGTTTCCAAAGGCACAAGCATATATCCGTCAGGTTTTCAAACAATACGGAATTGCCGAAGAACCGAAATTCGAGAGATACAGCGAAGAATACAGCTACAACGATTGAAGCATCCGGACAGCTCAGCTTCTACAAAGTTTATTTTTGAAAAACATCTGTCATGCTATCACGCAGAGGAGGATATCCTTTTGATTATAAACCGATTAAAGCGTGAAAGATACCCGTGATAGATAAAAATCTTCACAACCATCCATCACGCCATAACAAAAGCAGTATCCGATACTTACTTCATTCACCACAGAATAGTGATATATGCTTAGTTCTCAGTATGAAACTTTTAGTTTCTTAAACAAATACCAAAAGTTTCAACAACAAATACCATTGGTTTAAACCTTCTAAAATAAAAGTTTCAACAAGAGAAACTGAGAGTTTTCCTTAGGAAAACTATTGATTTCAACAAGCAAAACCTTTTGTTTCAACAAGCAAAAACCAGCGTGGAAGTCTGCACAAAGCATCCCAAATCACCTGCTTTTTCGACTCAAAACATCAGATTTTCCACAGAAAAAACGCTGGAATAGACCTAAAAAAGCATGGAATCACTTGCAAAAAGAGCCTGATTGTCGTACCTTAGTACACTGTAAGCAAACCATTTTGCCTGCATGTGACAATACAAAAAATAGAAATGAAAATCACCCAACTGAGAGAAAAAGACGGGAATCTGACACTGAGCACGACAGACTTAGACACCTTCCTACAGAAAATCAAAACGGAGACCAAAACCCAGCCCGTATCCACTTTCCGCCAGCAACTGCGATACTGCTTGCCCGGCAAGCGCTGCAACGAGGCAGACCGACTGCCCAAAGTACTCCCGGCAGCCGAATTCCGCAAGACGAACGGTGTTTGCCAGATGAAAACCTACAACGGCATCGTGGAACTGACCGTAGGCCCGCTTTCCGGCAAGTCCGAAATAGCCCTTGTGAAACGTCTTGCCTGGGAACAGCCCCAGACGCGGCTCGTATTCACCGGTTCCAGCGGACGGACTGTAAAGATTTGGACTACCTTCACCCGTCCGAACAACTCGCTGCCGGGCAAACGGAAGAAGCCGAGGTGTTCCACGCCCATGCCTACCGCCTTGCCGTGAAATGCTACCAGCCCCAACTGCCTTTCGACATTCTGCTGAAAGAGCCCAAGCTGGAACAGTACTCCCGCCTCTCCTTCGACCCCGAAGCCATGTACCGCCCGGACTCCATACAGTTCTATCTTGCACAGCCCGTCTCCATGCCCGACGAAACCACCTATCGGGAAGCCCTGCAAGACGAGAAGTCACCCCTGACGCGCGCCGTGCCGGGATATGAAGCCGAAGAAGCCATCATCATGCTGTTTGAGGCCGCCTTGCAGAAGACTTTCGCCGAAGCGACGGGTGCCGGTGCCGACAACAGCCTGCACTCCCTGACCGTGCGCCTTGCCGAGAACTGTTTCCGTTCGGGCATCCCCGAAGAAGAGACCGTGAAGCGTACCTATTTCCATTATTATCTACGCCAAAAAGAGACTGTCATCCGGCAGATTATAAGAAGCGTTTACCAAGAGAACAAAGGCTTCAATACCCAAAGCAGCCTCAGCAAAGAGCAAAGACTTGCCATACAGACGGACGAGTTCATGAAACGCCGCTACGACTTCCGCTACAACACCCAAGTGGGTGAGGTGGAATACCGTGAACGCCACTCGTTCCGTTTCCGCTTCTCCCCCATCGACAAGCGCACGCTGAACAGCATTGCCCTCGACGCACAGAGCGAAGGCATTCCCCTGTGGGATAGGGACATCAGCCGATATATCTACTCCAACCGCATCCCGGTATTCAATCCGCTGGAAGATTATCTGTACGACCTTCCGCACTGGGACGGGAAAGACCGTATCCTGGCACTCGCCCGGACAGTACCCTGCAACAACCCGTACTGGGCCGAACTGTTCCACCGCTGGTTTCTCAACATGGTGGCACACTGGCGCGGCAATACCGACAAGAAATATGCCAACAGCGTCTCCCCCTTATTGGTAGGTGCACAAGCACCCGCAAAAGCACCTTTTGCCGAAGCATCGTCCCGCCCGAGCTGCGTGCCTATTATACGGACAGCATCGACTTCTCGCGCAAGCGTGACGCTGAGCTTTACCTCAACCGTTTTGCGCTCATCAACATCGATGAATTCGACCAGATAAGCAGCACCCAGCAAGGATTCCTGAAACATATCCTCCAGAAGCCGGTGGTCAACGTGCGCAAGCCATACGCCAATGCCGTGCTCGAGATGCGCCGATACGCCTCGTTCATCGCCACCAGCAACCAGAAGGACTTGCTGACCGACCCCAGCGGCAGTCGCCGGTTCATCTGCATAGAAGTGACGGAAGCAATAGACACCAACCGCCCGATAGACTACAACCAGCTTTATGCCCAGGCCATGCACGAACTGGACCACGGCGAACGCTATTGGTTCGACCAGTCGGACGAACGGATTATGACGGAAAACAACCACGATTTCGAACAGATACCGCCCGAAGAGCAACTGTTCTACCACTATTTCCGCGTTGCCGGAAATGACGAGGAGGGAGAATGGCTGTCGTCTGCCGAAATACTGAACCGCCTGCGCCGGTACAGCGCCATCCCGCTGTCCACCAAGAGAGTGAATGTATTCGGAAGGATACTGCAGAAACATGAAGTGCCGTCCCGCAGAACACGGTTCGGCACGCTGTATCATGTGGTGGAGTGCAAGAGACAAGAAGATTAGTCTTTAAAATATTCAGACACCGGCAATGCTTCTATCGTTTTATCTCCTACGGAAAATTTGTCATGTTGGTTATAAGTGAGTATCAGTCCATGCCCCATCTTGAAGAAAGACAAGGCATCCAGTAAACCATCTACTTCCCTTTTCCGGTTTTCTGCGGTCAAGGCATAGCATACCTGGATGGCAAGCTGGGGCACAGAATTGCGTACAACTATAAAGTCGCATTCCTTCCGGTTCTCATTATAATAGAATATCTCAGAATAACGGCGACGCAATTCCGCAAAAACCATGTTCTCCAGCCTCCGACCCTCATCACGGGTGAAAGATGGAGAGGTGACAAATACAACACCATTGTCCACACAATACACTTTCTTCGGGTTCAACAGTTGCGCTTTATATGAATATGAAAATTTCGGAACAAAGTTTATCAAGTAAGTCTGTTCGAAATAGGAGAAATAATCAGACACAGTAGAAGTACTTTTCATTCCCAGTATCTGTTTCAGTTTTGTAGCAGACACCAGATTGCCCACATTCCCCATCAAATAGGCCAAGAGACTTTTCAAAGAGTGGTCATCACGTATATTATATCTCACGGCAATATCACGATATACTATATCATTGACTAAATCCGTCAGAACATCCTGATCATCCAGTTGCAAGTATTGAGGGAAGCCACCCTGATGCAGATAGTCGTACAAGGAACTGTCACCGATAGTCTTACCCGTAAAACCGCAATATTCAGCATACGAAAAAGGGAACAGTTCTTTCGTAATATGTCTTCCTGTCAACTTCGTGCCCAATTCACGACTCAACATCGAAGCATTGGAGCCGGTGATTCCCACATAAAACCCTTCATCCAACTTGCCCCGAATATACACCTCCCAACCATCAACAATCTGTATTTCGTCAAAAAGAAGAGCGATACACCCTTCATGTTCCTTAATAACTTCATCCACTATACGGAAATCACTGAATTCAAATCCATACAGTAAAGGGGTATCAAAATTCAAGGAGAGCACCTCTTCCGGCTTGTATCTATCCACCGATAATTGTGCCAGCAATGTACTCTTACCACAACGGCGAATACCAGATATAATCAGTGCATAGTCTGCTACCAAGGGAGGTAAAGACAACAATAGGTCACGTCGGAAACTTTGAAATTTCCTCAACCGTTCACGTTGCACACGTATGGCCTCTACTATATCCGATTTGCTTATCATAGGGCTATGTCATTTATATTCAGATACAAATATAAACATTCCATTCCGAATAAACAAATCTATCCATTTAGATAGATAGATTTGTTTATTCGGAATGAAAGCACTACCTTAGCACCTCATTACAAAAATAACGCTTATGCAAGACATTATAAACGGACGTTGCGGCTGGTGCGGAACCGACGAGCTGTATGTGAAATACCACGATGAAGAGTGGGGAAAAACGGTAACAGACGACAAGACACTATTCGAGTTTCTTGTATTGGAAAGTGCCCAGGCGGGACTGAGCTGGATAACCATCCTCAAAAAGCGGGAAGGCTACCGCAAAGCCTTTTTGCAATTTCGATGCCGCGCAAGTGGCGCAAATGACCGACGAAGACGTGGAACGGCTGATGCACTTTGACGGACATCGTGAAAAACCGTCTGAAAATCCAAGTCGACCATCACCAAATGCAAAGCAGTTTCTTGTCATAACAGAAAGAATTCGGCATGCATTTACACTATACGCTATCCTTCTTCCCCG
>ENA-OQLB01000790-OQLB01000790.1-human-gut-metagenome-genome-assembly--contig:-NODE-790-length-16120-cov-2.870443_pt1 | contig 16120 bp, 18 predicted proteins | sample MGYA00242656_ERZ504813 | MGnify/ENA primary metagenome ERZ504813 (study PRJEB26092, sample SAMD00036388) | human gut metagenome | host: Homo sapiens | study: EMG produced TPA metagenomics assembly of... | reverse complement strand
CAGAAGGCCACCGCTGCGAAGGACGGCGCTGCGAAGTCTGCAGCCGCAGATGCCAAGGGAGGCGCGAAGGTCGACGCGACGAAAAATGATGCCGTGAAGGTCGACGATTCGGCGAAACTCGCTAAGCAGTAGACGCACACGGGCCGCACTGCCGGCTCGCGTGCGCTCCTGATGGACTGATGGACTGCGGAGCAAACCGCCCATGCGTTACGGCCTGGGTGCGCGTATTTGCGCCAGCAACCGCCTCAGTACGGGCGATGGTCGTCGGATGGCGCAGCCATGACAGGACCGTTGCCGGCTGTCCCGTTTGCGCAATAGTCGCTCTATGCGCCACCGTCGCGGTAGTCGTCCCGCTGGTACTGCCGTTCGGCGCATATCCGGTTATCGCAAGGACGACCTCTACTGTCTGTGACCGGCGAGATGGCATCACGGTCTGCGTTTGGCCGGTCAGCCGGCTGCCGACTTGTCCGGGAAACTTGGTCGAAATGGAAATGTGACGCCTGCCAAGTTGTCCGAATCCCCGGCAGATCATACTGCATGGCTGTTCAGCGCGGAAGACAGTGAACAGTTGTCCGGCGATGAGATTGCCTCGTACCTGCTGTCCGGTCTGCTGACGTATGACACCACACAGAACGGATGCAAGATATTGGACACGCAGGCACGTGATTATCAGGTCGCTGAATTATGGATGATGAATGCTGCCGGCTTGCATGAAGACGGCGAGGATGGCACTGCTGACGATACTGTGTTTGGCCGCGCAGCTTGTTACGCTGCCATTGGCGTCCATGACGGTTGGATTGCCTGCGCTGGTCGGTTCCGGCGTGAGTCTGCCTCTTGCGACGTTGGCGGCGCTTGTGCCTGCGACGATGATTGCGTGGTCGCTGCCTGGCATGTCTGCGGCTGATGTGGCTGCCGTCAGGAATACGTGGCTGATGGATCGTGCGGCGTTGCTGGTGTTGATTGCGGGAATGATGGCACTGGGTGCGGTGATGATACCGGTATATGGCACGGCCGGGGTCGCGCAGGCGCTATCTGTGGGCGGACTTGGCTGCTTCGGGGTGATATGTGGCCGCCTGTGCGGACTGAGAGTTGGCGCGGCGGCACCTGCCTCATACCTGTTCGTCTGTTGTGCGATTGGCGAGCGGGCAGGTGGACGCTTGTTCTTCTGGCAGTTTCCCCTGATGATGACGCTTGCCTGTCAATCGGCCGTTTGTGTGGCCGTATTGGTCGTATCGGCATGTGTCTGCCGGGTGCCGGACCGCATGCGCATCGCGGCCGTGCGCACGCTATAAGGAACTCCTATAGCCACGCCCGCTTGTCAGCCGCCGCGGCACGATACAGTACCAAGCATGTGCAGATTACTGGGATACGCGACATCGGGATTCAACCTGAGCCTCAACGACGTCCTGGGCATGCACGAGGTGACGGATTTCCGTGATCTCAGCGAGATTCACAATGACGGTTGGGGTGTCGCGTTGCTGTCGAACCCCACTGAGCTGCCGTTTGCCGCCGGCGAGGTACGCAAGCCCGAGACCGGCACGAAACTGTACAAGAGCACACTGGCCGCCCGCCATGACCCGATTTTCCGTGACTTTGCGGACGACCCCGCACGCGGTGGCCTGTGCACCTGCGTCTCGCCAGCTCCAACCTGCCGCTGATTCTGGAGAACCAGCAGCCGTTCTTCGCGAACGGGCTGAGCTTCATCCACAACGGCGACATCTCCGACGACCGCGGCATCAACATCGTGCTCAACCGTGCGTACCCGATCAATCAGGGTGCGTTCCTGTCGACCGGCGGCCGTTCCGACTCCGCGATCTTCTTCTCGGTCATCCTCGAATACATCGCGTTCGGCTTCGCGCTGGACGAGGCCGTGGCGCAGGCGGTACGCCAGCTGCGTCAGGCGTACCCCAAGTCCAGCTACAACTGCATGATCCAAAGCCAGGACCAGCTCGTGGCTTTGTGCGCCGCCGGCCGCGAGAAGACGTCGCCGCGCATCGTCGAGATTTACGACGAGTATGGCAAGGGCGAGAAGGCTCACGATTACCGTGTGATGAGGTACCGTGACGTGCAGGACCGTGACGGCAAGCCGTCCGGTGTGGTCGTGGCGAGTTCCGGCTTCGAGCAGAACGAGTCCGGTGGCTGGAAGGTGCTGAAGAACGATCAGATGATCGTGCGTCCAACCGTACCGGCGAATACCACGTGCGCTCCATCTGAGAGGCGTTTATCGGGCGATTGATGGCACCCGGCATCTGTAACTTGCTCGCAACGCTCTCCTCTTTTCCTCCTCGCCGGCGCGACACGCCCGGATTGCGCAGCACAATCGACATCGCTGTTTATGATGAAGGCCGGAAAATGGCTGATCTGCGGAAATGCACCTTGCGATTGTGCGATGTTATCGGCGTGTCGCGATGGCTACAATGAGCCGTATGACCGGTTATATCCCCACACTCGACCAGATTGACGAGCTGCACAAGAAAATCGCCCCTTCCCAGGCCGCCTATGACCTGGTGCACACGCATTGCGTTGTCGTGGCGACCATCGCCCGCCAGCTCGCCCGCCATCAGAACGCGCTGTTCACCAACAAGCTGGGCCAGGCAGCGGCAACGCGCTTGACGATTCCGCCGGGGCAGCTGAACAAGCCGACCTGCCGTCAGACGGCATCACCGGTGGCCGTGTGCCGAAACGCCTGATCGACGAGCATCTGGCGACGATCGGCGGCCTGCTGCACGACATCGGCACGTATCGCGTGCTCAAGCATGACGCAGTGATGGCGAACCGCTGCAATTCGACGGGAAACGTTACATCCTGCATGGCCTGCTCGGCTACGAGTACTTGCTGGAGCAGGGCGTGGACGAGTCCATCGCCCAGTTCGCGCGCAATCATACTGGGGTCGGCCTGACCCAGCAGATGGTCATCGCGCAGAACCTGCCGCTGCCTCCGGTCGATTACATGCCGGTCAATCTGGAACAGGAAATCGTGATGGTCGCCGACAAATACAACAGCAAGTCGATACCGCCGAAGTTCCTGACCGCGCAAGCCTACGCCAAGCGTGCGGAGCGCTATGGGGAGGCGAACAAGCAGCGCTGGCTGGATCTGGTCGACCAGTACGGCGTCCCCGACGTGCGGCCCTGGCCGCCGAGGTCCACATGCGCATGATCTAGGTGGAATCAATACGCCCTCGCTGGGTGGACAGCCCGGTGGACTGCCCACCAGCGAGGCGTATCAGATGAGGCCGTTTATAGCTTGATGATGGTTTCGGCTATGTTGCAACGGCTTCTGATTCGGTGAGGATGATCACGCAGCGCTTGGGGTCGCCGTGGGTGAGCGACGTGAGCAGCTGCAGGATCTCCACGCTGTCGTCATCGTTCAGCCGCCCGTGGCTCGTCGGCGATCAGCACCTCGGCCTCGCAGGCGATGGCGCGCGCGATCGCCACGCGACGCTGCTCCACCACGTCCAGCTTGCCAACCGGAGCGTTCGGGGTATCCACATCGAAATGGACCTTGTGCAGCAGCTCGCGTGCGATCACCGGCTTCGGCTTGAGGAACGTGCGCCGGAGGCATCCATCGCATACACCAGGTTGCGTTCGGCGCTCATGTCGTCTCGTACCGCATACTGCTGCGGCACCAGTCCCAGTCGATGTCCACGGACTTCGCCGGGCTCAAGCTCCAGCAGGTTCGCGCTTTTGTTCATCACATTGCCGTCATGCGGCCGGATGATGCCGCTCATCACGCCCATCAGGGTCTCGTGCAGCACGCGGTCGTTGTCTGGCAGCAGCACCGAGTACACATGCCCGGCGTAGAACGCCTGGTTTATGCGGTCGAGCACGTGACGGCCGGACTTCTTGTCGGTCACTGTGACCTTGTTCATCGAGAACGTCGGGTAGGACTTGAGACGGATGCTGTCCGCCTTGCTGCGCTTGAGCTCCTTGTCGATGCGCGATGACAGACGCATTGCAGGGTCGACGCTGGCCGATGCCACGGTGACCCTGCCGGCCTGGTCTTCTTCTGGCCATCACCGGCCGTCTTGCCCCCGGTGCTCAGCTTGAGTGTTTCGTTGACCTTGCTGGCGTTGGCCGCTGCCACATCCAAGTTCTCGTCGGCGGTGTCCGCCGCCGTGGTGCCGGTATCAGCATCGCCGGTATCGGCACTGGTGTTATCGGCGGTGTTGTCGGCGCTGGCCGGCTCCTGCGCGGCGGCATCCTGCGTATCATCTCCGGGCTTCTCGTCGTCGGCCGGTGCCTCCTCGGCGGAGCATCCGTCGCGACCGTCGTATCGGCTTCCGCGGTAGTGTCGATTTCCGCGTCGGCAGCGTCGATCACGATGGCGTCGGAGTCGTCACCGTCGTCGTCGAAGACGATGGAGAACTGCACGCTGTCCGGTACCGTCGTCGAATCGCTCGCTCCGGCGGCATCCGGGGATTCGGTTGCCGTGTCGGCCGTGGCGTCGGCTGCCGCGTCTGATTCGACCGCCGTGTTCTCGCCTTCGGAACCGGTCAGTGTGACGTCGTCCTCGTTCATGTCGTCCGCCTTATTCGTGTTCGTGTCGTTCATGCCTGCTCCTGTGCCGATTCCGCCGTATCGTCGGCGTCTGCCGTATCACTGTCGTTCGCTGCGTCGCCGCTTGTTGCGGTGTCGTCCGTCCCGCCGTCATCCACGACCTCGACTCATTCGAGGAACGGGCCGCAAACAGCGATCCTGACACGGAACAGCAGCACGCGGATCATGGCGATCACCATCAGGACCACAATCGTGCCGAGACCGCTCCAGATGACAGTCCAGATCAGGTTGCCCGGCACACTGACCGCATTGCCGTCGGCGAGCTTCGTGGCCAGCGGCTTGACCGCGAACGCGCCGACGACCATGCCTACGGCGAATCCGACAAGGTTCAGCAACAGCGTCTCCAGCATGAACTGCCAGGCGATACGCCCACGCGAGACGCCGATGACGATCTGGTTGCCGATTTCACGCCGGCGGCCGACCAGCAGGCTCGATCCCCACGAAAGCAGCAACAGTACCGCGCCCACAATCCAGAGGGCGGCGAGCATAGGCTTCATCGAGCTCGCCAGGGAGCGCAGCGGCGCGATCTGCTTCTCGTGCTCGATTAGCGTCGGCGAGGTGAGCTCATGGTTCGCGGGCAGCTTTGCCTTCTTGATGACTTTCTCGAACTTCCGATAGGTCGACATGCTGTCGAGCAGGAACGAGATGTTCAGGTCGGGAATCAGCCAGCCTTTGCCGTCGGCCGCATACAGGCCGTCCATCGCGAAGGTGTAGTACGCGGTGTAGATGACGTTGTCGCGGTTGTCCTTGGCGAGCTTGGCGTCCGAACCCTGCCCCGCGGCGGCCGGCTCCGTGTACTCGTAAATGCCGCGGACGGTCTGCTCGATGGTCTTCTTCGCGTCGTTCGGGAACGCGACGGTGAACTTGTCGCCTACGTCCAGGCCGTTCTTCTTCGCGAACGCCTGTGAAATCAGCACGCCTGTCTTCGACTGGCTCGAGTAGTCCAGTTGCTTGCCCTTGACGATCTTGTACCGGCCGAGCTCGTTCTCATGCGCGGCCTCCAGCGAAGAGAAGCTGCGGTACAGCATCTCGCCGCCGGTCTTGTCGGCGCTCTGGTCGTCGGTGCCAGCGATGGCCTTGACGTCGCCGCTCTGCCGCACCGGCACGGTGATGGTGAGTGCATAGCTGTACGTCAGGCCGGCGGCCTGCAGCGCAGACGCGTAGTTGTCGTATGCGTCGAACGCCAGGTAGTTCTTCGTATAGGAAGAATCGGCGCCGTTGTAGGTTGCCTTGGTCTTCGCATCCGGGCGGATGACGGCGCTGACCAGCTGGGGGTTGTAGCCATCGGTGGCCGATTCATCGGCGTGCAGGACGGAGAAACCGAACAATGTCCCGAATGTGACGATGATGGCGATGAACATGGTCAACAGCGTGCGCCATTTGCGGCGGACTATGGATGACCATGCGTTCTTGAGAACGAACATGCGTGTACTTCTCCAGTTCTTCCCAGCGGGGGCTGCGATCATGGCAACCGTGCGCCCGCGTTTTCGTGACAGTGGCCGGGACGCCACCCGAAGAACCCCGAAAGGCCCCGTAAAGCACGGCATCCCGTAGGCAACACTATGGTCGCGCTATGTGTATGTTATCTTGCTCCATACTGTTATACCCCTCAATGAAGTCTGAAAGCAGTCTGACAAGGTCGCGGGTGTTGTGCCGGGCCATCCTTCCGGTCCCGGGCAATGGTGAAAAAAAACGTCGAAATACAACGGTTCAGAAAGAAGACTTAGCGTGCGGTAAGCATCGCACGGTATCATCTGAGGTTGTATTACGTAGCGTCGAGAGCCGGTCCGCCCGAAAAGACGGTGTGACGGCAGGCCATCGAACCCGACGGAACGATAACGGTCGTCGCGTGGAACGACGGACGCGACAAAACGGAATGTAACACGAAGCAAACGAGGTTAACCCATGCGCCGATCCCCCCAGCACATCGGACGAAAAGGACATCAATTCCTGTCTCAAGCGCTGCGTCCGCGGCGCATCGTGCTGTATGTGGTGTTCGTGCTACTAGGAGCCGTGTTGTCGGTCGTCGGTATCTACGGAATCTCCGCGCTCAAACTGTACACGGAGGCGAACCGCTTCATCTCCGCTTCCGAAAACCTCGCCAACACCGCGCTCGGCTGCGGTGGCGGAGGTAACATCGGCACGTCCGCACGTGAGATGGTGACGTCCACGCGGGCGCTGCGCGACGAACTGGACAAGTCGCAGTGGACGTTCCTGCGCGACCATACGGCGTACGGGAACGACATCACCGCCGCGCGCACGATGCTGGACGCCATGGGAAACCTGGTGGACGGGCCGTTCACCGATTTGATGGACCTGAGCAAGCAGCTGTCCGGCTTCTCCATGAAAGACAAATCCGTCGACCTGAGCGCGGTGACGGCCATGCCGGGCATCGTCAAGCAGGCCCGAGCCGACATCAAAGTCGAGACGCGGCGGCTGGAGAAGCTGGCGCCTCCGAAGAGCTCGAGCATCGCCTCCATGGTGAAGACCGGCGTCTCCGGCCTGAAATCCGTGGACAAGATGCTCAACGAATACGACGAGCTGATCAACCTGCTGCCACAGCTGCTGGGCGAGAACGGTGAGCGCACGTACCTGGTCGCGATCTACAATCCGGCCGAGCTGCGGTCCGGCGGCGGCATGGTCGGCAACATCGCGCCGGTGACCGCCGACCACGGCAAGGTCACGATCGGCGACTTCATCGCCACCACCGACATCACCTACGGCACGCAGCCGTACGATGCCGAGAACGTCAAGGAAGCTGCGGTGTTCGGCGACCAGGTGTGGAAATACCCACAGACGACCACCGTCAACCCGAACTTCCAGCGGGCTGCGGTCACATTGAAGAACATGTGGCTCGCGCAGCCGGGCAACGAGAACCAGGAGATCGCCGGCGTGTTCGCGCTTGACCCCGTGTTCCTGCAGTCGCTGATCGGCGCGACGGGATCGGTCAAGCTCAGTGACGGCAAGGTGTTGGACGGCACGAACACGGTCAAGTTCTTCCTCAACGAGCTGTACGTGGACCACCCGATCTACAAGGAGCAGAACGCCTACACCAACAAGGCGTCGAAGACGATCATGACCCACGTGTTCTCGGGCGCGGGCACGTCGACGCTGTCGCCGATGCTCAAGGCGCTGCGGCAGACGTCCGCGAACGGCCATTTCAAGCTGTGGATGGCGCAGGAGGAGGAGCTGGCGGCGCTCGTACAGACCAAGGTCTTCGACGCGAACGTCGCGGGCATGATTCCCGGCAGTGTGGAACAGCCGAAGGCCGGCGTCTACGTGACCGAGGCGAAGCCCAGCAAGCTCAGCTGGTATCTTGAGCCGAGCATCACCGTCAAGAAGACGTGCGGCAGCGATTTCGCCGCGAACTCGTACCGCATCAGCGACGAAGTGGACGCGCCCGCCCGAGCTACCAACCATGACCATCGCGAACGCCGGCCTCGGCGACGAATACACGGTGACGGTACGGTTGAAGAACACGATGACCGAGGAGCAGGCGAAGTCATTGCCGGCGTTCATTACCGGCAATACGGAGAAGGGCACGATGCAGCCGCGACTGTTCCTGATGGCGCCCGAAGCGGCGCGATCACGTCGCTCGCCTACGAATCCGGCGAAATGGTGTCGAATGGCACCGTGGAGGACCGCCAGTTCATCAACTGCGTCTGACCCAGGCATCAAGCCGGGTGAGACGGTGACCATCGCGTTCACCGTGCGGGCGGCGGAGAAGGCGAAGTCGACGCTGGACGTCGTCACCACGCCGATTATCAACGAGAAGGGCATCTACACGGGCACCAACGGCAAGGTCACCGACACGTGCGGCGCTGATGTGCCGGATGCGGTGGAGGACCAGTGGGCGGGAACTGGCAGCGACGGCACCGACGGTGGCAAATCCTCCGGCAAGACCTCATCGAAGCCTGCCGACGAGAACAAGAACTCCACCGACTCCTCCAATGGAGGTGTGCTGGACAAGCTCAGCAGCATCAAGGATGGCCTGAGCTGTCCGGTGGATCTGAAGAAATTCATGTAGCCACGGACGGCCGCGCGGGCACAGCTGTGCGTGTCCGCGCGGGCACCTTACGTAGGCTGACGGTTGCTGGCGAACTCGCGGATTTCGTCGCGGGTCGAATCCTTCGACCCGTCGTCCACGAACAGGAAGCGATAGTCGATGCGATCGTCATCGTCCGGTGCCAGCTGGGCGTTCTCAGAGAGCGTGGTGAGCCGGGCGAACAGCATCGGCAGCGACTCCTCCTCGTTGTAACAGGGTATGAGAATCGTCACGGTGCGTTTGTTTTCGTTCATTGTCTCTTCCTTTGATGCCTGAGCTGGTGCGACGGCCTGCGGCATGTAATCACTTCCGCTAGCCATGATAGTGGAAGTCGATTATGCGCGTGGTGTTCCATTCTGGCATTTTCGTATGGTTTCACCGGTCTGATGGCCGGGCTGGCCGGTTCCGCCGGCAATGTGGACAACTGTGGATAAGGGGTGAGTTATCCACTTATCCACAGATTTTCGAGGGTGGGTGGCGCCGGGAGCCTTGGGTGTGCCATGGTGTGCCTATGCGCGAGGACGCGGAGGGACCGTGACGGCAGTGGCGCATACGAAAAGGAGCGATCATGGCGACATCATTCTCGATGGATACCATCGGATTTCTGCAGGCTATCAACAAGTTGGAGCGGCGATTCGAGGAACTCGTCTCTCCGGAGACTATGCGCAAGGTGTGCGAAGACTATGACAGGGACGGCACGCCCACGCCATGGGATCACCGGTTGTACGCGCTGGCGCGCGACGTGTTCGCGTGCGGCAGTTGGACGACGAACCTGTGCGCGGCGGCGATGTCATTCAACGGGCGGCTGGTGGGCGAGTGCCGGAGGTTTCTTCACGGCTGCTCCGAAACGGTGCGCAAGTACGGCATCTCGGTGTGGCTGTACGAGCTGCTGAACGATTCCACGCTGGCTCTGTTTCGCGACGACCCGTCCGATTACATGCCGTCGCTGATTCGTATGACGACCGTCGAGGAACTGATGCGACGGCCTCGCGGCAGGAAGCGGTTCGGCAACCGCAAGCAGCGCGGGCTCGCCATGGAGGAGCATTCGACGCAGATGCACCGGCTGGCGGCATACACCCTGCTCAATTGGGGTGCCGATGAGCGGCGCAGCCTCGACATCGCCCGGATGCTGCTGCTGTACCCCGGCATCGGCATGTGCATGCTGCGCGAGGACGGAGACGTGTTGCGCTTCGGTGCGGCGCCGGACATGCGGTATCGGCGCGTGGTCGACTATCTGCACGAGGCGGCGGGCGCAGGCCGATGCGGAATACGAGCTGCATGGCAATCAGTGATGAGTGAGTAGTATGGGTCGTCATGACGATGAGGAACCGGCTGTCGGAGAGATTGCGACGGCAGATCGCGACGCGGGCGGATGCTCGTCGAAGCGAGATGGCGTTCGCGGATATGCCGAGGTGGGCGACGAGTCGCTGTGCGACTGCGAGAGCTGCGCCCGCATCGACATGGAGGATAGGCTGGATCTGCTGAAATGCGAGCGGCGATACATGTACGATGTCGTCCGGCTGATTGATGCATACGAGAAGATGTGGGACGATGAACCAATAGATGTCGATGACCGCATGCTCGCGCTGGAACACAATCGGGATGTGCCGGGAGAACCACTATGGCAGGATGTGGCGTTCCTGAACGATCTGGCATACTCGCTGATGGGCGACGTGATGGCCCATGACCTTATCCTCGGATTCGAGCGGCGAGACCGCAAGCGGTTCGACCGAGGTGTCGAGCAGCTGGAACTGCTTACGGAGACGCTCGTCCGGTTCGGTCTGCTGTCATTGCCGATAATCGCGTTCATGAACGGATTCGATGAATTCTCACGGGGACTTGATGACGACTACGCGACGGACGGCACGCTTTACAGTACGTCCGAGGCGGACATACAGCGTCTCACACGCCGCATGCAGAAGCGTCTCGACAAGCTGAGCGAGGAGGAAATGAACGCGAAGGCACATTTGGGCGAGTCCTTGGCGAACATCGTATTGGCACGGTTCCCGGATGAGCGCCTGGCGCGGGGGTGCGCTTTGGCGTTGTTCCGCGGCAATCCGGACCAATATGATGAGGTCGTGGAATCGATGCTGATGCGCCCTGATGACCGATCCGGGTGACATGGGCCCCGGCGACGGTGATGATGCGCCCCTTGGCGATGTTCCCAATGACGACGTGCTCAGGAAGCTCGACTTCGATGTCGAGGAACTGGACGACGACCTGGAGCTGGCGATGGCCGTTGACCTGTGATCGCGGGGTCTCGGGCCGCGGGCTGGGCGTCATCGTGAGATTAAGGTACACCCGGCATCGTGCCCCACGTATGGGTGCACGCTGCCGGGCGGCGACGTGAGTAGGCGACTCAGTACGGGTGGCTCAGTGCAGGTAGTCGGCGGCGTTCGTCGGGCTGGACGGCACGGCGTGGCCCTCCGTCACCGTGCCCAGACCGGACAGGTATGCCTCGCGGCCGGATTCGATGGCGTGCTTGACGTCGCGGGCCATCAGCGGGATGTTGCCGGCGCTCGCGATGGCCGTGTACGCCATCACCGCGTCCGCGCCCATCTCCATGGCCTCGGCGGCCTGGCTGGGACGCCCGATGCCCGCGTCGATGATCACCGGCACGTGCGTGTTCGCGATGATAACCTCGATGAAGTCGCGCATGCGCAGTCCCTTGTTGGAGCCGATAAGCGAGCCGAGCGGCATCACGCAGGCGGCGCCGGCCTCCTCAAGCCGCTTGGCCGCGATCGGATCGGGGAACATGTACGGCATCACCACGAAGCCCTCCTTGGCGAGCATCTCGGTGGCGCGAATCGTCTCCTCGTTGTCGGGCAGCAGGTACTTCGTCTCGTGCTCGATCTCGACCTTGACGAAGTCCGTCTGGCAGACTCGCGGGCGAGACGCGCAATGCGCACGGCCTCCTCCGCGTTACGCGCGCCGGACGTGTTCGGCAGCATCGTGATGCCCTTGGGGATGTAGTCGAGCAGGTTGTTCTCGGTCGTGCGGCAGCGACGCAACGCCATCGTCACGATCTGCGTGCCGGCGTTCTCTATGGTCGCCTTGATGAGGTTCAGGTCGTAGCGCCCCGAGCCGAGGATGAAGCGGCTGGTGAACTTGTGCCCGCCGAGCACCAGCGGGTCGGCGTCGCCGGTCGCGATGTCGTCGTAGGCGTGCGCGTCCGGTTCGGGGAGCAGCGCGGTGTTCGTCGCCGTGCCGATGAGTTCGTCGAGCACCGGGTCGTCCGATTGGGCGGCCGGTGTGGTTGATGCGATGGTCATGATGGTACCTTTCTTTGAGGTATATGACGCTTGATGCGTGCGGTATTCGGGTCGGAGTGCGGTTCGCTGGCCGGCATCGGCATGAGCCCGTGCCGATGCCTTGCCGCGTGTTTGCCGGGCTCTCAGCCGCCCTGCACGAACGTGACGATTTCGACGGTGTCGGTGCCGCTCAGCATGGTCTGTGCGCGCTTGTCGCGCGGCACGATGGCACCGTTCACCTCGACCGCCACGCGTCCCGCGTTAAGGCCCTTGCGCGCGATGAGCTCGTCGACGCTGAGCGGCGTGGCGATGTCCTCCTGCTGCCCGTTGATGATCATGTGTCCCTCCTCGGTCGCTGGCGTGATTCCCATATCGGCGACATTGCACTGCCGGCCGTTGCCGGTCGATCTCCGATCGGGCACGCCGCGTCCGCCGATATGAAAAACGGGTCGCTGGAGCAAGCCGTACCCTGTGAGGTGGTGCGCCCCTCCATGACCCGAATCATGCGTTTTTTCGTTATGCCTGTTCTGTTATATGCCGGGATGCCCGGTGCGTTTGGCTGGGAACCGTCCGCCATCGGTTGGCGGATGCCGATTGTTGCTGCGCTGCGACTGGACAACTCGTCCCTACGGCGGCATTACCCGCATCAAGTTGACGGTCGAAGCGTCGCTTCCTCTCAGCCTTGCGGCTCCCGTTCGGTTGCGCCTTCATCATAGCCCAGACCGCGTGACATCGCGCCCGGCCGCAGGGCTTCGCGGCCTTTCAAAATCCCTCGAATTGGTTATGATTGTCGTAACGAAGAGACAGGGGATGATGATGGCCAGATGCGCTCGATGTGGTAATGAAATTCCAGCGGGATCGGCGTTCTGCACATACTGCGGCATTCCGGTCGCAAGCGGTGCCGCCGCAGCGCCCGGTAGCGGGGCGCAGATGCCTCAACCCGGTACAGCCGCGTCCGGCTTCGCTCCGAACACAGTACCCGGTACGGGGACGTTGCCGCCTGTCCCGCAGCCAGCGGCCCCGCGGATAACGGCGGCAGCGCACCCCAAGGTCAGCCCGGGTCGCAATCCCAACCCGGCAAGAAGCCACCACTTACGCCCGCGCAACGCAAGAAGCGCAAGATCATCATCGCCATCACCGCGGCCATCGTCGTCGTGGCGATCGTCGTCGGCGGAGTTGCCGCATTCCTCATCCTTCACGGCAAGAAGAACGCGGCCGCGGGCCCCGCGCAGACCAGCGACACGACTGATGCAACGCCGAAGAAAACGCAAAAGCAATCCCCGACGCAGATCGAAGGCAAAAAACGGTCAGCGAAGTCACCATGACCAACTTCGTCTGCAACTACGACACCTCCGACTGGGGGTGGGACGGCGGCGCAGTGCTTTCCGACGTAATGCCCTGCGCCAACGGCGATGCGAGCTCCAGCAGCGATTCCGACTATGGCAGTTCCAGCCAATCCGCCGATGACGGGCAATATGCGTTCGGCGTCTGGACGCCGGCAATGGACGAATCGAAGGTGATCTACTTCTCGGCTCTGAAATCCGGGAGAAGATGTACTCCGATCCGGTCGTCGCCGCCACATACGGTCCCAACCCGGCCGTGTTCGTGATCTACGCGGTCAAGACCAAGGCGGTCGGCACCACGCCGGAAACCGTGCACCTGTTCGCCCATCAGGTCGATTTGAAATCCGGCGAATTGTCCGATCGCATCGATCTGCGCACCGAGGAAGACAACCTGATCAACCTGCAGCAGGATTACAAATTCGATGTGCTCGCGCAATCCAACAATCGCGTCGCCATCGAGAAAAGCTGGAAGACGACAGAGAAGAGGACTGTCAACGACGATCAGCGTGAGGTCGAAATCGGCCACAAGCAGATCATGGGATTGAGCGGCGGCGCGAAGCAGGCCGAGACCTTGCAGACGTTCAAGGACAGCGTGAGCATCAGCAAGGACAGCGGCGGATACCAGTCGTTGAACACTACTGAAGTCGATGTGGACGATTACCACGTGTTCGACACATATGTGGTCAAGGACAGCGCATACCACCTGTATTCCATCGACAGCAACAAGGAAATCGTGAAGATTCCTTCGGACTACTGCTCGCCCGGCGACACCTACCGATGCGACTTGCAGGGCCTGTATCGGTTCGGCGCGAATCAGTACGTGCTCAATCCCTCCGAAAGCTATAACGGCAACAAGCTGCTGATTCTGGATGCAGGCACGGGCAAGACCAAAAAAGTCACCGACCTGCTGAACATCAACACGAAGGATGACCAGTACGTGAACTTCACGGACTTCGGCCAGTTCTCGGACGGTTCCCTGTATTTCCAGTGGGATGAGTCGAGCGACAGCAAGCGTGTGTTTATCCTCTCACGCGACCTGAAGGTCACCGAGGTGCTGGACGGCGGGCGGTGGGCCCGCCTGATGCTGAACTCCGGTGAGTTCGAAGGAGCCAACTATCTGCTGAAGCAGTTCTACGTCAAAACCACGGACGAGAACATCATCGTCGACGAGAAGGGCGAGACGGTCGGCAGCTACACGTTGACCCCGTCGGACGATGACGCGGACGACTACGACCATACGGCCGTGGACTGGATTATGTGGAGGGATGGCTCCGAGAACACGGTGACGGTCACGCGCGGGCAGGCGCCCGGCGAGCCGGCCCCAGACTCGTCCGACGGCAGCGGGTCGAGCAGCGGCGACGGCAGCGCCGGTGACAGCAGCTCCGGCGACTGAACCACGCGCCGGGCGGTGCCGCCCTCATGACCCACCTCCATACTCTCTGAACGGTAGCTGCACGGCCGGAAACGTCGGCATGACATTATGGCGTTGTCTGGTGGCAATCCTGTGACTATCACTTTCCTTCACATAAACGGTGTCACAATGAAAGGTATGACTTACAGGAACGACAAAACTGGGGAAGCCACGGTCGAGCACACCTGTGATGCCCGTGCGGTGTTCGACAAGCTCGCCATCATCGTGGTGACATATAAGCGCCAGCAGTTGCTGGAAGAACTCCTGGCTCATTCGCGCAGCTGACGGTCGCGCCATGGCGCATCGTCATCGTCGATAACGAACACTCCGACGAGACGCAGGACATGGTCGACGAATTCCGGGAGAAGGCCGACGGTCTGTGGGGGACGACGGACGCCGACCGCAAAGGTGGCACGAGCCGTGTGGTGTACGCTCCGCAAACCGACAATCTTGGCGGTGCCGGTGGGTTTTCCGTCGGAGTAAAAGTCGCGTACGATCTCGGGGCGGAATGGTTCTGGGTGATGGACGACGACGTCGCCGTACTGCCTGACGGCATCGAGAAGCTCGCGAAATGGGGTCGCGACCATGACGTGATCCAGGGCGGCAAGCTCGATTTCGACGGCGGGCCGTTCTACTGGCAGTACAACTTCATCGTGCCGCTGGGCATCCCGAACCCGATCGCGCCGGCCGCATTCGGCTCCGCCGGGTACCGCGTGATGAACACGCTGTGCTTCGAGGGCGGGCTGTTCCGCAGGCGCATCGTGGAGAAGATCGGGCTCCCCGACCCGCGGTTCTTCATCTACTGGGACGACACGATGTACGGGTATCTGGCCAGCAAGGTCACCAACTCGATTGTGGTGCCCGACGTGGTGATGCGGCGCACGCGCGACATCAGCAACTGGGACATCGCCGGATTGCGGCAGCTGAACTCCACCTCGGACATGAACCGGTACCACATCCTGCGCAACCGCGGGTACATGGCCCGGTACTTCATGATGCACGGCGACTACCGGCCAGTGCTGTTCGCCTTGGGAACGGCCGCCACGGTGGCGAAAGAGGTTATTCGCCTGGTCGCGGTCGACCGCGAGCACGTGCGCACCGGGCTGGTGCAGATCGCCAAGGGATGGCGGGACTCGCACAAGTTGATGCACGACCCGAAGTGGCGGCCGATGCCGCCGTTGGTGCGGCAATAGCGTCAGGGACGCTCTCAAAACTCGCAGATACAAGCACTTTTTGCGTATATTCATGCTGTATCTGCGAGTTTTGAGAGCGCGATTTTACGCAACGACGAAATCCGACACGTCTTTGATCAGGTCGAAGGCGTCATTACCGCGTGTGGTGAGCACTCGCAGACAGATGCCGTTGACGGCGCGGCTGACTCCCAGCTCGCCGGGGAAACCTATGGCGTCCGCGTGGGATCGGATGTGGTCGATGAGTTCGTTTTCCGCCTTGATGCGGGCGGCCTCGATGCGGGCGCGCACCGCTTCGGCCGACATGTCGGGATCAGCCGCCGT
>ENA-OQLB01000789-OQLB01000789.1-human-gut-metagenome-genome-assembly--contig:-NODE-789-length-16140-cov-20.392119_pt1 | contig 16140 bp, 15 predicted proteins | sample MGYA00242656_ERZ504813 | MGnify/ENA primary metagenome ERZ504813 (study PRJEB26092, sample SAMD00036388) | human gut metagenome | host: Homo sapiens | study: EMG produced TPA metagenomics assembly of... | reverse complement strand
TCGCCGCTGGCGAGGCCGCGGAAGGTGCCGATATGCCGGCCGAGCAGCTGAATCGCGTCAGGCCGCCGCCGACGTGGCGCAGGCCAGCGAGTTCGTGGCGCGCATGGACGGCGGGTATTCCGCCGCGATCGCCCAAGGCGGATCGAACGTGTCCGGCGGCCAGAAGCAGCGCCTGTCGATTGCGCGCGCGGTGTACCGTCACCCGGAAATCCTGATTTTCGACGACTCGTTCTCCGCGCTCGACTTCAAGACCGACCGCGAAGTGCGCGACGCGCTCGCCCGCGAGGCCAAGGATTCCACCAAGCTCATCGTGGCCCAGCGCATCGGCACCATCATGAACGCCGACCGCATCGTCGTGCTCGACGACGGCAAGGTCGTGGGTCAGGGCACGCACAAGGAACTGCTCGACAACTGCGACGTATACCGCCAGATCGCCGAATCCCAGCTCAGCCAGTCGGAGCTTACGGCGTAGGGGGGCGGCAGCGGTAGCTCCCCATGTCAGGGGCTGAGCCGTAAAGGGAACAGCCCAGTGGGCTGTTCCCAGGCGAAGACGAGCTGATAAGCGAGCGAATAAAACAGCACAGCTGACTGAGGGGTAGTCGCGTACGGCTTCTCTCCCTCCGGCGCTTCGCGCCACCTCCTTCATCAGAGGGAGGTCAATACGGACTTTTAAGGAGTAAAACAAATGCCAAGAGGACCAATGGGCGGCAGGCGTGCCGTCGAAGAGCCCCATGATTTCGGCAAAGTCATGGGCAAACTCGTGAACTACTGCCGCAACTATCTTCCCGTCATCATCATCGCGCTCATCCTGGGCGCGGCCGGCACCGTCTGCCAGATCGTCGGCCCGGACAAGCTCAAGGACATGACCAACGAGATCGTCAAAGGTCTGCCCGCCATCGTTAACGGCAGACCGGTGATGAACTCGGTAGATTTCGGCACGGTGGGCCACATCGCCTGGACTTTGGTGGCCCTGTACGTGGGCTACGCCGTGCTCGGCTACGTGCAAAGCTGGATGATGGCCAACGTCACCCAGCGCACCGCCCAGCGACTGCGCGAGTCCATCTCGGTCAAAATCAACAAACTGCCGCTCAAATACTTCGACAAGGTTAGCTACGGCGACGTGCTGTCGCGCATAACCAACGATGTGGACGCCATCGGCCAGACGCTGGGCCAGTCGCTCGGCTCGCTGATTACCTCGGTGACGCTGTTCGTGGGCGCGCTGGTGATGATGTTCTACAACAACGTGATCATGACCCTGTGCGCCATCGGTGCCAGCCTCATCGGCCTGATCATCATGATGGCCATCATGAAGTCCTCCCAGAAGTACTTCGCCCGGCAGCAGATGGCGCTGGGTGACGTCAACGGCCACGTGGAGGAGATGTACGCCGGTCACCTCATCGTCAAGGCATACAACGGCGAGGCCGATTCGATTCGTCGCTTCGAGAAGTACAACTCGGACCTCTACGAGTCCGGCTGGAAGTCGCAGTTCCTCTCCGGCCTGATGATGCCGCTCATGAATTTCGTGGGCAACTTCGGCTACGTGGTGGTGTGCGTGGTGGGCGCGGCGCTCGCGCTCGACGGGCAGATCGAGTTCGGCGTGATTGTGGCGTTCATGATGTACATCCGCCTGTTCACTCAGCCGCTTTCGCAGTTTGCGCAGGCCTTCCAGAACCTGCAGCGCTGCGCGGCCGCCGCCGAGCGCGTGTTCGGCTTCCTTGAAGAGCCGGAGATGGAAGACGAATCCGGCAAGCAGGCCCTACTCGGCAAGAACTACATGGGCGGCCACGAAGTGAAGGGCGACGTGGAATTCAGCCACGTGCAGTTCGGCTACGAGCCGGGCAAGCCGATTATCAACGACTTCTCCGCTTCAGTCTCGGCCGGTCAGAAGGTCGCCATCGTCGGCCCGACCGGTGCCGGCAAGACCACCATGGTCAACCTGCTGATGCGCTTCTATGAGATTTCCGGCGGTTCGATTTCGATTGACGGCGTGGACACCAAGTCCGTGCCGCGCTGGAACGTGCACGACCAGTTCTCCATGGTGTTGCAGGATACGTGGGTGTTCCGCGGCACTGTGCGCGAGAACGTCGCTTACTCCAAGCCTGGCGTGACCAACAAGCAAATCGAGGATGCGTGCAAGGCCGTGGGCCTCGACCACTTCATCCGCTCGCTGCCGGACGGCTATGACACCGTGCTCGATGACAAGTCGTCGCTCTCCCAGGGCCAGAAGCAGCTGCTGACCATCGCCCGCGCGATGGTGCAGGACGCGCCGATTCTGATTCTCGACGAGGCCACCTCCTCGGTCGATACCCGTACTGAAGAGCTGATTCAGAAGGCCATGGATGCGCTGACCGTGGGGCGTACGAGCTTTGTGATCGCGCATCGCCTCTCCACGATTCGCGACGCCGACATGATCCTCGTCATGAACCACGGCGACGTGATCGAGCGCGGCACGCATGATGAACTGCTGGCGGCGGGCGGTTTTTACGCCGACCTCTACAACAGCCAGTTCGCGCTTGCTGACTGACGGATTGTTTCCTGCGTTAGCGGATTAGCGGATTAGCTATACTCGGCTCCCCTCTCCGAGGGGAGCTGTCAGCGTAGCTGACTGAGGGGGAGCAACCCATCGGTCCACCCGAGGGAATGCTCCACTGGATGTGATACTGATGATTTCGTACATTAGTGTGTGAAAAAGCCGCCGGGAAAATTGGGGGATTGGGCGGCGGTGCGGTTGGCGTTGAGAATGGCGCATTCGAAGGGGAAGTGAGCGCGCAGCTGGGTGGCCGGGGTGGTGAACAGGGCGGTGGCGAGGCCGTCGGCCAGTGTGACAGGGACGTGTGCCGCAACGGTGTTCGACGAATCGTCGGTATCGCGGTTTGCCGTTGTCGAGGCATTGCTGCCATGCGTCGATGTCTTCGTGGTTATGGCGCTCGATGGCGGCGTGACGGCCACCCATGTGGCGGCTACATCGTCAACCGGTAGTCCGTCGATGGCGTTGAGCAGATGGTGAAGTTGGTGACCTGCGGCGTCAGACCAGTGGCGGCGGCTGGGGGAGCTCGCGCAGAATGCGCCGTGGCTGATTTCGACCGTACCTACGGCGTTGGCCGGATCGGCAGGATCTTCAAGGGCGATGGTGATTGGTTCGTCCGTGTGCACTAGCAAATCACCCCCGGCGTCGATGACGTATTGAATGGGTTGAGGGTGACCCGCGCCATCACCCAACATCCCCGCAAGCAAATCCACCAAATACCCCTTACCGCACGCACCAAAATCGAGCGCGACTGGGCTGTGGGCGATAAGTGTGGTGCCGTGCCGCTCAACGTCGGCTGACCAAACGGCTCGTCCGTGGATCGCGCCTGCATGTTCGGCGGCATCGGGCGTAGCCGCAAACGAATACGACTCGTCGTAGCCAAGCCGAATCAAATCCTCGCCCACGCACGGGTCGGTCGCCCCATCGGTTGCCGCAAACAGGCGGTCGTACAGGCCAAACAGACCCGATGCCCAGTCGGGAAAATCGAACGTGCCGCCATGTGCGGCCGTGCGCATCCGGCCGACGATGGAATCATCGCGGAATCGAGATAATACAACCTCATATTCATGGATGAACGAGCCAATACGATCGCGTATCTCATCGTCCAATACGCTCTCGGTGTGCACCAGTAATCCGGTCCCCAACGCATCAGGAAAAGCGTATACGTATGGCAGTTGCTCGGTCAGACTTGTCATGCCCACTATCGTAGAGCGCATGGTGTGCCGGTGTATACTGGATTTTGACACTGTGTCAATGTTGATTCGGAGGTTGTGAGAATGGGCAATGCGACTACAGCAAGTGTAACGGGTGTGCAAGTTGCACCGGCGAAGTCAGCCATCAGAGATCTCCCCATCGCCAAAGTGTGGGCGTTTGCGGTCGGCCAGTTCGGCTGGGCACTGCTTTCCGGCATTATCTCCAACTGGCTCGTGTATTTCTATCAGCGATCAGGAGACCATCTCTCAAGGCCAGACCGTATTCGTGCCGCAAGGCCTGGTTGTGCTCGGCATCGTGACCGTGGTGGGCGGCATCACCGCCTTCGCCCGATTCTTCGACGCCTTCGTGGATCCGGCCGTGGCGTCCCTTTCCGACCGTTGCGATTCCAAATCTGGACGCCGTATGCCGTTCCTGAAATTCGCCGCCCTGCCGCTCGCGGTGGTCACCGTGCTCGTGTTCTGGAGCCCGATCAACGGCACCAGCTGGGTGAACGCGGCGTTCCTGTTCGTCACCGTGATCGGCTACTACATCGCCCTCACGTTCTACTGCACGCCGTACAACGCGCTCATCGCCGAACTCGGCCACGACTCCAAGCAGCAACTCACCATCTCCACCGCCATCTCCTTCACTTGGGTGGCCGGCACGGCCATCGCGTACGTGGCGCCGGTGATTTGGGGCGCGTTCGTGCCGATGATGGGCCGCATCACCGCCATCCGCGTGACCTTCACCATCATGGCCGCCGTGGCGTTCGTGTGCATGCTGGTGCCGCCGCTGGCCATCCGCGAGAAGGACTACGTCAACTCCCAGCCCACCTCCGAATCGACCATCGAATCCCTGAAGCAGACGTTCGGCGACGGCGAATTCCGCAAGTTCGTATGCTCCGACGTGGTCTACTGGGTGGCCATCACCACCTTCCAGACCGGTCTGCCGTTCTTCGTGACCAGCCTGCTCAAGCTGCCGGAAACCACCACGACCATCTACTTCGTGCTCATGACCGGCGTCTCTGTGCTGTTCTATCTGCCGGTCAATATTCTGGCCAATAAGGTCGGCAAGAAGAGGCTGCTGCTGGTTGCCTTCGTGATCTTCACCTGTGCGTTCGCATTTGCCGGCGCCCTTGGTTCGGCCGTGCTCGGCTTCATTCCGGCGATGGCCCAGGGTTTGGTGCTCTCGGTGGTCGGCGCGATTCCGATGGCCGCGTTCGGCATCCTGCCGCAGGCCATCGTGCGAATATCGCCGACGCCAGTTCCAAGACCACCGGCCAGGACCGTCAGGGCATGTTCTACGCGGCCCGCACCTTTGCGATGAAGATGGGCCAGTCCGTGGCCATGCTGCTGTTCACCGGCGTCTCCACCATCGGCATGGCGTCCGGCGCGGGCTACCGCATCGCCGCCGTGTGCGCGGCCGTGCTGTGCGGTCTGGGCGGCATCGTGTTCGCGTTCTACAACGAAAAGAAGGTGCTGGGCGTGCTGGAGACGTGATGACGTTGCCGGGTGCCGCCGCGGTATCCATGCGGAGCGGTGTGGGTGACTTGCCCCGTCTGCGACACTGAACAAGCCGCCGCGGTATCCCTGGTATCCAGGCGGAGTGGTGATCTTAGTTCGAGCTATTGCGCCGGCAGACGGCTGGGACGATGCTGCGCTTGCGGCGGCCCAACCGGCGACACCGAAACGTTACCGTGTCGACACGCGTGCGACACTTCGGCGTCAAATTGCGTTTGACCGCACTCCGTACTATATTGTTGCGAGTTGCTTTGCGGAGCAAAGTAACATCCAAGGGGCTGTAGCTCAGTTGGTAGAGCGCTTCGTTCGCATCGAAGAGGTCGCGGTTTCGACTACCGTCAGCTCCACGAGACCCTCTGCATTCATTCCACCGCAGAGGGTCTTTTCATTTTGTTTTCGTTGAAATTCTGCCATCTCGCGTTTCAAGGGGCTGATTTGGGGTTTGCCGGAGGTCTACTTGCGTTTCGAGGGGCTGATGGTCAAGTAGATACGCCGCCAAAATGGCGGAATAGCGTTGCGTCAAAGCCGTTTGTACTGGTGCTTCACCGGATGAGGAGCCCCTTGAAACGGAAGTAGACCTCCGGAACATGTGAAATCAGCCCTGCAAAGGGAGAATGCCTCGATTTCGCCATGGATTGTCGTGGATTGCTCTGTGGCATGGGCAATACTGGGAGTATGACAAGCGCAGATGAGTTGAATGAGCAGTATGACGCTGACGGTAGCGTGACGCAAGTGCCTGAACGCAATGATGAAGTTCATGCCGGCGAATCCGCCGTCGCCCAATCCCGCGAATCGGCCGTGACCATCCCCGCCGGCACCGTGTGCTCGCCGCCACCCCGATCGGCAATGTCGGCGACGCTTCAGCCCGTCTGGTGGCCCTCTTGGAACGGGCCGATATCGTGGCCGCCGAAGACACGCGCCGCCTCTACGATCTCGCCCGTCGCCTCGGCGTCTATGTGAACGGTCGCGTCATCGCCTATCACGACCACAACGAGCGCGACAAGGCCGACGGCCTGCTCGACCAGGTCGAAACCGGCGCACCGTGCTCGTCGTATCCGACGCCGGCATGCCCACCATCAACGACCCCGGCTTGGCCATCGTGCGCCGTGCCATTGAACGCGGTCTGCCCGTCACCTGCGCGCCCGGCCCCTCCGCTGTGCTCGACGCGCTCGCCCTCTCCGGCCTGCCCACCGACCGCTTCTGCTACGAAGGCTTCCTACCGCGAAAGCATTCCGAGCGCGTGCAGTATCTGCGCACGCTGTTGCCCGAACGCCGCACCATCGTGTTCTACGAGACGCCTCATCGCATTGCCGATTCGATGGACGATCTGCTGGACGCGTTCGGCCCGAATCGCCCGATGGCCCTGTGCCGCGAACTCACCAAGGATTATGAGCAGATTCGTCGCGGCCCGATTGACGAGATTCGCCAAAGTGTGATTGATGATCCGCCCCGTGGCGAGATGGTGCTGGTCATCGGCGGCGCGTCCAACGAGGAGGCCGAAGCGGCCGCGCCCAGCACGTTGAGCGTGGATGACATGGCCGTGCTCTCCATCGACCGTGCTTTGGAGGACGGCCTGCGTATCAAGGACGCCATCGCGCAAGTGGTGCAGGAGCATCCACTGGCTGACGGATCGTTGGCCAATCGCAAGCAGGTGTATGCGGCTGTGCTGAAAATCAAGGGATAGCGCAGCAGCCGGCGATTATCTCCCCGTTACGCTTCCATCGACTCGAACAATATTTCCAACGCCTGCCGGACCCCGGGCCCACCACGCTGCGAGACCAATTCCAGCAAAGGCGCGTCGGCTTTGGGATTGGCAACCAGCCATTTACGCAGTTCGGGCACGTGATATGCGATGTGCCAGAGCACGGCAACATCCGTATCGGGCGAACATGCCACCGCGGGCGTAAGTCTGATGGGCGGTTCAGGCGGCGCGGTCATATCCGAGATTGCGCGCGATGCGGATTCGGATGAGTGTGCCGCCGCCGCGTGGCGAGGCAACCGTTGCGCCTGCCGCAAATGCCGTAAACGGTGAGCGGCATGGCGGCCTCTGCGATGGCCTCTGACAATGAACCCCCTCGTCATGCGCATTGCTCCAAAGCCGGTTCGTCCATCTCCTGCTGCACCGATTCAAAAAACATGCGTGCGCGTCCGGCGTACTTGTGATGCCGATGCTCCTTGACGATTTGCAGACAGTCGTTTGGCCGAAACTGGTACGCGGACATCAGCTGGCACACCAGTGCGTTGACGGTGGAAGGATCGGGGATGTCTTCAGGACTCATCACCAGGTCGCAAGCCGTACGGGCTGGCGTGGTGACAGGCAGCCCGCCGAGCTTGATGATTTGCTCCGGCAACGTCAATCTTTTGAATACGCGGATACGGCGGCTGACGGATGCCGAGCGGAAGTGCGATGTGGAAATCACGTCTATGGTACTCGGAAAGTCGGGGCCTCCCAGCCATACCCAAGCGGCGGTCATCGAACACACCACAGTGCCAAACGGGGCGACCTCCGCGACGATTTTCGCGCGACCATACAGTGTGCCCGAATGCTCGATCCAGTAGCCGGCGGAATCGTCGAGCTTATGTAACGTGCCGAAGGCGGCCAGACGGTTAAGGCTGAGCGGTCCCGGCAGATCCTTGGTAAACAGTATCGGCGGCACCGCAGGTTGCGCGGTTGCCGGCGAGGCGACTGTTGTGATGTCCGTCATCGGACCTGCTGTGATATCCATGACCGAACAATATGCAGAAATGCGGCTTGCGCGCACCGGATAGGCGAAAACGGTGGATAAGTGCATAACTTCACTAGGTGCGCAAATGATGTGGATAACTCGGTGGATATTGGCAGGCGGAAGTGTGTGCGGATGTGCGTGGACGTGCGTACGGATGGGTGCGCGGATACGTGTGCGAATGCGTATGTGGATAAGCGCGCAAGAGGTGTACGGATAAGTATGTGGGGAAGTTGCGGGTGGATAGGTGAGTGGGATGAGGATGGCGGCGCGGCAGCTATCCGGGCGTGTCCCCGCCGCGCCGGATAATCAAGCCTTATGAGTCATGTTTTGGTGAATGTTGCTTGGCCGTATGCAAACGGCCCCCGTCATATCGGTCACGTTGCAGGATTTGGTGTGCCCTCCGACGTCTACGCGCGCTACGAGCGCATGAAGGGCAATGATGTGCTCATGGTGTCCGGCACCGACGAGCACGGCACCCCGATTCTCGTTGAGGCGGAGAAGGAAGGCCTCACTGCCCAGGAGCTGGCCAACCGTTACAACCGCGTGATCGCCAAGGATCTGTGCGACCTCGGCCTGAGCTACGACCTGTTCACCCGCACCACCACCGGTAACCACGAGCACGTGGTGCAGGAGATGTTCAAGCAGTGCTTGGAGAACGGCTACATCTACAAGGGCACCCAGCAGGTGGCGATTAGCCCGTCCACCGGCCGCACTCTGCCCGACCGCTACATCGAGGGCGAGTGCCCGATTTGCCATGCCGAAGGTGCGCGTGGCGACCAGTGCGACGCCTGCGGCAACGAGCTCGACCCGGACGAGCTCATCAACCCCGTCTCCAAGATTAACGGCGAAACCCCGCGCTTCGAGCAGACCGAGCACTACTTCCTCGACCTGCCGGCGCTCGCCGAAGCCAACAAGGCATGGCTGGAGACCCGCAAGGGCTGGCGTACCAACGTCATCAACTTCTCGCTCGGCCTGTTCAAGGAAGTCAAGCCGCGCGCATCACCCGTGACATCGACTGGGGTATCCCGGTGCCGGTGAAGGGCTGGATTGACAACCCGAACAAGAAGCTGTACGTGTGGTTCGACGCCGTGATCGGCTACCTGTCGGCCTCCATCGAATGGGCCCGCCGCCAGGGCGACCCGGAGAAGTGGCGCGAATGGTGGAACGACCCGAGCTGCCCGGCCTACTACTTCATGGGAAAGGACAACATCACCTTCCACTCCCAGATCTGGCCGTCCGAAATGCTGGCGTACAACGGCAAGGCTCCAAGGGCGGCGAAACCGGCCCGATGGGTCCGCTCAACCTGCCTGAGCAGGTGGTGGCCAGCGAGTTCATGACCATGGAAGGCAAGAAGTTCAGCTCCTCCCGCGGCATCGTGATCTACGTCAAGGACATCCTCGCCCGCTACCCCGTGGACGCCGTGCGCTACTACATTTCCGTGGCCGGCCCGAATCCTCGGATTCCGACTTCACGTGGGCCGAGTTCGTGCGCCACAACAACGAGGAGCTCGCCTCCTCGTGGGGCAACCTGGTGAACCGCGTGGCCAACCTCATCAACAAGAACTTCGGCGAGATTCCGCCGCTGGACGAGGATTCGATGACCAACGAAGACCGTGGCCTTCTGGAAGAGAGTTCCGCCGCGTTCGACGTGGTCGGCTCCTCCATCGAAACCCACCACCAGAAGCACGCCCTGTCCGAGGCGATGCGTGTGGTCGGCGACATCAACAAGTACATTTCCGCCACCGAACCGTGGAAGATTAAGGACGACCAGGCTCGTCTCGGCACCGTGCTGCACGTGGCCGCTCAGGCCGTGTCTGACGCGAACCACCTGCTCGCGCCGTTCCTGCCGCACTCCGCACAGAAGGTGTGGGAGGCGCTCGGCGGCACCGGCACCTTCTCGCCGCTGCCTGAGCTCAAGGAAGTCGAGGATCTCGACAAGCCCGGCTTCACGTACCCGATTATCACCGGCGATTACGAGCTCGGTGTGAACGTGCACCCGTGGAAGAGCGAGGCAATCGAGGTCGGCGCATGGTGCCTAAGCCCGCACCGATCTTCGCCAAGATTCCGACCGAGGCCGTGGAAGAGGAGCTGGCTCGCTTCGATGAAGCGTTGGCTGCTCGCCGTGCCGCCGAAGCCGAACGTCTGGCCGCCGAGAAGGCCAAGCTCGCCGCCGAGTGATTCGGCATTGCTAGCTCGAAGCTGACGGGCCACCTCGCACATGAAGTGTTGCGGGGTGGCCCGTTGCCGTATGTGCGGTCAAGCCCCGACAATGCGAGGCCGGTTGTCGGCGGGCGTCACAAATTCGTCACACTCCGCCAAGACTTTTCCCAGACAAGCACATCAATTCGCCAAGCATGGAGCGGTTATATAGAAGATGTCAACGGAATGAAGTTCATACCGGTGGCGAGGTTCTTCGAACCCCATAACTGAACCCTTCTTCTCTCTTCTCTCTCACCCGGCGGCCCCCTCCGCCGGGTTTCTTCGTTTTGGGCCGCATCATGCAACGCAAGTTACGCTGCTGTCCAGCTACATCCACGCCGCTCGAAGCCGTGATCCGCCACACCAAGCACGGGGCGCGGTGATTCGGAGCATTGCAGGATTCCTCCATGCTTCCGGTTTGGGGGTGCTGCTTGATTCCTCTACTTCCAGCGAAACGTTGCTATCGCGGTATGGTCGCATGCCTGTTAAGCATTGAAGCATCTTATCTATGCGCAGTCGGTGTCCCGGTGGTGACGGCAACCGATTGACGTGCGAACCGGGCCAGATTTCGCTGTCCCGGTTCGTGATTTCGGCTTCTTTTTGGGAACCGGGACAGCCCCCTTGTAAACGCCCATTATCCGTAATCCCAAAACCCCGGAATTCCGCCGATGTACGATGGCGAATATTGCACGGTGGGGTGATAGGTGAATGAAATTTTGTCTTGGTTGCTCAAAAAGGGGCGAAATGGAGAACCGGGACAGCGAAATCTGGCCCGGTCCACACATAAATCGATTGACATCGCTACCGGGACATCGGACACGGACACCGAGTCGCGCAGCGTCGGCGCAACATGGATACTGTACGACTTTCGCGATAAACGTTATATTCTTCGTCGCCTCCGCCGGGCGAGCTCATCGAGTGGCGTTGCCGTCAAAGTGAAATCGAATACGGCACCTCGCAATGCCAACTGCCGCCCGACCCGGTAGGCGAGTTCGGCTTGGGATGCTCATCGGCCATGTTCGCGGCAGTGGCGATGATGACGATCCAATGATGATGTCGCAGCAGTTCGCGCTTGTCGTTGTCCCGCCGCCACTGGTTTTTGTCGGTGCGATGATGATCGCCGTCATATTCGATGGCGACGCGAAATTCGGGCCAAGCGAGATCGAGCGTTATCGGCGCACCGTTGCTGAATGTCGCGCCGGGCACGTGTAATTTGTCACGGCTGGCGGAAGCCCGTATTTCGTCGTCGCGATGCGGGTCTTTGATTCCATCGGAGAGTCCACGCGGGGCGTAATGAATGCAAGAGCGATCATGCACTTGGATTTTGCGTTGAATTTCGGGAGTTCGGTGACTTGCCGCACGAAGTCCTGATAAATGCCGTCAGCAGTGCGGCCGTTCGCCAGACCCGGCTTGCGGGCGATTGCCGTAAGGGTTGCGTCGCCAAGTATGACCAATGATTCCAATGACATGTGAGCGGCGAGTTGTGCCCAAGTGTGTATCAGATCCAGTGCGTACACATGTTTGTTGATACGCACATTGTGCGCATCGCTCAGCGGCTTCCAGATGTGTGGTGTCGTTGGCGGCACGATGGCACGTATTCGTGTGCGGTGTGAGTCGGAGACGGTATGGAGCTCGGCGGGGTCGATATCGCAATCCTTGGGAAGCGGCACGGATTGCAGTATCAGCGATGTGGTCATGCCGAAGAGCACCGGTTGCCCGAGCTGTTGCGCGGCGTCCGTGCATCGTTTAAGCATTTCCCGCTTACGTTGGGTGAGGGTTTCGCTCATTGCTGGCGACACAGGGCCTGTAATCACAGTTGGCGCGGAACTCGCCATACGTGGTGATGAACGTAGCTCAGGATTGATGGTGCGCGCAGACGCAACGCCCGGTGTGTGGGGCCGGGTCCAGCCGGACGGTTCGTCGTCGAATACGCCGGGCGGTGGAGTGGGCAATATGTCGTTCATGACGCCACCGTAGCGCAGCGGTCACATGCTCGCTATGAAACCGGGGTATGTGGCTCTAGCTTGCGGGAGATGTGGATAACTCTGTGGATAACTAGTTCGGAACAATTAGCGAGGCCGGAACCTACCGGCAATTGGCCGATGATGACGGCACTTTTGCTCAGCTCAGCCGCGATAGTCTCGAATAGGTGCGGCCGGGCGTACTCGCATAACGTAATGCCCCTTCTCTCTGAACAGAGAGAAGGGGCATTCGAATATATGCTCCCGCCAGCGGAACGTCAGCGGCAGCGGCGGGTGAGGGGCTGCCAGGGGTCGATTTCGACCGGTTCGGTGGTGAGCAGGGCGCGGGTGGCGTCGTCGAGGTATTCCTTGCGGATGATGAGCTCGGTAACGTAGCGGTCGAACCAGGCGTCGGACATGACGTAGTAGCCGTCCTTGCCGGCGTCCTTGCCCCAGCTGTTCTCCACCTTCCAGCGGTTCGGCTTGCCGTCCTCGCCGAGGTTCACGCCGGTGAAGGTCATAGCGTGGTTGCTCGGGCTGTCGCCGTATTCGAGGCCGTGGGCCTTGTCGCCGGTGAATTCGGTGCCGAACAGCTGGTCGACGCGCACCACGGACTGGTCGAAGAAACCGTCCTTGCGCAGGGCGAACTGCGTGCAGTCGCAGGCGAACCAGATCGGGTGGCCGGCGGTGAGCTGGTCAAGCGCGGCCTTCTTGAACACGTCCAGCGGCACGTTGACGAACTCCATATCGCCAGCCTCGGCCACGTTCGCGCTGAAGCGGATGCGGTAGCGCTGGTTGAACGGACGATTCTTGAGCGGGGCGTTGGCCAGCGTCACGAAATCGTTGACGTCCACCGGCACGTACTTCTTGTAGAACTCAAGCGGGGTGATGCCGATCTCGCGAATCTGCGGGCGCTCGTCCTTGCCGGTTTTCGGCTTGTCGGACTTGTCCTTATCGCACTTGCAGGCCTTGGCGTCGGATTTGCCCTCGCACTTGCAGGAGTCGCCGCACTTGCAGGATTCGGCCTTGCCGTCTGCGTCGGCCTCGGCCTTGCACTTGCAAGCCGAGCCCTTCTTATCCTCATTATCATCCTTGGTGCGCGCGAAGAAGTCGAACTTTTCCGGCGGCTCGCCGAGCGCCACGGCGCAGATGCGGTACACGGTGCCCATGTACTCGTCCTTCAACGCACGCAGCTCGTCCTCAGACGCCCCCGCAACCGAACGGCGGCGCAGCTCGGCCGCGAACTCGCGCAGCTTGGAGTTGAGGTACTGCTTGAAATCGTCGGAATTACGGGAGTTCTCAGACTCCGGGTAGGCGCTCTTGGGCACTAGGCCGTACTTGTTCACCAGTGCAGCGAACATCTGCCACCAGCCACCATCGTCTGCAGGCGACTCATTGATGGCCTCGAACAGACGCGAATCGGTCGCCTCGTCGAGCGTGCGCAGCACGTTCTCCAGATAAGTGTTCGACTTCTCCATCGCGTCCCAGAAGAACAGGTAGGTCTCGGAGAACTCGAAATCCTCAAGATTCCAGCGATGCATGAGTTCGTAACGCAGTGTGTTCAGGGAGGCGAACATCCAGCAACGGCCGGAACGCTCCTGATTGGTGATCGAACCCTGCTTGAGTTCGATGGAGAAGTCGCGTGGCAGCGCACGCACGCCGCGATAGTCGGTGGCCGCCTTGAGCACGCCGGCCGAAACCGCCGCGTCCGCCGCGATCAGGTTGGCGCGGTCTTTGTTGAAGTCTTCGGTGTACGTACGCAGAAGTTCGGGTTTGATGGCCCGTGCGCTGGCGTTTGCTGTCATGATGATTGATCTTCCATTCATGTAGGCGACGTTTGTGGTCCGTCGGTAGTATAAGTCGCCGTGTATTCGTCGGGCGATTCACCGGGCGAAATCGTACGGGCGGATATGCGCCGGCGATTCCACCCCGCCAACGATTTGTCCACCTTGCTGCTCGCGCGGGCGCACGTATCATATGTACCGATACATATTGTTGACGAATGTCGCATAGTCCAAAGGAGTACGTCATGACTTCGCTGCATAGCAAGCCGCTGGCCCTGAAAAACGTCACCGTCACCGATTCGTTCTGGCGCACCGAGCAGGAACTCGTGCGCACGGCTGTGATTCCCTATCAGTGGAACGCCTGAACGATAACGTCCCCGGCGCGGCCCCCAGCTACTGCATGCACAACTTCAAGGCCGCTGCCGCGCAAAACAAGCGTAAGGATACCCAGGGCAAGGCGTTCGTGCCGCCGAAGTACACGTTCCGCGGATTTGAGGCGCTCCCCGAAGACCCGGCCAATCCCGACCCAGACAAGTTCTACGGCTTCGTGTTCCAAGACACCGACTTCTCCAAGTGGGTGGAGGCAGTCGGCTATTCCCTCGCCCATTACCCGGACCCCGCACTGGAACAGACCGCCGACCAAGCCATCGACGTCGTGTGTGCCGCCCAACTCGACAACGGCTATCTGGACACCTGCTACATTCTGAACGACATGGATCGCGCGTTCACCAATCTGCGTGACCATCACGAACTGTACTGCCTCGGCCACCTCGTTGAAGGTGCGGTGGCTACTACCAGGGCACCGGCAAAGACAAGTTGCTCAAGGCCGCCTGCCGTTTCGCCGATTACGTAGACGAGCGCTTCGGTCGCAAGCCGGGCCAGCTGCGTGGTTACCCCGGTCACGAGATTGCGAGATGGCTTTGGTGAGGCTGTACGAGGTCACCGGCGAACAGCGGTACCTTGATCTGGCCGAATATTTCGTGACCGAGCGAGGCCGGCAGCCGTACATCTTCGATATTCAGGCAGACGAGAACGCAAAGCGCGACGCCGACGCCAACTACAAACCCAACACGGACCCCAACCGGTACGCCTACCACCAGGCGAACAAGCCGGCCACCGAACAAGACGAAGCCGTAGGCCATGCCGTGCGCGCCGGCTACTTCTACTCCGGTCTGGCGGACGTGGCCCGACTGACCGACGATCAGGACCTCGCCGATGCGGCCGAGCGGCTCTGGCGCAATATCGTCGATAAGAAACTGTACGTTACCGGCGGCATCGGCGGCACGGTGGACGGCGAGGCATTCTCCTACAACTACGACCTGCCCAACGACTCCGCCTACTCCGAGACCTGCGCCGCGATTTCGCTGGCGTTCTTCGCCCGTCGCATGCTCGAGCTCGCGCCAAAGGCCGAGTACGCGGACGTTATGGAGTCGGCGCTGTACAACACCACGCTGGCCGGCATGGCGCTGGACGGCAAGAGCTTCTTCTACGTGAACCCGCTGGAAGTCAATCCGTATGCCTGCCATAAAGACAGCCGCCTGCGCCACGTCAAGCCGGTGCGTCAGAAGTGGTTCGGCTGCGCATGCTGCCCGCCGAACATCGCCCGCATCGTTGAGTCGGTGCAGGAATATGCCTACACGGTTGCCGAGGATGGCGGTACGCTGTTCACGCACTTGTATATGGGCGGCGTGGCCAAAGCTGAGTTGAATGGTACGGCTGTGGAGCTGGATGTTACGGCGAACCTGCCGTGGCAAGGCGATGGCAAGGCGGTCGTGCGCTTGGGCGGTGACGCTGCTGGCACCTCGCTCAGGCTCCTGCTCGCTTTACGCTGGCCTTCCGTCTGCCCGGTTGGGTGGGCGATGAGTCCGCTGCTGCCGCCGCGATTACGGCCACGGGCGAGTCTGAGTCTGGGGCCGATAGTTCCCGCGTGACCCGCGAAATTCGCGACGGCTACCTGTATCTGACCGGTGAGTGGCGCGACGGCGACACCGTGACGTTCGACTTCCCGATGCCGGTGCGTATGCTGGCCGCCAACCCGCTGGTGCGCGAGGACGCCGGCAAGGTGGCGTTCGTGCGCGGCCCGATCACCTTCTGCGCCGAGGAAAAAGACAACGGCGCCAACCTGCACCTGCTGCACGCGGATGTGGAGCACTGCTGGCCGACCCGAGCGCGGCCAAGGTCGAGGAGTTCGACTTCCACGCCGGCGCCAAGGCATCGACGACAAGGCCAG
>ENA-OQLB01000788-OQLB01000788.1-human-gut-metagenome-genome-assembly--contig:-NODE-788-length-16143-cov-1.791271_pt1 | contig 16143 bp, 22 predicted proteins | sample MGYA00242656_ERZ504813 | MGnify/ENA primary metagenome ERZ504813 (study PRJEB26092, sample SAMD00036388) | human gut metagenome | host: Homo sapiens | study: EMG produced TPA metagenomics assembly of... | reverse complement strand
TTGATAAAATGGTAAAAAGCGATATTCAAAAGGGCAGTTTTTGTACTTTGAAATGCACTTTGGATGTATATACGAGTTGTCATATTGATGAAAATCAATGCGACAACTCTACTTTTTTCTTCTATAAAAGTGTGTTATACTAAGAAACTGGTAAAAATGAAAGGATATCACATTGTATATGGAAAAGAAATTACAAAATCCAGGTGTTGTGTTTGCTCTGGCTCTGCTTTGCTGTGCATTGTGGGGAAGTGCCTTTCCATGTGTGAAGATAGGATATGAATGGCTGGCGATCGAAGGCGCGGGCAGCCAGATCCTGTTTGCGGGATACCGGTTCTTCCTGGCGGGAATCTTTACATTTCTGATCGGAAGTTTTCTTGAGAAGCGCTGGCTTATGATCCGAAGAAGTTCTGTACTGCCGGTTTTCGGACAGGGAATGTTGCAGACATTTATACAGTACATCTGTTTTTATATCGGTCTTGCACATACAACCGGGGCAAAAGGTTCGGTGATTAATGCTTCGAACGCATTTTTTGCGTTGATATTTGCACATTTTTATGATAAAATCAGAGAAAATGACGTGGAAGAAGAGCATCGGGTGCCTGATCGGGTTTGCCGGTGTGATCGTGATTAACCTGACACCGGGTGGAATGGCCGGTGGATTTCAGTGGATGGGAGAAGGGCTGATCCTGGTCTGTTCCATGGCATATGGAGCAAGTTCTGTGACATTGAAGCTGCTCTCGGGGAAAGAAACGCCCACTGCGATCACAGCTTTTCAGCTTTTATTCGGTGGAGGAATGCTGATTTTGGCAGGTGTTTTGCTTGGCGGCCACGTGCGTGGATTTACGATGCGGTCCGTGTTGCTTTTATTGTATATGGCACTGCTGTCCACGGCTGCATTCAGCATATGGGCGTTGCTTTTGAAGTATAACCCGGTTGGGAAAGTAGCGGTGTTTGGGTTTACGATCCCTGTTTTCGGGTTAGGCACTCTCAGCAGTATTTCTTGGAGAGGACATCTGGAAAATAACAGAATCTGGCGGCGCTGATTCTGGTCAGTGCAGGGATTATTTTTGTAAACAGAGAAAAGGAGTCTAAAAATGATACAGACCAAAGAGCTGATTTATGAATATGAAAAAAGAGATGAAGAGGGAAATATCATCGGCATGAAGCGTGCGATTGACGGCGTGGATATTGATATCCCGGAGGGGTCTTTTGTGGCAATCCTGGGACACAACGGTTCCGGAAAATCGACGCTGGCAAAGCATATGAATGCGATCCTGGTGCCGTCCGGCGGAACCATGTGGGTAAACGGAAGAGATACGAAAGATCCGGAGAATCTGTGGGATGTCAGACAATCCGCAGGAATGGTATTTCAGAATCCGGACAATCAGATCATCGGAACGGTGGTAGAAGAAGACGTCGGATTCGGACCGGAGAATCTTGGCGTGCCGGCGGACGAGATCTGGAAGCGGGTGGAAGAAAGCCTGAAAGATGTCGGAATGCTGGAGTATCGCAAGTCTTCCCCAAACAAGCTTTCCGGAGGACAGAAACAGCGAGTTGCCATTGCGGGCGTGATCGCTATGGAACCAAAGTGTATTGTTTTAGATGAGCCGACTGCTATGCTGGATCCGAATGGAAGAAAAGAAGTGATCAAAACTGTCCGCCGTCTGCAGAAGACGAAAAAAGTAACGGTGATCCTGATCACCCACTATATGGAAGAAGTGATCGAGGCCGATCAGGTATTTGTTATGGATAAGGGTCATGTTGTGATGCACGGAACTCCAAAAGAGGTATTCTCTCAGGAGGAAAAATTGAGAAAGTATCGTCTGGATGTACCACAGGTAACGATGCTGGCAGATGAACTGAGAAAAAGAGGTTTGGATATCCCGAAAGGAATCCTGAAGAAAGAGGAACTGGTGGAGGTATTATGTCGATTAAATTAAAACACATTCAGTATGTTTACGGTCAGGGAACTGCATATGAAAAACAGGCGTTAAAAGATGTCAGCCTCGAGATTCCGCAGGGACAGTTTCTCGGGATCATCGGTCATACAGGTTCCGGAAATCAACACTGATCCAGCATTTTAATGGTCTGATCAAAGCTGCATCCGGAGAGTTGTATTATGAAGGAAAGAACATCTATGAAGACGGATACGATATGAAGTATTTAAGAAGCCAGGTAGGACTTGTGTTTCAGTATCCGGAGCATCAGCTGTTTGAAGTGGATGTTCTGACAGATGTATGCTTTGGTCCGAAAAATCAGGGGCTTTCAAAAGAAGAGTGCGAGAAACGGGCGAAAGAAGCTCTGGAACTGGTTGGTTTTCCGGAAGAATTATATTTACAGTCTCCGTTTGAGCTTTCCGGAGGACAGAAGAGAAGGCGGCGATCGCGGGAGTCTTGCCATGCGCCCGAAAGTACTGGTACTGGATGAACCGACTGCCGGACTGGATCCGAGAGGACGGGATGAGATTCTGGATCAGATTGCAGAGCTTCACAAGAAAACGGGAATCACTGTTATTTTGGTATCTCACAGTATGGAAGATATCGCGAAATATGTGGATCGAATTATTGTGATGAACCGCGGGGAAAAAGTTTTTAGATGGAACGCCCCGGGAAGTGTTTGCACATTATCAGGAACTGGAAGAGGTTGGCCTTGCTGCGCCGCAGGTAACTTACATTATGCACGATCTGCGGCAGAATGGACTGCAGGTCGGCAATGATGTGACGACAGTAGAAGAGGCGGCAGATGAGATCATGCGCTATTTTAGAGGGAAGCATCCGGAGGAAACAAAATTATGATTCGAGATATTACAATTGGACAATACTATCCGGCAAACAGCGTAATACACCGTCTGGATCCCAGGGTGAAGATCGTGGCGACACTGTTATTTCTGATCTCGTTGTTTGTACAGAAAAGCGTACTCGGCTATCTGGTTGCAACCTTGTTCCTGGCAGGGGTGATCCATTTAAGTAAAGTGCCTTTGAAGTTTATTATGAAGGGCTTAAAACCGATTATGATCCTGCTCTTGATCACAGTAGCATTTAATCTGTTTTTGAATAACGGAGGAGAGGTGCTGGTTCATTTCTGGATTTTTCAAATTACAGAAGATGGACTGGAAATCTCGGTATATATGGCGATCCGTCTCATTTATCTGATCGCGGGATCGTCGATCATGACATTTACAACCACTCCGAATGCACTGACAGATGGGATAGAGAAGCTGCTCCGACCGCTGAACAAAGTGAAAGTTCCGGTACATGAGGTGGCAATGATGATGTCGATCGCGCTGCGCTTCATTCCGATCCTTCTGGAGGAGACAGACAAGATCATGAAAGCACAGATTGCACGTGGGGCAGATCTGGAGAGTGGAAATATCATTCAGAGAGCAAAGGCCATGATTCCGATTCTGGTTCCGTTGTTCGTATCGGCATTTCGCCGTGCCAATGATCTTGCCATGGCAATGGAGGCGCGCTGTTACCGTGGCGGAGAAGGGCGTACCAAGATGAAACCGCTCGTGTATCACAGCCGTGACAGAGTTGCGTATCTTGTGACAGCAGTGTATCTGGCTGTGATCATTGTGCTGGGAAGATTTGTGCCGTTTCATATCTGGATATTCTAGGACGAAGGAATTGAGAAAATTATGAAAAGATTGAAACTGACCGTTGCTTATGACGGAACGAATTATTGTGGATGGCAGATCCAGCCGAATGGAATTACGGTGGAAGAAGTTCTGAACCGTGCGCTCAGAAAACTGACAGGGGAAGAGATTACGGTCATCGGGGCAAGCAGAACAGATTCCGGGGTACATGCCCTTGGGAATGTGGCAGTGTTTGATTCTGAAACCTCCATTCCGCCGGAGCGGATTTCATATGCCCTGAACCAGAGGCTTCCGGATGATATTGTTGTGATCAGATCAGAAGAAGTGTCAGCAGACTGGCATCCGCGATACTGCAATTCAAAAAAAACGTATGAATATCATATTCTGAATGCGAAAATACCGGATCCCACAAGAAGGCTGACCCGGTATTTTGTGTCATTTGATCTGGATATTGAGAAGATGAAAAAGGCTGCACAGTATCTGGTAGGGACTCACGATTTTGTGAGTTTTTGTAATGTGCGTACGGATGTGGAGGATACCGTGCGTACGATTTACAGTCTGGATATTTTGCCGGTGGGAGATGAGATTACCATCCGGATACAGGGAAATGGATTCTTGTATAATATGGTGCGTATCATTGTGGGGACACTGGTGCGCGTGGGGCGGGGATTTTATACCCCGGAGCAGGTACAGGAGATTCTGGAAGCGAAGAACCGCAAAGCCGCAGGGGTGACAGCTCCGCCGCAGGGGCTGTTTCTTGTAGGAATCGAGTATGAAGAATAATATCTAAAAAGGAAAGCAATTTTTAGATTGTACAAAAGCAGGAAACAAGTATATAATAAATATGATTTATCCGTTTCGGATGAATGATGATCGGCCGCATTTTGGAGTTCGCGGGCTGGTATGGATAGAGGAGGAAATGGAACATGAGGATTATTGAAACAAAAGACTACAATGATATGAGCAAAAAAGCAGCGAATATTTTGTCTGCACAGGTGATCATGAAACCGGATTGTGTACTGGGACTGGCAACAGGTTCCACACCGATCGGTACATATGAGAAGCTGGTAGAATGGTATGAAAAAGGGGATCTGGACTTTTCTCAGGTGACTTCTGTCAATCTGGATGAATACAAAGGACTGGACCGTAAAAATGACCAGAGCTATTACTACTTCATGCATGAGCATCTGTTTAATCATGTAAACATCAAGGAAGAGAATACAAATGTGCCGGATGGTACACAGCCGGATGGAGAAAAGGAGTGTGCGCGCTATGAAGACTGATCCGTTCTCTTGGCGGTGTGGATCTTCAGCTTCTCGGACTGGGACACAATGGTCATATCGGATTTAATGAACCTGCAGATGCATTTGATAAGACGACACACTGTGTAGATCTGACAGAGAGCACGATCGAAGCAAACAAGCGTTTCTTCGCATCCGCAGATGAGGTTCCGAGACAGGCATATACGATGGGAATCGGAACGATCATGCAGGCAAAGAAGATTCTGATCATTGTCAGCGGAGAAGATAAGGCAGATATTGTAAGAGATGCATTTTTTGGACCGGTTACACCACGGGTTCCGGCTTCAATCCTGCAGATGCACAGCGATGTGACACTGGTGGCAGATGAGGCAGCGCTGTCTAAAATCCCAAGATAAAAAAGCGTTGGTACATTTATACGAAAATATAAAAAAAATATAAACAATATTACCAAAATCTAAATTCGGGGCTGCCGGAAGGTTGACTTGAGGTGTCACCTCTGGTATAGTTTATATAACGAATTGAATCAAATTGGATTGTTACTGTCAGGCAGGCAAAACCAGTTTTACGAGAGAGTAATACCATAGGTTTATTCTCTTGTAAAGGCTGGTTTTTATTATTTTACGGGGAACTCCAGACACAACTGACAGAACAGGAAAAAGATTCGTATAAAAGAGGATTCGGTATAGAATGTTAATTGAAAAAATTATAAATAATAATATCGTGTCGGCTGTAGACAGCAAAGGAAGAGAAGTTGTTGTCATGGGACGCGGGCTTGGGTTTGGTATGAAGCCCGGCAGGCAGATTCAGGAGAACAAGATTGAGAAAGTGTTCCGGATCAAAAGTCAGACACTTGCAGAACAGTTTAAAGATCTTCTTGCAGACATGCCGCTTGAGCATGTAAAGGTATCCAGTGATATCATCACCTATGCGAAAGAAAATCTGAAGTTAAAGCTCAATCAGAGTATATATGTGACACTGACAGATCATATTAATTTCGCGATCACAAGATATCAGCAGGGGATTAAGCCGCAAAATGCATTGTTATGGGAGATTAAGAGGTTTTACTCGAGGGAATATGAATTGGGAATGTATGCGGTCAAGACGATTGAAGAAAAGCTGAGGATCCGGCTTCCGGAGGATGAGGCGGGATTTATCGCACTTCATTTCCTGAACGCAGAATATGGAACAGATATTCGGGATGCAGTGAAGTTTCCGAATCTGGTAAAAAAGATACTGGAAATTGTAGAAGAGAAGCTTCAGATTGAATTGGATGAAACATCTCTCCATTATGAGAGATTTGTAACACATATCAAGTTTTTTGCTTCAGCGGGTCTACCGAAAAGAGCTTCTTCCGGATGAGGAGTCTGAACTGGCGGAGCTGATGCAGAAAAAATATCAGAAAGAATATGACTGCAGCAAGATGGTTGCTGCATATATTGAAGAAGAGACAAAATGCAGCCTGTCAGGAGAGGAGATCATGTATCTGGCGATCCACATCCGGAGAGTGACGACTGCGGAAGAATAAAAGGAGGAAGAAAGATGTTTGGACTTTTTAAGAAGAAAAAAGATAAAGCACATGTATTAGGAGCACCGGCAAAAGGAAGGCAGTTTCTCTCAAAGAAGTCAGCGATCCGACATTCAGTGAGGGGATTCTGGGAGACGGAGTTGCGGTGATTCCATCAGAAGGCAAAATTTATGCGCCGGCAGACGGTACGATCGGAATGGTATTTGATACCTTCATGCGATCAGTCTGACCACAGATTTGGGGCAGAGGTTCTGATTCATGTGGGACTGGATACGGTACAGTTAAAAGGAGAGGGATTCGAAGGTCATGTAAAAGCCGGAGATACCGTGAAAAAGGGAGATCTGCTTTTGACAGTAGATCTTGAGAAGGTGAAAGCTGCAGGATATGATATCATCACACCGGTGCTGATCTGCAACACAGCAGATTATGCGGCTGTGACAGCTCAGGCAGACAAAGAGGTCAACGCCGGAGATGATGTTCTGACCGTAGAAGAAAAATAGTTTTATAGATATGGTTTTAAACCGGTGGTACTTGCCGGATTAAAATAAATAAAGGGATTCCAATAAGGAAAAGGATTTTGAGAAGGAGGAAAAGAAATGAAATTTTTACAAAAATTAGGTAAATCCTTAATGCTCCCGGTAGCATGTCTGCCTATCTGTGGTATCCTGATGGGACTTGGATACTGGATGTGTCCGGCTACAATGCAGGGTGGAGAAATTAACGGTATCATTCAGCAGATTGGTTTTTATCTGGTAAAAGCAGGGGGAGCTTTGATCGATAATATGGCAATCCTGTTCGCGATCGGTATTGGTGTTGGTATGGCAGATGATAATGATGGTACAGCTGCTCTTTCTGCGCTGGCTTCCTGGCTGATGATCACAAACCTGCTTTCTACAGCAAACGTTTCTGTTATCAGAACTCTGTCAGAAACTTCTACATTAGCATTCGATAAAATCGCGAATCCATTTATTGGTATCATCGCAGGTCTGATTGGATCTATGTGCTACAACAGATTTAAAAATACACAGCTTCCTGACTGGCTGTCATTCTTCAGCGGTAAACGTTGTGTGGCAATCGTATCAGGTGTTGTATCTATCATTGCATCTGTTGTATTGCTGTTTGTATGGCCGGTTATCTTCGGAGCACTGGTTGCACTTGGAGAAGCAATCGTAAGCCTGGATGCTGTTGGAGCTGGTATTTATGCATTCTTCAACAGACTGCTCATCCCATTCGGTCTGCACCATGCACTGAACAACGTATTCTGGTTCGATACGATCGGCCTTGGAGATCTGACACACTTCTGGCAGGCGAGACATCAGCAGATGTTACATGGAGCTTGGTATGTACATGTCAGGATTCTTCCCATGTATGATGTTCGGTATTCCTGGTGCTGCGCTTGCTATGGTACATACAGCAAAACCTGCTAAGAAGAAAGTTGCTATCGGTCTTGTTGCTTCTGCAGCGATCGCAGCATTCGTATGTGGTGTTACAGAGCCATTCGAGTTCGGATTCATGTTCCTTGCTCCAGTTCTGTATGTAATCTACGCTTTACTGTATGGTATTTTCGTAACAATTACAACATTGGTTGGATTCCGCGCAGGATTCAGCTTCTCAGCAGGTGCGACAGACTTGTTATTCTCAGCATCCCTTCCGGCTGCTCAGAAAACATGGATGATCATTCCTCTTGGAATCGCAGCATTCATCGTATTCTACGTGGTGTTCCGCTTCGCAATCGTGAAGTTCAACTTAAAGACTCCGGGACGCGAGGATGATGATGTAGATGAGACAACAGTAAAACTTGCAAACAATAACTTCACAGAAGTTGCTAAAATTATTCTGGAGGGTGTCGGCGGAAAAGAAAACGTAGCATCCATCGACAACTGCATCACAAGACTTCGTCTGGAAATCAAAGATTACACAAAAGTAGATGAGAAGAAGATCAAATCTGCAGGTGTTGCAGGAGTAATCCGTCCTGGAAAAACATCCGTACAGGTTATCATCGGAACAAAAGTTCAGTTCGTAGCTGAACGAGTTCAAAAAATTGTGTAAATAAAATCAAAATTTAAATCCCTTTACTCATGAGGCCGCTGTAAGCGGCCTTTTTGAGTGGAGTGGAGGGAATAAGAAGTTTGTTGAAATCAAATGGAAAGTATGATAGACTCTCAAACAGGAAAGACCTGTGACAGGGGGCGCACAGGACAGCATACGAAGTTATTATATTGCGTTGCTTACCTTTCTTGATAAGAGAAATAAGTGAAAATAAAAATGAAAAATTGTAGAGAGGCAGACCAAAATGAATTACATTTTAGAGACATGTGCGGACAGTGTGCAGTCCGCGATCGAAGCGAAAAAAGGCGGAGCGAACAGAATCGAGCTCTGTTCCAATCTGGTGATCGGAGGGACTTCCCCGGGAGAATCCCTATTCCGTCAGGTGAAGGAGCAGACAGGTTTAAATGTGCGTGTACTTCTTCGTCCAAGATTTGGGGATTTCTGTTATGATAACTACGAGTTTCGTATGATTCTGGATGAAGTCAGAATGTTCCGTAAACTGGGGGCGGACGGCATTGTGATCGGAATTTTGAATCCGGACGGAACTTTGAATATGGAGCAGATGAAGGCTCTTGTGGAAGAAGCGGGGGACATGGGAATTACGCTGCACCGTGCCTTTGATGTTTGCCGGGATCCTTATGAGGCAATGGAGCAGTGTATTTCACTGGGGATTGATACGATCCTTACAAGCGGACAGAAAAGCTCTGCCTGGGAGGGACGTGATCTGATCAAGGATCTGGTGAAGAAAAGTGCAGGCAGGATCGAGATTCTGGCGGGGGCAGGTATCAATCCGGAGAGTATCGCAAAACTGGCTCCTTACACAAATGCGAGGGCATACCATATGTCCGGGAAAGTCGTGATTGACAGCCGGATGGAGTTTCGGAGAGAAGGTGTACCGATGGGGATTCCGGGATTCAGTGAATTTGAGATCTGGCAGACTTCGGCAGAGAACATCCGTAAAGCAGTACAGGTGCTTCAGGACTTTAGAAAATCTCAAATCAGCCTTGACAAACAAGGGGGAATGGGATAAGATTTCGATAGTATACCCGTGTGGGCATCCCGTAATGCATGCCTGCGGCGGGCGGACTCTGTCCGATAAAGTATATGAAACAGGCAAAGAAGAGAACAAGTAGTACAGGAATGGACGAAGACAGAAAGCAGCCGGGTGATGAGAGGCGCATGAGGACATCTTGTATGAATACATCTCAGAGCTTCACACCGAACTCCTGCAGGAAAGTAGGCTGTGACGGATTGGTGCACGTTATCGTGACTGAGTGATTGAGCGTTGAATGGATGCGAGATTGACTCACAGAGGCAGAGGGCGCGAGCGTCTGTGAAAAAAGGTGGTACCACGAGCTTATGAGCCCTCGTCCTTTCGGATGAAGGCTCTTTTTATATTTTAGGAAAGTGAGGATGTATCAAATATGCAGATTTATGATGAATTGAAAGCAAGAGGTCTGATCGCACAGGTGACAGACGAGGAGAGAATTTCCAAACTGGTTAATGAAGGAAAGGCAACATTTTATATTGGATTTGATCCGACAGCGGACAGTCTTCATGTAGGACACTTTATGGCACTTTGTTTGATGAAACGTCTGCAGATGGCAGGAAATAGACCGATCGCGCTGATCGGAGGCGGTACAGGATACATCGGAGATCCTTCCGGAAGAACGGATATGCGTTCTATGATGACACCGGAGCAGATTCAGCACAACTGTGACTGTTTTAAAGAACAGATGAGTAAATTTATTGATTTCTCTGAAGGAAAAGCCCTGATGGTAAACAATGCAGACTGGCTGCTGGATCTGAATTATGTAGAATTGCTTCGTGAAGTGGGTGCACATTTCAGTGTAAACCGTATGCTGACAGCAGAGTGTTACAAGCAGAGAATGGAGAAAGGATTAAGTTTCCTGGAATTTAACTACATGATCATGCAGGCGTACGATTTCTATGCACTGTACCAGAAATACGGATGTAACCTGCAGTTTGGCGGGGATGACCAGTGGAGCAACATGCTGGCAGGAACAGAGCTGATCCGTCGGAAACTGGGAGAAGATGCAAGCGCTATGACAATTACATTGCTTTTGAATTCGGAAGGAAAGAAAATGGGAAAAACACAGTCCGGTGCAGTGTGGCTGGATCCAAATAAGACTTCTCCATTTGATTTCTATCAGTACTGGAGAAATGTGGCAGATGCAGATGTTCTGAAATGCATCCGTATGCTGACATTCCTTCCGTTGGAAGAGATTGACAAGATGGATTCCTGGGAAGGGGCACAGCTCAATACAGCCAAAGAAATCCTTGCATTCGAACTGACAAAACTTGTGCATGGAGAGGAAGAAGCACAGAAAGCGCAGGAAAGCGCAAGAGCGCTGTTCAGCCAGGGAAATGCAGCACAGATGCCGACAGCAGAGTTGACAGAAGAAGACTTCGAAAATGGAGAGATTGACATTCTGACGCTGCTCTTAAAGAGCGGACTGGTTCCGTCCAAATCGGAAGCAAGACGTGCGGTACAGCAGGGTGGAGTTGCAGCAGACGGAGAGAAAGTTGCAGACATTCATGAGGTCTTTACAAAAGATGCGCTGTCAGGAGACGGTATCGTTCTGAAAAAAGGTAAGAAGAACTTCCGTAAGGTTGTTGTAAAATAAAAATTATGCAAAAGGGACAGTCGGGGAAGATTGTCCTTTTTAAGTTTATATTGACAAATGTGAATGAGAAGAGGTATTATTTTGTTGAATGAATAAACAAAATGGAGGGGTAGAGAATAATGAAGGAAGGGATGAATCAGGATAAGATTCAAGAATTGAATAAATCATTAGTTTTGAATTTAATTCGAGAGGAAGGGGTGTGTTCCAGAGCACTTCTTTCGAAATTATCCGGTTTAAATAAGGCTACAATCACATATACAGTGAATGAATTTATACTGTCAGAGTGTGTGGAGGAAACGGGACTTTTATCGAATGGAAAAGGAAGGCGTTCTATAGGTATTACTTTGTCAGATAAAAAATATTATGTAATAGGAATCAGGCTTGCACGAACTTATTTTAAAGTAGCTTCTTTTTAATCTTAGAGGAGAAATGGAAGATTTAAGACGCATAGAAATTAGTGAAGATAACCCCGCGGAAATAACATTTAAAGAAATCATTAAGGTGATTTTAAGTTTCATAGAACAAAATCAATTTAGAAAACTTCTTTTGGTTGGAATGGCAATACCAGGACCATTTTTTAAGGATAGAGGAAAAATAGGGGTACTTACTGGAGGAAGGAGATTTGAACAAATTGATTTTAAAGAAAAATTAGAAAATCAGTTGAATATAAAAGTAATTGTAGAGCATGATGCAAAAGCGGGAGCATTTGCACAATTATGGTATGATAAGGAAATAGATAAAAAAAATTCTTTAATTTATGTTGCAGCAGGAGAAGGAATTGGAGCAGGAATTATTATTGATCAAAAAATTGTATATGGAGAATTGGGAACAGCTGGAGAAATAGGCCATATGACAATAGATTATAGAGGCGAGCTTTGTGAATGTGGGAACCGAGGGTGTCTCGAAAAATATTGTTCACTTTTATCTGTCCGAAGTAGACTAAAAGAAGCAAAAGGAAAGAAATATAGTTTAAAAGAAATTAAAGAAATGATAAAAGGTGATGATATTGAAGTAATCAATATTTATCGTGAGTCTTGTCGTTATCTAGGTTATGGGATTGTAAATATAGTAAATACTTATAATCCAACAGTAATCATTCTTGGAGATGAACTGACACATGTAGATCAGGAAATCATGTTGAATGAAGTGGATAAGGTATTAAAAGAAAGACTTCTTCCAGAGATATATGAAAAATTAACAGTAAAAATTAGTGGAGCAGTAAAAGATTCAGTATTGCATGGAATAGGAGCAATGTGCACAAAAAAAGTATTCGATAATTATTCAATGTTTTTTTAGAGTAATAGTAATTAATGAAAAGGAGTTTGCATAAAAAGCAGACTCTTTTTTTGTATAACAGTAAACAAAAAAATAAAAAGTAATATTCATATGTTGACAATGGATTTATAATTTGCTAAAGTTAATTCAACAAGTAAATAGTTTAATGAATAAACTAATAAAACGATTAAACAAAGGAGAGGAAAAAATGAAAAAGAAAAAAATGATGAGCGTGATTGTAGCAATGATGTTGGTTGTAGGGATGCTGGGATGTAGTAAGGAAAGTGGAGAGGGAGATACAAGTAAAGAAAAATCAACAAAAGAAGGATATAAGTTTGGATTTACAGAATGGGCGGCGGGATCATTTTTTGACGCGTGTTATGATGGGGTCATGTCTGTTGTGGAAGAAAAAGGGGGAGAGGTTATCAGAGTTGAAGCGCAGTCAGACAGCAATATTCAGTTGGGGATTATTGAAGATTTTATTGCGCAGGATGTCGATTGTGTATTTTATAATCCAGTAGATGCGGAAGCTTCTGGACCAGCATTAATGTTACTTAAAGAAGCAGGGATTCCAGTCGTAAATTTTGATCTTGCAGTAGCCAATACAGATGATGTTGATGCATTTGTAGCTACGGATCATTATTCAGCAGGGGTAGTGGCAGGAGAGCATATGATAAAAGATTATCCGGAAGGCGGAAAGATTGCAATTCTTGATAGAACAAATGATAATGCAGCTTCACAACGAATTGAGGGATTATTGGATACGGTAGGAGAGAAATTTGAGGTTGTATCAAGATTAGATGGAGGGGGAAAACCAGAGACAGGACTTTCAATTACGGAAGATATTTTGCAGGCAAATCCGGATCTTGTAGCAATTTATTGTATTAATGACGAGTGTGCACAGGTGCATATTCTGCGATTACAGCATCTGGAAAAAATATTGGAATTTATAGTGCGAATGGTGGTCCAGAAGCGAAAGCGGCAATAAAGAAGGATGGAGCAGAAGGAATCTGGAAATGCACAGCTGCCCAGTCACCATTTACAGTTGGACAAAAAAGTGCAGAAGTTGCATATAAAATTTTGGAAGGAAAAGATTTTGAAAAGGAGACATTAATTTCAACATTTGCAATTGATGCATCAAATGTTTCAGAATATTCAGATTCTGATTGGCAGTAGTCATTCGGCGGAATGGGAGAAAAGATATGAATGCTTTGATGGAGATGAAAAATATTAATAAGAGTTTTGGTAGTAATAGAGTTTTGGAAAATGTAAATGTTTCATTGTATTCAGGGGAAGTTCTTGCATTACTAGGAGAAAATGGAGCAGGAAAATCCACTCTTATCAAAATTTTAGGCGGCATTTATAAGAAGGATTCAGGGCAAATTTATGTGAAAGATCAATTGGCAGAGATTAATAATATTTCAGATGCAAGAACCTATGGTATTAGTATTATTCATCAGGAATTAATGCTATGTAGTCATATTTCAGTGGCGGAAAATATTTTTATGGGAAATGAAATTTGTCATAAAAAGGAATTGTTTCTCTAAAAAATGCAAAAAGAGAAGGCACAATCTATTATAAATCAGTTTGAACTCGAATTGGATGCGGGAGAAATACTGGAGAATTTAACGATTGCGCAGCAACAGATGGTGGAAATAATCCGTGCAATTTCATTTGGAAGTAAGATTATTGTAATGGATGAGCCTACTTCCTCATTATCTGAAAAGGAAGTTCAAATCTTGTTTCAGATGATACGAATGTTAAAAAAACAAGGTGTTGGAATCATCTACATTTCTCACCGATTAGATGAGTTGTTTGAGATTACAGACAGGATAGAAGTATTGCGTGATGGAATGGATGTAGGGACTTTTAGTACAGCGACTGTAGAACGCAGTAAATTAGTAAATACGATGGTGGGACGCGAATTAACAAGATATTATATGAAAGATAATGTGCCATCGTCGGATGTAATATTAAAAGTGGAAAATTTATCAGATGGAAAGATGGTAAAAAAAGTAGATTTTTTTGTGAGGAGGGGAGAAATATTAGGAATTGCAGGTCTTGTAGGGGCAGGGAGAAGTGAAACAATGGAATGCATTTTTGGACTTACTAAGAGGACAGGAGGCAAGTGTGGATAGAAGGAAATAAGGTCTGTTTTAAATCACCTACGGAAGCGATGAAAAGCGGGATAGGATTTGTTCCGGAAGATAGAAAAAATGCAGGATTGTTTTTGCAACAAGATGTTCGGTTTAATACGACAATTACGATTTTACATCAGATTTTTAAGCTTCTTAGACATGATTCAAAAAAAGAAAAAGATATTGTGAATAAAATGATTCAGGATATTCAGATTAAGGTAACGGGGCAGGAACAGATTGTTAATGATTTGAGTGGTGGAAACCAACAGAAGGTGTTAATTGGGAAATGGTTATTGTCAGCTAAGAAAATTTTAATTTTAGATGAGCCGACAAGAGGGGTTGATGTAAAGACAAAAGCAGAAATTTATTCATTAATAAATGAATTGGCGAAAAAAGGATTAGCGATTATCATGGTTTCATCGGAGCTTCCCGAACTTATAAATATGAGTGATAGAATTGTTGCATTTTCATCAGGATATACAACGGGTGAATTGAGCAGAAATGAATTCAGTCAGGAAAGAATAATGACAATGGCAACGGAACGATAAGAATCAGGAGGATATTATGGATCAATCAGCAAAGAAAAAAGAAAGCTTATGGAGAGAGAATGGGATTATAAAAATTGTCCGGTCCAACTTGGGAATTTTGATAGGACTTCTTATCATGTGCATTGGCCTTACTTTTATATCAGATTCATTTGACAACTTCAATCAAATATTTTTAACGTTTTGAGACAAATTTCAGTTAATGTATTTTTAGCATGTGGAATGACAATGGTAATTCTGATAGGAGGGATTGATTTATCCGTTGGATCAGTGATTGCAATTTCGGGATGCTTGTGTGCGGGATTGATTACAAATAATGGTATCCCGTCAGGCTTGGCAATTATTTTGGCAATTATAATAGGAACCTTAGTGGGAGCAGTTAACGGATTGATTATAGCGAATACAAAAATCCCACCATTTATCGTAACATTGGCGATGATGAATATTGGCAGAGGATTTGCAAGAATTTATACAAATGCTACAACAATATTGGTTAATGATGAGTTGTTTATTTGGATTGGAAGTGGAAAAATATTTGGAGAAATACCTGTTCAATTACTGTTTATGGTTGTTGTGGTCATAATTACAGGTTTGATTTTGAATAAAACCAAATTTGGAAGAAATATTTATGCAGTCGGTGATAACCAGCAAGCGGCAGTTTATAGTGGGATTAATTCAAAAAAAAGTTATTTTTTTGGTGTTTACACTTTCGGGTTTATTTGCGGCTTGTGCAGGAATATTGAGCGCGGCAAGAACATTTTCAGGACAATTTAATGTAGGAGATGGAGCGGAAATGGACGCTATTTCTGCGGTAGTGCTTGGTGGAACAAGTATGACAGGAGGTGTGGGAAGAATTAGTGGGACATTGATAGGATGTCTCGTGATAGGTATTTTAAATAATGGAATGAATCTGATGGGAATAGATTCTTCATGGCAATATGTGGTAAAGGGAATTGTGGTGTTGTTGGCAGTGTATATTGATTATATTAAGAAGGAGAAGAGTAAAAATAAAAGATGCGTACATTATTAGGAATTTGAGTATTGGAACATCAATATAAAAGCGATGATGTTGGGATATTGCATCAGGAAAATATATGTAAAAAAAG
>ENA-OQLB01000787-OQLB01000787.1-human-gut-metagenome-genome-assembly--contig:-NODE-787-length-16199-cov-5.083064_pt1 | contig 16199 bp, 19 predicted proteins | sample MGYA00242656_ERZ504813 | MGnify/ENA primary metagenome ERZ504813 (study PRJEB26092, sample SAMD00036388) | human gut metagenome | host: Homo sapiens | study: EMG produced TPA metagenomics assembly of... | reverse complement strand
TTTTCAATATATCCTTGTTTAAGCTGCTTAACTCCTTTTGAGCTTTTACTGATTGTAAAAAGAAATCCGAGTCAGAATTTTTGCTTTCTGAACCCTATTACCTTTAATCGCAAATTTTTCTTTATGAAATTTTCTATCTTCTGCTTCATAAACATTTGCAGAACCTCCGCGTCCAAGTAATTGCAATGATGATTGATTTTTAACACAAGTATATTTTTCAAAAGGAAGTTTCCTTTGATCTAACTGCACTAAGATTTTTTCTATTTCTTCATTTGTCCATAGATTCATCTTATTTATCCTCTCCAATATTTTCCTTATCTAATATTCCCTCTTTTTGTAATGTTATTATCTGTATGATAAAAATTCCAATTCCTATTCTCATCAAATGAACTTGCCGTATAATTTCTGGAATTGACATTATTTTCATCCTATCTAATGCCCATAAGATTATTCCTCCTATGACCATCACATAAGATAAATATCCTATTATCTTCACCCACAATATAAATCTCAGGATGATTTCTTTTTCATATTCTGCTCTTAGTATCATATACTCTTGTATGATTCCTATAAATAAAAGGAGTATTAACCATCCTAAATCCTTTATATGAAGAAATTTTATCCATGCCGTATTTCCTGTTAACATCTGAATAAGCCATATTCCAAATCCAATGGAATATCCCATTGTAATTGTTGGAGTTCCTAAAATTACAATTAAAATTGTAACAATCTGGGATACCTCTACTCCAAGTGTATACATACTATATATTGTGAAAGCTATAACGACAATATTGAATTCCATATAAAATTCCTTTATTGATTGTGATATGGAATCTACCAACAATATTATCGGAAATATCCAAAACTGCCAATCATGTATATTATTAATCTTACTTGGAAATGAGTTCAAAAGACATACTGTCAAAACTGCTATCGCAATCATTCTCCAAAAACTCGATCGTACATACATTTTCTCATATGCTTGATTTCTTTTTTTTTGATCTTCTCTGTTTAATTCATACTCTTCTTTTTCCCACCATGCTTTTTCTTTATACGTATCATTTTTCTCATTATTTTCTTCTATATTGGTTTCTTTTTGTGTATCAACATATTCCCGATATGTCACTGTTTCCAAATCATCATATTCTTTAGATTCTTGATCCTTCTTTCTTTGATCAATCTGATTTAAATCTGTAATTATCTCCTTGACCATCTGGTATCTGTTTTCCGCTCGATAACTACACATTTTTCTAATAATTCTAGCCATATCCGACGGTGCATTACATGGTGCTGGCACAGAAAAATCTTTTGAATATTGAATACTATTGACATAATATCCTGATGATGCCGGGAATTTTAAATCGTTTAATAATAAAAATAATGTTATTCCAAAAGAATAAATGTCTGCCGGTGTATTATAAGAAAACTGCAATTGTCTCTCTATTTCTGGTGCTCCATATCCATTGGTAAATGCTTTTGTCTCAGCATCCCCATCGCCTATATATTTTGCAATTCCAAAATCCCCTAACTTATACTGTCTGCTTTCTTCATCCCAAAATATATTTTCTAACTTTATATCTCGATGTAAATATCCACTGTTATGAATAACAAGCAATGCCTCTCCTATTTCTTTTGCAAATTTCAGAATCTCCTCTTGCGTTTTTAGCTCATCCCTTAATAATTTTACATTGCCGTACTTATCTTTCGAGATAATACTTCTGATCGTTCCATCAAAATAATTTTTATAGCGATACCTTCTGCACTCTCATATTCCATCTGATCATATCTAATTATGTCTAAAACGTCTCCGTGCTCATCTAATATTACTTTTGCAATCCAAATTGCGATCACCCTTATGATGTTTTTCGACTGGTCACTCAAAAATGATTGCATCTTCATGGCTTCTAATATTTTTTCTTCACTTAAGTCTTTTCCTTCAACTCCAATCACTTTTGCTGCGTAATGTTTATCAGAATTTTTATAATCATACATTTCATATACATATGAAATGTACCTTTTCCCAACAACACAGGTTCTGCTTTTTCCTTATATAATCGGTATCTATTGCCGAAAAACTGTTTGTCTTCTAGTTGAACCAGTAACTTATCAATCCCTGTTTTATCTAAGTTCAGCATGTAAATCCTGCTTTCTATTTAGTAACCTTCTATCTCTATGTTTCCTGTTAAATATGTCAAACTTCCCATGTAAATAGCAATCCCATAATTTGTATGAATGACCATTCCCTTCTTTGGATTTTCTCTTGTAGTAATTTTATCGTCTGTAATAAATTTTATTTTTCCATAATCTTTTGTATCTACGATTCTCCATCCATCTTCGAATTCTTCCGTAAGAAACAATCCAAAAACTGTCTTGCAATTAATAACTTCTTCTTTTGATCCCCCAAATACAAAAACATCTCCATGTTCCAACATTACAGGCTTTATTCGTCCTTTCAATCCTGGACTAATATATTTGTGATTATACACGGTACCATTTTTCCCATTATAATCAACATAAAACCAGATTCCATCAAGATTTTCGAATTTTCCATGCTTTCTGCTTACTGTTGTTGATCGAAGTTTTATATCTGGATTATTATTCTTAGACGGTCTGCCTATTTCCCACTTTATTTTATCATCTAATGTATAAGTTTTTATTTGTCCATTTTCAATAATAACTAAAATATTTTCTTTTTTATCCTTCATCCTCATCCATCTCCGGCAATTCCGAAATAAAAGAATCAATTTCAGGTAACTCTAATTGTTCAAGCACTTCTCTTGCATAAATACAAAGTTCATCTGGATCATATTCTTCTGATTCATTATCTAGCATGTTATTAAGATCTGCATCATCCAAAATAAACATGATTACACTCTCAAAAATATTCTTAGCACATAATGCTTCCATATGTGCTAATTCTAACATTTCATCAATCTGCTCATGATCCATACTTAAATGAAGACCAATTGAAATAATCTTATTCCTTGTTGGATACCATTTTCTTTGATTTATAGCTGATATACACTGCCTTAATGATGAAGACCATCCTTGTCCTTCTGCCAATTCAAATACACTTCCTCCAAATCCTTGATAATTTATTCTTATGTGCATTTTTACATAAGCATAAAACTTATTGTATGCATTCTCAAAAATCGTAGTATTATCCACAATAAATTTTTCCAATCCTTCTTCATTTTTTATATCTGAAAGTTTTATGTCAAATAATTCTGTTGTTATGTCATTTTGCTCCGCCTGATTACTCCTGATAATATTTTCTTTTATCTTATTCAGAATATAATTATATTTATTTAATGTTTCTTCTCCATATTCTTGTGTCAAAACAAAAATACAAACACAATCTTCCAAACTCTTCGAATATAGTTCTGGATATCTTCCATATCTTTGTAATAGCTGGTTCATTTTTTCCAACTGATATCCCGCTGCCATTCCAATTTTTAGAAACATTTCTCTATTTTTAGGAATCGCGCCCTTGCACCATTTATTCACTGTAACTCTGCTAACATTACATATGCTTGCAAATTTTGATTTTGTTAATCCACTTTCTTCTATTATTTCATTTATTTTTTTGCTCCATTGTTCTTGTTGACTCTTTATACGTGGAAAAATATTTTCCCTTAATTCGTCTATACTTTCACATCTAGAAATTTCATCTTTAATCACTACTGTTTCTAAATCGATTCTACCATCATTATAATCCAATGCTTTTTCTCCTTTTTGACATGTAGCCATGAGAAAATCTCATGGCCACATTTTAAGAATTCAGGCATTATCAAATAAACATGTCTATTCATACAAGCTTTCTTTGTATGCCTTTCTTACAGGAATAATTGGTAAAAACAAGAATACATAGATCGTAACAATAAATGCTACTATAAATGTTATGATATCGAGAGGAAATGGTACTACAAACCAACCCCATTTTGCAATTTTTGATGCTATTTTAACAGCTGTTCCAAATCCACCAAAAAGATATGAAACTAATGCTCCTAAAACACCAAACACCATCAATGCATTTCCAACCTCGGTATTCGTTCCAACTATTGCTGCAATTACTGATAGCGCTGTCGCTCCTACTGCGATATACTGTGCAATTTTTAATCTTCCCATGATAAATCTTCCTTTCTTTTCTATTACATTTTTATCATTGCTTTTGCTGATGAACTTATAATACACGAAATACGATTTATCATTTTCAGACGAAGTTTACACTTATATTTTTCCAATGCAATAAAAATAAGAGGATACCATTCAAATAACTACAGTGTCCTCTTATTATATATCTGCAACTGGCTGCCATTTAACAGGCCCTATAGTTTTGCGTCACAATCTTTCAACTGCTTTGCCAAGTTTATTCTGTTATACTGTTATTATATTTTTATATTGTTTTCTGTCAATCTATATTATCCAAAAACAATGCTCTATTTATTATTTTGTATGGAATACTTCATAATAATGTTTGAGACATTCTTTAAATCCATCTTTTGCAAGTGTAATGCTGTCATAATAGCTTCTTGTATCATATCCATCTTTGCTATTATCTCTTGCTGCATTTAATAAATCTGTACAGATATTAACTTTACAAATTCCAAGTTCTACTGCTTTAGATAGGTTCTCATCCCCAGAGCCAGATCCTCCATGAAGTACAAGTGGAATATCTACATTTTCTGCAATTTCTTGTAATCTTTCAAAATTAAGATGTGGTGTTCCTTTGTATTCTCCATGTGCTGTTCCGATAGAACTGCCAGGGAATCGACTCCTGTAAGTTGGACAAATTTCTTTGCTTCTTCTGCTGTTGTAAGCATTGTATTTCCTTCTACATGATAGCTATCTCCTTCTCCTACATGACCGATCTCAGCTTCTACTGTGACATTTCTTTCATGTGCGTATGCTACAATTTCTTTTGTCTTTGCAACATTTTCTTCAAATGGAAGGCTGGATCCGTCAATCATAACAGAGGTAAATCCAACATCAATGGCTTTCTTCACAAGATTGATCGTAAATCCATGATCATAATGAAGCGCGATATCTTGGTTACCTTTGTTTGCATAATATTTTACGATCGTTGCTGCTTCTTCAAGCCCTAATGTTGGAAGATGAACCTCCGCCAGACACACCATCAATGGGCGTTTTGTTTCTTCTGCCGCCTCGATCACTCCTTTGATATTCTCAAGGTTTACAATGTTGGCTGCTGGGACTGCGTAATGTCCTGCTTTGGCTTCTTCTAACATCTTTTTACTATTTACTAACATTTGAGCATCCTCCTTATTATCTCTATATCTTTAAAATTAGCCAGCAGATAATCTTCTGCTTCTTTTGACCATAATCCATTGTGTGCTTTTGTGATCTTATCTAACTCTTTAAACCGCTGGTCTGTCTTGCCTTTTTCTTCAAAATCATCGATTGCTGTTAATTCCATATTCTTACCTAAATAGATCAGTTTCTTACCACCTTTAATCTTTGGAAGATTCAATACTGTATCGATTTCTGCATCAATTCCTCCAATATGTGTGATCATCACTGCTGGATCTAATCTTCCTTCTCCTGCTAATTTCAAACATTCTCTCATATCATCGGTATTTCCACCACTAGATCCTACTAGATGATGCATCTTGTAATGAACATCAAAGAAATTAAACATTGCTGATAATTTCGGATCAACTGGACCTGCGAAGAAATTTAAGCATCCATCAAATCCTAAGATCTGATCTGCCATCTCGATTACTGGTCTGATCGGTGCATAAACAGATACATCATCAAATCCTGTTCCACCAGTTAAATCTCTTAATGTTTTTACTGGATCATCTACTTTTGCTGTATTTACAAAATGAATTTCCACGCCTCGTTCTTTTGCATATTCTTTACTGAATAATTCGCTGGCTCGTTTTAATCTTGCTTCGTCAATATCTGTGATGACTAACAGCGATGGTTTGCGATCGCAATTTAACATATAGCTGATCGCTCCCAATCCCATTGGTCCACAACTTGCTAAAAGTACACTTTTTCCACCTTCAACAATCCCCATCGTATGTTCATAGACTCCTCGTTCATTATGATACATGGAGTGAAATGCTCCTATGATACAGCTCATTGGCTCTGCCAAAGATGCTTCAAAAAATGCTGTATTATCATCAAGTGCTAATAGACAATTTTTCTCCATGACAATTGCTGGAACCTTAACAAATGTCGCTGCACCACCACAATATTCGTAAGAATATCCAATAGCTGCCATAGATCCCTCGATATTCAATGCTGGCTGCATCGTATATCTGGCTCCTACTTTATATTTGTCTTTCCACTTAGCTCCAACTTCTCGAATGATTCCTGCACATTCATGGCCTACGATGATCGGTCTTTCGCTAATATCATCATTCACTCTCTGGTGTTTGGCTCCTTGAATTGTTTCTTTATAAGTAGACATGCAGATACTATCTGTGATCAATTCCATTAAAATCTCATCATATTGTAATTCACCCATGTCAAATTCTTCTAATCTTAAATCTGATTCACCATAAATTCTGACTGCTTTTGTCTTCATGTTCTTCTCCTTTTCTATTCTTGGTATATAGTCATTTGATCATGTACTTTGTCATTTGTTAAACCTATTATAGATTTACCCGATTTATTTGTCAATAGCAGAATTAATTTTTCAGTCAAAAAAAGAAGCTGCCTTGCATATTTTTCTACAAAACAACTTCTTTGAATTTCTTATTTTTATCTCTTTTTATAAACTTATTCCATTAATTTTTCTGCAGTCGTCGCATCTGTTACCAGTACATTAATCATTTCTCCTTTGATCGCACCTTTGATCGCTTCTACTTTATCTTTTCCATAAGAGATTCCAACTCTGACTGGGATTTTTTTGATCTGCTGCGTGGAGATTCCGATCATCTTTCTTCTTAGATCTTCATCCACAACTTGTCCTTCTTTATCATAAATCCTTCCAACAATTTCTCCTACTGCACCTTTTTGAATCAATTCTGTATATTCTTCCTCTGTTCGGATCCCTGCTTTTAAAATAGAAGAATCTTTTTGCATAGAGCCTATTCCGATCAAGGCAATATCTGCGTTTTCTGCCATCTGAAGAACTTTTGAAATTTCTTCGATTCCTTCGATCATTTCTTTTTCTTTTGAACCATCCACATACATTGGTGCTGACAAGTTATAACTTGCACAATGCAGTAAATTTCCTACTTTTGTCGCTAGCGTATTTGAATATGTTGTTGCATCCCACGAATCGACTTGTGTTACACCCGGGGTTCCAAGAAATGGTACAACTTTTACGTTCTGAAATGATAATGAACGCAGTCTTTCATCTTTTGCAAGTTGTTCTACAAATCCATGCATGGCCCTTCCCCATGTCATTCCAAGAATCATATTTTTCTTTAACACTCGCAAAATGTAGTCCACTGCTTGGTATGAAATTTCCTGTTCCACTGACTGATCGTACGCAGGGACCGCGATCAATGCTTCTGTTAATCCATATTTTTCTTCTAATTTGCGTTCCAGTCCTAGATTACTTTGTTCTGGGTACTGAATCCTGATCTGAACATATCCTTCATTTCTCGCTTGAATCAATGCTCTTGAAATGCTTGTTCTTGATGTATGTAGTTTCTTTGCGATCTGCTGCTGTGACAATCCATCCTGATAATACAGTTCTGCTACTTTTATTAAAAAACGATCACTTTTCATCTGATTTCCTCCGTGCAAATATGTCTCTTTCTTTTAACAGAGACTATCTATTGTTATATTATCTTTATTTTTTCAGTTTGTTCAACAAGGATTTCTTTGGGTTTATATATTGTTTATTTCACATTTTTTTAACATTATATTTACTAGATTTTATATTTTCTGTATATAATTATATGATAAAATGGTATTTAGATTTATGTTAATTTATTTTTAAATTTGATACTCGGAGGTAGATAATCCATGTTAAGAATTGGAATTTTAACCAGCGGTGGTGATTGTCAGGCATTGAACGCAGCCATGCGCGGTGTAATCAAAGGTTTAAGTGCAAAAAGAAATGATCTGGAAATCTATGGTTTTCGTGATGGATATAAGGGACTGATCTATGGAATTGCTGATTGCATGACTCCAGATGATTTTTCTGGAATTCTTACTCGTGGTGGTACGATCTTGGTACTTCCAGACAGCCATTTAAGAAGATGCGTATTCCTGATGAAAATGGTCTTGATAAAGTAGAAGCTATGAAAAGCAATTACAAAAAATATAAACTTGACTGTCTTGTGATCCTTGGTGGAAATGGAACTCACAAAACAGCGAATATGCTTCGTGAAGAAGGTTTAAATGTTGTGACTCTTCCTAAGACAATCGATAATGATCTTTGGGGAACTGAAATGACATTTGGATTCCAGAGTGCTGTTGATATCGCTACTGATACGATCGATCGTATTCATACAACTGCTTCTTCTCACAGCCGTGTATTTATTGTTGAAGTTATGGGACATAAAGTTGGACATGTTACACTCCATGCTGGAATCGCTGGTGGTGCTGATGTGATCTTACTTCCTGAAATTCCTTATGACATTGATAAAGTTGCTGAAGTTATAGAGAAACGTTTTGCTGCTGGAAAGAAATTTTCTATCTTAGCCGTTGCCGAAGGTGCAATTTCCAAAGAAGATGCAAAATTAAAGAAAAAGCAGTACAAAGCAAAACTTGCTGAACGAAGATATCCTTCTGTTGCTTATGAAATTGCTGCTGCACTGGAAGAGAAAACAGACCGCGAAGTACGTGTTACTGTTCCTGGACACACACAACGTGGTGGATCACCTTGTGCTTATGATCGAGTTCTTGCTACAAGAGTCGGTGCTTTCGCTGCTGAATTAATCTTAAATAAAGAATATGGTTATATGGTCGGAATCATTGATGGAGAAACTAAGAAAGTTCCTTTATCTGAAGTTGCTGGAAAATTAAAATATGTAGATCCTGAATGCTCTATGATTCAGGAAGCAAAGACAATCGGAATCAGTTTCGGAGAGTAGATTTGATAAAGTCTTTGAATATATAAATGAGGAGATTCTTGGTCACAACCCGCATTTTCATCGATTTTTTGAAAATACTTAAAGTTGCGCCAAAGAATCCTCCTCATTTATATATACCAAAGTTTAGCCAAATCACTATTCACCAATTCAACAGTTAAATGATTTTTCTTCAGAAGTTCTTCAATATCATATCGATCTAATAATTCTTTCTTCACTCCATAATTAAATACCTTCATATCAGAATCCCCATAGAATCGTGCAATCTTTTCTCCGAATCCTCCTTCTAAAAATCCATCTTCTAATGTAATAACTACATCATGATCTTTCTTTAGATTTTCTAATAATACTTCATCAATTCCAGTAATATAATATGGATTTATCACAGTTGCTTTTGTTCCTGTCTTTTCTTCTACTGCTTTTGCAACTTCACATCCCATATTGTAGAATGTTCCAAGTCCAATGACTGCAACTTTGCTTCCTTTTTCTGTGACTTCATATTTGTTTAACTGACTGAAATCTTTTGTTATTTTTTTACCGTCAGAGATCATTTCTCCACCTGGAAGTTTGATCGCGACTGGATATTGATCCTGATCGATACTCCAGTCCAACATTGCCAGATATTCTTCTTTTGTTGTTGGTGCGAGGTATACTAAGTTTGGAATATTGCTCATCATTGGAATATCCTGTAATCCAAGATGAGTAACATCATTCATTCCATAAACAGATCCCCAGAAAGTCACGATCGTTGCTGCATTGCTATCGATGCACAGATCCTGTGTGATCTGGTCGTAAGTTCTCTGTACAAATGTTGAATATACTCCATAAACCGGTTTTCCACCACCTGCTGCGATTCCTGCCGCCATTGCCATTGCTGTTTCTTCCGCGATCCCAACATCGATAAACTGTTTTCCAGCTTCCTTACGTTTATCTTCTGTAAATCCCATAACTGTTGGTGTTGCAGAAGTGATCGCTACAACCTTCTTGTCTTCTTTCATTTTCTTTAACAAGTATTGTGCTGTTACACTTGAGAAATCCTCACCATCAAAGGAATCTAAAGGATTTCCTGTTTCCACATCAAATGGGGCACAATAATGCCACTCTTCTTTATGTTCCTCAGCTAATTTATATCCTTTTCCTTTTTGCGTATTAATATGAACGACAACTGCTTTTTTTGTATCCTTAACACGTTTAAATACTTCGATCAAGTCAACGACTTTATTTCCTTCTTTGACATAAATGTAATCTAATCCCAGCGCCTTAAACAGATTACATTCCGCCTCTCCATTTGTATCACGAAGTTCTTTTAAGTTATCATATAATCCACCGTGGTTTTCTGCGATCGACATATCGTTATCATTAACTACAATGATCAGATTTCCACCTAATTCTGCGGCATAATCAAGACCTTCTAATGCTTCCCCTCCACTTAAAGATCCATCTCCGATCACTGCGATCACATTTCCATTTTCTTCTTTTAGGTCTCTTGCTTTGGCAAGTCCAAGTGCAAGACTTATAGAAGTTGATGTATGCCCAATTGTGAAATGATCATGCTCACTTTCTCCTGGATTACTGTATCCTGATACATCATCATAATGTTCTTCATATAGGAATGCATCCTTACGTCCAGTCAACATTTTGTGTGGATAAGATTGATGGGAAACATCATATACGATCTTGTCTTTTGGCGATTCAAATACATAATGCATGGCGATCGTTGCTTCTACCATACCGAAATTCGGTCCAAAATGACCTCCATGCTTACTTAATTTTTTTAATAATGCATCACGAATTTCTTCTGCAAGTACATTTAACTGATCCTCGGATAATTTCTTGACATCTTCTGGACCATTGATATTTTCAATATACATCTATTTTTCTCCTTGTCTGGTTTCTTGTAAATACACTAGCAATAGTGTATGATATTTATATCATACAACCTAAAGTTAACTTTAGATCAAGAATATTTTGAAAGAAGGTTTTTCTATGTACACGATCGGTCAAGTCTCTACAATGTTTGATCTTCCTGTTTCTACCTTAAGGTATTATGACAAGGAAGGATTTTTCCCTAATCTGGAACGTAAAGGAAACATCCGTTATTTTAGTGATAATGAATTGGAAGCGCTTCGTATTATTGAATGTCTGAAGAAATCCGGTCTTGAGATCAAAGATATAAAGCAATTTTTTCTCTGGGTATCTGAAGGCAGCGCAAGCTATGAAAAAAGGAAAGAATTATTTGAAACCAGAAAATCAGCTGTTGAAACTGAAATCCAAGAACTTCAAAAAACTCTTTCTCTCTTAAAATTCAAGTGCTGGTATTATGAAACAGCAATGAAAGACGGTAATGAAGATGCTATAAATGCCATGTTGCCTGATAAACTTCCTGAAAACATACAAAAACTATATAACAAAGGTCATAAATAATTTTTTATTGCCCTAAAACTATTCGAAATAACAATTTAATGTTAAAATAAAGATAAGGAAAGGTAAAAAATGAGAGGTGATATTTTGAAAAAGAAACTTATGGTACTTTGTGCTGTCGCAATTATGATCAGTACATGCTTGACTGGGTGTAAGATGAATTCTGGAAAAATCCGCTTTGGTTCTGCTGGAATCGGTGGTACTTACCAGATTTTTGGTGATACTTTTGCCAACCTTATCTCATCTAAGAGTAAAAAATATAACATTGAAGTAAAAACAACTGCAGGTTCTGCTGCAAATCTTCGTCTGTTATCTAAAGATTACATTCAGATGGCTGTTGCCCAAATGGATTTGATCAATGATGCTTATAACCGCACTGGTATTTTTGAAAATGATAAGAAATATCAGGGATATCGTGCTGTTGCTTCCCTTTATACAGAAGCCTGTCAGATTGTGGTTCCTGCGGATTCAGACATTCAGTCTATGGATGATCTAGAAGGGAAAAAGGTCTGCATTGGTGAAGAAGAATCTGGAACTGAACAGAATGCGTTGCAGATTTTAAATGCTTATGGATTAAACGAAAGACTTGTTGATACTGTAAATTTGAATTATACAGATGCCGCCAAGAAATTAAAATCTGGCGATATTGATGCATTTTTCTGTACCGCAGGTGTTCAGACGACTGTGATCAATGAGCTGTCAAAACAGTGTAAGATTCGTCTGGTCAGTCTTGATCAAAAAGGGGTTTCTCGTCTGAAGAAATCTTATAAATTTTACACAGAATATACAATACCTGCAGGTACATATGTAAATCAGACTAAAGAAATTAAAACTGTTGGTGTCAAAGCTGTTCTTCTTGCAAGTGATAAACTTTCCGAAGATACTGTCAAAGACATTACACAGATTCTGTTTAAGAATCAACAGCAGATTCAGTATGCACTACCTGTAGATATTTCTCTTGATGAGACAACTGCCGTTGATGGTATCACGATTCCATTCCATGACGGTGCTGCTGCCTATTATAAACAACATGGAATCACAGTAAATACAGAGAAAGGAAGCAATTAACCGCTGCGGTGTAAATAAATGACAATACAACTAGATATGTATCAGACGATCGCGGTTGCCGTAGTCGTTTTGATGTTAGGAAACTTTTTAAAACACAGGATTGCAATCTTAGAACGATTTTGTATTCCTGCACCTGTGATCGGCGGTGTGATCTTTGCAATCTTTACCTGTGTATGTTATGTAACTGGATTTGCCGAATTTTCCTTTGATGATATTCTAAAAGAAGTCTGTATGGTATTCTTCTTTACATCTGTTGGATTTCAGGCAAACTTAAAAGTCTTAAAAAGTGGTGGAAAATCTTTGATCATTTTCCTGATCCTTGTGATCATGTTGATCATATGCCAGAACTTTCTTGCAGTCGGTCTGTCCAAAGCACTACAGATCAGTCCTTTGGTTGGACTCTGTACAGGTTCTATCCCTATGATCGGTGGTCATGGTACCGCTGGTGCATTTGGACCTGTTCTTGAAGACTTTGGTGTTAAAGGTGCCAGCACTTTATGTACAGCTGCTGCTACATTTGGATTGATCGCTGGAAGTATCATGGGCGGTCCCGTTGGAAAACGTCTGATTGAGAAGAAAAATCTTTTAAAGACTGCAATTCCTGAAGATAACAGCCTGTTAATTGAAGAAGAGAAAAAGCATGAACGTCACACAAGTATGTATCCAGCTGCCGTGTTCCAGCTGATCATCGCCATGGGGATTGGAACGATCATTTCCAAATTGCTTTCCATGACAGGTATGACATTCCCAATCTATATCGGTGCCATGATTGCTGCTGCATTTATGCGTAACATCGGCGAATATTCTGGACAATTTACAATTTATATGGGTGAGATCAATGATATTGGTGGTATCAGCCTATCTTTATTCTTAGGAATCGCCATGATCACTTTAAAATTATGGCAGCTTGCAGACCTTGCACTTCCACTGATCACATTACTTGCAGGACAAACTATTTTGATGTTCTTATTTACTTATTTTGTAATATTTAATATCATGGGAAGAGACTATGATGCCGCTGTATTATCTTCTGGCGTATGTGGTTTCGGAATGGGTGCCACGCCAAACGCATGGCAAATATGCAGGCAATCTGTGAACGTTATGTCCCATCCGTCAAAGCTTACCTTCTGGTACCTTTGATCGGTAGTTTATTTGCAGACTTCTTAAATAGTCTGGTGATCACGTTCTTTATCAATTTTCTATAATCTAGAGGGAGACGATGAAAAATGTTTGGAAAAGAAAAAAAGACGCGAAGCAATCCGAAATAAGCTCCGTGAGAAATCAGAATATAAAATGAAAAGCGAAATGTTGCAATACCCGAGATCCATACAAAAGATTTTGATGAGATTGAGGAACATATTGATGAAATAGAACAGGAAAAAGAAGAAAAACATTCTATTCTCTATGATAATGTAGCAATTCCTGAGGTTCATATTCATAAAAAGGAAAAATAGAATTCCGATATACAGGATTCCAACAAAAAATGGCAGTACATTCTTCCAGTTCTGGTTAATGTACTGCCTGTTTGTTATTATGCTTCTGCTCTCATTTTTGCATATAATTGTTTTCTCACAAAGTAATAACAGATCACCTGTAATACGATTGTTATGATCCAGGATGCTGGATATGATATAAATAAAATATCCAAAGATCTATGATTCGGGAAGATCCAGAAAATCCATACGATTCTTGTTCCTACTGTCCCAATGATCGAAAGGATCATTGGCACACCAGAACGCCCCATTCCACGAAGTGCTCCAGGAAACAGATCCATAAATCCACAGAGGAAATACGTAACCGTTGTATATAACAAGATTTCCATTCCACATTGAATTACTTTTGAATTACTTGTATAGATCGTCAAGAGTTTAGGACCAAAGAAATAAGCGCTGTTTCCCAAGATCATCATTGCGACAAATGATAAGATCAGACAGTCGATCAAGACACGATCCATTCGTTTCCATTTTCCAACACCATAGTTCTGACTGGTAAAACTCATGCAAGCCTGTGTCACTGCATTCACTGTAACATACAAAAATCCAAAAATATTATTTGCTGCCGTATATCCTGCCATTGCGATCGATCCAAAAGAATTCACTGATGACTGCAATAATACATTAGAAAAATTAATAACAGTGCTTTGAATTCCTGCTGGAATTCCCACCTGAAAAATCTGTTTTAAATATTCCTTTTGAATCTTTAATTTTGAAAAACGCAGTTGGTAACTTGTTTCTGATCGATACAGACATCGAAGCACAAGTATACTTGAAATCAGCTGTGAAATTACCGTTCCGATCGCAACTCCTGCAACGCCAAGATGAAAAATGATAACCAGACACATGTTAAGACCTGCATTTGCAATTCCAGCAACGATCAAATAAAACAGCGGACGTTTTGTATCTCCGACCGCTCTTAAAATGGATGCTCCATAATTATAAAGCATAAAAAACGGCATCCCCATAAAATAAATTCTCATGTAAAGAGTGGAAAGATTGATCACATCATCTGGTGTATCCATTAATTCTAATACTGGTTTTGCAAAGATCAATCCTACAAAGACCATAATAATTCCGCTGATCAGCGCCAGTGTGATTGCCGTATGAACGGTTTCAGACATTTCTTTATCTTTGCCCGCCGCATAAAATCTTGCGGATAAAACATTCGCTCCAAGGGATATTCCAATAAATAAATTGGTAAACATATTGATCAGGCAGTGGTTGATCCAACCGCTGCAAGCGACTGGCTCCCACTAAATCTTCCAATAACTATAATATCCACTGCATTAAACATCAGCTGCAAAATTCCGGATAACATCAATGGTAACGAAAATGAGATCAGTTTATCCATAATCGTTCCATTGCACATATCAATTTCATATTTATTACGTTTTATTGTTGAACTCATTGCCTTACTCAAATACCTTTTTTATACTGTCATAGTGCAGGAAAATTCCTTCCTGTGCAAATACTTTGATCTCATCTATTGAGGCAAACATATAGCCGTCAATCTCTGCTTCCTGAAAGTTTACATCACTGTCATCGATATCTAATGTAAAACGATAAACATCTACAAAATAGTTATCTCCTTCTCCCGGATTCTCTCTCTTGTATGTAAACATATATCCGCCTTCAGCATCTTTAACATCCAGTCCTGTTTCTTCTTTCACTTCACGAAGAACTGCATCATAAGATGCTTCCCCTGCCTGCGCAGCACCACCAGACACTTCCCACCATCCTGGTGCCCATGCCTTTGTCATAACTCTCTTTGTGATCAAAAATTTGCCATCTGATCTTCTAATGACTCCAAGAACTGTCAGATGATATTCATCATCTTTTAATGTCCAGTCATTTCTCTTCATTGTACGGCCTGTCAGTTGTTTATTCTTATCGTAAATGTCCCATCTTTCTTCCATTTTTGCATTTCTCCTTGGGTGTGTTTCTTTATTAATCTTAACATTTTACGAAATTTATTGCAAATTGTGATTTGTAGTTTGAAGACGGAAATTATTGGTGGAATATTATAAAAAGAGATCATGTGTCTGCAACCCACTCGCGTTCGGACTCCCACGTAGCTGTACTAAGCTCCTGAATGGTCTAACGACCATCCACTCGCTAAGTGCAGACGTGTCCGTACGGTTGCCGACACATGATCTCTTTTATAATATTCAAATAATTTACGTGATTCAAACCA
>ENA-OQLB01000785-OQLB01000785.1-human-gut-metagenome-genome-assembly--contig:-NODE-785-length-16222-cov-9.294626_pt1 | contig 16222 bp, 25 predicted proteins | sample MGYA00242656_ERZ504813 | MGnify/ENA primary metagenome ERZ504813 (study PRJEB26092, sample SAMD00036388) | human gut metagenome | host: Homo sapiens | study: EMG produced TPA metagenomics assembly of... | reverse complement strand
AATAAAATCCCAAAGCCGTGTCGGGGGAGATTATGATCCTGGCCAGCCCGGAGCCGTCGCTTCCTCCGGAAACATAAGAATCACCGCCGAAGTCCGCGTGACTGTCCTTTGCTACAGGGAGTAAATTTCCGATGCCCCAGTGAAGGCCGGTGGAATTGGTAGTACCGGTCACCAGAAGCATAGTGAAGTTCAAAATGCTTTGGGACAGCTGAATTGTAGTATTATTAGTGGTCAGCTTGCCCTTCCATAAAGGAGTAACCTTGATCCCGGCGTCCGCCAGGGGAACCGCACCCACATCGGCGGCGGTTAGATTATTAATCGTATTGTTGGTGGTATTAATATCATTAGCTCCAAAGGTATCCCCTTCCTGGGTGTACTCCGTAGCGTCCTGGATTGTGCTGTAGCCTGGGAATCCGTGGTGATAATGTACCGCTTTCCGCTCTCCGGCGGGATATAATCCTTATAATCTGTTTTTAAATTTGTCGCCATTAAAACTCGCTTCCTTTCAACTCAAATGATAGCTTTGGACGGCCGGCTTCTGCCTCTGAAACGCGCTGTATAAGGTTAATAGAATCCCCTCTATCCGGTTTAGGTCGTCTACGGTAGGCGTAGCCCCGTTGGCGTACCAAGTCTTTTTTCCCGGATAACCGGGCGGCTTCCAGGTGCTGTTTACAATAGAATCCAGGTTGTTTTCGATATTGTTGATGATGGAAGCATAAGGAAAATCGGATACCGTTTGATCCGGCATACTGACAATGGAAAAACCGGGATACAATTCCTGGGCCAGAGTGTGCAGCACTTCAATATTTCCGGTAATCCGGTTGTAATCGACAATATTGAACCAATCCCCGTTATATCTTCCGTTTTCGTCAGCAGGCTGTATCTTCCAATCCGTCTTAGGTGTTTGCCACGCCATTCAATTTTTCCTCCCCTCTCAGAATAAAGGTTTCACGCATCGCGCCCTGGTTGAAATTGATGTTCGCTTCTACTACTGTGGCTTCCTTGCGTTATAAAGAATTAAATCCCCCGGGTCTACTTCAGGATACCCCAGCGTTTCCACCGTGTACTGTCTCCGCTTGGAAAGATAATCCGCTATCCAGTCCGCTGTGTCCTGCCTTACTAATTCGTCAGATACAATAGGATTATTAAATTCACATACCTCTCCCAGCTCACTGATCTCGGATTCATAAGGCGCATTGTAGGAGCTTGCAAAGGTATTAGCGTACCATTTAACATCAGCACTTTGAGTAGTTCCGGAGATTTTGATAAAAGAACAGTAAGCATAATGCTCCTCTTCTTCAATCACCACATTAGGATCCTCGCACTCGAATCGCTGGGCATAATAGATATCGCTGTTCTTTAATTCCGTTAAAACATTCGGAGAAACGGAGACTGTTTGAATCGGTTCATTTGGTGTACCGGCCCAGGTGAGAAAATGTAAGGTATTATAAATAACCTTGCTGCATTTTTCCAGAAGCTCCCCTTTCGGTTTCCGATGATATCCTCCGATGTCAGTTCAAAACACATTGGATAATGAACTTTAACCCGTTTTATTCGTCCGCGCTGTTTTTTGGGATTCTTTACACAATAAATAGACAGTCGGACAATCCTGTCAAAATTTTCTTTAAAATACAGTTTTCCGTTTTCCCATGTGCCGGAAGTATATTTTTGCATGACCGTTGTTAACTGGGTGATGCCGCCCTGCGGGGTTGTGTCCCGGCGCGCTACAATATAAAATTGATTAATTCCGGAGCTTTCACCGATATCGATTTCCAGTTTCCCGAATGTAATGTTTCGGGTAAAATCAAGTTGGATTACCGGCGCTGTATCAGTTGGATTTTCCGGATAGTTTCCGCTGTGGTCCGGAAAAACATCTGATACATAACCAGAATTGACATAAGCCCGCTCTGAGGCAAAAACCTCATGCTGCCGTCGAGCCTGAAGAAATCCTCCTCAAAGGCGGCGTAATCCGGTGCTTCCGCGGCATCAAAAACGCCTCCCTGCTTGACCTCTCCGGAAACATAGTAGGAATACGGAACCTGTGGGGCTCCAAAAGTGAACACTCCCATCGCGGAGGGTTCTATCTGTTCCCGATACCGGAAAATAACTCCTCCTTCCGGGCTTTGCTCTAAAGACGATCTGCAAGATTCGCGATCAGCTGAAGGTTGGAGGCGTGAGAATCGTACTGGAGAGGGAGATTCGTAAAGGTGCTTTGTAATCCCCAGTCATCGGCCCAATAATCGGTAATTCCCGCATCGGAAAAAACACCGGCCGCTAAATCCCGAAGGGAGTGCATTTTCGTATCCAACACGCCCTTTTTGTAGGTAGTGGTATTCAGCCGGTTGAAAATATCCTTGCAGGTAAACGTGGCGTTTACACCGTCTGTCTGCCAGCTTTGCAGCCAATAGGTAGAGGGGGACAGCCATTCGATGTTTCCCGATCCGTCCACGTCATACCCATACTGGATTGTAACAAGCTGTTCTTTTTGCAGAAACGTAATTAAACTGAACGAAGAATCAATGTTGTACCTGCCGTCCTCATTAAACAGCGTGAAAGAAAGGGATTCCGCAGGCAGCTCCGTACTGATAGGCTTGATGCCCGGTTATGGGTAATGGAGATAATATCCTCGTCGGAGAAGGAATAGGCGATTCCAAACAGCATACTGCTGACCCGTATTCTGTTGTACGGCCTCGCCTTAATAAATTCGATCCTGATTCGGTCCGCGTCTTCGATTCCGAGCTCTCCCTGATAGACCACATCAGTGTTTCCAGTGACAGACCAGGTGTTTTTAACAGCGCCGTTCTCGTAGGCCGTAATGGTAAAATCAATTGGAGCGGTTCCGGTCACTGTGTCAAACTGTAACGTAATGCCAACCATGCTGTGGGGGGTAGAAAAGGATACATCAATATATGGATTAGAAAGGAATATTCCCGCGCCGTTGGAAACCGCGCTGCTGATATATCCGGTGTCATAAGGATTGGCGTCATTTAGAAACCTCTGTTTCCCGGTGAGCTGCCAAAAGTTCTGCTCCCACGAGGCATAGCTTTCTGTTATATCGTTCACGCCGGTTTGGATTCCCGAGGATCGGAAAAGGATACCCCCGGGGAAACCGTGAACGCCGCGTCGCCAAACGCATATTGGTCGAGAACGCCGAAACTTATCTTTGCGTGCATTTGATTCCGGATTCCCTGGGTGCGGTGGAGCTGGATCGCTTTTTGATATTCTGGAGAAACATATTTCATACGCCCACCGCCTTTAAACCTGAATCAAATTGGCGGTTACGTCCTTCCAAAAGGAGGGCCGCAGCGTCTGCGGGTTTACCATATACGGGATTCCGGAACGGTCGCCAACGTACATGGTTAAATAGGTATAGTTGTTAATCCGGGGATCAAATACCCGAAAACGGTTCACGAACGAGCCGCCCTGGGACCGGTCAAAAATTCGGAGAAAGTTTTTCATCTCCTCCGAAGACAGCATAGTGAATTTCATTTCAACTTTCAGCTTATCGTTCCCGATTGGTTGTCCGATAAAGTTACCGTTTTGGTTTCGTCCCCCATCTACCAAAGTGGATATTGATATCTTTCCGCTTCCAAAGTCGGGAGCGGGGATAGTGACGCCTCCGTCTGTTTCAATCCATGCCATATTCTTCCTCCTTATACGGGAATCGTGCTGGTAGTCATGCGGTAACCCTGGGCCCGCTCTACCTGCCGCTGGTTCCGGTATACCGCGCGCCCGTCAAGATTAATCGTCTCATTGATCTGGATCGGCCTGTCCGCTTGCTGCGCCTGGGCGGAAACCAAAGCGTTGTATACGGCCGCGGCGATGGCTTCTGTAATTTGTTCGTTATTGGCTACTGCCGTCCTGCCGCCGATAGAACCGATCATTTCCGGGTTGCCGGCTCGTTTGCTACAAACAACTGGCCGGGAGTTGGGAAGCCGCCGGAGGCATACCATTCTACATTGAGCTTCGGTATGGAGGCCGGCAAATTTAAAGCCTTCAGAATATTGCCGATCCAATCCGGCGCGGGCTGTGTAGACCAACTAAAGTGCGGTAATTTAAGCTGCAAATTAAGGTTGGAGAACGTATTTTTAATTGGATTGATTACATTGTTGGTAAACCAAGAAGAAACATTGGACCATATGCTTTTAATTCCTTCCCATGCCGACGAAACGCGTTTTTGATAGGGTTCGTAACGTTGTTGCTGAACCAAGAACTTACATTGCTCCAAATATTTTTAATATCGGACCACAGACCGGAAAAGAAACCGGATACGTTAGTCCAAAGACCTTTAAAGAAATTAGAGACAGGTGTTATTACGTTAGTGTTAAACCATTCTCCCGCCGATTTCCAGGCCTGTTGAGTTTGCTGCCATGCCCAGCTTGCTGTTTCCGGTAACGTTTTGGTGAAGAACTCTCCGAATTTTGTAAAATGCTCTTTTAAATAAGAAAAAACCTCGCCCCAGCCTGTTTTTAGCTGTGACCAGGTTTCGCCGAAAAATTTCAAGGTCTGTTCCTTGGCATCGGCCGCCCATTGGCCAAGGTTCAATTTTAAAATACTATCCTTTACTCCTTGGAACCAATCTGAAATCCCCCAATCCTGTCCGAACAATTGCCCAATCCCATCAATCAGTAAGAATAAGGTGTCAAACGGAAGAGACAGTACTCCTAGCGTAAAGTCTTTTATACCGTTGAATATAGCCCCTGTATCTCCACTGAACAACCCGGTGAAAAATTCAGCCAACCCTAAAAACATGGTAGAAAAATCTGCTAAATTCAACAAACCAAATTTTGTGGCGATCTCCCCAACGAAGGAAAGAGCTGATTGTAAAAATCCTCCAAAGCTGCCCCACTGACTATTTTTAAAAAAGTCACCGATCCGGCCAAACACGTTATCAGCGTATGCTAATTGTGGAGCTAATTTTTCTTTCATCTCTTTAGCCATGTGCGAACACCATCTACTATTCCATTGGATTCCGCATTCCAAGCGCCGCCAGTTGTTCCTGCTCCAGTCCCGCCGCCTGAGCCCCCGCCCCCGGTATTTGGCTGTTGATCGATAATATTCAATTCATCAAAGCCCGCCGAAGTGGTCGTTTTGGCTAAATCCTCCAGCGCTCCCGCCGTACCTATTGCGGCGTCCTGTGTCTGCTGCAACTGCTGTGCTGCCGCATAGGATTCCTCGTAGGTCGTTCCAAAGAGCGACGATATAAAGCTGGCGATCGCTTTCGTTGCCTGGCTAATGCCGACATCAGCGCGTTTAAAATCGGCATGACAGATTGAATAATCGGCATAAACGCGGCTGTCAGGTTCATTTTCACCGCATTTAAGGAATTCATAAATTCGGTGTTGGAGGAAAGGGCGCCCCAAATCATTTCTTTGAATGACCTGAAGAACGAATATAATACCGACGTGATAAAGGCCGCTTTGATCGCCATTTTGATACTTTGTCCCAGCCTGTTAAACGTAGACTGAATACGGCCGGAAGTTTTTTCGGCAACCGATTGCTGTTGCAAAGCGGCTTTTGTGGCGGCGGCTTTTTGCTTTTCCGCCGCCTTCTGCGCCGCCTGAGTTATACGCTCATACATTGCGAGGCGTTTCGCTTCCGTCTGTGAATCCGCGACTTTAATAGCGGCTGCGAGAGAAATTTCCGCCTGCTTGCGCTTTAAAATCAATTTATCATACTGCGCCCCGAGTTTTTGATACGCCTTATCTGCCAGCGTCGCTTTTGCCGCCGCTTGGTCTAAGGCGTTCGCGTCTTTGTAAAAGCTGGATAATTCGTCGTATTTTCTCTTTGAGATGGCGTCCATCTTTTCGTCCAACGCGCCCATTGCGACGCGCAGCTGTTCAATTTTTGCTTTCGCGGATTCCACTGATCTGTTCAGCGGCTGGTAGGCAATTTCATATTAGCCATAGCTCGGTTAATTGTTTTCCCCGCCGTGTCTCCAACCCGCTTAAAGCTGGAAGCAGCCTGTCTGTCCGCTTTTGAAGCCAGATGTCCGATTTGCGCTTGTACATTGTCCTTTAGATTTAAAGATAGATAAATGCTTCCTACTTCTGTGCTCACTTTTTCTCACCACCCGCTAACGACGCAAACATGCTTTCTAATGCAAGCATCTGCTTGTCATAATCATTGGAATCAAAATGCTGAAGCCGCTGCGAACGGAACCTTTTCCAGTCGGATTGGATTCTGCGCTGCTCCAAAGAAAAATTTTTAATGCGTTCTTTGTCAGTCTCTGAGCGTATCATGACAATACGGCCCAGCGGCGTGTCGTCCATAAGGCCGCTTACCATTTTGATCCAATCGGAGTATCGTAGATCGCCTTGCTCCGAAGGCAGTACCCGGTACTGCTTCGCGATACTCTGTTCAATTAAAACCCGGTCGTACTCCAGGTCATACCACACTTCATTTTGAAAGCCTGTTCTCTGAGCTTTGAAATCGTTTCGCCACGTCTTCCGGCTCCTCTCCGCTCATTGCGGCGATCACAGTCTCAAAAAGGCGAAGATAAGCCGGATACCTTAAATTCATGTCCTCGATTTCCTGAGCATGTTCTTTTCCAAAAACCAAGGCGAAGGCTTCCCGGATCATCTTCATGCTTTCTTTTCTGCTGTCGGCGCCGTCTTCCGGAATAAGCTTCATAACCTTCTCTGCGGTCTTTTGCCTGTCGTCCAAAGGGTATACTTTATCCCCAATCCTGATCTCAGGGCACTCTGTAAGCAGCGCGTTATCAATAGTATATAATTTCATTTTTTATTCCTCCGTTTAAAAGAAATAGGCCCCCGGTTGCGGGAGCCTACACCTATACTCTATTTAGCCGGCGCTGGCAGGGGTATACGTCGGCTTTCCGTCAGACATCAAATCAAACTCCAGTGAATCTACATTCGTGGAATCTCCGCCTCCCGGGGTGGTTACATTGATTACACAGTCAAACTCTAGTTTCGCGCCGCTGGGGAAGGTCCATTCCGCTTTACTGTTGCAGTCCTCTCCGGTTTTCCACGCAAGACCCGCAACATAATCATTGCCGCTGTCACCGATATTTCTCTTCCCCGATAATGAAATGGTAAACATTTTTCCAGTCGTCAGCCTGCGGCCCCAGCTCGGTGTCCATCGGGGTCCATTCCTCCACGTTGCCGTCCATAGAACCGAAAAGGTTTCCATTTCCTTTACCACCGCCATAGTAGGAGAATCTCCGCGTCCGCTGGTGCTTATTTTAAATTCGTTTTTAAATACCGGCAGCACTCCAGTAGTCGCCATAGTATCAAATCCTTTCATAGCAAATTTCCATGTTAATTACGTACTCAAAAATCCCATACTCGTCTTTCCCTGCGGAAACAGGACACGGACCAGGATCAACAGAAATAACGGAGACGCCTCCTGTCGAAAAGCCGCAGCTTCCATAAATCAAATGAAAAATGTTCTGTGCTTTCTTCTCCGCCAGGTAGGCGTTATTTGTCCAGTGGATCAGCACCGTAACATTTTTATAAGCATACCTAACGTTTTCCGCCCCTCCAAGACAGATTCGGGAGTTCCCTTTTACCCTGCCGTCGTTATAGACGCCAACAAACTTTTCCTTGCTTCCGTCAATACTGCCCGCCGCGATACAATCGGAAAGCTCAGGTCTAAAGCTTTCAGCCACGCCACTATATTTTCAAGCGTCACCCCTCTCTACCTCCTTTTTGTACAGCGTGTTAAATGTCGTCTGTGCGAAATCCTTCTTTTCTCCATCGATCCACGCTCCAGCACTTGCCTCCAGCATTGGGGTTGTTAACGGTTTGAAAGTTATATTCCGGGTGATAATACAGCCTGCGTGCCTGCACGGAACCGGTAATCAGCCTAGATTCGATTTCATGGCCACGGACGGACGTTTCTGCAAAAGTATCATTATTCTGCATATCTCCGTTGTCATAGGGCATTACCTGCGCGGTTCTGACTTCGGTTTGCAGAGCATCAACCGTCTGTTCCATCGCGCGGATGGCGGAATTATTTAACCTTTTGATTTCCTGCATATTCAGCTTCAAACTCATTACATCAACTCCAATTTTGTGAAGTTTACGGTTCCGTCGGGATTCCTGGCGCGGGAAGAAGAATAGATCCTTCTAATTACTGTTCCGCCGTTTATCACCGCTTCGCCGGAAATATCCAATCCCGGAGCGATATCGCCGTTAAACAAGGCGGTCGCCTGAAGCTGAACAAGCCTGCGCTCCTGGTCAAGCACCTGTTTGGATTTCTCGGAGTAATTGCAGTTTCCTTCAAATAGGACGGCTTTCTTCGGGCTTCCGTCCTCGTTGATTCCAACCTCAAACTGAATCCTAACCGGAATCGTACAGACGGAATCCGGCACAAGCTCAGGCCATTTCATCAGTACACCCCCCGATAGGTAAGCCCGGTTTGATTTAATATGCCGGCTGCATCTCGGGAAGTAGCAACCCCGTTGCTTTTTGTCAACACGCTTTTATCCCAGCTCATGGATACTCCGTTAATGGAGTAAGAGGAGAGGGGATTGCTCAGCAGGTCGGAATACTGGCTTCTAAAATCGGCCTGCCGGGCAACCGCCAATTTGACCTTTTCCTGTTGAAATGCGCTGAGCGTATCGAACCCGCGCGCGTAAATGCGGCCGTAGGTCATGATGTTAACGTCTTCCTCCGCTTCCTTAATTGCCTTTTCAATCGCGCCGTCAGCGGGAAAGTTTTCCAACCGGCTCATGGCCTTGTATTCCTCCACGCTCAACACCATTTGTCACTCCTCCTTACGGGTGCGTTTCTTCACCGGCATTTCTTCTTTTAGCTGGACAAAGGAAGAATTTTTAAGATAGCCCCTTGCAATTTCGTCAGAGGCTTCCAAGATCGCGCCGGTTTCTTTGTTGATAATCTTCACTTCGGCTTCCTCATCAGACAGTCACACTAGTCTGCCATTTAAAAATCAAATCCGGCGTCAGTGCCTTCACGCCGTAATCATAAAACAATGAAACCGCATAGTCGTTAGACAGCGGAATTTTTTCCGGATTGCTGTACTGATCTACAACCACAGGCTGCGCTACCGCGCCGCGAATCATCAAAATGCCGTTGGTAGTTGTGGTTTTAGTTTTGCTGGTTTCGACCGTTTCGGTTGTTACCGGCAGTCTGGTACAGCTGTACACCCGCACACCGTGATACATGCCGAACTCCTCGCCGGCGGTATTCACATTGGGATTGCTTTGGGTATCCAGGAAAGTACGCAGCTTGCCGTACTGTGCCGGGGACAGCACTAAATCCATCATATTTCTGTCAACACCGTCGGTATAGTCGTTTTTAACGACCTCTAAAGTTTGAATCATGCTTTCCACAATATCCTGAATTTCAGTGACCTCACCAGCGGGCGTGAAAGCTGTTCCCGCAGTGCTTGCCTCGGTGAAAAAAGCTCTATCCAGATCAGCCGCCATCGTCAGCACGTGATTGTCCGCACGGCGCTGCATAATTCCAGCCACCCCGAAGGTGTCAATATCAAACTTTGCGACTTCTTCCACAATTTCTTTGTGGGTGCTTAGATTCACAGTGGTGGGCGGAACGGTAATCTTATCGCCTTTTGCGGCGGTTCGCGCGGTGCCGTAGGTTTTCGCCTCGCTGTTTGCAAAACGCTTAAACTCTACGGAACCAGCGGCGGGATTGCCGGTATACTGCTGTGATTTTAACGCCGTGGAAAGAGTGGATTTTTGTACGTTCTCAATTACCAGGCCGTAAATTTCCGCCAGGGTTGCCGGGGTGCTTACTCCCGAAAGCAAACTAATCGCATTTGTTCTTGCCATAAATAAATCTTCCTTTCAACTTAAAAAATTACTTTCCCGGAGACCACGGAAGCTTTCTTGGAATTTCCTTCCGAGCCTTCCGCGTCTGCTCCGACTTTGATCCCCGTTTTTTGCTTCTCTGTGTTCTTCCAGGACGGGTGTCTCTTCAATACGTTCTTAAGCGCTTCTCGGATCGTATCTTCGTCCACCTCGTCACCGCTTTTCTCAACTTCCCGAACAGCCAGATATACAGCGTCCTCCACAGCGTCAGACCGCACACCGCTCTTGAAAGCTCTATCTGCGCTTTTGCTTCCATTAATTCTTTTTGGTAAGCATCACTCGCGGGCGTTTCCTGCGGTGCGGCTGGCTGCGGTGCGGTGTCTTGAGACTGCTGCGCCTGCTGCCTGCTCCATTTCCTGTGTTCACGCTTAATTCTCCCCTCAATGAGAGCATCAAGTTCTTCCTGCGTCTTCGGTAAATTAGCGGCAGAGGCCTGTTCTTCCTGCTTATCGTCCTTTGGGTCTTCTTCCTGGGTCTCAACTTTAGTTCCTGTTCCATTTCTTTCATGCGTAATCCGCTCCTTTTATAGCCTGTCGGCCTTAAATTTCCTTGCAGAGTTTTACGCCGTACAGCATGTTTTGGGCGTAAAAAAAGCAGCCCGAAAGCTGCTTAATCAAACAATATTAAATTCATTCGCCTTTGTAGTTGCACCTGCCGTTATAGAAAGCGCCGCATTCCTCGCGGACACAGTCCATTTGTTTAAAATATTCGTTTGTCCATGTGGTACCAGTAGGCAATTGGTTTTCGTTTTCTTCGCTGTATTCCTGCGTCCATTGCTGTACGGTAATATGAGCCTTAACATTATATGGACATATCACGCTGCCTCCTGAATTTAGGTATAAAAATACCGCCCTGCTTTTTGGGCGGGTGGTTACGATTCCGGATTTTCGTCTAAAACAGCCTGGTACAGCCGGGCGGTTAATTGATCCTCTGGCGGGTTTCCATCTAGAAACTCGCACTCATCGTCATACTCCGGATTAATCGGGTGCTCCTGTAAAAACTTTTTTCATTTTTTCACGCTCGTGTGGTGTGATATTGGATTCCACATCGTTCAATCCCTTTCAGTAAATATTCAATACAATTCATGTATTTCTGCGGCGTGTCCAAATAGTCAGGATACATAGCTTTTGCCTCTTCCCAAAGGCGGCTAAATTCCAGCAAAGAAAACGAATCTGTTTTCTCGGCTGCATAAATAAAGCCGTTATTTCCTACCGCTGTAATCATTTTCATGTTTTGATCTTTTGCAAATAAGATCAAATCCGTGTGCGTAAAAGTTTCACCGGTAGGGTGACTATGCATTACTATGTATGGGACAGTTTCTTTAGGAATTTTGATATTTCCAGCCCCCGGTTCTCCAACCGTACTATTCAAGCGGTTCATTTGCAGATCATATGTTGCTCCGGCTTCCGTTCCTAAAGTTCTGCCAGAAATAGAAATCAAAAGTTTTTTATGTTCATTTTTGAGCTTGTTTTGTAATTGAGGGGACAAAAGATCACAAGGAAAGGATTGGATAGACGAAAGGCTTTCAGAATTTATAGGCAACGGCGTTAAATTTACATCATTAAGTATAATCTTTTGACCGGATTTTTCAAGAGCCTGTACCGAAGGATAGACCTTTTCCCTCCAATAGTCTCGGCGTAAAACATTACCGTGCTGATTGACAAATTCTTTCAACTGTTTTTGCGCCGCTTGTCTCTTTTGAGAATACTTTTTCTTGTCCTCCGGATCTGCGGAACCTATCTCCAAACGCTTCCATTTTCGAATCTCCCTTTCCATTGCCCGCTGTTTTTGCTCCAGCCGGGAGTTTCGGCGTATTGTCTCCTTATCCATCGGTTTAGGCAATGTACTGATTCCTTCATACCACGTTGATAAGGTGTGGCGGCAGTTAGGGTGGAACAAGCCATTTTTTACCGCCACGGAAAGAAGCGGATACCAGTTCCCGTTTCTGCTTCTTCCCAGATCTCCGTTTCTTTCCCCCTCCCATTCGCCCCATACATCGTCAATGTATACCTTGCCCTGCCACGGCAAACAGGTCTCGGAACAGGCTCCGTATTGGGATACCAGAACGGTATCAATTCCTAGTTCAGCTCTCTTTTTAGCTTCTCCCTGTAAATAGGAACGCGTAGCGGCTGTTCTGAGCGCCATCTGAACATAATCCGCAATGTTTACTCGTTTGCCGTCCTTGTACTCAATGCAGCTGATACCTTTGCTCAGAAAATCCTCCGTTGCCATGTCAATTGCCTTGGGAAGAGTTACCGCGCCGGCCGCCATTGCCGCGTCGGCTTTATATACGGTCTGCCGGTATACATCGTCCATTAATCTGAGCGCCGCTGTTTCCGACTTTTTCTCCGCGTGCTGAATGTCGTGTATCAGGCTTTGAAGCTTCGGTCATTCACGCCGAAAAAACTGCGTTCCGTAATATTACGGCTGGCTGGCGGAAAGTAATGCCCGGCTGTACGAATGGTTTCTGTCTCCTGTTCTACCCGTTCCATTCCTTCGGCGTATTGGTCCCGCAGCATAGTTTCAGTTTCCTGATCGATGATCGAAGCAAACTTTCCGATAATGCCTGGTTTTCTCGCCGAAGGATTCTAAATTTTGATTTTTTCTTCCTGCCAGGCCGGCCACCGAAAGCCTCTTTTTCTTCCCATGCTTTATGGGCGGTTAAATTCCGTCGAAGCGAGGCAATCAGTTCAAGCTCAATTTGTACGAATAAATCCGACAGCTCACGCCAAGTCAATCAGCTCACCTCCCACTGAAGGAGGCTCCTCTACTACTTCAATTCCGCGCGCCTTTTTAATTCTCAGCACTTCTTCCTTTTTCCAATTCTCGTCTTTTGAAGCGCCCCACAATTCGTCCACCTGGCTTTCAATACTCATAATGGATGCGGTTGCCGCCTTCCCGATAGATTCGATTCTGGAATTGAAATCCGGCGCGCCGTACTCTCCAAAGCTTACGGTAGGATTATAAGCTTTCGCCGGCAGATTGTGCATGTTGTCATAGGTCATGAGTATTGCGGACACCAATTGGGGAAGCACCTTTTCCAAAGTATCCGTGATAATATTTCTCGTATAGCCGGTTACATCCTTTTTTTCTCTCTGCGCCTCTCCAGACGCGGTTTTGCTTACGTCAATGCCGAGAGTGGCGGGAGAAATAATCCCTTGCAGGCACATATCAAGCATTGCCGTATAGGTAGATAAGTAGGCTTCATACCTAATCTCCGGCTGAATGGTTTCGATCTTGTCGTTAGATTGAGAGCCGTCGTCTCCTTCTACAGCTACAAAGTTCGTACCAAACGAGTTTACCGCTCCCAGATCGCCGTTAATTGGATTTCTGGGAATCATGGTCTCCGGTATGTATTTCTGCACTCTGCCAGCCCGGACAGCGTCAATCCATTGGCTGATAGTCTCGTCGAAAGCGTCAAATACTCCCGTTTTCCCATCATAAATGGATTTTCCGCGCCCCGGAAAACGCGGGTTTTTATAAATCACGAAAGGAACGGCCAAAAGATAATCCCCTGAAACCACAGTGGTCTTCAAATCCGCCAATTCCTTTACCGTTGATAAAGGAATCTCTTTGCCCTTTTCAAATAAGGCGTAAGATACGCAAGCGCATTTTTCGCCGTCCTGATCCTTGGTTTTTGCGTATCGCTCTCTAAGCCGATATTCGTTTTTTCCCGAATTGATCTTAGTCCAAAAGTCAACGCCGTACACATAACCGTGTTTTGTTAAAAAATCCACCCGGTCCGCGGGATAAAACTCCACAATCGGATAAGGCGACACATCGGTATCAACTGAAATTTTAAACGCGCCGTCGTCTGAGCTTAGCGCGTCTCTTACCGCCTGCCCGACTAAATCATCAAAGCCGATTTTTTCGGATATTTCATTCCATTTATTTTTGCTTTCTTCGTCGTCTTCAAATTCAACTTCATTTAAATCCGACTTTACGATATAAGCGAGGGTATCGACAATCATTGCCGGAAGCCCGCTGTGGATTTTTCTGATGTTTTCAGTTTCCGGTACAGCCGCCCAAAACCTTGAGCTTTCACCGTATCCAACGCCGATCTGTTTATACAACTGCTCCAGCTCGTAAGCGTCGCCGCGATACCATATCTTATTCCTGATTACTTCGGTTTCAAAGCTTAAAGGTTCATTGATCGTAATAGACCTATTATCTGCCGGTATGATATCCAGCCAATTTCTAATCATTTCCTTAAACCACCCCATTTTATCCCCGCTTTCATGATCTATGTAATTTTTTTCTCAAAACAGTATTTACAAAGTATCGGATATCGTCCATAGCATGATCGTTTTCCTTGATCGGCTTATCGGATTCGCCTTTTTCGTCCCAGGAATAGCTTCCAAATTCCCGAATAGTGTCTTCACAGGAAGAAGAAAACTTCAACCGTCCTGTATTCAGCGCCGTAGCTACGTTGCGTATTCCTTCCAATACGTCGTTGTTTGCGTGGTGAACCCGAAACCGTCCATGCCGCTTGATGCACGTAATGAAAGAAGATGCCGACGGGTCGATAATAATCCGCTCTATGTATTTATCACCTGCAAAGTTTTCCAGATCCGTGTAATACTCCTCGTCCGTTTTAGGCAGCGCGTTTTTTCTTCCGGAATAGTAGTATTCTTTTTCTCTGTAGGCGATTCCTTCAGAAGTTACCAGCATAAACCCGCAGAAAACGGATTGTAGGTGCCGTAATCTATGCTGATATAATATTCTCCATTGTCCGGAAAGGAATCTGTGACGTGCTTATCCCTTCGAAACATGGGATAAATAAGCCCCTCGGCCCGTACCCATTCGCCTTTAATATACCGGTCATAAAACACACCAGAATATAGGCTGTAATATCGTTCTAAAACCTCTGGAGAAAGCGAAGGATTGTCCTCCATCAAAAAGTGAAGGTGAAGAGCGTTCTTTTCTTCTGCACATAAAATCCATTCCTGATAAAACCAATGAGAAGGAGCGTCCGGGTTGCAGTTAAACCAGAAACGCGATCCTTCCACAGAGCATCTAGCTAATGCCTGTTCCACAAAAGAACGCGGCATAAGGCAACCTCATCAAGAAAAACTCCTGCTAAGGTAATGCCTTGTATTAACGCCGCAGAACCTTCATCTTTGCCGCCAAATACATAAAAGTAATTTGTTTTCCTTCCTCTGGTTACCGTAAGCAAATGGTTTGTGAATGACCAGGACAATTGATATCTGTTTTTTACAAGATACCTTACTGACAACAGCGGAGTAATTACGTTTCTAACTGCGGATTGTACGGTCTTTCCGCAAATCGAAAAGTTCCTTTGATTAAATTCGTTCATAGCCCATATGATAAAGGCCAGTGACATCACAGAGGTTTTTCCCGACCGAACCGCGCCGTCGCAGATCAAAGCCTGGTAACTAGTTTTTGAAAACGTCAGAATCTGTATTTGTTTATTCGACAAGCCTTCCGCCATCGCTGATCACCTTTTCAATGCTTTTTGTTAACGGGTCATCTTCTATTTCTTGGTCAATTCCATTTGTGTTTCTATCAAACATACCTAGATGCTTACCAATCAGCTCTAGGGCTTTGAGCTTATCGGCCAACCGTATTTCCGTTCCGTTTTGTGTTTCTTTAATTGAAACAACCGCAGCTTTTTGCGATTCTGTAAGCTCTTCGGTAGAAACAAAATCAACCCGCCGCCTGGCACTATTTTTGCGTAATCTGTTGCCCTCGCAAATCCAATAGCCGCTAATTCTTGGATTACCCGATCCTGAGTGATTTCGGTACGCTGTTCACGCGCTTGCTTTCGTTGTTGAATTGCTTTCTGAATTAAAGGTTTTCTAAGGTTTTCAGTTCCAATAGAAAACGCGGTTTTTTCACTATATCCCGCTCGAATCGCCGCTTGTGTAGCATTTAAATCTATCAGATATTCATCTACAAATCTTTGCTGTTTCGCAGTTAATTTCGCCATACCACCACCACAATTTCAGGATAAATAGAAAGACCGCAAAGCCGTTAGGCCTGCGGTCCTTAGGAAAGTAGGTCAATGAACCTTGTACACTTTTCTATGATCTTATTATATCCTATGTTTTTGAAAAAATCGTCCGCGTTTTTTCCGCGAATTAATAATCAATTATTCCGTACATAGAAATAGTAAACTGATAAAGCGCCTCATCTTTATCGCTATATACTTTTGTCCTTTCAATGTGATATTTTTCCATCAGCCTTTCCACGTGTCCGTCGTGGCGGTCTATGTAAAACTCTGTGAGAAAGTCTTTTTGTACCTCAGTTATTCCGTCTAACCCTTTCTCGATGAGTGCGACAATCCGCCGGGTCGCGGAGTAGGCCAGGGATAAGCGCTTAGTTTTCACAATATTATCAATCCAACGATCTTCAGTTTTACTCCCGCCGCCTTTCACTGGCTCAGAA
>ENA-OQLB01000784-OQLB01000784.1-human-gut-metagenome-genome-assembly--contig:-NODE-784-length-16236-cov-5.567509_pt1 | contig 16236 bp, 23 predicted proteins | sample MGYA00242656_ERZ504813 | MGnify/ENA primary metagenome ERZ504813 (study PRJEB26092, sample SAMD00036388) | human gut metagenome | host: Homo sapiens | study: EMG produced TPA metagenomics assembly of... | reverse complement strand
CCGCATGCGAAATGCTCCCCCTGGAAAGGAAAACCGCATGCGAAATGCTCCCCCTGGAAAGGAAAACCGCATGCGAAATGCTCCCCTGGAAAGGAAAAGCACAGCCGCATGCAAAATGCCCTCTGGAAAGGAAAAGCACAGCCGCATGCAAAATGCCCCCCTGGAAGGAAAAGCACAGCCGCATGCAAAATGCTCCCCTTGGAAAGGAAAAGCACAGCCACATGCGAAATGCCCCTCCTGGAAAGGAAATCCACAGCCGCATGCGAAATGCTCCCTCCCGGAAAGGATTCAACTTCCAATTGATTTCATGCTAGAATAAAAAAAGAATAATAAGAAAAACAATAACAAGAAAAAATAATCAGGAAAAGAGGAAATCACATCATGGTAAAACAGAATATCGTCTTCGTAGAAAACACTCCGGGAAGTCTTCAGAAAGTCACAAAGATCCTTGCAGAGAATCAGATCGACATTTACGGCTTCGGCTGTTTCGATGCACCGGAGTTCGCAAACTTCCGTATGGTATGTGATGATCCGGAAAAAGCAGACCAGATCATGGTAGAAAACGGATATATGACCCGTATTACTCAGGCCATCCTGGTAGATCTTCAGGATGAGATCGGCGGTCTTGACAAGCTTCTCAGCGTCATGGGCGACAGCAACGTAAACCTTCATTACATTTACACCTTTTTCCACAGAGGTTTGAAAGTTCCGGTAGCGATCATGCACTGTGAGGATCTCCTTGTTGCAGAGAGCGTTCTTCGTAACAATGGATTCAAGGTTCTGGATCGTCTGGTAGATCCGGATGGAGTTGAAGAAGCGTAAGGATATATTCCGGAAAATGACAAACAGGAATGACGTATTGAAGTTTTGACAGGGCAATGCTACAATAAAAGAGCGTGTCAGGAAACAGGAAAAACGTTTTCGGGCACGCTCTTATTTACATGTACAACGAGCTGTGGCGAGATTCTGATGAGTGCTGTACAGATCGGAGAAGTAGGCACAGCTGCGTTTATAACGGAATGTACATACAATGGAGGAAATCGATGAAAAGAGAAAGTTTCAGAAAAGGTATGAAGGATGGAGTTCCCATCGCTCTTGGATATTTTGCGGTATCCTTTACCTTTGGCATGATGGCTGTTGCCGGCGGCTTGCGTATCTGGCAGGCAGTTCTGATCTCCCTGACCAACCTGACATCGGCCGGTCAGTTTACGGGACTGGACATTATTTTTGCGGGAGGCTCCATGTGGAGATGGCAATGACTCAGCTGATCATCAACCTGAGATACTGCCTGATGTCATTTTCCCTGTCCCAGAAATTCCGGCGTGAGGAGTCCGGTATCCTGAAATACATCGCTGCTTTTGGTATCACCGATGAAATTTTCGGGATCAGTGCGGCCCAGGAGGGAAAGGTCAGCGTATTTTATAATTACGGAGCCATGTGCGTGGCAATTCCCGGATGGACTCTTGGAACTCTGGCAGGAGGAATCTCCGGAAGCCTTTTGCCGGATTTTATGCTTAGTGCGTTGAGCGTTGCCATTTACGGAATGTTCCTGGCCATCATCATCCCGCCGTCCAAAAAGAGCAGACCGGTTCTTGGGGTGGTTGTGGCATCCATGGCAGTCAGTACTGTTTTTGCGGTGACACCGGTGTTAAAACAGGTATCATCCGGATTTATGATCATTATCACAACACTTCTGGTAGCAGGCCTGGCAGCTTATTTCTGCCCGGTGGAAGAGAAGGAGGAAGCCGTTCATGAGTCATAATGTATATCTCTATATCCTGGTGATGGCAATTGTCACCTATCTCATCCGTATGCTGCCCCTTGCTCTTGCAAAAAATGAGATCAGAAGCCCGTTTATCAAGTCCTTTCTGTATTATGTGCCATATGCCTGTCTGGCAGCCATGACCTTCCCGGCCATCCTGAAGGCCACAGACAGCATCATCTCCGGCGCTGCAGGTTTCCTGGTAGCACTTATTGCTGCATATAAGGAAAAAAGCCTGATCACAGTAGCCCTGCTGGCATGTGCGGCGGTGTTTATCGTGGAGAGGGTTCTGGTATTTATTTGAAGAGGGGATATGCGGAAATATAATACGCAGGAGGGAGCTTCGAAAAGCTCCCTCCATTTTCATTTATTCACCTAAAATCCAAGATCGATCTCTCCGTCAAACACCGTAGTTGCAGGTCCTGTCATATATACAAGGTTTTCATCTCTTTCCCAGGAGATGTTTAAGTCTCCGCCAAGAAGCTGTACAGTAACCGGCTTGCTGCCGTCAACCTTGTCATTGAGGATGGAAGCTACCGTAACTGCGCAGGCGCCTGTGCCGCAGGCAAGAGTTTCTCCGGAGCCACGCTCCCATACACGCATCTTTACGGTGTGGCGGTCGATCACCTGAACAAACTCAGTGTTGACTCTGTCCGGGAAGCATACGTGATTTTCAAAGGACGGGCCGATCTTTTCCAGGTCAAGGCTGTCCACATCGTCTACGTAGATGATGGCATGAGGATTACCCATGGAACTGCGGTCATGTGATATTCTTTTCCGTCGACGGTGATGGGAGCGTCGATCACCTGTTCGGTTTCGGCAACCACCGGGATCTCTTTTGCAGTGAGGATCGGGGAGCCCATGTTGACTTTTACCATGGAGCCTTGCCGTCGCGGATAGTAAGATCTACATATTTGATACCGCTTCTTGTGGCGATGCTTAAAGAAGTTTTGTCCACAATGCCGTGGTCATAGACATATTTGGCAACGCAGCGGATACCGTTTCCGCACATGGCACCCTGAGAGCCGTCCAGATTGTACATATCCATCTCGCAGTCTGCAATCTCCGACGGGCGGATCAGGATCAGCCATCGGAACCAATGCCAAAATGACGGTCGCTGACAAATTTTGCCACTGCGGCCGGATCCTTAACAGTTTCCTCGAAACAGTTACATATACATAATCGTTTCCAATGCCGTGCATTTTCGTGAATTTCATAATAGTAACCTCCTCTTGTTTCTGAATATTATACTTGTTTTTTCTGTTGGAACACAAGACCCCATGGAAAAAACACGCAGTTTTTTTCCATTTGTTGCCTTTAATAGTATAGTATATTGGACAATTGTTATCGAAAAGTGAATTTTCCCTGTGGAATTCCCATAAATTACAGGTGGATTTTCGGATTTATGGGTTTTATATGCTTGCATTTTGTCAGAAACATGGTATCATAAAACAAAGTAATATGCATGGAGATGTATAATTATGCTGTACATTACGGATTGTGCTGTTACTGTTCACTGGTAATATTCCGCGAGGTGTTTTTTGTGACCACAGGTCACAGAAAACCCGAGAATCTCGGCGCGAAATCATGCAAAAGCATGATTCTGTGCATCGCGGAGCGTGTTGCTGGTCACGAAGTGAACAGTAACATTGGACTGACAGAAGCAGAGAGACAGTTAACGTAAAGTACATAGAATTCAGGAGGAAGAAAAAATGAAGAGAAAATTTATGGCACTTGCACTTGCAGCAGCTATGACAGTTTCTATGACATCCGCTGTTTTTGCAGCAGATGAGATCAAGAGCGCAGATGATCTGGAGGGTAAGAAGATCGGTGTTCAGCTTGGAACAACCGGTGATGCAGACGCTACAGAGGTTAAAGACGCAACAGTAGAGAGATACAACAAAGGTAATGACGCTGTTATGGCTCTGAAACAGGGTAAGATTGACTGCGTAGTGATCGACAGCGAGCCTGCCAAGAAATTTGTTGAGAAAAACGATGATCTTGAGATCGTTGAGGATATTTTTGATAAAGAGGAGTATGCAATCTGTCTTTCCAAAGATAATGCAGACCTTACCAAAGAGTTCAACGAAGCGCTGAAGGAGCTGAAGGATGACGGAACTCTGGATTCCATCAGAGATAACTACATCGGTGATGATGCAGGTAAGACACCGTATGAGACTCCTAAGGATGCAGATCACTCCAAGGGAACTCTTACCATGGCAACAAACGCAACCTTCCAGCCATACGAATACTATGACGGAGATAAGATCGTAGGTATTGATGTTGATATCGCTCAGGCTGTCTGCGACAAGCTTGGATATGAGCTGAAGGTCGAGGATATGGAGTTTGATGCGATCGTAAATTCTGTTAAATCCGGAAAAGCTGATTTCGGTGCTGCAGGAATGACAGTAACAGAGGATCGTAAAAAGAGCGTTGATTTCACTGATCCGTACACAACTGCAGAGCAGGTTGTTATTGTAAAGAAATAATTTTGCACAGAGAAATCAGAGGATTCTGAACGGATAAGCTGAGAAACAGATATTCGTTGCAGGGTTCAGTAGCGAATGATCAGGTTCCGGATATCCGGGTATGTTTTCCGGATTTCGGAACCTGTAGTTTTGGAAAGGGTGGAAATTTTGAGTCTTATTGAACAGTTTCAGTTTAACTTTCTGGACGACAATCGCTGGCAGTTCATTTTGTCCGGTCTGAAAAATACCATCATCATTACTTTTTTTTGCTGTACTTCTTGGTATTTTTCTGGGATTTGTCATTGCTATTGTCCGTTCTACACATGATAAGACAGGTAAGCTTAAGATCCTTAATGTGATCTGTCGTGTTTATCTGACTGTGATCCGTGGCACCCCAACGATGGTACAGCTGCTGATCGTATTTTATGTTATTTTTGCAACCATAGATCCGGGTAAGATAGTTGTTGCCATTATCGCCTTTGGTATGAATCTGCTGCATACGTGGCTGAGATCGTCCGTTCCGGTATCATGTCTATTGATCAGGGACAGTTTGAGGCAGGACGGAGCCTGGGTCTTAACTATACACAGACTATGATCAAGATCATTCTTCCGCAGGCGGTCAAGAACATCCTGCCGGCCCTTGGAAACGAGCTGATCGTACTTTTGAAGGAGACATCCATCAGTGGTTATATCGGACTTATGGATCTGACCCGTGGCGGAGACATTATCCGAAGCCAGACCTACAGTGCACTGTTCCCGCTGCTGGTAGTAGCTGCGATCTATCTTGTGATCGTTTGCTCCTTACCTATCTGGTAGGAAGACTTGAAAGGAGGCTGAGAACCAATGAGCGTAAGTAATGAAGTGCTTCTGGATGTACAGGGACTTGAAAAGGCCTATGGCGGCAATCAGGTTCTCAACGGGATCACCACACAGATCCGCAGAGGTGAAGTAGTAGCCATTATCGGACCATCCGGCTGTGGTAAATCTACATTCCTCCGTTCCTGAATCTCCTTGAGGAGCCGACCGGGGGAAAAATCCTCTTTGAGGGAACCGACATCACAGATTCCAAGGTGGATATCAACCGTCATCGTCAGAAGATCGGAATGGTATTCCAGCAGTTTAATCTTTTTCCACATAAGACAGTAAAAGAGAACATTATGCTCGCACCTGTGACTCTGAATCTTATGAGTAAGGAAGAGGCTGAAAAACGGCACTGGAGCTTCTGGAGCGAGTAGGTCTTCCGGATAAGGCAGATTCCTATCCGGACATGCTTTCCGGCGGTCAGAAGCAGCGTATCGCCATTGCAAGATCTCTTGCCATGAACCCGGACGTGATGCTGTTTGATGAGTACATCTGCTCTTGATCCGGAGATGGTAGGAGAGGTCCTGGAACTGATGCAGGAGCTTGCAAGATCCGGCATGACCATGGTTGTGGTAACTCATGAGATGGGCTTTGCCCGCGAGGTGGCAACCAGAGTCCTCTTCATTGATGAAGGAAAGATCCAGGAAGAAAATTCTCCTAAGGAATTCTTTGCAAATCCAAAGAATAAGAGACTTCGAGAGTTTCTTTCAAAGACATTATAAATATAAGAATATTAAAAACGGATGCTTTATCCTCCTGTGGAAATGCTGCAGGAGATAAAGCATCCGTTTTTTATAGTTACAGAATAGTGACGTAGTTATTTCACCGGCTGGTTCAGATCACTGTAGGTTACATCCTCAAAGGGGAGAGAGATGCGTTCTCTTCTGGCAGAGGAAAGGTAGATGCCCTTTACCATTTCAAGGGTTTTTCTGCCTTCCAGTCCGTCGATGGCAACAGGAAGATCCTCACGGACAGAACGGTAGAAGTCACGGATCTGCAGGTGATGGCTGCTTCCCCAGTAATCAGGGCCCACATTTGTGGTCTCATAAGTGTTTCGGATCTCGGCATAGGTGCCGTCCAGCTCGTAATAGCCCATGTCCTGCTTAAGACCCAGGCGTCCTTTTTCTCCGATCAGTTCAATATTGATCGGGGAATCGGCTCCGTAAATGTTGCAGGCATAGAGATTGTAAAGACAGCCGTTTTTAAACATGATAGCAGCGTCTGCGGCATCCTCCACTTTTACAAAATGATGAACATAATTATGAACACTTCCGTCGATCCATTCCACATCGGAATCCAGCATATATCGAACACGATCAATGCTGTGGATCGCCTGGTCGATGAGAACACCGCCGCCCTCTTTGTCCCATGTTCCCTTCCAGTCACTTCCGCTGTAATAGTCGAGCGGACGGTTCCAGGTCAGATAGGAACGTGCGGTAAGGATTTTTCCGAAATCACCCCGCTGGATCATTTCGCGGAGCTTTTCTACACTTTTTGTGTAACGGGTCTGGAAGATAACGCCCAGCTTTACATGAGTTTCTTCGGCGGTACGGATCATTCTGTCTGCATCCTGAAGACAGGTGGCAATGGGCTTTTCGGTAAGGACGTTAATGCCGGCTTTCATGGCTTTGATGGCCATGACCGGGTGCAGGAAATGCGGCAGACAGAGATGTACCACATCAATATCCTTATCCAGGATCTCATCAAAGTCCGTAGTCCAGGAACAGTTAAATTCCTCTGCAAAGGCTTTGGCAAGAGCTGGATCTTTGTCAACGGCATATGCTAATTCTACTTCATCGCTGAGACGATGGAATGCATCCGCATAAGAGACGGAAATACGGCCGCAGCCTACAATAGCAGCTTTCAGTTTTTTCATGGCTTCCTCCTTATATCATCCGATAAAAAATTCGTCGGATCCTGATTTGTAAAAGAATAGTGGATATCAAAAAAGTATTTCATGGCTCCGTTCAGGAACGAATCACTCTGGAGCTGGGAGTAACGGACAGTCACGTTATCTACCATCCTGCGGAACCCGGTTTTTTTCAGGTCTTCCCGTACTTCATTGAGAAAATATTCGCCAAGATCCGGAATCTTTCCGCCAAGAACGATCAGAGATGGATTTACGGTACTGATCAGATTACTCAGGGCGATGGACAGCTCCCATGCCATCTCCTTTACCATAGCAAGAGCGGTTGGATCGCGGAAGATGGCAGCCTTTCCCAGATCTGAGAAGGTGATTTCTGAAAGTGCGCTTAAGGATGGAATCTGTCCGAATTCCGGGATCCTGTTTTTCAGAGCCTGCTCCGAGATCATAACTTCCAGACATCCGTGATTTCCGCAGATACATTCCGGACCGTGAGGATCGATGGAATAATGGCCGAACTGGGTAGAGGAACCACTGGCAGTTCCAAGCATGCTTCCTTCTGTGAAAAGGGTGGCACCGATGCCGCGGCCGAAATTGAGAAAAGCAAAATTTTTCTCTTTTATATTGCCATAGACCTTTTCCGCGTAGGAATAGCAGGCGGTATCATTGAGAAGATCAACCGGGTATCCCGGGAATGCAGTCTTCAGAGATTTAATGATCTGAGTGCTTTCCATGGAAGGCAGATTCAGGGTCGTGGAATATACTTCATTGCTGGAGGCGTCGATCATGGCGGACATTACTATGCAGATGCCAAGGATACGGTCAGGAGCACAGTGTTCCAGAATGGATTCCTGGAAACAGGAGCCGGAGCATGCGACATGATTTTCGTCTTCGGAAAGCTTCCGTGATTCATGAAAGACGGAAGTACCGGCAATGTCCACAAGATAAGCTTCGACAGCATTTTCATGCCAGTTCATGACAACAACGTAGTAGCTGTTCATCCGGACCTGAAGGCAGTTCGGCTTACGTCCGATGCTGTCGGATTCTCCGATACCGTTGTCCACAATGAATCCCCGTTCGATCAGTTCATCTACAAGAGTAGATACGGTTGTTTTGCTGAGCTTCGTTTGCTTGGCAAGGTGTGCTCTGGATATTCCGGGACTGGAATAGATGGAAGTATAGAGCCGTTTCATATTCGTGTTCTTAATAACCTGCTGATTAACAAGTTTCATAGTTTCTTTTCATCTCCAATCCTTTAAAAATAAACGGTACCGAAAAATGGTAAAGTCTCCGTACTAAATATATCCTATCATAGATGCAGAAAATAATCAATATGTGGCTGTACAAAGAAAATATTGACTATTTATAGAAGGAAAAATATAAAAATACGACAATTCTAAAATGAAGAGCAATATAATACAGGCATTTTTTTCGGAAGACTGGTAAAAAACGGAGATAAATAGTACAGTGATAGAAATAATTGATTACAAATGTGCAAAATGCACAAAAAATACTCGAGATATTGTTTATTATAGAAGAAATGCACATTGAAAGACGAAAAAACGGGAAAGAATGTTGACAGATACGGCAAAGAATGCTATCCTAAATCCAAGCTAAGAACAGCAAAAAAGAGAGTTTGTAACAAGAAACACAGATGTTTTTGCAAAAAACTTTTATTTTTTGAAATATTAGTTAGGCCACTGGACAAATAAAGAGAGGTAGAGAGATGAGAATAGGCGTGATTGGATGCGGCGGAATGGGAACGACTCATTACTTATCCCTGAAAGTCTTATCAGAAAAAGAGGATGATGTTGAGGTAGTTGCCCTGTCTGACTGCAGAAAAGAATTTCTGGACAAAGCGGCATCATATTTTCCGGAAGCTGCCACATATGAATACGGAATGGAACTGATCGAAAAGGAGCAGCTGGATATTGTACATATCTGTCTTCCAAGCTATCTGCATGCAGAACATGCAGTGAAGGCACTGGAAAAAGGGATGAATGTACTGGTGGAAAAACCGGTATGTCTGACCGAAGAGGATTGCCAGATGCTTCTTGAAGCAGAAAAAAGATCCGGGAAGAAGGTTATGGTAGGACAGGTAGTACGTTCCTTTGAGGAATATAAATATCTGAAGGAAGCTTACGACACAGAAAAATTCGGAAAGCTGAAATCCATTACTATGGAGCGTATCAGCGGAGATGTGAAATGGGGATTTGAGGATTGGTTCCATAATGAAGAAAAGAGTGGTTCCGTTGTGCTGGATCTTCACGTGCATGATCTTGATTTTCTGCGTTATATGCTGGGTGAGCCGGACAGCTTCCAGGTAAAAGCCAGCAGATTTGAAAGTGGCATGATCAATCATATCATCACGGAGTATGAATTCGGAGATGTTTTTGCTACAGCAGAGGGTATTTGGGATGAGTCATCGGCAATGAAGTTCCATGCAGCGTTCCGTGCACATTTTGAGGATGCTACGATAGAATTTAACGGTGCTCAGTCACCGAGCCTGACAGTATATAAGAAAGACGGAACTGTGGAGACGCCAGAGCTCAAAGCTGAATATGAAGGCGAGAGTGATGTGGCGGGAATCAATGTCTCCAATCTGGGACCATATTATACAGAGATCAAATATTTCCAGGAATGCGTCAGAGAAGATAAACCTGTAGAGGTTGCTCCTTTGATCGAAGGAGTAAGATCCGTACAGCTTGGGATTAAAGAGTGGAATGCGGCAAAAGAGTATGTAAACACACACGAAAACAAATAATGAAATTTTCACTGAAAGGCAGTGAGAAAAATAAAAAAAGCTATTCAAAGGAGGATATGCAAATGAAAAAAAGAGTGATTTCTATTCTGTTATCAGCAGCAATGATCTCATCAATGGTAGTTGCAGGAGGGGTAACTGCACATGCTGAAGAAAATGTAACACTGAATGTATTTGATGCACATGCTTATGGTCTGGAAGAATATGACGAGATGGTAAAAGCCTTCGAGAAATCACATCCGGGTGTGACTGTTGATGTACAGCATGCAGCCAACGATTACGACACACTGCTTCAGTCCAGAGTAAACTCCGGTGATACACCAGACGTATTTGATGCTGAGGCCGGAACAAAAGCGAAAATGTACTATGATTATGCTTACGACTGGAGCAATGATACAGAAGTTCTGGACAAGTTCAATGAGGACGCTGTAAACCTTGGAAAAGATGACGAGGGAAATGTAAAATCTCTTCCATGGACCTATGAGAACATGGGCCTGATCTACAACAAGGACTGCTTTGAGAAAGCTGGTATCGACAAGCTTCCGACAAACATGGATGAGCTGGAAGAGGCATGCAAGAAGCTGAAGGATGCAGGCATCACTCCGTTTGCACTTGCTGCAAAGGAAACATGGGTATTAGGACAGGTTGCAACACATTTCATGATCGACAAAGACAAAACAGCTGCTGAGACAGTAGATGCGATCAAATCCGGTGAGACAGCATTTGCAGATATGCCTAACTGGGAGAACCTTTACAAGTTCCTTGATCTTGCTGTAGAGTATGGTCCGGACAAGCCGCTTGAGGTTGACTGGGAGACATCAGAGAATATGCTTGCAAACGGCGATGCAGCTATGATCCATATGGGTGACTGGTGCCAGTCTACACTGGATTCCTTTAATCCGGATGCAAATCTTGCATTTCTTCCATTCCCGGTAGCGCCGGTGAAGATGATGCAACTGTATTATCCTCCTGTAACTGGACTTATATTGTAAATAAAGATTCCAAGAATCTGGATCTTGCAAAAGAGTATTGTGAGTTTATCCTTACATCCGAAGAAGGCCAGAAATGGATGGCAGAAGGTGTAGGAGCTGTTCCTGGTGCAAAGTCTGATATGGAAGTGACCGGCGCTCTTGCAAATGATGCCAAGACCTATATCGACGCTGGAAAGACAAACGGCTGGATCCACACGATTGCTCCTGGCAGCTACGCAGATGAGTGTGGTCCGTATCTCCAGTCTTACATGCTTGGAGACATGAGCGCAGATGAAGTAACACAGCTCTTCCAGGATTTCTGGACATCAGCAGAGTAACAAGGAACTCCAGGAGCCGAAGAGAAACAGATTTGTTGATTTTGGGCTGACGGAATGTAACTGACAAAAGAGGGAGACAGGCAGCAGCTTTGCCTGTTTCCCCAAATATAAACCAAAGAAAAAATGAATTTCTGGAGGGATAGGAATTGAAAAACAAAAAAACCAAAAGGTAATCTGGACAATTTTTTGCATTGTTTGTCTTTCCGGCAGTCGTTTTTGTACTGTTTGCCACAGATATTCCATTTGTAATGAATCTGTACTATTCGGTATTTAATTGGAATGGAATCGGCAAGAACATGGAATTTGTAGGACTTGCCAACTATGTGAAGATCTTTACTGCTGACCCGCTTTTCTGGAAAGGTGTCAGATTTACTCTTAAATTTGCAGTATTTTATGTTGTTATCGTAAACATTGTTTCTCTCACAGTCGCTGTCGTAATGGCACGTGAGAACAAAGTGAACAGTCTTGGTCGTGCTTTTTATTATATTCCTTATATCATCAGTCTGACAGCGATCAGTCTGATCTGGAAATTTATCCTGGGACCTGGCTTTGAGGCTCTTTACAGTGTTACAGGATGGGAATTCTTTAACTGGAGCTGGCTTGGAACACCGAAGCTTGCTTTTTATGTAGTTGTTGTCATGGCAGTATGGCAGAATCTTGGTTTTTACATGGTCAATTATATCGCAGGAATCATTGCAGTTCCGGGAGAGCTTCTGGAAGCGGCAAGAATCGACGGAGCAACCTCTTTCCAGGTATTCCGCAAGATCACAATTCCGATGATCATGCCTGCGATCTCGATCTGTATGCTGACATCAATGACATTTGCGTTTAAGTTATTCGATATTATCATGGTATTTACAAAGGGCGGACCTGCGAATTCAACTGTTTCCGTTGCGTATAATATTTATAAGGAAGCTTTTGTTAACAGCAAATATGGTCTTGCTACTGCCAAATCTCTTGTATTTGTAGTATTTGTTCTGATCATTACAGCAATTCAGATGAAGATTACCAAGAGTAAGGAGGTTGAGGCATAATGAAGAAGAAACCAAAGAACCTGCGGCAGGTGAATGCACTGACGATCATTATTTTTGTATGTGCGATCTTCTGGCTGATGCCGCTGGTATTGATCTTTATAAACTCATTTAAACCCTATAATGATATGCTGCAGGACTTTCTGGCTCTGCCCAAGTCATGGAGCCTGAAGATGTATATGGAGACCTGGACGAAATTCGGTTTCCCGTCTCTGATCTTTAATACATTGCTTTATACATTCTGCACTGTCATCCTGGTAGTGCTTATGGCGCCGATGGCAGCTATAAGCTCGCAAGAACAAAAAGCAGACTTAGCAAAATATGCTTTGTTCTGATCATCATGCCGATGATGGTTCCGTTCCAGTCTTACATGATCACCTTGACAAGACTGGTTTCCAACGTGAAACTGACTGGAACAAGAACCGGATATATTCTGGTAAGTGTGGGCTTATGTATGCCTCTGGCAGTATACATGATCCATGGATTTGTAAAAAATGTTCCTATCGATCTGGAAGAGTGTGCATGTATTGACGGCGCAGGTAAGATCCGCACCTATTTCAGCATTGTACTTCCGCTTCTGAAACCGATCCTCACGACGGTCGTTGTTTTGGATGCACTGGCAACCTGGAATGATATCATCACCAACCAGCTGATCGTTGGCGGAAACACAGTGGCAATGAATATCCAGAATGCACTGTACATGCAGTTTTCCGCACAGACAGCAGACTGGGAGCATGCACTTCCCGGAATCGTAATGTCCATGATACCGAGTCTTATCTTCTTTGTTGTGATGCAGAAGCATATTGTAGGTGGTATTACTGCCGGTGCGGTAAAAGGCTGATCTTGGTGGTATAAGTAGTATAATATGAGATAATACTGGAAGGAGAACAGAACCTATGAAAGTTGGAGTTTTGATCGAATTTACAAGCAATACAGATATTGATGCAAAATTTGCGGAGCTGAAGGAAATGGGTGTGGATAGCTGCCAGCTGGTATGTTGGGATCGTCCAACACTTCAGGACGATGCTATGGCAGAGGCTATTAATAAAGGTCTGGAGAAATACGGGATCCACGCAACCGCATTCTGGTGCGGATGGGAAGGCCGCAGAGTATGGGATTTCTATGAAGACAGCTGACACTTGGCCTGATTCCGTCTGATTACAGAGTTGAGAGACTGAAGATGCTTATGGAAGGTTCTGACTTTGCGAAAAAGATCCATGTGACAGACCTGGCAACACACGTTGGCTATATGCCGGAAAATCCATACGACCCGAAATACGAGGAAGTATTGGTTGCATGTAAGGCTATTGTGGAAAAATGTAAGGAAAATGGTCAGAACTTCCTGTTTGAAACAGGACAGGAGACTCCTGTAACATTAAAGCGTGCGATCCAGGATATTGAGAAAGCTGTCGGAAAAGGAAATGTGGGAATTAACCTTGATCCTGCAAACCTGATCATGTACGGAAAGGCAAATCCGGTAGATGCTCTGGAGGTTTTCGGTGAGTATGTCATGGGAATTCACGGAAAAGATGGAAAATATCCAACAGATGGACATCATCTGGGTGATGAGGTTCCCCTTGGCCAGGGTAAAGTAAATTATTCTGCATTTATTGCAAAGCTGAAAGAGATCGGTTATCAGGGAGATATTACCATTGAGCGTGAGATCTCCGGTGAGGAACAGAAAAAAGATATCCGTATGGCCAAGGAGCTTCTGGATAAACTGATCGCAGAATAAGAGCTGAGGAAAAAACTATGATTATTTACGCAGGAAAAGATTATCAGGATGTAAGCAGAAAAGCAGCCAATATCATGTCTGCACAGATTATCATGAAACCGGATGCAGTTCTTGGACTGGCTACCGGTTCCACGCCTGTGGGCATGTATGCACAACTGGTAGAATGGTACAAAAAAGGGGATCTGGATTTTTCCAGGGTGACAAGTGTGAATCTGGATGAGTACAAGGGACTTTCCGGCGACAATGACCAGAGCTACCGCTATTTTATGGATCATAATCTCTTTGACCATGTAAATATTGACAAAGCACGGACTTTGTGCCTGACGGACTGGAAGAGGATAGCGATAAGGCATGTGCACAGTATAACGAGATTATCCGGCAGACCGGGGGCGTGGACATGCAGCTGCTTGGTATCGGTGGAAACGGACATATTGGCTTCAATGAGCCGGGAGCAGCCTTTGAAAAAGAAACCCACTGTGTGGATCTGACAGAAAGCACGATCAGGCTAATGCCAGATTTTTTGAAAGTATGGATGAGGTTCCGAAACAGGCTTATACCATGGGAATCAAGAACATTATGTCTGCAAAAAAAGTTCTTCTTATAGCCAGTGGAGCGGGTAAGGCAGAGGCTCTGTATAATTCTCTGTATGGTCCGATCACGCCGAATGTACCTGCATCTATTCTGCAGCTGCATCCGGATCTGACTGTGGTAGCAGATGAAGATGCTTTAAGTATTATCCGGGAAAAAGGACTTTTATAGTTACAGAATATAAGAGACGGCAGAGAGGGGAAAGAAAAATTATGATCATCAGAAATGGAAATGTTTTTCAGGAGGATGGAAGCTATCGGAAAATGGATCTTTATGTGGAAAACGGCAGGATCGTGTCCGATGGGACAGAAGTTTCCGATAAGGAAGAAGTGGATGCTTCCGGACTGAAGGTGCTGCCAGGACTTGTGGATATTCACAGCCATGGGGCTGTGGGTCATGATTTTTCTGATGCGGATGCCTCCGGACTTAAGAAAATTCTTCAATATGAGAAATCTCAGGGAGTTACATCCTACTGTCCTACATCAATGACTCTGCCTATGAATCAGCTGATTCGGATATTTGCATCTGCTGCTGAAGTGGAACAGGATGAAAGCTGTGCCCGGATCGTTGGATTAAATATGGAAGGGCCTTTTCTCGACCCTGCGAAAAAAGGGGCTCATGATGAGCGGTATATCCGAAATCCGGATATTGGGTTCTTCAGAGAGTGCCAGAATGTGTCCGGCGGTAAGATAAAGATTGTTACTATGGCTCCGAATATGGAAGGGGCAGAGGTCTTTTATCCGGGAGTTTAAAGATGATGTGGTGATCTCTGTCGGACATACAGGAGCAGATTATGATTGTGCCAGCCAGGGCGATGCAGGAAGGTGCACATCATGTAACGCATCTTTATAATGCCATGAACCCGTTGGGACACCGGCTCCTGGAGTTATCAGCGCGGCAGCAGATGATCCGGAGTGTATGGCAGAGCTGATCGGAGATGGAATACATATCCATCCGTCAGTGGTGCGAAATACATTTCGCATGTTCGGGGAAGAACGTCTTGTACTGATCAGCGATTCTATGATGGCAGCCGGAATGGAGAATGGCGAGTATGAGCTGGGAGGCCAGAAAGTTATTATGAAAGACCGTAAGGCTGTGTTGGAAGATGGTACGATTGCTGGTTCTGCAACGAATTTATATGAGTGTATGAAATGTGTGATCGGCATGGGGGTGCCGGAACACGCGGCAATATTTGCAGCTACCAGAAATCCGGCCAGGAGCATTGGGATTTATGATGAAGTGGGATCACTTATGCCTGGAAAGAGAGCGGATATTGTGATCGCAGACAGAGAATTGAATATCGTAAGAGTGATATAAAGAGATCAGAAGCCGACACCGACGATAAGAAAAGGATGACGATCCGCTGGTATTAATAGCGGATCGTCATCCTTTTTTTGTTGATATGCTGATTGCTGTACGGTGTATGATCCACCGGCAGGTCAGGGAGCTTACTCAGAGTCCTGTCCGGCTGCCTCCTGTGCATGCTTCATTTCATTGTAACAGTATTTGATGATCGACTTTCTGGTTATGATTCCGATAAAGGAACCTGGTACATCTACAACCGGAACAAAGTTCTGATTAATGGCGCGGTCCAGAAGATCCTCCATATTGGAGTCTGCGTGCACCGGTTTATAGGTTGCACGGCGCGGGATCGCCATAATAGGAACTCCTTCGGTCTCTTTGATATCATGGATATCAGCGTGGCGCATTCCCCACAGAAGATCGCCTCTGAGATTGTTCCCAGATATTTGCCGTCCATGGTAAGGATCGGGATGCAGGAGTATTTACGGTGCTCCATTTTTTCCAGGGTCTGGCGAAGTGTTTCATCTTCGAAGATGTAGGCAACTTCGCTTTTGG
>ENA-OQLB01000783-OQLB01000783.1-human-gut-metagenome-genome-assembly--contig:-NODE-783-length-16242-cov-2.010611_pt1 | contig 16242 bp, 28 predicted proteins | sample MGYA00242656_ERZ504813 | MGnify/ENA primary metagenome ERZ504813 (study PRJEB26092, sample SAMD00036388) | human gut metagenome | host: Homo sapiens | study: EMG produced TPA metagenomics assembly of... | reverse complement strand
AGAACGTCCCATCATGCCGGAAACGCCGGTCTCTATGCAGCCGCAGAACGTGCGCCGCGCTGCGGTGCAGACCCCGGTGAATCGTGCGCCACGGCAAAGCGCCGCACCGAGAGCCGCAAAGCCTGCCGCACCTGCGCCGAAGTCCGTGCAGCAGCGCCCGGCAAATCCCCCGAAGCCGGCTGCACAGACAGTGCAGGCAAAGCCTGCTGCGCCGAAAGCACCTGAAAAATATGACCTTGAGGACATTTTAAGAGAAGTCCGCGAGATGAACGCGAATAAATAATCGTACATAAAAAGGCCTTTGCATCTCCGTTTTGGACAGTGCAAAGGCCTTTTGTCGTCCTAATTTTGCGTCAGGTTCTTTTCTTTCTCGAAAAATGCTTTGCGCAATGTCTCGAATTCCTCTGGGGTACAGGCTTTTTTACAGGTGGGGATGAACGAGCCTGTCACCGTGAAGCACGCTTTAATGACGTCGCACGGGTAGTTTTCACACTGGCCGCAATGCGCGATGTGCTTTTCGTTCACGCATTTTACAAGGCGATAGCGGCACCAGTTTTCTTCCTTGCAGCCGGTACAGGCAATCTCCTCGTTTGTTACCACGTGGTTGCGGTAGCCGATTTTATACCACAGCTCGGCGGTGTGGTGCAGTTCTTCTGCGGTTTTGGTGTACGGCGGCACGTTGTAGCGCGGACATACCGCGCAGTCGTTTCCACACGCCGCAATGATTTTTTCACACATAGAGAACTCCCCCAAGACTATGTCTATTGCAGCTTGTCGCGGTAGTAGGCGAGAAGCAGATCGACCATTCTGCCGTAGGAGCGCAGGCCGTTTTCCTGCCCGTTGGCTTTTAAATACGCGTCGTTCACGCGGTCGGAGACCTCGGAAACGGGCGTTTCGTACTGCTTCCAGTACGCATTATTTGACCGAATGTCGCGGCGCAGTGCGTCGCTTTTTAAAGCGTCCGCCCGGTTCCACAGGTCGCTGTCCACAGTGAGCAAAGCATTCATCGCGTGGACGGACGCCAAATACACACCGCTGTAACGGAATTCCGGGTCGTCACTTTGCAGACACGCCAAAAATGCGATGAAATTCGCTTCGTCCTCGCGCATGTAGCCGGAAAGGTGTGAAAGCTCGTGGCACATCGTCACGGGGATCAATACGTCGTTCATGTGGACGTTGACGTTCGCTTCAAACGTGAACGGACAGTAAATGCCGCTGATGTCAAGGTACGACATCACTTCCGAGAACAGCACGGGCTTCGGTTTGCCGTTTGTGTAGAGCGTGGAATACGTATTATGAAGGCTGTTGAATGATGATTTTGCTTCGTCTGCATCGAGAAAAACATCGTTTGAAAGCTGAAACACGCCGTTTTCGTCTTCTGGCAGGTTTTCACGCAATGTGGTCGCTTCGTTGATTAAATACGCGCACACATCGTAAAGCTCCTCGGCGGAGGACTCCCGCACGGTAAGTCCGCTGACGGCGGCAAAGCTGTACCGGCGGTGGTTCGTGCCGTAGTTCGTTACGCACAAAAACGCGATGCACGTGGCGATGAGAACAGGAACCGACAAAAACCGCACAAAGTACGCAAAACGGCCCTCTTTATGACGAATGAGTTTATAACGCCGTGAATGAGATACGCCAAAATGAAAAGGACAAGCACGATCAAACAAAATTCGCCGACAGAAAACGGGAAGACACCCGTAATGGCGGAAAAGAACTGCGCGTACACGGGGTAGATCGTCACGGCATACCACTCGGCAAAATCTGCGCTCTGCCGTGCGGCGAAGTCCAAAAGGAACGCCGCAGGCAGCAAAAGCAGCAGCCAAAAGCGCTTTAAACGAAACGCTTTAAGATAAGTTTTCATAGTTTGAATTCCTCGGCGCTGTATTGCCCGAGCTTTTGTTCGCTTTTCGGCTCGCGGCGCAGCGGGTCATATTGAAATTTTGCGCAGTGCTCTCCGCCGAGCTGCCCCGCAAGACATTTTTTCTGTACACCGTCCGCATGAAACGCGCAGTAAGCGCAGTCTGGCTCAATGCGGCTTCCAAACAGAGCGGGTGTTTGTTTTTTCTTTTTGCGTCCGAACACTTTCGTCGCCTCCGATTTTCAGGTTGCTCTTAGAGTTGTTCTCATTGTAGCATTTTCCCGGTGGAATTTCCACCACAAATTTTCGACGGTGTTTTTCTGCTGCGGAGAATACACGTGAGAAGAAAGAACACAGACAGCGCGATGAGCGCCAAGGATGATGCCGCGCTGCCCGCCATGGGCGCGGTGTTGAGGGGCGAGGTTTCCACGGCAACCGAGGTGTTTGCCGGGAGAAAATAGGAAAGCAGCAAATAAAATGCAGCGGAAAGTAGACCGTTTAAAAAAGCGTGCGAGAACATATCTCGTTTTCGACAGCGGCAGCCCCGCTTTGTGGAAAAAGGAGAAGATCTGCAGGTGGATGCAAACGCCGGAAAAGCCGAGCCCGAACGCTAAAAAATAAACCGGCAGGTGCCAATATACGCACTGCGAGACTCCGGCGGTGATCTCCAGACCCATCGTCAGCAATGCGCCGGAAAGCGGCACGGTGAGCCCAAAACGTGAGAGAAACCCGCATAAAAACTGAAAAATGCCGGCATCGTGCAAAACGGCCAAAAGCATGGAAAACACAAGGACGAACCCGCAAAGGGAAACGGTGGCCTTAATGCCGTCCTGCACAGCGGAGACGATGCCGCCGGGAGCAGATTCTGGCGGTTTTAGGCTTTTTTCGGGTTTTTCGGCAAAGCGCGACAGGGTGAGTCCCAGAAGTAACGGCGCAAGTGCGCAGGCAAAAAATAAATTCAGCCCGATGCGCTCGCTTCTTAACAATAAACCGCCCGTATAGGCTGCCGCAAACGCATAGCCCGGCGCGGTACAGAAGCATAACAGCCGCGCCGCCTGTTCCCTTGTGAGCTTTCCGGCCGCGTATAAATTTGCGGTGATCTTCGCGCCGGTAGGGTAGCCTGCGGTGAGCCCCAACAAAACGGCGGGAGCGGCGCAGGCGGGTAGGCGGAACACATGACGCATTGCGGGGGAAAGCGGGCGAAACAGCACCTGCGCCGCGCGGCTGTTCGTGCATAGGCACGCGAGTAAAATAAACGGGAACAGCGAGGGAATCAGCGTGCGAGGCATGTGTGGATGCCGCTGACAACGCCTGCGGCGGCAGCGGTGCGGTGCCTGAGCAGGAGCATGGCGAGCAGTAAAAGCGCGGCGGCGCGGACATAAAGCGCCGGAAGTGCAATTTTTGGCGAATGAAAAAAGCGATGTGTTCTGTATGCTTCGACACGGTGAACCCTCCTTTTGAAAAAGTATATGCGTGTTTTTCCGCACATACGTATAGAGGAGTAAAAAGAAAGAGGGTGGGCGCATGGGTGAGCTTGCAGATAAGCTGCGCTATGCCATGCAGGACGGCACGATCCGCACGGAGATTCTCGGCACGGCGAAGCTTATTTTAGAGGGTTGTGACGGCGTAATCGAATACGAAACGGAAAGGATCGGCCTGCGCTGCGGGCGCGCGCCGTGTGGGTGGAGGGGAAAAACTTACGGCTTTTGTGTCTTGAAGAGGACGGTGCGGTGATCACGGGACATATTGAGGCGGTGAGGTTCGCATGAAGAAAATCACGCATTGGGTGCTCGGCACGGCAACGGCGCGTGTTTCGGGCGATACGGCACGGTTTATGAACATTGCGGTGAAAACAGGTCTGCGCCCCATTCGACTTCAAAAGGACGGGGAAGACGTGCTTTTCACCTTGTATGCGAAGGACTACAAAAAGCTGCATAAGATCAAACAGCGCACGCACACGCGGGTGAAGCTTGCGGAGAAAAGCGGTTTCCCGTTTCGGTTCCGCCGCATGCTGCGCCGACCGGGACTTTTGCTTGGCACGGCGCTCGGCGTGGCGCTGATGCTGTTCCTTTCCGGCTTTTACTGGGAGATGACGATCTCCGGTGAAGATATTCCGTATGCCGAAAGCGAAATTTTGGCGGCAGCAAAGCGCGTTGGCGTGTATATCGGCGCGCCGCGAAGCACCGATACCGCTTTGGCCTCTGTCGCGCTTTTGGAGGAACTGCCGGAGCTTTCGTGGGCATCGTTCAACACGGAGGGCTGCACCGTACAGCTTGAGCTGCGCACGTCCGTCACAAGGCGGAGGGCGCGGAGCACGACGGCACGGGGGACATCGTCGCGTCACGCGCGGGGCTCATCCATTCTATCACGGCGCAAAACGGCACGGTGCTCGTGAAAGTCGGTTCTGCCTGCGCCGCGGGGCAGGTGCTCGTTTCCGGCATCACACAGGTGGGCGACCCGTATGACCCGGAATACAACCCCGTGCGCTGCTTTTACACCCGCGCCGTGCGGAGATTCTGGCGGAGACACAGCGCACATTCACGGCATCCTGTCCGCTTAGTACCGAAACGGTGCGCGAAACGGACCTCGGTACACAGCGCGCGCTGTATATTTTGGGCGTGCGCGTGCCGCTCTCGCTTTCCGGCGCGCCGAAAGGCCAGACGGCATACACCCGCACGCCGTTCGTTTTGCAGGGGCACACGTTGCCGCTGTGGGCGGAAACGGTGCGCGTATATGAGGAGGAGACCGTGCCCGTTACGTTCACGGAGGAAGAAGCGCAGCGCCGCGCGCTTGAAAATCTGTATCAGCTGCAAAAGCTTGCGCTTGGAGAAGACGGGCGTGTGCTTACGGAAAACATCACATATCAGACAAAAGACGGCGCGGTTTACGTCACGTCCCGGTGCGTATGTCTTGAAAACATTGCGCAGGAGGCACCGCTCACCCTGCCTGAAGAGCCTGAAAATCCGGAGATTATAGGGGTATTTGTCGGAAATGTACAGGGAAACGGCTAAATTTCGTTGAAAATTTCATAACCACATTGGGAACACTTATGCTATAATAAAACAGGAAATTCGGTTTTTTAGACTGCACGGTTTTTCAAAGCCGTGCGGCAAAAGGAGAACGATTTGGAAAGAAGCATACATGTAGACAAAGCAGAATACGCGGCAGAGCTTTTCGGCAGCTTTGACGTGAACGCAAAGCGACTGGAAAAGGCATTCGGTGTAACGTTTTCCTGCCGCGATTCGCAGATCCACGTCATCGGAGAAGAACCCGGTGTTTCGCGTGCGGTGCGTGCGGCAGAAAGCCTTTTGCGGCTCGTCGAAAAGGGCGAAGTCCTAAACGACCAGAACGTCGGCTACTGCATCGACATGGTCATGGAGGACAGCGAAGCACAGATGGCGCCGCTTACGGACGGCTGCATCTGCATCACGCGAAAGGCAAGCCCGTAAAGCCCAAAACGGTGGGACAGAAGAATTATTGCGACAATATTCGCAATAACACCATCACCATCGGCGTCGGCCCTGCGGGCACCGGTAAAACGTACCTTGCGGTCGCCATGGCTGTGACGGCGTTCCGTGCGCAGCAGGTGAACCGCATCATCTTGACGCGCCCTGCCGTGGAAGCCGGCGAGAAGCTGGGTTTTCTGCCCGGTGATTTGCAACAGAAGGTAGATCCCTACCTGCGCCCGCTTTACGATGCGCTGTTCGACATGCTCGGCGCGGAATCGTACGCCCGCCTTGTGGAGCGCGGCAGCATTGAGGTGGCGCCGCTTGCTACATGCGCGGCAGAACGCTCGACGACAGCTTTATCATTCTGGATGAGGCGCAGAACACCACCTGCGAGCAGATGAAAATGTTCCTGACGCGTCTCGCTTCAACTCCAAAATGTCATCACAGGCGACATCACGCAGATTGATCTGCCGGACGGCAGACGCTCGGGCCTGAAGGATGCGATGCGTGTGCTGCGCAATGTGGATGACATTTCCGTTTTCCGCTTTACCGAAAAAGACGTTGTGCGCCATCGCTTGGTGCAGGATATCATTCGGGCGTATGAAAAAGCGTCCGCAGCAAAATAACCCCTATCGAAAGGATTTTAGCATATGGAAAAAATCAGAGTCATCATCACAAACAACCAGAAAGCGGTCAAAGTGCCGACCGGCGTGCGCATGCTCATCCGTCGCTGTTGCCACGCGGTTCTGCGGATGGAGAAGTTTGAGGATTCCGCTGAAATCAGCGTGACATTCGTGGACAACGAGCAGATCCGCGAGCTAAACGCGCAGTACCGCAACAAAGATGCCGCAACAGACGTGCTCTCTTTCCCCATGGGTGAGAACGGCGTGTATGACATCAACCACGATACCGGTGCGAAGATTCTCGGCGATATTGTGCTCTCTGTGGAAATGGCAATGGCACAGGCAAAGCGCTACGGCCACAGCTTAGAGCGCGAGATCGGCTACCTGACGGCGCATTCTATGCTGCACCTGCTCGGCTATGACCACGAAAACGGCGGCATGGAGCGTGTGCGCATGCGTGAAAAAGAAGAATACGTTATGTCGCAGCTCGGCCTGCCGGGCACTTCCAGCTACACCGTTTAACATGGTGCCGGATTGGAAAACAAACGGTAAAACCCGCACGCAGGCGGACAGCTTTCGCGATGCCGCGCGCGGATTTTTCCATACCGTGAAAACGGAGCGAAACATGCGTATACACCTTACAGCGGCGGTATACGTTTTGTTTTTTTCGCCCTTTCTGGGCGTAACGCGCAGCGAATACGGCGTTCTGCTTTTGACCATCGCAATGGTTATCGCGGCGGAAGCGTTCAACACCGCCATTGAGATGCTGTGTGATTACGCGCAGAAAAGCTATAATCCGCTCATCGGCAAAACAAAAGATATCGCGGCGGGAGCGGTGCTTGTGTGCGCCGTTTTTGCCGCTTTTGTCGGTATAGCCGTTTTGTGGCGTCCAGAAGTGCTCTTAGCGCTTTTGATAACAATCGTCACAAATCCGCTTTACCTTGTGCTTTTCATCCTATCGCTCGTTTTGGCCTTTTTCTTCATTTTCAAAGGGCCATGCGGCGTGCGGGAAAAGCTTCATAAAAAGTGATATAGATATAAATTATCAGAAAGGAAACCGTGGCTGCGTGCCCCGGTAAAACTATGGATACAGAAAACTACATGAACGAAAAATCGGCGTTTATCGCCATTGTGGGCAGACCGAACGTGGGCAAATCCTCTATTTTGAACCGCCTGCTCGGTACGAAGCTTGCCATCGTTTCCAATAAGCCGCAGACCACCCCGCACGCGCATTATGGGCGTGTGGACAGAGGGCGAAACGCAGCTGGTGTTCATCGATACGCCGGGCCTCATCAACCGAAGAACTCTCTCGGCGATTACATGGTGAAAAGCGTTACCTCGTCCGTCGCAGATGTGGACGCCTGCCTGCTCGTTGTGGAGGCAAACACGAAAATCTCCAAGGCAGATGAAGAGCTTGTGCACCGCTTTAAAGATTTAGGTGTGCCGGCGCTGCTCGCCATCAATAAGATCGACCTTTTGCAGGACAAAAGCGTTTTGATGGAGCAGATTGCGAAGCTCTCCGCGCTCTACGACTTTGAAGCTGTGGTGCCGGTCTCCGCGCAGGACGGCAACGGCATGGACGCGCTGCGTGAGGAGCTCATCGCACTGGCGGAGCCGGGCGGACACTTCTTCTCGGAAGATACGCTCACAGACCAGCCGGAGCGCGTCATTGCGTCCGAGATCGTGCGCGAGAAAATTCTGCGCTTTACGGATAAAGAAATCCCGCACGGCGTCGCAGTCGTGACGGAAAGCATGCGCGACCTCGGCAACCTGACGGAGATCGATGCGACAATCTATTGCGAACGCGCCACGCACAAGGGCATCATTATCGGCAAGGGCGGCGCAATGCTGAAAAAAATCGGCTCGAAGGCAAGAGAAGACATGGAGCGCTTTTTCGGCTGCAAGATCAACCTGCGCCTTTGGGTAAAGGTGAAGGAGGACTGGCGCCAGCGCCCGCAGATCCTCACAAAGCTCGGCTTTAACGAGCACGATTTTGACCAGTACCAATAAACCGTGATTTTCGGGAAAACGGTCACATTTTGAGAAATTGACAGACGTTTCCACGGATAAAACCCGCAAAAACCGCAGAAGCTAAAAACAGCCATACGGTTTAGGAGGCGTTTGTATGCGAAATTCCCCAATGCAGAATGCGGCGTATGCCGCGTGGAACAGCTTTTATAAAAGCGGCAAGGCGGAGGATTACATCCGCTACGTGCAGCTTACACGCCGGGAGCTTGCCGACGTGGATTTTACGGCAGGAGACTTTGATGCAGGTAAAGACCCAGGGACTCATCATTCGGGAGCAGACGGTGGGCGAGAGCGACCGCCTTGTCACGGTGCTGACACGTGACGCGGGCGTGGTGCGCGCGTTGCCCGCCGTGCAAAAAATCTAAAGGACAGCAAAAGCGCCGCAACGCAGCTTTTGTGCTATTCCCGCCTTTCTATTTTTAAGGGGCGGGAAAAATACATGATTGACGATGCCGAGCCGATCGAGGTCTTTTTCGGGCTTCGGCGGGACATCGCCGCGCTTTCGCTGGCGCAGTATTTCTGTGAGCTGGCGTACTTAATGGTGCCGGAGGATACGGATTCCGAGGAATACCTGCGGCTCATCTTAAATTCCCTGCATTTTTTATCAAAGGGCACGCGGCCGATACGGCTGTTGCAGTCCGTGACAGAGCTGCGTATGCTCTCGTCGGCGGGCTATATGCCAAATTTAGTCGCGTGCGAAAACTGCGCCGCGTATGAGGCGGAAACGATGTTCTTTCTGCCGCAAAGGGGCATTATTCTGTGCGACAAGTGCTTTCACGGCGCGAATGAACCGTATGTCGCGCTGCCGCCGGGCGTGCTGACCGCCATGCGACACATTGCGTATGTGGATTTTGAGAAGCTCTATAACTTCTCGCTGCCGGAGGATGCGCTGAAAATTCTGAACGCCGCAACGGAAAGCTACGTTGTCCATACATTATATACCGTACCGAAGACCTTGGAGTTTTATAAAACGTTTTTGGATTAACAGAGGAGATTGACCCGGCAAAACCGGGTACGAAAAGAAAGCAGGAACAAAATGCTGAAAGATCATAAAGCGCTGGAGCTGGATAAAATTCTGCTTCAGCTTGCAAATGAAACCACTTGTCCGGATGCGGCGGAGCTGGCACAGAAAATTGAGCCGGATACCGACATCCGCCACGTGGAGCGCCTTTTGCAGGAAACGGACGACGCGTTTGTTTTAATGGCAAAGTACGGCGCACCGTCGTTTTACGGCATGACGAATGTCACGAATGCGCTGCGTCGCGCAGAAGCGGGCGGCGTGCTGAATCTGGCGGAATTATTGTCTGTTGCCGCGACATTGCGTGCCATCCGCAGTGTTTCGGATTGGCGTAAAAAAAGCGAAAGCGTCAAGACGGCGCTCGATTACCGCTTCGAGACCTTGCAGCCGAATAAGTTTATCGAAGACCGCATCTCGATGACCGTCGTCAGCGAGGAAGAAGTTGCCGATACCGCAAGCGTCGCCTTGGCGGCTATCCGCCGCAAGATCCGCGCGGCATCGCTGCGCGTGCGCGAGCAGCTTGATAAAATGATCCGCTCGCAGACCTACCAAAAGTATTTGCAGGAGGCCATTGTTACCCAACGCGGCGGCCGCTACGTTGTGCCGGTTAAGGCGGAGTTCCGCAATGAAGTCAAGGGCCTCATTCACGATTCCTCCGGCAGCGGTGCCACCGTGTTTATTGAGCCGATCGGCGTTGTGGAGGCAAACAACGAAATCCGCGTGTTGCGCTCGGACGAAAAGGACGAGATTGACCGCATCTTGACGGAGCTTTCCCGTGAGATCGGCGAGTTTGCGGACGGCATCATCCAGAGCTACCGCGCGGCGGTGGAGCTGAATCTCATTTTCGCAAAAGGGCAGCTCGCCTACAAAATGAAGGCGACCGTGCCGAAGCTCAATCAGGAGGGGCGCATCGCCATCAAATCGGCGCGCCACCCGCTCATCGATAAAAATAGGGTCGTGCCGACCGATCTGTACCTCGGCAGTGATTTTGATGCGCTCATCGTCACCGGTCCGAACACCGGCGGCAAGACCGTCTCGCTGAAAACGGCGGGCCTTTTGACGCTGATGACCATGTGCGGCCTGATGATCCCCGCGGCGGATGGCAGCGAAGTTTCGATTTTCGACCACGTTTTGGCGGACATCGGCGATGAGCAGAGCATTGAGCAGTCTCTCTCCACGTTCTCGGCGCACATGACGAATATCATCCGCATTCTTAACATTGCGGACGACAAGAGTCTTATCCTAATCGATGAGCTCGATGCGGGCACCGACCCAGTCGAGGGCGCCGCGCTTGCTATTTCCATCATCGAAGCCATGCGCACCAAAGGCACGCGCGTAATGGCGACAACGCATTACGCAGAACTGAAGCATATGCCATTCAGACCGTTGGCGTTGAAAACGCCTGCTGCGAATTTGACGTGGCGACGCTGCGCCCGACGTATCGCTTGCTCATCGGCGTACCGGGCCGTTCCAACGCATTTGCCATTTCCGCACGTCTCGGTATGCCGGCGAACATCGTAGAGCACGCAAAGGAGCTCGTTTCCGATGAAAGCACTATGTTTGAGGAGGTCGTCTCCCGCTTGGAGGAGAGCCGCCGCAAAATGGAAGATGAGCGTGAAAGTGCCGAGCAGCTGCGTTTGAAAGCGCAGAACATGGAAAAAGAGGCTGAAGCGCTGCGCGACCGCGCCGAAAAGGACGCGAAGCACGAAATTGAGCGCGCCAGAATGGAAGCGGCGGAGCTTGTGCAGAAAACGCGCCGCGAAGCCAGAGCCTGTTAGACGAGCTCGAAGACCTGCGCCGCAACAAGCAGAAATTATTGACCGCAGAGCAGAAAGCGCGCCTGAAGGCAGGCATCCGCGATATGGAAAAGGCCAGTGACCCGGTGCACGAGCGCCGCATAGACGAAGATTATGTGTTGCCGCGCCCCTTACAGGTCGGCGATACGGTACTGATTTACGACATCGATAAGATTGCGACCGTTTTGGATGTGCCGAAAAACGGCGACCAGATTTTGGTGCAGGCAGGCATCATCAAAACGCGCGTGCCGCTGAAAAACCTGCGCCTGACCGACCAGAAGCCGAAGGAAAAGAAGAAAGCTGCAGGCGGCCACCGCACCGTGACGAAGAAGATGGATTCCGCTCCGGCGCGCAATGAAGTGGATGTGCGCGGCATGAATTTGGAAGAAGCGCTCATGGAAGTGGATGCGTTTATCGACCACGCTTTGATGCACAATCTCAACATGCTGACGATTATCCACGGCAAAGGTACAGGTATACTGAGAAACGGCATTCAGCAGCATTTGCGCCGCCACAAGGCCGTGAAATCTTTTCGCCTCGGCGTATATGGTGAGGGCGAAAGCGGCGTGACGATTGTAGAGCTGAAATAACCTTAAGAGGATCGTAAGATGCAAAGTCTTGGCTTTACTTGACAGCAGCGAAAAATTCTCTTAAAATAGGTACAACAGAACCGATATCGCATAAAACTACGAAACAGGTTTTGTGCGGTATTATTTTACGCGGCCGGGCACAGCCGGGCTGCCGAAAGGCAGGGATTGGATGAAAAATCTATATAAAGCGGGTATGGGACGCTTTGCGGCGATATGCCTTGTGGTTTTGATGGTGCTTTCCACCGGCAACCTGTATGCGTTTGCGGATGAAGCCGAAAACGGCGACACGAGCACCTCGTCTTCCGAAGACGGAAGCGACACGGGCAGCACCGTAAGCGCGACGGCAGCGGACGCCGAAGTGCCGGAGCAGCCCGCGGATCTTTATGTCTATGACGAAGCGAGTGTGATTTCCGCCAGTACGAAAACGGTAATCAACGATAAAAACGCTGACCTCAATGCGACGTATGGTGTGCAGATTGCGGTGTTCACCATGAACACTTTGCCCGGCGAGAAATCCGATTATGATGGCCGCGTGGCTACCTTAAAAAGGTCATGGACACGTGGAAGCTTGGCGGCGACAGCAAAAACGGGCTTATCATAGGCCTTTCCGTTTCGGACGGCGACTATATGGCGGTGGCCGGTGACGGCCTGCACGGCGCGTTCTCCGGCACGGAGCTGAGCGCTTTGCTGCACGATAATCTGGAAGCGGATTTTCAGACCGGCGCATATGATGCCGGTGTTTTAAAGCTCTTTAATGCCGTGGCAGCGGCAGCGGAAACGTATAAATCCGGCAACCCCACAGACTCGGCGACTGTGAGCACTGCAAGCAACGCAGAGTCCGCCGCCGGCGGTACGGAATCTTCCGCGGCCGAAAGCAGTGCATCCTCCGAAGCGAGCGGCCCTAAGGGTGGCTCGGTGATTTTCGGCATTTTGAAATTTGTTTTGGTGCTTTGTCATTGTCTTTGCGGTGCTGCTGCTTATCGTGTACATCCACGGGCAGCGCGTGCGCAAAAAGCGCCGCGAAGCGCGCCGCAGACGTGCGGAACAGCGCCGCCGTGCCGCCGAGCAGGAAACGGCTGACCCGTACACCGCTCCGCGTAAGGAAGAACCGAAGCGCACGCTGGAGGACGATTACCTCGACTTCATGAACCGTTATAAATAACCGTAAATATAAAAATGCCGCAGGCACGGGAAAACCCGGTTGTCTGGCGGCATTTTCTTTTGCGGTAAGATCAGCTTGCGCGTGCTGCGATGATGGAGCCACTTGTCCGCACGTTCTTCATGGAGGAGATTTCGCCCATCTTGAACTTCATGCGGAACTCGCGCTCTACAGCGGAGATCAGCGTGATGTGCTCCAGGCTATCCCAATCCTCAATGTCGTCTGCGGTCGTTTTCGGCGTGACGTGAATGGTGTCATCGTCAAAAACATCCTGAAATACACGGTCCAGTCTCTCATAAATTTCTCTTGTGTCCATGGTAAAATCCCTTTCTGTGATTTGATTTTATACTTAATTTAGCGAGGATTACACTTCTGCGTGGTCGTTGCCGAACACTTCGATCACGTGGTTCTGCGGCTTGTAGTCCGCGACGCGCAACTGCCACACGGTGCTGTCGTCCTCGTGCTCCTCAGTCTTCGTGAAGCCGAAGCGACCGAAAAGGTCGCTGACCATCTTGTTTTTTGCGGTGGGGTAGTAGTAGCCGTTAATCGTCTCTACGCCCGCCTCGCGGCAGCGCTCCACAAGGCGGTCCAACATGGCAAATTCCATATCGCGCTTTAACACGCGGCAGCTCATCAGCCATAGGTCAATGTCGAGTGCCGTGCCGTTTTTTCTGCCGATGACGACGGAACGACGCCGTTGTCGCCGAATTTGTCGATGAGCTTGCCGTACAGACGGATATAGCTGTCATCCTCAAATACGCTTTCCATTTCGGCGGGCGTATAGCGGCGGGTGGTCACGTTGAACTGGTTGCTCTTGTTTGTAAGCTGTGTGATGCGCGCAAGGTACACCGGGATGAAATCATCGATGACGGCGTGCATCTCAAGCTCTTTAAATAGTCGTTATAATCGCCGAACGACGCCATTTCCGCGGCGCGCAGGGCGTTTTTCTTATACATTTCGTTGCGCTTCAAGTCATCTTCGCTGAAGGTTGTCACTTCAAAGAAGCCGCTGCGGTCAATCGTCGTGATGTAGTTTTCCACGCCGTCCATGTCCGGCACGGCCGCGCCCTTGATCTGCGTGCGCACGATCTCGCGCTCGGCAGGGTTATCGTCTGCAAAAACGATGGAATCCGGCAGAATGTTCAGCTCTGCGGCGGTCTCGGCAATGTTGCGGTCTTTGTTTTCCCAGTTTGCCTTAATGATGACGAAATCGTCCGGGCGCAGTGCACCTTCGGGGTGGTTTAACCCCGCAATGGCGTTTTCATGGTCATTTTTAGAGCAGACCGTCAACACGATGCCGAGACTTTTAAGCTGCTTTACGTAGGTCTGAAACTCGTAGTAGGATTGCGAAACGCCGGTCTCCTGGCCGATCTCGATGCCGTCTACGCCGTCGTCGCCCACAACGCCGCCCCACAGGGTGTTATCGAGGTCAAGGGTAAGCGCCTTTTTATTCTTGCCGAAAATCGACTTGATAATGTGCGAAACACTGAACGCAAAGGACGGGATCGCCTCAAAGCACATGGCGTATTTGTACATGTTCCAGAACAGCGGGTTCGACCATTCTTTCAGCCGTAATCGGCAGAAACAAAGTTGAGGTCGTGAATATAAAAGCTCTCATTTTCGCGTGCGTAGGCGTAAAAAGCTTCGTTTAAGCGCGTGAGGAAATTCGTGCGGCCGTGGATGTCCCACGCGTCGCGGCTGCCGAGCAGGCGGTAAAGCGGCATTTCAAAATTATTTTGAATGATGGGCAGTGGAACTTTTCCGCAATGCTTTTCCACATCGCCGTGAAACGGTTTATTTCCGTGTGCAGCTTTTCGTCTATTTGCTCCGTGGTGTCGGTCATCTCGGGCCAGTTCGTCACGTTGCGATTCGTGGTGTGGATGAACACAATGTCCGGCTTGAAGCTTAAAAGCGTTTCATCCGGGAACATGGCGTCCTGAAAATACTGCGCGTATTCGGATTCGTAAAATTCCGGCTCAATACCGGCGTCTAAGAGGAAAAGCTCCAGCGTTTTTACAATGTCGCTTGTGGTGGAGCCGCCGAACACGGCAATCTTCTTTCTGATGCGCGAGGTGCCGTCTGCGAGCAGTGCTTTCTTTAAAGATTTGCGCTTTTTGATGATGTAAGCGGCGTCAAAGGGATATTCCAGTTCTTTCATAGGCTCTCCTTTGTTATTCTTTTGCAGAAGAGGTATCATCTGTACCGGTCGAGGTGGTGTTAGCGGCCGTATCCGTGCCGGAAGTCGTCGTTGGTGCACTTGTCGCGGTCGGCATGACCGTTTTCGGCGTAACAGACGGGACAATGTGCGAATCGGTGATGGTTTCACCGGCGTTCTGTGCGATGAGGTTCTGAATGTTGTCGGCGTTATCGCCCACAACGGAGTATGCGGACATCGTAAAGAGCACATCCGTGATGCCCATATCTTTGATGAAGCTGACGAGGTTGCACTCCAAATAGCGCACGTCGGCAACGTAGATCTGCTCAAAGGAATTCGTATAGAACGGAATCTCCGCGTTACCGAAGCTGTCCTTAATGACGAGCAGCTTGCGGCCGTTCTTCATCTGCGTATCGACTTTTACGATGCAGGAGTCGCCGCCGAGGAACTTGAGGTACGCGTTGCGGTGTCCACATCGGCAAAGAGGTCGTCTTCGTACTGGTAGTTAAAAGAAGTATCGTAGTAGGAAGCCACGTAGTTCGAGGCCGGCACGAAGTAGTGGAAATCGTCCGGGTCGTTCAAAATACGCGTATCCTGCGAGAAACCGTACATAGTGCTACATAGCCCGGAATGGATTCTTCCGTGTAGGTGGAAAGGTCTGCGAACGGCACGCCTGCGGCCTCGGCAAACGTGCGGGCGGCATAGTAGGCGCCGCGTGCCTGCCAGTGGTGGTCGGTGCGCAGGTAAATATCTTCCTCCGCATGCTTTTTCATCACGTCCACAACGTTTACGGACTGAATGCCGGCATTCAGCTTTTCGGCAACGCCGTCAAAGCATTCCTTCTGGTTGCCAACATAATCAATGCCGTTTTTCGGGGTGTAGATGGCGGAAGCGGTGGGCGCGGGCATAGACCAAATGGTCACACCGCTGCCGACCTTGCTTTGCAGGTCGTTGAGCGCATTGGCGTAAGCGGTGCCGCCACCGCCGCCGAAGGCCTCCATGCAGCGCCAGTGATTATCCCAGTTTACAACAAGCAGGTTGTTCACCCATTCCAGCGTGCTGTTATCCTCGGTGCTGAAATCGCGACCCATTTTTCATCCGCAGCGCTCACGGCCGGGAACACACGCCCTGCGGCGTATTGCAGCAGGTTCGTGTTGTTTGGCACGGTGCCGTTTGCGGGTGTGGTCGTCTGGGTGTCACCGTTTGCGGCAGAAGCATCGGTGTTATCTGTGCTGTCCGTCTCGGGCTTTGCGGTGCTGACCGTTGAAGCGAACATCTTCATACCAAACAGGTTCTTAATGGAGTTGCTCATATTCTTAAAGCCGTCGTGGTTCGGCACGGTATCGTCAAACCATGTGGCGACGTCCGCCGTAAACGAGCCGGAAAAATACGATGCAAAAGAGAATTTCGGGAATTCCGCAAGGTTTCGGTTTTCAATCTGTGAGACGGTGGAGCGCGGGAAAAGGAGCAGATACAGCGTCATCAGGGCGAAAAGAATGACCATAACGCCGACGGATAAAACGGAAAGCCGCATGTTCAAAAGCTCGCGGCGGCTCGGCTTCGG
>ENA-OQLB01000781-OQLB01000781.1-human-gut-metagenome-genome-assembly--contig:-NODE-781-length-16301-cov-2.347471_pt1 | contig 16301 bp, 24 predicted proteins | sample MGYA00242656_ERZ504813 | MGnify/ENA primary metagenome ERZ504813 (study PRJEB26092, sample SAMD00036388) | human gut metagenome | host: Homo sapiens | study: EMG produced TPA metagenomics assembly of... | reverse complement strand
CCGCGATGCGGAAGGCACCGGCCTTGAACTCACCGGCGCCGCCCTCTTCGCCCTTGTAGCGGGTGCCTTCCGGGAAGATGATGAAGCTCCGGCCGCTCTCCACGATGGCGGTGGCGTCGTTCAACGCGCGCACCGAGGCGCGGACATCGTCGCGCTGGACGAAAACGCAGCCCAGCAGCTTCATCCAGCGGTTGAGCAGAGGAATTTTTCCCAGCTCTTCCTTGGCGAGGATGCCGTAGGCTCATCGAGGCTGGCCAGCAGCAGCGGGATGTCATAATAGCTGCGGTGGTTCGCCACAAAGACGCAGGGGCCATCCTTCGGGATGTTGTCCAGTCCCTCGACGCTGAGCCGGACGCCGGTGACGTTCAGGATGCCTTTGCTCCAATGGGGAATGTGCTTTTTTACCAGCTGGCGCACCGTCTCGGTGTCGCCTGCGGCCAGCGCACGCTCGGCTTTGCACAGCACACTGTAATGGACGATCATGTACCCGAACAGATAAACGAATAACGCAATGGTGCGGAAAATGCTCACAGAGCGATACCTCCTTCTGGCTCAAAAAGCCGTCTCTATTGTATCACACTCCGCCCCAAAAAGGGAGAGAAAATACTTTTTTTACATTTGGAGGGCTTTGCGGCTTGCAAAATCCACAAAATCCGGGTATATTTATAATCAGAAAGCCAGCACAATGGCGTTTCCTGCCAAAACCGTGCTGTGCAATGTAAGCCGTCTTTCGGGACAGCGAGAGAGGATATCCACACAACATGAGTCTGTTCCCTTCTGCAAACGATTTCAAGTCCGGGCCGGGCGTCGAAAAGGACGCCCCCCGCAAGACCGGCGTAGGCCGCTTCTTCGAGCTGGTGGGCCGGGATATGAGCGGGATGTTCCTTGCAAACCTGCTCACCTGTCTGGGCTTTCTGCCCGTCATCTGTCTGGTGTACATCGGCTTCCTGATGAACAGTCTGCCCGTCATGGTGATCAGCGCCGCCGTGGGCGGCATCCTGGCCGGTCCGGTGCTGGCGGGCATGTACGACACCGTCCTGCGCGCTCTGCGCGACGAGGCCGGTTACTGGTGGACCACCTACCGCAAGGCTTTCAAGCAGAACTTCAAAGCCAGCATCCTGCCGGGCCTGCTCTACTGCGTCGTGGTCACGGTGCAGGTCTTCCTCGTGTACTTCTGCTTCAACCTGCTCTACCACGGCACCAATGTCGGCGTGGGGATGTGGGTGGCCACGGTGCTCAACCTCGTCATCTTCCACATGCTGTTCTCCTACATGTGGCCCCAGGTGGTCCTGCTGGACCAGCCTTTCGGCCAGACCCTCAAGAACAGCGTCAACTGCATGATCGCTTTCCTGCCCCACGCACTGGCTGCGTCTCTCGTGACGGTACTGTTCTGGGGCCTCGTCATCCTCTGTATGCCGCTGGGCCTGCTGCTCATGCTGGTGTTCGGCTTCTGGTTTCAGGTTGAGATCACCAGCCAGATCGTCTACGGCGACCTCGACCGGGTGTTCCACATCGAGGAGAACATCCGCAGGCTCCACGACGCCGAGTATGAAGCCGAGACGGCCGAGGAGCGCAGCGACGACGAGGAATAAACGACACACCGACGCGGAAAGGGGATGCGTGCAATGGAACAGCGGAACAATCTGGTGCTGCAGGGCACGGAGACATTTTCCCGCGGACAGCTCGATAATGTAGCGCTGGACAACGGCAGCGTCGTGCTGGACAGCGTGGCCGGGCGGTACCTGCAATACGGCAGCTACACGACGCCCGAGTTCGCCATGCCGGCCTTCTGCAACCTGAACGTCAGCTGGAACGCCCACGCGCCCCAGAACACGATGGTGGAGGTGCGCTGCCGCGTCTACGCAGGCGGCAGCTGGACGGGCTGGATGAGCTTTGGCAAGTGGGCGCCGGATTACCCCCGGGCCAGCATCAGCACCCACAGCGACGACGGCTCATCTTCCTGATGGGCGACACCGTGACGGTGGCGCTGCCCGGCGGCGGCACCGGCGTCCAGCTTCAGGTCAATCTTTCGACCAACAACGATAAAGTCACCCCGGCGCTCCGGCTGCTGGCGGCGGCGGTCCGCCCCCTTGCGTGGGATAAGCAGGGCGGCCACCCCATCAACCGCCGCCTGTACTTACCGGAATACTGCCTCTCGGCCCATGACCCAGCTTTGGCCGGGACATGGACCTGCCGCTGGTGATGGCGGCCCTGATGAACCGCTGGGCGAGGACATCCTGCCCGAAGAGGTGCCTACGTCATGGAGGACAAGACCACCGGCAGCACCAGCAACGGCGCTTTCGGCCGCCGCGGCAGCGGGCTGCTGCGGTTTTTCCCTGCTGGGCAGGCGTGGATGGGACCTGCAGGACCTGCGGGAGCAGATACACGACGGCTGTTCTGTGGCCGTGCGCATCGAGCGCCGCATCCGGGGCCAGCGGGACCCCATCGGGGTCTGGATGGGTCTGCGGGCTTCGGCCACGACGACGCGGTCCTCGCCGATTATGTCCTGCTCAACGACCCCACCGCCGACAGCGACGGGGCCGTGAACTGCACGATGGCGGTGACGGATTTTGCCCGCTGCTTCACCGGGCGGGCCATCGCTCTCCGCCCCAAGCCCCGGGACACCGAGGCCAACCGCCCCCGGCGGGTCTCCTGCGACTTTGTGTACAGTGCCGAGGATGACTGCTGGTATCTGGCCCAGAAGGGCCAGCGGCAGCTGCTCCCGGCCGAATTTTCCGGCTGGGCGGCCTGCAGCCCCCACGACGGAGTAGCCCACGCCACCACAGCCCACCGCACCTTCCGGCGGATGGAGCGGACACGGACCGGCGGCTTCCGTTTCCCGCCCGAGCAGACCGCCGCAGGCGGGCGGTGCAGCGTTTACATCGTGGACCATACCGGCACCATGCAGTTTGCAGAGGTGCGCCTGCCTGCGCCTCCGCTATCGGAAGCAAACCAAAGCGCCGCGCCTTCTGTCTCCTGAGAGGCAGCACAGCCAAGAGCTTTTTGGGATAAATCATCAACATGGGAGGAACCTATTATGGCAAAGACGATCATCACTTTGGGCCGTGAGTACTGCACCGGCGGACGCTACATCGCCAAGGACGTGGCGCGCGCACTGGGCATCAAGCTCTACGACAAGGAACTGATCACGATGGCCGCCAAGAATTCCGGACTGTCCGAGGAGGCCGTGGCCGCCAGCGAGAAGCGGCACACCCACAGCCTGCTGTACAGCCTGTATACGATGGGCAATGACCTTCCGCTGGGCGACCAGGTCTTCATCCTGCAGAGCCGCATCATCAAGCAGCTGGCCGACGAAGGCCCCTGCGTCATCGTGGGCCGCTGCGGCGACTATGTCCTGCGCGACCGCAAGGACGTGCTGCGCATCTTCGTCTACGCCCCCAAGGGGTGGCGTCTGGCTTACGGCAAGGAGAACAACATGCTGCAGGCCAAGGACGAAAAGGGCATCAAGGACGAGATCGACAAGACCGACCGCAACCGTGCCGCCTACTACAACTACTACACCCAGAACCGCTGGGGCGATGCCCACAACTATGACCTCGCCATCAACGCCGCACTGGGACATGACGCCTGCGTGAAGATGATCCTTGCCGCCGCAGAGGCCAAGGAGAAGGCCATGGAGGCTGATGCCCGCCGCCCCGGAGGGGGAAAAATAAATAATGATGCTGCGTGGGTGGGGTGCTTTTGCGCTCTGCCCACGTTTGCGGCATAGAAGAACTCTGCATCCCCAAGTTATCAGCATCAAAAGGAGAAATCGTGGAAAACAAGCAGTCCTTATCCTCTCCCGCCGGTGAGCGGGAAAACATCATGGGTACCATGGACATCAACCCTCTGCTCATCAAGCTCAGCGTGCCGATGATGGTATCCATGCTGGTGCAGGCCCTCTACAACGTGGTGGACTCGATTTTCGTGTCCCACGTCAGCGAGAGCGCCCTGACCGCCGTTTCGCTGGCGTTCTCTTTGCAGAACGTCATGATCGCCGTGGGCGTCGGCACCGGTGTGGGCGTCAACGCCCTGCTGTCCAAGAGCCTCGGCGAAAAGAACCAGGAACGGGCCAATCAGACCGCCGAGAACGGCATCTTCCTGTCCCTGTGCAGCTACGCCGTCTTCCTCGTCATCGGCCTCACCTGCATGAGACCCTACTTCTACGCACAGACTTCGGACATGGACATCGCCCGGCAGGGCATCCAGTATCTGCGGCTCTGCTGCGTGCTCAGCCTCGGCCTCTTTACCCAGACCATGGGCGAGAAGCTGCTGGCCGCCACCGGCCGCACCCATCTGAGCATGATAAGCCAGCTGGTGGGCGCTGTCGTGAACATCGTTCTCGACCCCATCTTCATCTTCGGCTACTGCGGTGAGGCCCTGTCCGGCACCACCGGCGCTGCCGCGGCCACCGTCATCGGCCAGTTCTGCGGCGCAGGCATGACGCTGTACTTCAACCTCAATAAGAACCCCGACATCCAGATCAGCTTCCGGGGCTTCCGGCCCAGCGCCAAGGCCATCGGCCGCATCTACACCGTCGGCCTGCCCAGCATCGCCATGCAGTGCGTGGGCAGCGTGATGACCTTCTTCATGAACCAGATCCTGATGGCCTTCTCGGCCACGGCTGTCGCCGTCTTCGGCGTCTACTTCAAGCTGCAGAGCTTCGTGTTCATGCCCATCTTCGGCATGAACAACGGCATGGTCCCCATCATCAGCTACAACTACGGCGCGCGGAAGCCGGAGCGGGTCAAAAAGACCATCCGCCTCGCAGTCTTCTACGCCGAGTGCATCATGCTGGTGGGCTTCTGCATCTTCCAGTTCCTGCCGGATAAGCTGCTGGGCCTCTTCGCCGCCGGCGACGCCATGCTGGCCATCGGCGTCCCGGCGCTGCGCATCCATCTGCCCCGACTTCCGTGCTGGCGGTGCCGGCGATCCGTGCTGAGCTCGGTGTTCCAGGCGCTGGCAACGGCGTGTTCCAGCTGACCGTCTCCGTCTGCCGTCAGCTGGTGGTGCTCATCCCCGCTGCATGGCTGCTGAGCCGCACCGGCGAGGTGAACATGGTCTGGTGGGCCTTCATCATCGCGGAGGTGGTCAGCCTTGCGCTGAGCCTCGTTTCATGGCCCGCATCAACCGTACCGTCATCGTCCCGCTCTCCGAAAAGCAGGACGCGGCCGTATAACCTGAAAGGAACGTGAACTCTATGGCAAAAAAGCTGAAGTGGAACCTTATCCTCATGAGCCTGCTCTATCTGGCGCTGGGCATCTTCCTGCTGATGGTGCCCGGCACGGCCTCAACGTGGTCTGCTGCGCGCTGGGCGGCGTGGTGCTGGCCTGCGCGGCAGTGCAGCTGGTGCGGTATTTTGTCGTAGAGCGCGGCGTGTTCCAGAGCAGCTCACCCTCATCTCGGGGCTGGTCTGTCTGGCGCTGCGCATTCCTCATCATCCGCAGCGACGTGGTGGTGCGGGTGCTGCCCATCGTGTTCGGCCTGTTCGTCATCTTCGACAGTCTGGGCCGCATCCAGAACGCCCTCGAGCTGCGCCGGTGCGGGTATCCGAGCTGGAAGATCTTTCTGCTGCTGGCCGTGCTCAGCGTCGTGCTGGGCATCGTGATGGTGGTGGACCCCTTCGGCACCATGGAGACGCTGGTGATGGCCATCGGCCTCATCCTCATCCTGGAAGGCGCACTGAACCTGCTGAGCGCCCTGTACACCATGCTGGCCGTCCGGCGCTTTATAAAGCTGCATCCGGAGACCCAGTCCATGCTGGAAGCCATCACCGGCCAGGATCTGAACGGCGACGGCGTCATCGCCCCGGATGTCTCCCACGCAGATGTGGAGTCCACCGCTGTGGAGCTCGACTATGTGGATGAGAGCGCGAGGTGGAGCAGGAGAACAAATAACGTCAGCGGGCTTGCCCTCTCAGTCACCTTCGGTGACAGCTCTCCCAAAGGGAGAGCCTCTGGCCTGCCGGAAGATTTTTGCCTCTCCCTTTGGGAGAGGTGGCTGCGACCAGCGGGAGCAGACGGAGAGGGCAAGGACGCTGAACGCAGACTAACCCTCTGCTGAAAAACGAAACCCAAAATCAATTCAACACAAAGGATAAAAAGAGTTATGGAAAAGTACGATCTCATCATCGTTGGTGCCGGCCCTGCCGGCATCTTCACTGCTGTGGAGCTGCTGCGCCGCGGCAGCAAGAAGCACATCCTGCTGGTGGAAAAAGGCAAGCCGGTGGAAAAGCGCCACTGCCCCAAGGCCGAGATCGGTCACTGCGTCAACTGCCGCCCCACCTGCGCCATCACCACCGGCTTCTCCGGTGCAGGCGCCTTCTCCGACGGCAAGCTGAGCCTCTCCTATGAGGTCGGCGGCGACCTGCCCAGCCTCATCGGCGAAGAATTTGCGCAGGAGCTCATCGACTACACCGACAAGATCTACCTCGAGTTCGGCGCTGACCCCCATGTGGAGGGCATCTACACCGGCGAGGACATCAAGGAGATCCGCAAGAACGCCATCCACGCCGGTCTGAAGCTGGTGGACTGCCCCATCCGCCACCTCGGCACCGAGAAGGCACAGCAGCTCTATCTCGCCATCCAGAACTATCTGGCTGACAACGGTGTGGAGATGCTCTTCTCCACCGAGTGCGAGAACATCATCCTCGAAGACGAGGAGTGCAGGGGCGTGCTGCTGCGTCAGGGCGACGGGGAGCCCCGCGCCGTCTACGGGGACACCGTGGTCATCGGCACCGGCCGCCGCGGCGCAGACTGGCTTGAGAAAATCTGTGCAGAGCACATATCGCCCACAAGCCCGGCACCGTGGACATCGGTGTCCGCGTCGAGTGCCGCAACGAGGTCATGGAAAGGTGAACAAGGTGCTGTATGAGTCCAAGCTCATCGGCTACCCGAAGCCCTGGAAGAACAAGGTCCGCACCTTCTGCCAGAACCCCGGCGGCTTCGTGGCACAGGAGAACTATGACAACGACCTGGCCGTGGTCAATGGCCACAGCTTCAAGGAGAAGAAGAGCGAGAACACCAACCTCGCCATCCTCGTCTCCCACAACTTCACCGAGCCCTTCAACCAGCCCATCGCCTACGCCCAGAAGGTGGGCGAGCTGACCAATATGCTGGGCGCAGGCCACATCATGGTGCAGCGCTACGGCGACATCCTCGACGGCAAGCGCACCTGGGCGAAGGAGCTGGCCCAGTCCAACGTCAAGCCCACCCTGAAGGACGCCGTGGCCGGCGACATCACCGCCGCCATGCCCTACCGCGCATGACCAACATCATCGAGTTCATCAAGATGCTGGACATGGTCGTCCCCGCTTCGCCGCCAACGAGACCCTGCTGTACAGCCCTGAGCTGAAGTTCTACTCCAACAAGGTCAGGATGGACTCGAACCTCGACACCAACATCAAGGGCCTGCACTGCCTCGGCGACTCTTCCGGCTGGACCCGCGGCCTGATGATGGCCTCCGTCATGGGCGTGCTGATGGGCCGCAGCTGGCTGAGAAGGAAGCTGCTGAAACGCCTTTCTCCACTGAGCTGCGCTGAATATTTGGTTCCCGATGCCTCTCCGCACTCCGCGGAGGGGCATTTTTTGCGCTTTCTGCGGCAAAACCGTGCAGGATACAAAAATCGGCAGAAAAAGTCAATTTCCGTCAACCCCGAAAATTTATGGGGATTTGAATTGATTTTCTTCGTTCAAACTGCTACAATCTCAAGTAGAACTCAAGAAGAAATTGTGTCTTGCGCATAATGCGAGGAGGGATTACTTATGTGCGAAGCCCCCGGAAGCGTAGTAACTCTGCTATGTTCCGGCATCCAGCTTTACAGCGCCGAGAGACGCATTGCGGACTGCATCCTTGCAGATGTAAAGCGGGCGTCGATGTGTACGTCAGCAGAACTGGCCCGGCTGAGCTGTTCGTCCGAGGCCACCATCACCCGGCTGTGCCACAAACTGGGGTTCGAGAACTACCGCAAATTCCAGCTGCGCTGCACGGGACGCCATGGAGCAGCAGGAAGCCCAGCGTATGCGGGACGAAGGGCAGGACGAGCTGCATCAGGCACTTCTGAACATTCTGGCAAACCGCGAAGAGGAGCTGCGGGCCACCATTCAGGCCATTGATACCCGCCAGCTGCGGCAGATCCTCTCTCTGCTGCGCAGCTGCGAGATTATGGAGGTGGTCTCTGAGGGCGGCGGCCTGCCGGTGGCCTTCGATGCTCCATCCGGTTCAGCCATCTGGGCAAGCGGTGCGTTTCCAGCGCAGTCCACGAGAAGAACCTTGCCTTTGCTCAGACGCTGACCCCCAAAGACATCCTCATCGTGCTCTCGGCCTCCGGGCAGAGCGCCAGGCTGGAAGAGGTGTCCGCTGCCGCCAAAGGGCGGGATGTACCGGTGCTGCTCATCACCTGTGACAGCCACGGCCCGCTGGCCCAGCTGGCCGACTATGTGATGACGGCTTCCAACCGCGAACAGCGGCTCATCGAGGGCAGCCATGCGGCATCGCTGCTCTCGCCGAACGTCCTGATCGAGGTGCTCTACTACCTGCTGCGGATGGAAAATCTGTAAAAAACAAACGCTGGCACCTTCGTGCCAGCGTTTGTTTTTATCATCAGAGCTCCAGATCACTGGGCAGGATGACATCCAGCTCCGCCGCAGGCTCTGCCACGAGGCGGCGGCTCTGGTTGAAGATGGCCTTTTCCAGCGTGTTGCGGGCGAGACGTCCGTTGCCCGCCGTGCGGGCATCCTCTGCCTGGCGGCGCTCGTAGTAGCTCGCAGCGGTTCCGTGCAGCTCTCGGCCAGCCTGTAGCCCTTGCCCCTCGCCAGCACATTCGTGATGTCCAGCAGCTCATCGGCGGTGTAGTCCGGGAACTCTATCTTGTTCGGGAAGCGGCTGGCAAGGCCGCTGTTGGCGGTCAGGAACGTCTCCATCTCCCTGGTGTAGCCCGCAAGGATGACCACCAGCTCGTCGCGGTGGTCTTCCATCCCCTTCACCAGCGTGTCGATGGCCTCGAGGCCGAAGCTGTCCTGCTCGCCCCGGTAGAGGCTGTAGCCTCGTCGATGAAGAGGACGCCGCCCAGCGCGCTCTGGATGACGCTGTTGGTCAGGGGGGCGGTGTGGCCGGTGTAGCGGCCCACGAGGTCTCCCCGGCTCACCTCCACCAGCTGCCCGCCCTTGAGGGCGCCAATGGCCTTGAGGTACTTTGCCACGAGCCGGGCGATGGTGGTCTTGCCGGTGCCGGGGTTGCCGGTGAAAATCATGTGCATCGAAAGGCTGGCGGTCTTGAGGCCCGCCGCCGCACGGCGCTGCTGCACCTGAATGTTATCGGCAAGGCCGAAGACGTATTCCTTCACCGGTGCAAGGCCCACGAGGTCGTTCAGCTCTTTCCTGATCTCTTCCACTGCGCCGGTATAAGCGGCGGGCAGCAGGTCGAAGAGCTTCTGGGGTTCGGCGTCGTTGAGGACAAAGTCCAGGCCGTCCTCCCGGGCAGTCAGTGTGATCGTTCCGGTAAGCGCGGCATCTGTTTGCAGACAGTATTCGCTCAGAGCGCGGAATATCTTATCGCAGCAGGCCGAAAGCCCCGCCGCACCCTGCTTCGGGCTGCACTGGGCCGCCACATAGTCCCGCACATCCGCGCCCGCCGACAGGGTCAGCCGAGGCGGGTCTCACTTTTGCGGCCAGCGCGTTGAGCTGCTGGGCTGCCAGCGCGGCGAGGGCTTCCCGCGCAAAGGCGCTGGTCTCGCAGACATCGCCCAGCGCCGAGACGAAGGCCGCACCGAACTTATCGGCCAGCGCTCCCGGCCTTCTGGGAGAAGAAGACGAGGTACTTGCCGCAGGGGGTGATGCGGCTCACCGCCCCGGGGGCAAGCGCCGTTCCGGCGTCCACGAGGATGCCCTCCTTGTTGACAAGATACCGGCTGGACAGGGGCGCACTGCCCTTGACGGCCAGGTCTGCCAGCGTCTTCAAAAAGCCCGGGTAGCAGCTCTCGTAGTGCTCAAAGACCAGGATCTCGCCCGCGCGTGGAGGGCGGCGTACAGATCCTGCAAAAAGAGCTTTTCAGCCCCCGGGTTGGGGTAAAGTGCCAGATCCATAACGGCCAGCTTATCGCTCTGCAAAAGACCCCGGGCGGCCATGCAGCGGGCCGTCTCCGTCAGAGCGAAATGCCGCCCCGTGCCGGGCGCACCGCAGAGCAGGATGACGTTCCGGGCCGTGGGGGCCTCCGTCCCCAGCACGAAGGGCCGGCGCATGGCCCGCACGACGCTGTCCACGAAGGCGTCCTGCCCCAGCACCGTCTTTTTCACCTCAGCGGCCAGCCCTTCGAAGCTGCCAGATGCTCCTGCTTGACTTCGGTGGTTCCTTTGGCCAGCAGGCCGTCGGCTCCATATCTTCAAGCATCTTCCGGCTCTGGGCCAGCGCCTCCTGTGTGGTGTCTCTGCGCAGCTCGGCGTTCTGTTTGCGGAGCATTTCGTCCAGCTTTTTCTGCTGCTCCAGCAGGGCTGCGTTCATATCGGGCAGACCGGTCTTTTCCGGCGGCGTTTTCTGCGTATCAAAGCGCAGTTTTCCTCCCGGGCCGAACACTCCGTTCATCAAGTTCTCCCAATCGTCGGTGTATGCCATCTGCCTGCCTCCGTCCTGCGTTTTTTTCCAGTATAGTGTACTTTGCCCCCTTTTGCAAGAAAAGTCTTGAAAATCCACGGGCAGGCGGGTACACTAATTTTATATTGATTTGATATGCGAAGGGAATGGAACGAAATGAAACGCCCGCAGAGTGGAAAACGCTGTTCGAGAGCAGCGCCTTTGCACGGCAGACAAACTACAGCGGCCCTCTGGGGCCGGAATATAACCCCTCCGGCACCCGGCTCCGGCTCTGGGCGCCACGGCGCAGAAGGTATCGGTCAACCTCTACCGCCGGGGCGACGGCGGGGCCTGCATGGGGACCTGCCGCTGGAACAGCACGGGCAGGGCGTCTGGTCGGTCTATCTGCCCGGCGACCAGCACGGACATTACTATACCTTTACCGTCGAGGTGGACGGCACAGCATACGAGACGGGCGACCCCTACGCCCGGACGGCAGGCGTCAACGGCCTGCGGAGCATGATCTTAGACGCGCCCCGCATCGACCCGCCCGACTGGAACCACGACCACCGGGTCATTGTCCCGGCCTCCCGCCGGACAGTGTGGGAGGTCAGCGTCCGCGACTTCTCGCAAGACCCGGCCTGCGGCGTTCGGAATGCATGGCGGGGCAAATTCATGGCCTTTACCCAGAAGGGGACCACCCTTTCTTCCGCCGGCACCTTCCCCACCTGCCTCGACTACCTCAAGCGGCTGGGAGTGGGCTATGTGCAGCTGATGCCCATCTTCGACTTCGGCAGTGTGGACGAAAGCCGCCCCCTCACCCGGCAGTACAACTGGGGCTACGACCCCACCAACTACAACGTCCCCGAGGCAGCTACTCCACCGACCCCACGAAAGGCGAAGTCCGGGTGCGGGAATGCAAGGAGATGATAGCCGCCCTCCACGCGGCGGGCATCGGCGTCATCATGGACGTGGTGTACAATCATATGTACCGCAGCGAGAACCCGCTGAACCGCACGGTGCCTTATTATTTCTTCCGGCAGAACCCGGACGGCAGCTTCTCCAACGGCAGCGGCTGCGGCAACGAGTTTGCCAGTGAGCGGCCCATGGCCCGGAAATACCTCATCGACTCGGTGCTCTACTGGGCGCAGGAATATCACATCGACGGCTTCCGCTTCGACCTCATGGGCCTCTATGACGTGGACACCATGAACGAACTGCGGGCCGCGCTGGACGCTCTGCCGTGCGGCAGAAACATCCTGATGTACGGTGAGCCGTGGCAGGGCGGCGGAAGCCAACTCCACCGGTACGAGGCCAATAAGGCGAACCTCGCCATGCTGTCCGAGCGCATCGGCATCTTCTGCGACAACACCCGCGACGTCATCAAGGGCGGCTGTTTTGACGCCGGGAGCCGGGTTACGTGAGGGCAGGCCGGGCAGCTTCTGGGACATCGGCGGGGCCGTGGCCGCGTGGTGCCGCAGCGACAAGCTGCCCACCCATTCGCCCTCTCAGATCGTCAGTTATGTCTCTGCCCACGACAATTTCACTCTCTGGGATAAGCTGATGCTCGTCCGGTACGCCCGTCCCGAGTACACTGCCGCCGACTCGGCGGCGCTGGCCCAGAACCGGCTGGCGGCGGGCATCTATCTCACCTGCATGGGGATGCCCTTCCTGCAGGCCGGCGAGGAGTTCGCCCGCACCAAAAAAGGTCAGGGCAACACCTACCGCTCTTCGCCCTCCCTCAACCGTCTGGACTGGAAGCGGGCCGCGCAGTTCCACGGTCTTGTGGACTATTACCCGGGGTCTGCGTGGGCCTGGCCGGGCGGCAGTTCCCCGTCCCTCGGAGCCGCCTCGGACGCGGCCAGCCCGGCGGCCATCCGATTTTTCTCGCTGGAACAGCCCCTCGTGGGCTGGACTTTGCCCGCCGCACCCGGCGACGGCGCGGCATGGCGGGCGCTCTGCGTCTTTTACAATCCCACGGAGGAAGAAAAACGGGTCCGCCTGCCCGACGGCCAGTGGAAGCTGCTGAGCGACGGCGTATCGTCTGCGCTCTGGAAAGGCCTCAGCCGGGTCTGCGGCGGCGAGGTGACACTGCTGCCATACAGTGCAACGATTTTCGGCCAGGTATAACAAAAAGCGGCCCGCCGCTTTACGCGACGAGCCGCCCAACAAGAAAGGAACTTCGGGGAATGTCCTGATTTAGCCCTGCGGGTTCTGCTGAGGTGCAGACTCAGCAGACTTCTCCTGACGGGATGCGCCGTTGGTGCCATTTCCGCTGTTGGCGGCGTTCTTTTCGCCCAGCGTCAGGCTGACAGTCTGCATCTGGCCGTCGCGGGCGACGGTGATGGACAGGGTGTCACCGGCAGAGTGCTCCTGCATCAGGGTGCCAAGGTCGGTCTTCTGGCTACCTCGGTGTTGTCGATGCTGACGATGCGGTCGCCGGCCTTGAGGCCCGCCTTATCGGCAGGGCCGCCGGAGACGACGTCCATGACGTAGATGCCGTAGGCGTTGACGCCCAGCTGTGCCGCCGTCTGTGCGTCGTTGACAGCCAGATAGGTGATGCCCATGTAGGGACGGCCCGTGACGTAGCCGTTCTCCAGCAGGTCCTGCGCCACCTTGATGCGTCGTTGATGGGGATGGCGAAGCCCAGACCCTCGGCGTCAGAGCTGGAAGACTTTGCGTTGACGATGCCGATCAGCTCACCGTTCATATTGAACAGGCCGCCGCCGGAGTTGCCGGGGCTGACAGAAGCATCCATCTGAATGAGGGACATGGTGTTGACAGAGCTGGAGCTCTGGATGGAGACGCTGCGGTTCAGGCGCTGACGATGCCGCTGGTGACGGTGCCGCCCAGCTCACCCAGCGGGTTGCCCACGGCCAGCACGTTGTCGCCCACGGCCAGCTTGTCGCTGTCGCCCACGATGGCGGGGGTCAGGCCGTCGGCATCGATCTTGATGACGGCGATGTCGCTGGTGGAATCCTCGCCCACGACGGTGGCGGTGTAGTCCTTGTCGCCGATGGTGACGGTGATGTTGGACGCGCCGCTCACGACATGGTCACAGGTGAGGATGTAGCCATCCGAGCTGATGATGACGCCGCTGCCGGCGCCGCTCTCCACCTGGCTCTGGCCGTACCAGGACCACTGGGAGTAGACCACCTGCTCGGTGGTGATGACCACGACGCTGGGGCTGACGGTCTTGGCCACCTGTGCGGTGGTCATGCCGCTGGAAACAGTCGTGCCTTCGGCCGCGCTCTCAGAGTCTGCCGAAGAGCTGCTAGACCGCTCCACCTTCTGGATAATGACCTTGTTATTTCCGCCGAAGCGTGCGCCCACAAAGCCGCCCATAAAGCCCATGCTGCGGCCAGCACCAGAGCGACGATGCCTTTACAGCCTTGCCTGCATTCTTCTTAGGCTTCTTAGGCTTCTTCGGCGCGGCAGGGGCTGTGTTCTGCGGGCCTGCGGGGGGCGGCGTTGCGCCGCCGGAAGGCTGGGTGCTCTCGCTGAAGGCAGAAGCAGTGTTTGCGGTGTTCATGCCGCTGGAACCACATTGGGGTAGCCGGTATCACCGGCAGGATTATTGGAAGAGGAATAGTCATATTCCCATTTGTTTTCATCCATCGTGATTGCTTCCTTTCTAAGGGATTAGAAGTTGTTTTCATAACCGTTGCGCACCGTCTGAGCGGTCTTTTTGCCCGCATACTGCGTTACTTTCCCTTGCAATCCGCCTAGGATTGTCTTACGGAAAGCGCCTTGCCTGCCGGCAAAATCCTCGCCCATTCGGCACTCTCCGGCTATGAAAACAACTTCGGCCGGGGGAAGAGCTTTTTCGCTCCTCTCCGGCACGGTTTTATTCTATCCGCTAATTGTGAAAATCAATCGTTTCCCCAGTGAAGAATGTGTGAAATAAAGTCCTAAGGAGTTTCTATGAAAATCAGCGCCACTCAAACGGGCTTTGCCCTTTATAAAGAGGCCGACGTCATCGGCCGGTGCGACATCACCCCCACCCCAAAAGGCGCGGACATCACGGCCCTGTCCGTCCTGCCCCAGTGGCGGCGGAAGGGCTACGGCTCCTACCTGTTAAAAGAGATATTGCGCCGGTTCGGCGGTTATGACCGGGAGGCCGCGACGGTGTTCACCGCCCCCCTGCCCGCCGACGAGGGCGAAGGGCTGTTCTGGCAGAAATTCGGCTTTGCGCCTGAGGATGGGCGGCTCGTCCGCCGCCGCACCCCCGATTTGACGGCGGTGCGCTTCGTGCAGGACTATCTTGCCGCCCATCTCCCCCACCCGAAGCTCTGCATCGATGCCACCTGCGGCAACGGCGGCGACACGGCGTTCCTCTGCCGCCTTGCCGGCCCGGAAGGCCGGGTGGTGGGCTTCGACATCCAGCCCGAGGCCATCACTTCCACCCGCGCCCGGCTCGCAAAGCAGGGCCTCACGGCAGAGCTTATCTGCGACAGCCACGCGAACCTCTTACAGTATGTCCGGCCCGGCACGGCGGACATCGTGATGTTCAACTTCGGCTGGCTGTCCGGGGCCGACCACAGCGTCTTCTCCACAGCAGACAGCAGCATCCCTGCGCTGGAAGCCGCCTCGCGGCGCTGCGCACCGGCGGCGTGCTCAGCGCCATCCTCTACAGCGGGCGCGTCATCGGCACGGACGAAAAGCAGAGCATCCTCGGCTGGCTGCGGGCTCTCCCGCTGGAAAAATATACCGTACTGGTGTGCGATTTTGCCAACTGGGCCGACACCGCGCCCCTGCCCTGCCTTGTTCTGAAAAAATAGCAAAAACTCTTGCATCCATGTGGATTTTCTGTTAAAATAAGCGTTGTATGTAATTTTATAGGAGAGTCTCCCATGGAAACAGACCCTATTGTTTGCTGATACATCCACCCGGCCCTTCGCGGGGCCGCATCTCAGGAGAACGAAACTTTTATGACAAATCGTGAAGAAATCAAGCGCCGCCGGACGTTTGCTATCATCAGCACCCCGACGCCGGCAAAACGACGCTGACCGAAAAGCTGCTGCTGTACGGCGGAGCCATCAATCAGGCAGGCTCTGTCAAGGGCAAGCAGAGCGCAAAGCACGCCGTGTCCGACTGGATGGATATCGAGAAGCAGCGCGGCATCTCCGTCACTTCCTCTGTGCTGCAGTTCAACTACGCAGGCAAGTGCGTGAACATTCTGGACACCCCGGGCCATCAGGACTTCTCGGAGGACACCTACCGCACCCTGATGCAGCCGACTCGGCTGTCATGGTCATCGACGCCGCAAAGGGCGTCGAGGCCCAGACCATCAAGCTGTTCAAGGTCTGCACCCTGCGCCATATCCCCATCTTCACCTTCATCAACAAGATGGACCGCGAGGCCCGCGACCCCTTCGAGCTGATGGAGAACATCGAAGAAATTCTGGGCATCAAGACCTACCCCATGAACTGGCCCATCGGCTGCGGCAAGGAGTTCAAGGGCGTGTTCGACCGCAACACCCGCAAAGTCCTTGCTTTCTCCAGCGACGGCCGCGCCAACGGCGTCAAGAAGGTCGAAGAGACCGAGGCCGAGCTGGGCGATGCCGCACTGGACGAGCTGCTGACCCCCTATCTGCACCAGCAGCTGGTGGACGAAATTGAGCTTCTGGACGGCGCTGCCGAGGAATTTGACCTCGACCGCGTGCTGCGCGGCGAGCTGAGCCCCGTGTTCTTCGGCTCTGCGCTGACCAACTTCGGCGTCGAGCCTTCCTCGAG
>ENA-OQLB01000780-OQLB01000780.1-human-gut-metagenome-genome-assembly--contig:-NODE-780-length-16305-cov-1.559463_pt1 | contig 16305 bp, 29 predicted proteins | sample MGYA00242656_ERZ504813 | MGnify/ENA primary metagenome ERZ504813 (study PRJEB26092, sample SAMD00036388) | human gut metagenome | host: Homo sapiens | study: EMG produced TPA metagenomics assembly of... | reverse complement strand
AAGTCCTCAAGGAAGAGGACGTACGAAGTTCCTCGCAGAAGCGCAATTTGCAGATGCTTGCTGCCCGGGCAACCCGCCGCGACACCTCTGTTGAGGAGATTGCCGAGCTGTACAGAAGCTTGATGTAATCGTTTTTTGCCTAAGGTAACCGAATAAACATAGAGACCCTGCTTTCGGAGTTTTCCGGGAGCGGGGGTCTTGTGCGTTATGGGGTTATACGGATTTTTTTGCGGGAAGACGCGCAGAGAGTTTTTCGGTGATGCGGCAGAACAGGCGGCGGATATTTTCGATGCCGACGGCTGCAAGCACGCAGAAAAGCGGAACGTTGGTGTACAAATAACGGGCGCGTACTTCAAACAGGAGCTCAAAGACGGTGAGGCCGATCCATGTGAGCCACAGGATATTTAGGGTTTTTGCGTGCTTATGACGGAAGCTGCTGAACAGACCGGCGGCGCCAAGCAGCAAGATCATGAGCCAAATGAATTGCTCGAAGGTTGTAAAATACAAGTAGCGGCTGCCGTCGGGGTAGTAGATGCTGCGGAGGAAGGGCGCGGCTTTTGTATTGGGCGGATCAAAAACGGTTTGAAGGAAATGTCCCTCTTTTCCCCATGCGAATGTGCCGTCATTATAGAGCGTGAGCATTTTTTTGTGCGAGCTGTTTGAGCGTGCCGAAAAAGCCCATTTCCTGTAAACGCTGTTTGCCGACGGCGATATTTGCCTGCGTGCGCTCGGAAGCGGTGACAAAAGAACGGGAATAGCGAACGTCTTCGGCGGAATAGACACCTTTTGTTTCCGGGTTTAAGACCCATCATCCAGAAATGTGCAATGCCGAAGCTTTGCTCGTTATCAAGCTGAATGTGATAGTGGGAACACAGAAAACCTGTACCGGCTTTAACGGCGAAAAAGGTGATGGCGACTGTCAAAAGTGAGAGCAGAAGCGGTTTTAACAGGTGCTTTTCGGACAGTGCGTAAATACCTTCAATCAAAAAAACGGCGATAAGCAAAATAAAACACTGCGGCTTGATAAAATACCCGAGTGTGCCGATGATGGCGGAAAGCACATAGGAGAGCCATTTGTGTTTTGCCGGACGGATGAATACATAAAGTGTAAGGATAGGGAAAATCAGCCCTAAAGCGTCTGTGTAGCAGATGACGTTCCACGGGGAAAGCCCAAAGCTGAGTACCGCGAGAAAAAAGCCGAAAAAAGCGTATAGCTTCGTGTGAGCCGCGCGGCGGTTTTATAAACGAGCAGACAGGAAAGCGTATTGAGTACGCAGTTGACGGTGATGACGCACAAAACCTGCTGTGTATCGGAGAAAATGCTGAAATATTTATTCAGCTTGAAGACGAACAGCTCGAAGAAAAAGTACAGCAGATTATTGGGATAGTTGGAAAAATAGCGGATATCGACCGACTGCTTGTGCATCAGATTGCGGGCGTTTTCTGTAAGGAGGCCCGCGTCCCAACCGGTTTCGAAATAAATGTTATAGGAAATATAGAGCTGTGCGGAAAATAAAAGCAGACACAGACAGTATATGAGCACATCGGACGATACGGTCGGCCGATGCCACGAAAGCTTGACCTGTTGCAGGCGGTCGAGGAACAGAAACAGCACAAAAAGGGCGATGCCGAACAGAAGCAGAGCGATATTTGAGAGCAGAAATGTCTGCTTTTTGGCGTATGTACATTGCGTAAAAAACAGGAGCAATACAAAAACGCAGCCGAAAACGGAGCCGAGGAAAAATTTGGAAGCTCCGAAAGCGAATTTTTTCATAAAATGTACCTCTTAAACTCAACATGCCGTGAGCAGCGGGAAAAGAAATCCCGAACTGCCGAGACAATTCAGGATCCGGTTTGGTTAGCGTATCAGTGTTCGTCCAAGACTTTTTCTTCCGGTTCGGCTTTGAGATGGGTTTCGATGAGGAAACGGGGGCGCTGCTTGACTTCGCTGTAAATTTTGCCGATGTAGCCGCCGACGACGCCGAGGCAGAGCATTTGCAGACCGCCGAGCAGCCAGATGGACGCGACGATGGCTGTCCAGCCCGCGACGGTGACGCCGCACAGGTGCGAGATGAGCGCGTACAGGAGGCCGAAGATGCTGAGGACGGAGATGAGCATGCCGAGGTTGGAGATGAGCTTTAAGGGCTTTACGCTGAACGACGTGATGCCGTCGAGCGCGAAGGAGATCATCTTTTTTAAGGGGTATTTGGATTCGCCCGCGAAACGCTCGGCGCGGTCATAATAGACATAGTCGCTTTTAAAGCCGATGAGCGGCACGATGCCGCGCAGGAACAGGTTGACTTCCTTATACTCGGAAAGGCCCTCGAGCGCGCGACGGCTCATCAGACGGTAATCGGCGTGATTGAAGACGACGTCTACGCCGAGAATCTTCATGAATTTATAAAAGCCTCTGCGGTGGTGCGCTTGAAGAATGTATCGGTCTCGCGCTTGTTGCGCACGCCGTAGACGACGTCGCAGCCCTCCATATATTTTTCGACGAAGCGGTCGATGACGTTAATGTCATCCTGCAGGTCGGCATCCATGCTGATGGCGCAGTCGCACAGCGGCATGGCGGTCATGAGGCCGGCGAGCAGGGCGTTTTGGTGGCCGCGGTTGTGCGCGAGCTTTACGCCGTCCACATAGGGAATAGCTTCAGCATATTCGGAGATAATCGCCCAGGTTTTATCCTTGCTGCCGTCATCGACATAGAGAATGCGGCTTTCGGGATCGACCTGCTCGGCGCGGATCATGGTGTGCATTTTTTCGGTCAGACGCTTGGTGGTCTCCGGCAGCACGGCTTCCTCGTTGTAGCAAGGAATGACGAGGTACAAGACCGGAATATTACGTTCAGTCGTCATTATCAAACCTTCTTTCTTTTCCAAAGCGCGGTCGGTTTGACTGCGCGGTTTTACGTGAATAATCCCGCTGTTTTCAAAATGTGCGCCGTGCTTTTTTGCATAGTGGGAGAGCGGGCGCAGCACCATATTGTGGCGGGCGAGCGGCACGGGGACTTCTTTGAAGATCGTGCGCATGAGTACCATATAAAGTGCGAACAGAAGCACGCACACGACGGTGATTGCTACGCCGAGGAACAGGCCGGGCGTGCGGTATTTGAACTCGATCTTGACATTGGTGCCGGCGTTGACGCGGATGGCCATGAAGCCGACGTTCACCTTTTCGATATCGACCTTTTCGCCGTTGACGTAGGCCGACCATCCGTTTTCATACGGGATGCTGAAGAACACGGGCACGTCGCGGCTTGCTGTGATGGTGGCGTTAAAGCGGTATTTGTGTATTCAAAGGTATCGCAGGTGAGCTTTGCTCGGTTTTCGCAATCTGTTTTGTAGGTTTCCTTGATGTAGGAGAGTTTGCTTGTATCGAGCGGAGAAAGCATATCGCCCCATTTTGAAACCTGCTTATCGGTGAGGACAATACCCTTGAGCATCAAAAGCTCACGGTAGCTTTCGCTTGTGTTTTCGTAGTCCTTTTCGGTGACGTAGCTGTCGTACGTGAAGCCCATGGGAATGTAATGTTCGTTTTCCCAAATGTCAAAGCCGTTTGTGTTGCCGTAGTACATCCAGCCCGGCATGGCGGGGTCGGCGTAGTCTTCGCCGGCAAAATACTCGGTATCGTGATCGTCGTCAAAAAGATACTTGACGCTTGTCAGTCCGCGCAGGCCGTAGTGAGTGGTATCCGGGCGGGAAGCGACATCGCGCTGCACGCCGATGGAATCGTAGAACTCCATGAGCGAGCCGGGGACGATGCTGTGGAACGCCTGAATGGACTGTACCTCCCAGAACATGGCGGAGTTATCGAGGCTTTCGTAGAAATCCGTACGGACGTTGTCGTCGCGCAGGTCGTCTATGGCGACATCCGCGCCGCCGTTTAAGGCGTAGGGATGATGTGGTCATAGGTGTAATCCGACTGTGTTTTGCCGAGCGCGATGAAGAAAACAGAATACAACACGATGGTGATGCTGAGGCAGACGGATGCGGCGCGGTAGAACGGGCGGGAGCCGCGGTTATAAAATGCAAGAACAAAGCCGACGAGTGCAAGTGAGAGGAGCGCAATGGCGGCGTATGTCCAGAAGCGCGTGGGGTATTTTTCGAGGCCGAATGTGACATCGGTAATCTTGCCGTCCGTTTTGGTGAGCGTGGGCATGAGCCGATGACGAGCGTCATGGCGAGCGTGATGAGCGTTGTCCACTTTAAGGAGCGGCGCCAATCAACACGCGGGTTTTCGAGCGCCATCATGGTGGCGGCGGCCATCATGAGCGTGAGCATATAGAACCAGCGTGCGTAATACGACGCGTTCATGAGCTGGAACAAAGCGTTGAGGCCGGGAATAAACGCCATGAAGAGCAGAACGCAGAGCATCTTTTTCAGCCAGTGGCGGCGCTTCAGCTGCATCCAGCCGATGACGCCGGTCATGCTGAACATGGGCAGCCATGCGCCGAGGGACGCCCATTTGGATTCGGAATCCGGGGTGAAGTTCGGGCGTGCGGGAAGATCCGGCGGGAAGAAGAGACACTGCAAAATGTGAATGTAGCGCTGGTTGCGGTCATAAAGCAGGGCGCTCCAGCCGCTGATGGGATTGGAAACGCGGTAGTTTTGAATGATGCACAGAACGCTTGGCACAAGCAGAATGCACGCGATGCCGAGGCCGAGTACGGCTTCGAGTGCGAGCAGGAGGAAATCTTTGACCGTGATGCGCCAGCTGCCGGAGAGCAGACGCACAAAGAAGTAGATGACCGTGAATGTCACCATGCCGACGAAGAAATAATAATTCACGATGCACGCGGCAGCACCATGAGCGCAAAAATGCCGCGGCGCTTTGTGTACATGTATTCATCGAGCGCGGCTAAGAGCAAAGGGAACACGATGATGGCTTCGTGGAAATGATTGAAGAAAATATTGTAGATGGAGTAGCCCGAGAACGCGTATAAGAGAGACGCTAAGAGCGCCGTGTTGGGGTTCTTTGCATAGCGGTGCAGATAGATATAGCCAGAGAGGGAGGCACAGCCGAACTTTAAGATGAACAGCGGGCCCATGAGGTATTGCAGCCACTCGCCCGGGAACGGAATGGTGAGCCAGAAGAACGGGCTGCCGAGCAGGTAGAACGAATAGGAACCGATGAAATTGACGCGAGGTCTGTTAAATGATTCCAGCCGATGTTGCCGGAACGAATGGCATCGTGCGCGATGCGGTAGAACGGCACCTGCTGCACATTGAAGTCGCCGTAGAACAGAAAGCGGCCGCCGTCTACGATCATGAACGGCACAAAGATGACAAAGGCCAGAGCGAGGCCGAAAAGGAAGGAGAAGAGGAAATAATTGCCGCGCGGCTTTTGCTGGATGCGACCATCGCGCACATAAGATTTTGAGGTATCCAAGTGAATGTCCTCCTGTATGTGAATTTAGAATGAGGTTTCTTGTAAGCGTGGTTAAAAGTTTTGATCGACTTTTTCAAAAGGTCGTGGGGTCTCGGGGTGAAGCCAGAGTCGTCGTCCGCAGACGACGAAACACCTTTTGCCTAACCCAAAACGAGGAAGGCAACTTGAAACATCTGGTGGACGCTTCAAGCGTAGGGAACACAATTGCATGGGCTCCCTGAAAGGCGGTCTGCGACTGTCTTTAGAAATTCAAACAAGATAAAATAAAAGCAAAAAGTCTCCGTCTTTCTCTGAATCAAAAAGAAAAACGGAGACTTTTATATTTTAAAATAGTGATTATTCCACAACGACCGTGCAGTGCTCGGTGCCGTAGTATTCCATCGCGGAGATGACCTCAGGGGTCAGGCGCTCACCGCATACAGCAAGCGGCACTGCGGGTGGGCAGCTCACGTTGGCGTCTGCCAAAATGCGGTTTTCGCACTCGGAAAGCGGCAGCGTTTCACTCGGCGAGAAGAGCGCCTCGCGCGGGGAAGTACACGCTCGGCATGCGGCGGCACAGGCGGCTTGAAGGATCGCCGGGCGGGCAGAACGGAGAGCAGCGCGCGCTCGAGACGGGCGAAATCTGCGGGTGTGGTCTCTGGCGTGAACATCATCACAAGGTGGTCTGCGTCGGAAAACTCGCAGTAAATGTTGTGGTGCGTCAAAATTTCCGCCAGAGCTGTGCCCGTGTAGCCGAAGGACTTCGGCAATAAGCAGAGCTTTGTGCGCTCCTCGCCGCAAAGCGCATAGCCGTGCGCACGGAGCTTTGCTTTCAGCGTGTCAAGACGCTCCGCACAGGCTTTGAGCTGTGCGGGAAAAGATGTTGCTAAAAGCGGATTCATTGCGTCGAGCGACTGCAAAATGAGGTAGGACGGGCTCGTGGACGCAAAGAGCGCCATGGCGCTTTCCGCACGCTGCGCGAACATGTCCGGCGTGCCGTGCGCGATGTGCAGATACGCGCCGCCCGTTAAGACCGGCAGTGTTTTGTGTGCGGAATCACAGCAGATGTCTGCGCCGAGCTGCATGGGGTGCATGGGCTCGGGCAAAAAATGCAGGTACGCGCCGTGGGCGTATCGACGAGCAATAATACGCCGTGTTTTTTACAGACGGTGGACAGGGACTTGATGTCCGCGATGTTGCCGAGATAATCCGGGCTTGTGATGTACACGGCGGCAGGGTTTTCCGATACGATCACGTCTTCGAGCTGCGCGGGGGTGATGGCGCAGGAAATGACGCTTTCCGTGCCGTAGATCCAGCGAATGTCAAGATCGAACAGCGCTGCGGCCGTCATGAAGACCTTGTGTGCGTTACGGCCTGCCGCAATGACGGGCTTTTTGTGATTTGCGCGGGGCATGCAGCAGCGCAAGATACAGCATGGCGCGGATGCACAGGGACGAGCCCTCGGCGGAATAGACCGTCTTTTTGGTGCCGAATAACGCGGCGGCGTTCGCTTCGCTTTCGCGGATGATGCCCTCGGCGTGGTAGAGCACGTCTGCGCCCTCAATCTCGGTGAGGTCGAGCGGCTCGGGGCCGAGCAGCGCGGTGCCCTTGTGGCCCGGCATGTGCATGCGCAAAGCGCCGCTATATCGGTAGCGGCGCACAAATTCGCAGATTGGCGCGGTTATCATGCGTTGTTATCCAATGCCTTGGAGCTTCGAGCATGATGGCGCATTCCATACGTTTTTTAAAGAGCTCGCAGCCCTCTTTGTAACGCCGCGGACGGAGCCGGTGGCGTGGTAGGCGTTTGCGGCACAGCCGCCGGAGCAGTACAGTCTTGCCCAGCAATCGCGGCACTCGGGGTGAGCGTACACGTTGCAGGAGGCGAAATCCGCCTGAATTTCCGTGTTCGTCACGCCTGTCCAAACATCGCCGAGGCGGAATTTTTCGTCGCCGACGACTGGTGGCAGGGGTAGAGGTCGCCCCACGGGGTGACGGCCATGTACTCTGTGCCGGAGCCGCAGCCCGAAATGCGCTTGTAAATGCACGGCCGCCGGTGAGATCAATCATGTAGTGGTAGAACGTGAACGGTTTGCCGGCGCGGCGGCGCTCCAGCATGAGCTCAGCAAGCTTTTCGTACTGCTCCATGACGATGACGCGGTCTTCGTCGGTCAGCGCGGAGGGATCTCCCGGTGCGCAGACGACCGGTTCCATGCTCAGTTCCGTAAAGCCGAGGTCGAGCATCTGCTGAATGTCCTTGAGAAAATCCGGGTTTGCGTGCGTGAATGTGCCGCGCATGTAATACGCCTTGTTGCCGCGCGCCTTGACGAGCTTCTGGAATTTCGGAACGATGCGATCCCAACTGCCGTTGCCGGCGTAGTCTACGCGGTAGCGGTCGTGCACTTCCTTGCGGCCGTCGAGGCTTAAAACGACATTGCTCATCTCGCGGTTTGCAAAATCGATGACGTCGTCGTCGATCAAAACGCCGTTTGTCGTCAACGTGAAGCGGAAGTGCTTACCGCATTCCTTTTCGCGGGAACGGGCATACACGACAAGCTGCTTTACAACGTCGAAATTCATCAGCGGTTCGCCGCCAAAGAAGTCGACTTCCAAATTGTGGCGCGTGCCGGAGTGTTCGAGCAGGAAATCAAGCGCCTGCTTGCCGACCTCAAAGGACATGAGAGCGCGGTCGCGTGGTACTTGCCCTGGCTTGCAAAGCAGTAGGAGCAGTTTAAATTGCAGGTGTGCGCCACGTGCAGGCACAGCGCCTTGACGACGTTGGCGCTTTTCGCTTTCAGCGCACCTGCCATCGGCTCGAACGTATCGGGGGTGAAGAGCTTACCGGCGTCGCGCAGCTCTTCAATCTGCTCGTAGCACTCGTTGATGTCGCTTCGGTCATGTCCTCACGGTCGCCGTATTTTTCCAGCATAGCGGCGGTAATCGCCTCGCGGCTTTCGGTCTCGAACAGGCCAATCATGTCATAGGCAACTTCATCGACAAGGTGGACGGAGCCGGAACAGATATCGAGCACGATGTTCATGCCGCCGAGTTTATAACGGTGTATCATCTAAAAAATCCTTTCGCATCTATACATGAAAAAAGCCGCCAAAAAAGGCGGCGTTTTCTGAACCTTTGAATTACTTCGCGTTCTTCTCCGTGTTCTCGCACTGCTGGTTTGCAATGCCGCAGCTCGTCTTGCAAGCAGACTGGCAGGAAGTCTGGCACTCGCCGCAGCGCCGTTCTTTGCGCTTTCGCACAGGTTGCGGGTCTCAAGCGTCTGAATGTGTTTCATATCATTTCGCCTCCGAATTGTTACTTTATAAGCTAACTTTATTAGCCTTAAAATTCTAACACAGATAGGGCGGGATGTCAAGATGCAAAGCCGCCGGATTTCGGGAAAAAGCATGTCCCCACGCCATTTCTGACGTGGGGACACGGAAAATAGGATATCGGAGAAATCAGTTTTAAGGAGTGTTTTGAATCAGTCACCGAAAGCCTGGGAAAGATCGGCGATGATGTCATCGATGTGCTCGGTGCCGATGGAGAGGCGAATGGTGTTCGGCTGGATGCCTGCTCTGCGAGCTCTTCTTCGTTGAGCTGCGAGTGCGTGGTGGAAGCCGGGTGAATGACGAGGGACTTCACGTCTGCGACGTTTGCGAGCAGAGAGAAAATTTTGAGTCTGTCGATGAACGCCTGTGCTTCCTTAGCGCCGCCCTTGATGTTGAACGTGAAGATGGAGCGCCGCCGTTCGGGAAATACTTCTTATAAAGCTCGTGGTACGGGCTGTCCGGCAGAGACGGATGGTTGACGCTTTCGACTTTCGGGTGCTTGGAGAGGAAATCGACAACCTTCAGCGCATTCTCTACATGGCGTTCAACGCGCAGAGAGAGCGTTTCAAGACCCTGCAGGAACAGAAATGCGTGCAGCGGAGCGAGCGTTGCGCCGGTATCACGCAGGAGGATTGCACGGATCTTCGTGACAAAGGCTGCCGCGCCGACGTCCTTTGTGAAGCTGATGCCGTGGTAGCTGGGGTTCGGCTCTACGAGGGACGGGAACTTGCCGCTGCCTTCCCAGTCAAACTTACCGCTGTCTACGATAACGCCGCCGATCGCCGTGCCGTGACCGCCGATGAACTTTGTAGCGGAATGGACAACAATGTCTGCGCCGTACTCGAACGGACGGAGGAGGTAAGGCGTTGCGAATGTGGAGTCTACAACAAGCGGAATTTTATGTGCATGTGCAATGGCTGCGACCTTTTCAATGTCAATCAGCGTTGCGTTCGGGTTGCCGATGGTCTCGATGAAGACGGCCTTTGTCTTATCGTTAATCGCGTTTTCAAAGCGCCCTCTTCATCCGGGTCTACGAACGTTGCGTGATGCCGTACTGCGGGAGCGTGTGCTCAAGCAGATTGTAGGTGCCGCCGTAGATGGTCTTCGCGGAAACGATGTTGCCACCTGCGCTTGCGAGGTTGAGGAACGTATAGTTGATGGCTGCTGCACCGGAAGCGACGCCAAGTGCCGCCACGCCGCCCTCAAGGGCTGCAATGCGCTGCTCAAATGCGTCCACGGTGGAGTTCGTCAGACGGCCGTAGATGTTGCCTGCATCTGCGAGCGCGAAGCGGGCTGCTGCGTGTGCAGAGTTCTTGAAGACGAAGGAAGTCGTCTGATAGATCGGCACTGCGCGGGCATCGGTAGCGGGGTCCGGGTTCTCCTGACCTGCGTGCAGCTGGATGGTTTCAAAATGGTAGTGGTTATCATATGTATAGCTCATGGTAATACCTCTTTCATAATTTCAGAATTTAATTTTTGTTTTAACGGATTTTGAGAAGTTGACGAAAAGCTGAGCTTCACATTCGTCCGTTTCTGAAATTGTGGCGAAGCATTTGCCGGAAAAGGGATCGCATCATCGGGGTGCGCCTCCTTTGAGATTTACTTCGGTTTTTATGTTTGAAGGTTTCATAACACTCAAAACATATTGACTTGGTATGTTTTGTATGATACACGTTAGATTGCAATTTGTCAACCCCTAAAATGCAAAAATTGAAGAAAATTTTCGGAAACCATACTATTATATGGAGGAAACTGCATTTTGCATTGCAAAGCGGCGGATCGTTTCAACGAATTTTAAAGGTAAAAGAAAAGTGAAAAAAGATGTTGACAAATTTACCCTGTGGTGATAGGATATAAACAAGCTTAATAACCTATAAAACAAGTAGGTTTAATAAGCTTAGTAAAACAAGGCAAGGGAGAGACGCGATATGAACCCTTTTCCGTACAGTCGGCGATGTTGCGCCGCAGCCTGAAACGATACAAGGATGCAAACTCATTTATATAAAGTGTTTTAAGGAGACTTTACCATGCGTGTATATCGGAAAATCACAGATCTCATCGGCGGCACTCCGCTTCTTGAACTCACCAACTACGAAAAAGCAAATGAACTGAACGCGAAAATCTACGCGAAGCTTGAGTATTTCAACCCGGCAGGTAGCGTAAAGGACCGTATCGCAAAAGCGATGTTGGACGACGCCGAGGAAAAGGGCCTCTTGAAGCCCGGCGCAGTTATCATTGAACCGACAAGCGGCAACACGGGCATCGGCCTTGCTTCCGTTGCGGCTTCCCGCGGTTATAAGGTAATCCTTACCATGCCGGAGACGATGAGTGTGGAGCGCCGCAACCTTTTGAAGGCTTACGGTGCGGAGCTTGTCCTCACCGAAGGTGCAAAGGGTATGCCGGGCGCTATCGCAAAGGCGAAGGAGCTCGCCGAGCAGACCCCAAACAGTTACATTCCGAGCCAGTTCACGAACCCGGCAAACCCGGCGGTGCACCTGAAGACGACCGGCCCGGAAATCTGGGCAGACACGGACGGCAAGCTCGATATTTTCGTTGCAGGCGTCGGCACGGGCGGCACGCTCTCCGGTGTAGGCGCGTACCTCAAGTCGCAGAACCCCAATGTTAAGGTTGTCGCGGTGGAACCGGCTACCTCCCCGGTCCTCTCCGGCGGCAAGGCGGGCCCGCATAAAATTCAGGGCATCGGCGCGGGCTTTGTGCCGGATACGCTGAACACTGACATTTACGATGAGATTCTCCCCGTGCAGAATGAGGACGCGTTTGCGACCGGCCGCGCGCTGGCACGCAGCGAGGGCGTTTTGGTGGGCATCTCCTCCGGCGCGGCAGTCTTTGCGGCAGCACAGCTTGCAAAGCGTCCGGAAAACGCAGGCAAGGTCATCGTGGCGCTTCTGCCCGATACCGGCGAACGGTACCTCTCCACGCCGATGTTTGCAGACTGATACGGCATACAAGAATCCGAACACACATCTTTGGGATAGAAAAATGAATGAGGGAAAGGGGCAAGGCTTCGGGTTTTGCCCTTTTTCGCAGGTTTAAAGGAGTTTATAGAGGGCGTTTTCGCAGTAAATTACCGGCAAAAATAAAACTCTTGAAAACCTACTAAAAACATGTTATTATGGTATAAAGTTTGCGGCGGACGGTGAGCCGCTTGGTTTATTCCGGAAACGCTATTTTACATAAAGGATGGATACCGCATGAAAATTTCCACCAAAGGGCGCTATGCGCTGCGTATGCTGCTGGATCTCGCACAGCACCAGAATGACGGCTACGTCGCGCTGAAGGACATTGCCCGCCGTCAGAATGTCTCCAAAAAATATCTGGAGCAGATCGTGCCGATGCTCAATAAATCCGATATTCTTCTTGCAAGCCGCGGTTTTCAGGGGGGGTATCGTCTGGCACAATCGCCGGATAAATACACCGTGGGCATGATTCTGCGCATCACGGAGGCAGTCTCGCGCCCGTCGCGTGTCTCGATCACGACCCGTTCTGTGCGACCGCAGTGCAGACTGCATCACGCTGCCCGTGTGGCAGGGACTCAGCCGCGCCATCAACGAATATCTCGACAGCATCACCCTGCAGGATATATTAGATCAGCAGCAGGCGGCTTTCGTCAACGATTACAGCATTTAAATATCGATGAAATCAAAAGCTCCCCCGAAACGAATTCGAGAGAGCTTTTGTCATACAATGCTATTATATTTGCTTGCGGACGATGGTGTATTCGTCGCCGGGGCGGTAGTACGGGCAATTTTGAAAGCGGCCACCGATGAACTGGGCGGTTTCGTCCTCGTCTAAGTCCATATCGCAGACATAGAAGCCGTACTCATCGTCGTACTCGTAATACAGGCAGTCTTCGCATTTTGAGGTATTTTCAAACATGCTATCGCCTTACAGAACGCTTTGCAGGAACTGGCGCGTGCGGTCGTGCTTCGGATTTGTGAAGATCTCCTTCGGGGAGCCTTCCTCCAAAATTGCACCGTCGTACATGAACACCACGCGGTCTGCAACTTCGCGGGCAAAGCCCATTTCGTGCGTGACAACAAGCATCGTCATGCCTTCTTCCGCAAGCTCCTTCATGACGTTCAGAACGTCGCCGACGAGCTCCGGGTCAAGGCGCTGGTGGCTCATCGAACAGCATCATTTCGGTTCCATGGCGAGCGCGCGGGCGATGGCCACACGCTGCTGCTGGCCGCCGGAAAGCTTTGCGGGGTAGGAATCAGCTTATCGCCGAGGCGACCTGATTTAAAAGCTTCACGGCCTTTTCTTTGGCTTCCTTTTCCGGCACGCCTTCACGTTCATCGGGGCGAGCATGACGTTTTGCAGTGCCGTTTTGTGCGGGAAGAGGTTGAAGCGCTGAAACACCATACCCATCTCAAGCAAAATAGCGGCGCGCTCTTTATGCGGCAGCTTTACCTGATTGTGGCCGTTCACGCGGTCTTCGATGAGCTTGTCGTCGATCCAGATCTTGCCGCTCGTAGGCTTTTCAAGGTGGTTAAAGAGCGCAGATACGTCGACTTTCCGGCGCCGACGGTCCGATGATAACGACCACTTCGCCCGGCTCTACGGTGAGGCTGACGTTTTTCAGCACCTCTACGGAGCCGAAGGACTTACAGATATTTTCCGTTTTAATGATAGACATAGCCGTATTCCTCCTTATTCGTAGATGGACAGGCGCTTTTCAAGGCGATTGAAAAATAACGGTGAACACGCCGGTGATGATGAGGTAGATGATCAGTAGCCGGGATATAAACGAGAGCGCTCGCCTTGTTGGAAGCGATAATCTTCGTCTGGTAGGTCAAATCGGTCAGCGCGATGATGGACACAAGAGAGGTATCCTTCAGCACCATGACGAACTCGTTGCAGATCGGCGGAATCATGCGGCGGTAGGCCTGCGGATGATGACAAGGCGCATCGCCTGCGAGTGGGTGAGACCGAGCGCCGTGGAAGCTTCGAGCTGGCTTTATCGATGGACTGAATGGCTGCGCGGATGATCTCCGCGAGGTAGGCCGCGACGTTCAGCGAGAACGCGATCCAAGCGGCCAAAAAGCGGCTTTGAATATTGAACGCCGGAACGAGCTGCGGCAGCGTGTAATAGAGGAAAAACAGCTGCATCAGAAGCGGCGTGCCGCGGAAGAAGAAGATGTACGCGCCGCACACGGAGCGGAGTACGGTGTTTTTGGAGATCTTGCCGAGGGCAAGAAACACGGCGAGCACGAGTGCGTCAGCACGGAGGTGACGGAAAGCGCAAGCGTTACGCCGGTGGCCTGGAGCAGCGCCGGCATCCAGCCGATGATTTGTTGAATGGCGTTCATGGTGATATCCTTTCCGATATAAATGGGGCAAGAGACCTCAAAACGGGGCCTCCTGCCGAAATTTCATTTTACGTTATTGCGCTTATGCGTCCTTCTTTGTGACGATGACGAGCTGGTTGGAGAGGTACGGCTCGGTCATTTCATACGCTTCCTGACGCTCCGGGGTGATGGAAACGCCGGCGATGATCATATCGTACTGGCCCTTATCGAGGCCTGCGAAAACGCCGTCGAAGGAGGTGTTGACAAACTCGACCTCAAGGCCGAACAGCTTACCAATCTCTTCTGCCATATCAACGTCGAAGCCCTGATACACAAGACCGCTGTCGTCGGTGTACTCAAGCGGCGGATAACCGGCCTCAAAGCCGATGGTCAAAACGCCGTCCTTAACGGTTTTGACCTTACTCGGGTCAACGGTCGGTTCCTCGGTGACGTTGCGCACGCCCTCGGTGACATCGGTGCCGAAGTGCTTCATGCGAGCTCGGAGATTTTGCCGTTATAATAAAGCGTGTTGATGGCGTTTTCGGTCTGCTCCAAAAGGTCTGTGTTGCCTTTCTTGATGCAGACGCCCATCGGTTCGCCTTCGTCGCTTTTCCAAACGCTCTGGAATTTGGAATCGTCGTCTGCGAGGTAATACGCCGCGACAACGCTGTCTACGTACACGGCATCTGCACGGCCGAGCGAAACGTCATCAAAGCACTGCGTAATCTTTTCATACGGGAGAATCTCGACGTCAACGCCCTCTTCCTGCATTTTCTGCAGAGCGTCGTGGGCGGTGGTGCCGGTCTGCACGCTGACCTTAGCGCCGGCGAAATCGTCCGGGCTTTCAATCTTCTTTGTACTGGAGCTGCTGCATGCGGTGGCGGAGAGTGCCGTTACGCCGGCGAGCACGGCAGCAAGGATTTTCTTCATTTTCATGTGTTTTGTCCTTCTTTCTCAATTTTCCCCGATAATAGAGATACAGTCGTTTCACTGTACCAATCGATTAGAATACTTGTATTCTACCCCCAAAACCCGTTTGGGTCAATAGCGAAACTGCCAAATTAATGATATATTTATACATTATATACATAGGTATTTTTCAAGATTTGTGGGTAAAATCGGCGTTTTTACTTTAACGTGACAATGACAAGCTGATTCGAGACATACGGTTCCGTAAGGTCATACGCGGCCTGACGTTCCGGCGTAATGGACACGGACGAGATGATGACGTCGTACTGCTCTTTATCAAGGCCCGCAAAAATGCCGTCCCACGCGGTGTTGACAAACTCGATGTCTACGCCCAGCACCTCGCCGAGCGCTTTTGCAAAGTCGATGTCGAAGCCTGATATTCAAGCCCTGCGTCATCGGTGTACTCCATCGGCGGGTAGCCGACTTCCACGCCGACGGTCAAGGTGCCGTCCTTGAGTGTTTTGAGTTTAGAAAGGTCAAGCACCGGCTTTTCCGTCACATTGCGCACGCCGTCCACATCGGCGGCGGAGCCGAAGTGCTTTTCGGAAAGCTGCGCCATGGTGCCGTCATAATATAAGGTATCAGTCGCACCGTCGATGAGCTCTTTCAAATCGTCGTTGCCCTTTTTAAGACATACGCCGATTGGCTCGCCGGTTTCGCTCGTCCATGTTTTCTGGTATTTCGTGTCGTCCTCCGCGAGGTAGTAACCCGCAACGACGCTGTCCACGTACACGGCATCCACGCGGCCGAGTGCGAGGTCATCAAAGCACTGCGTCACCTTTTCGTACGGCAGCACGTTGATGTTCATGCCCTCGTCCTGCATATCCTGAATGCTTTCGTGCGCGGAGGTCGCGTCTGCACGGAAATTTTCGCGCCCTCAAAGTCCGCCGGGCTTTCAATCTTCTTCGTACTGCCCGAACATGCCGCAAGTGAGAGCATCATAGCGCCAATTAAAAATGAAGCGCAAACCTTTTGAATTTTCATTTTACATTCACCCTTCCGCAATATACTTTTAAGCTTTGGCTTGTATAATTTTGAAGATAAATGTATTTTACGCCGATTTCATTCAAAAATCAAGCGGAATAATGCACAAACTAATGCATATTTATACGTATATACATGGTGAATTTTGAAAAAGAAAAGCCTTGACGATTGTGCAGGGGCTCAAAGTAGAGAGTTGCATAACGCAGGCTTTAAGGATTCGGTTTAGTCCATGTAACCGCCTTGCATGGGGGAATGTGCCGTTTGCGTGAAGCGCTTCAAAAACGCCGTGCGTGTAGCGGCTCTTAAACGGTGGCAGCGCTTTGCGGCGCTCGTTAAACACGCGCTGC
>ENA-OQLB01000779-OQLB01000779.1-human-gut-metagenome-genome-assembly--contig:-NODE-779-length-16333-cov-6.408738_pt1 | contig 16333 bp, 20 predicted proteins | sample MGYA00242656_ERZ504813 | MGnify/ENA primary metagenome ERZ504813 (study PRJEB26092, sample SAMD00036388) | human gut metagenome | host: Homo sapiens | study: EMG produced TPA metagenomics assembly of... | reverse complement strand
GGCACGACCATGCAGCCGCCCTCCGGCAGTCCGTCCGTCCCTCCCCACCCACTAAAAAAAAAGAGCCCCCAAAAAAGGCCCAAAAACGAGGAGTGCCCCGGTAAGTGGGCTTACCGGGGGCGATTATTATGAAAAAAAATTGTATGTGTAATGATACAGATACACACCATTACAGCGTCTTTCGTAACGTTCTTTCGAACTATCCCTATACTACCAGACAAATATGAACAAACAATGAACATCTCGTAAACAATTAGCGCATTTGCACAATTTTTTTCAAAACACCCTCCCCCAATTTATAAAAACACCACATTCACAAACAAAACCGAAGCCCTAAGCATTGTACATATTGTACATCTCAGCCAAACAAACCAACAACAACCCCAACAAAAGAGCCACAACCCTCACCCTCTAACAAAAACTCCATCTAAATCTCCATCAAAAGTTCCATCCAAACACCATCACCGCCGTGAAAGCATCCCCTTAATAAACTCAATCGCCTTCTCAAAAATATTCTTCACATCAGACTTCGTAACACCCATATCCTTCAAAGTACTATAAGCATCACTCACATACCCCTTGATCTGATCATCACTCATCTCAATCCCACGGAACTTACTGATGATATTAACCAGCGAACTCTTATCATCCTCATTAAGACTCACCCCAAAATGATCCGCAGCCTCATCGATCCCCTGAGAAATCTCATCATCCGTGATCTGGTTAGAATCAAAAAGCCCCTTCACATAAACAATGATATCCCCAACCTTATCCGGATCAGAAGCAAGAGACCCAACCTCATTATCCTTCAGGATCTCCTCCGCCTGACTCATAACAGAACCAGAATCAGACGCCATAACCATCATCGGAGATGTACATGAAATAACACCCGCAATAACCAAAGCTGTAACCTTGTTCAATCTTCTCATAATATTCAACCTCCATACGGGCACCAGCCTTATCAAAAATTGCCTTTTACTATTTTTAACTATCTTTTACTGCCTTTTTATTACCTCATCATTACCTTTTCGACGCCCCTCAGTATACCACACACCCCCACCCCTCTGTAAACCTCAATTTTCCCCATTCCCACCCACACCATTCAGACTTTATGTATATCATCAAAAATATATTCACAATATTTTCATATTTTAAACAAACTTTCCTAACATCTCATCAGTAAAATAAAAAATGTAAATTTTTCATTACTTACTTATGTCTGACACCTCAGACATAACCTCCTTTCTATGACAAATATATAGGTCCGGACAGGAAACCTCTCCAACATTCCCGTCCGGAAACGCAAAAAGAACCCGGAACAGCTGCCCGGGCTCTTTTTGCATTTATCATATATTAATTTTTCTCATCATAAATACAGTTGGCAAGCATCGCAAACTGCTCCAGTGTCAGCGCCTCACCCCTGATATTCAGCGGAAGATCACACCTGTTGAACACATCCTCGATCTCCTCCTTACTCAGGGAAAAATCTCCGGAATTTCTGATCCCGTTCACAAGTGTCTTTCTCCTCTGGTTAAAAGATGCACGGATCAGACGGAACATAAGCCCCTCATCCTTCACATCCACCGGCGGCTTCTCATAACGCGTCAGCTTGATCACCGCACTTCCAACCTTCGGCCGCGGCATAAAACAGTTCGGCGGTACATTCGCAACGATCTCCGGCTTCGCATAATACTGCACAGCCAGGGAAAGCGCACCGTAATCCTTGGTACCGGGACAACCTGCATACGGTCTGCAACCTCCTTCTGCACCATGACAGTGATCGAATCCACAGGAACATTCTTCTCAAAAAGCCCCATGATGATCGGAGTCGTAATGTAATACGGCAGATTCGCAACCACCTTCACAGCTTACCGCCGTTTTTCTCATCTGCGATCTTTTTGATATCCGTTTTCAGGATATCGTTATTGATCACGGAAACATTATCCCAGTCCTTCAACGTATCCTTAAGGATCGGGATCAGCGAACTGTCGATCTCCACAGCAGCCACCTCTCTGGCAGCCTCCGCAAGATACTGGGTCATAGTTCCGATACCCGGACCGATCTCCAGTATAAAATCATCCTTCGTGATACCCGAAGACTCAATGATCTTTTCCAGAACATGCTCGTCGATCAGAAAATTCTGACCAAACCTTTTCTGGAAAACAAAATGATACTTTTGAAGGACTTCAATGGTATATTTCGGGTTACCAAGATAAGGTCTGGCCATATTTTTTACCTCTGCTTTTTCTTATTTTCAGCTGAAATCCTTTTCAAAAAGTACCGTGTAACCATCACGGTCCACACGCTTCTTGGAACGCTTGAACAATCCGCTCTGAGCTCTCTCCATAGCCTTATCCAGCATGGTCTTCACAGTACCGATACACATCGGCTGATCCTCCTTCTGGTTGATCCCGATCAGATTATACAGAGCAAGCATGCCCATCTGGTCGATACGGAATCCATTCTCCATGGTATAGACCTTGGCGAAATTAACAAGTTCATCGTTTGTAAATACAGGAATGTTGATCATGGATGTAAACTTCTTCGCAAGCTTCGGATATCTTGCGATCAGCTTACGCATACCGATCTTTTCATCCTCCAGGATCACGATCATTCCCTTTGTGTTTCCGGTCATAGCTTCCTCAAGCTCATCTGCTGTTTCCTGGGAAAGCTGGTTTGCATCCTCGATAACAAGGAAACCGCCGGCAAGCTTGGATACGATCTCCGGAATATCCTTTCCGTTGAGATCATCCGCAAATATATAGGCAACCTTGGAAGCCTCGATATTCAGCTCTTTACAGATTGCCGGGATCAGACTTGAGATCAGTCTCGTCTTACCTGTTTCTCTGCCGCCCATAACGATCACATTTCCGGTCTGGGAGGTCTTGTCTGCTGCGCCCATCTGCACATCGCAGAGTACATCAAGCAGCTGTTCCTTCATTCCGGGAACTGTAACAAAATAGGTGAAAAGCTGTTTCTCTTCATCTGTGAGCTCTTTCTTTCTGGAAACGATCTTTGTAGGATCCTTTTCCGGATGGATCGTAGCGATAAATTTCTCAAGCTGCTCTTCCTCGCTGAGCTCCTCTTCCTCATCGTCCTCTTCCATGGCTTCATCAGAATCATCACCGATGAGACTGCTGATAAAGTCATCCTCATCCTCTTCCTGGAAGTCAAAGGCGTCATCACTGTATTCTTCTTCCTCATCAAGAAGATTTTCCTCTTCCGCTGAAGCCACCGGTTCCTCATGATGAAGCTTCGCTGAAGGCTCTGCTGCCGCCTTCTGCACCTGCTCCTCAGATTCCAGTGAAAGAATCTCCGGAAGCACATCCTCTTCTTCCACCGGCTTCTGTACTCCTGACGGACCATTCAGAAACTCTGCTTCTGCAGCCTGAAGATCCTCCTCAGTAACCGGCTCCTCATCTTCATCAAATACGATATCCGGAAGTCTGGTATCGGAAGTCTCCGTTACCTCTTCCTCCTGCTGAGCGGAGATCTGCGCCATGATATCCTCGATATCTGCCGCATCCGGCTCCTCCGGAACAAATTCATCAGCCGCAATATCCAGATCCTCAATACCTGCCGGCTCTTCCGTTACGTCGGACTGCTGGACATCCGGAGATTTTTCTTCCTCCGGGATATCGATTCCCTGCTGTGTAGCTGCTGCCAGAATAGTATCCTCCAGGTTGAAGTCCTTATCTTTATCCTTCCCGGACCTGTCACCTACAGATGCCGCAATCTCCTCGATACTTCCGAAAATTCCGGACGCGTCCGGGATCTCTGCGGAACTGCTTGCATTCTCCGGGTCCACATTGATCATGGACTTCGGGATCTTCAGCTCCGGCATACGGATCGTTGCGGAAAAATCAGGCTTTCCTTCCTCATTGAGCGGAACCCCTGCAGACTTCTCCTCACTTTCCTCATTTCCGGCAGCCTTCTCCTTCATGATCTCTGCAACACTCTGGGACAAAGACATCTCTGTAGCTTTCTCAGCCTCAGCTTCTTCCGCTTCCTGATAAGTCTCTTCTTCCTCTTTATCCTGCTGTTCCTGAGCCTGCAGCTTCATACCTCCGGATGACAGGTTCTCAACACCGGATGCCAGCGGGATCTCATCCGCTTCCTGTCCGGAAAACTCTTCCTGCTCTTCAGAAGGCTCATCCGAAGCTTCCTCACTTCCTTCTGCTGCTTCGATCTTCTCAGAATCTGTAAACTCCTCTGACGGTTCTGCTGCCGCAGCAGTCTCAGCCTCCGGCGCTTCCGTCTGTTCCGTCACATCCTCAGAGCCTGTGGAAACCTCATCCTGCTCTTCATCCTGCGCAGCTTCTTTTTCCTCCATATCCTCTTCCGCAGATTTCTTATGTCCGCCAAAGATATCACGGAATCCCTTGGAAAGCTTCTCCTGGAATGTCTCCGCACTGTTCAGATCCCGCTCATCATCTACCTGGATAGTATCTGTGACCGGTTTTGCCTCCTCATACTCGCCGGATGCTTCCTTGCTCTCCCTGATCTCCTGCGCCTTTTCCGGCGGGATCAGCTTCGGGATAAAACGCTGTTCGTATTTCTCTTTCTCTTCGCCAGTGAGAACACCCATCCGCTGTTTCAGGTCAAGGGCCTTCATCACATAAGTTCCGTCATTGAACCAAAGGATCATCTCATTGCAGAGATCCAGGCACTTCTGCTTGTCTCCTGCCTTGTAATAGAGCTTGGCCAGCTCATAGGACCAGCGCTCCGTAAATTCCTTCTCCTTATATTCCTCAAGAATACGGATCTGTTCATTCAGAGATGCATTCTTCGCTCTGGCGATCTTATATTTCAGTATATACTGGCTGTTATCATTACCTGCCACTTCTCTGTATTCATCAAAGAATTCTGTGGCTTCACTGATCTGTCCCATTTTCAGGGAACCTCGATCAGACGGTAAAGTATGTTCTTGCCGATCGGCGCTCTGTGGTAGGCAAGAAGAAAAATTTCCTTGCTCTCTTCATAGCGCTTGTTGGCCGCGTAGATCTCGCCCACTACACAAAGGGTACGGACGTTTTTCACACGACGCCAGTCAATGCTGTCCACAATCTGCATGGCGCCTTTGTAATCCTGGGTCTCGACCAGCTTATTGATCTGTCCCAGCTTAACGCGAAACTCCTCTTTATCCAAAATATTCACCAACTTTCCATAATCAGAATCAGTTTACCATATGCATACGGGCTTGTCAAAACCCTTTAGGCATATAAACATGCCCCTTTACCACCTGAAAAACCCTGTTGATCTTGAACTGATGGCTGACAAAATCATCCAGTCCTGTACAGGTGATCAGAGTCTGTATATCGTGGATGCTTTCCAGCAGATATGTCTGCCTGCTGCTATCCAGCTCCGAAAGAACATCATCCAGCAGAAGCACCGGTGTATCCCGGATTTTTTTCTTCACCAGATAGATCTCCGAAAGCTTCAGGGAAAGGGCCGCAGTCCTCTGCTGCCCCTGGGAACCATACCTCCGGATGTCGATCCCGTTGACCTTTACGCAGAAATCATCTCTGTGCGGTCCCACGGAGGTCAGCTTCATCCGAAGATCCCGCTCCCGGTTCCTGGAAAGCTTATCCTCAAACTCCGCCGCCGTCACACTTGGCTCGTACAGGATCTCCAGCTCCTCGATCCCGCCGGTAAGGCCTTTATGAAGCCCCCTTGCAATCTCGTTAAGCTCCTCCACAAAGGCTTCCCGCTTCCCGATGATCTTCTTTCCGTAATCGACCATCTGCATATCCCAGACATCCAGGGTACTTTTCAGCCGGGGTTCATATAACAGTCTTTGAGAAGACGGTTTCTCTGGTTCACGATGTGATTGTAGCCGGCCAGCTCCGTGATATAAACACCATCCAGCTGACAAAGCTCCGAATCCAGAAAACGTCTTCTCTCTCCCGGTCCATTCTTGATAATATTAAGATCCTCCGGAGAAAAAAACACCAGATTCACCACCCCCAGCAGCTCCCTTGCCTTGCGGATCGGCAGCCCGTTGATGGCAACTCCCTTTGCTTTGTTTTTCCGGAGGTGCATGTCTATTTTGTATGAAAGATCGCCCTTCTTCACCATCATTCGGATATGGGATTCCTCATTCTCAAAGCGGATCATCTCCCGGTCCTTGCTTCCCTTGTGGGATTTGCTGGTACCTGCCAGATAAACCGCCTCCAGGATATTGGTCTTTCCCTGGGCATTGTCGCCGTAGAGAATATTGGTGCCCTGATCAAAATTCATCTCCAGCGACTCATAATTCCTGAAATTATTCAGTCTGATGGATTCAATGTACATTCCTTCACCCGATCACATAAATATCTTTTCCATCGTAGGAAATGGTATCTCCAGGATGGATCTTGCGGCCACGGCGGTTCTCCACCTCACCGTTCACCAGTACCAGACCATCATTGATGGCATATTTCGCCTCAACGCCGTCCTCCACAACACCGGCCAGCTTCAGCGCCTGACCAAGCTTGATAAATTCGTCTTTAATTCTGATCTCCAATTTTTTCTCCTCTTATCTCCGGGGTATTTTCTCCGTCAGATCGATCTTTTCTGATCTCCTGGCGGTATTTAAAATCCCCCAAAATACAAATTTCACCGGAAGGTGGTAATTTAAATACCCCCTTCCAGCAGTTTACGCATAAAACAATTTTCAGAACACGATCGCATTCCCATGCACAATCGGTCAAAAACGGTCACACATTTTTAGTGTATCCGTTTATATCAATCCTGATATCTGCCGTCAGGCTGTACGTGCCCTACGGACACTTACATATCCTGACTGCCGAGCTCAATTCTGTTCACAGCTTCAAGCATGTGCGTCTCACACGTACACTCACATTCCCGAAGCTGCTGCGTACATCTCTTGTCCCTTATTCCTTATATTTCCCAGGTTTTATCTGGCCTGATTCTGGTTGATGTTTACAGGAAGGATCAGGTAAGTATAGTTCTCCTCATCGTCACGGATAAAGCACGGGGCCTCGGATTTACAAGATAGATCGTCACGGTTTCATCATCAATAACACGAAGCGCATCGATCAGGAATTTCGGGTTGAAGCCGATCATGATATCCTTACCCTCTTTTTCAATATCGATCTCTTCATTCATGGAACCCATTGCAGAATCAATGCGCAGCTCCATATCATCGTCTGTGATGTTGATGATGATCGGTTTTTTATCAACCTCACGTACCAGAAGTGTGGCACGGTCGATACAATCCAGGAACTCTTTTTTGTTGATCTTCAGTTTTGTCTCATAATCACTGGAAAGCATCTGGTCAATTCTGAAATATTCTCCCTCGATCAGTCTGGAAACTACCATAGTCTGATCAAATTCAAATAAAATATGGTTTTTTGTAAAGTAAATGCTGACCTGATCATCCACTTCTCCGGAAAGGATCTTGCTGACCTCGCTTAAAGTTTTGCCCGGAACTACCACCTTACGGTCAGAATAATCTTTCTTAAGGGGCATTTTTCGGATAGAGATACGATGTCCGTCCAGAGAAACTACCTTCAGACAGTTATTTTTGATCTCAAAAAGTTCACCGGTCATAAGCTTATTGTTTTCATTTACAGCAATCGAAAAAATAGTCTGGCGGATCATTTCTTTCAGTGTGTACTGAGAGATCGTCAGCGGTTCATCCTTCTCGATCATCGGTAAATAAGCAAAATCTTCTCCTGATTTTCCAGGGATATTGAATTTTGCTTTTTCACAGGTAATGGTTGCTGCATATTTATCATCGGTCTTAATGGTAACATCATTATCCGGAAGTCGTCTGATGATTCATAGAAGATTTTTGCATCAAGAGCAACTTTACCTTTTTCTTCAATAGTACCCTCAACGATGGTTTCAATTCCCAGCTCCATATCGTTGGTGGTAAATTTGATCTGGTTTGTGGTTGCATCCATGAGAATACATTCCAGGATTGGCATTGTGGTTTTTGATGGAACTGCTTTGAGTGCGATACTTACACTTTTTAACAGACTTGATTTGGAGCAGATGATTTTCATAGTGTGTATAACTCCCTTTCTGAACAATTTGTGGTTTTTATAAATATATTTATAGAAAAAATCCGCAGTAACCGCCGTAGGGGGCCAGATTTTGTGAAAAACTCCCGCAGGCCTGATGTTTTCAGGGGTTTTCCGTTGGGATAACTTTGTGTAAAAGTGGTATTTTCGCATGTGAATAACCCGGGGATAAAATTACCGCCGCGTTTTGGCAAAAAAGTTGTACACATTTCTCCACATACAATCAACACGTTATACACCAGTAATGTGGAAAACTTCCCTAACCTTGTGGATTAATCTTCTTTTTCAATATATCAATGGTATTTTTTAAGTTATCGTCGTTCTGCAATTCGTTTTCGATCTTTTCAATACCGTGCATAACGGTGGTATGGTCACGGTTTCCGAGCGCTTTTCCGATATTTTTCAAAGGTGTGGATATGATCTCACGGCAGAGATACATGGAAACCTGGCGGGGCATGACGATCTTGGAGTTTCGTTTGTTTCCGCTTAAGTCCGCAGGTGTGACTCCGTAATGCTCTGCAACAACGGAGATGATGTATTCCGGTGTGATCACTTTTTTCTCATCCGGAGAAATAATATCCTTCAGTGCCTGCTCTGCCAGCTCCAGAGTTACTTCCTTTTTCTCAAGCTTGGCTCCGGCCATGACCTTGTTGAAGGCACCTTCCAGCTCACGGATATTGGATTTGATATTGGTAGCGATATATTTGATAACATCTTCACTGATGTTGTAGCCGTTCATTTCTTCATTTTTATGAAGGATCGCCATTCGGGTTTCGTAATCAGGCAGCGTGATATCTGCGATCAGACCCCACTCGAACCGGGAACGGAAGCGCTCTTCCAGGATTTCCATATCCTTCGGTGGTTTATCAGAGGATATGATGATCTGCTTTTTGGCACTGTGAAGACTGTTAAATGTATGGAAAAATTCCTCCTGTGTGGATTCTTTTCCTATAATAAACTGAATATCATCGACAAGAAGAACGTCGATATTTCTGTATTTTTCACGGAATTTGCTCATTGCCGTGTTATTTCCGTTTCGGATGGTTTCGATCAGCTCGTTGGTAAATTCCTCACTGGTTACATACAAAACACGGCTGTTTTCGTCGTGTTCCAGAATGAAATGAGCGATGGAATGCATAAGATGCGTCTTACCAAGACCGCTCCGCCATAGATAAACAGTGGATTGTAGGTATCTCCCGGTGATTCGGCAACTGCAAGAGCTGCGGCCTGGGCGAATTTGTTATTACTTCCTACAACGAAGGTGTCGAAGGTGTATTTTGGATTTAAATGCGCCTCTTCGTAACGTGTATCCTGAACCTGTTTATCATAAGAAGTGTTTTTTTCTGTTTTTTTGGGGAGATCTTTTTCCAGAACGAAGCGAACCTCGCATTCTTCCATGCCTGTCAGTACACAGATAGTAACCTGGAGGGGTATTTTGTAGCGTTTACTGATGTAATTGACTCCGATCGCTGCCTGTTCAGAGGGAACAACCACTGTTATCAGCTTTCCGTCAACCTCATAAACTTTCAGCGGCTTGAGCCAGGTATTAAAAGGGACATCAGTCACCTCATATTCAGATTTGACAGTTTGCAGGATCTCCTCCCATTTTTCAATAACAGCGTCCATTTTTTCCTCCCATGAGTATTATAATAACCCCAGTCTGCGACTGGAGATAGATATCCTTTTATATATTACAATGAAAATGGGGTTTTCGCAATGGAAAATCCTTGAGATTTTGGGGAAAAGAATGTGGATAATGTGGGGAAATTACTGTGGATTAGGGTGGAGTATTGTGGATAAGAGTCCTGGAGGTTTCCATAAGTCGAGAATTGGTGGAAAATGTGGAAGAATTATGTGTATAAAAAAATCCACCTTAAAAATACCGCAAATAAAGGGTTTTTTTGAAAACGATGTGAACAAACCCTCCGAAAAAGTGGATAGATTTCCGGTCAATCCACAAGTTATCCACAAGTTATCCACAAAATGTGGATAATGTTACGTAAACCATAAGCGCTTTCCACATAAGAGAAAAAAATAAATACCGTAAGGTAGGGGTATTTTATAGAACCTTGATTTTATCGGGTTTTTTGCAATTTTTTACTTGACGAAAAGGAGGTTTATTTATATAATTGAAGCGATGTTCTGAATGATAAGTTATTTCATAACAATTAAAAATAGATAAAGGAGGTGCTTTACCTATGAAGATGACATTTCAGCCAAAAAAGAGATCCAGAGCTAAAGTTCACGGCTTCAGAGCTCGCATGAGCACAAAGGGCGGACGTAAAGTATTAGCTGCAAGAAGATTAAAAGGAAGAAAACAGTTATCAGCATAAGCTGCAAGACCGCATTTATGTGGTCTTTTCTTCTATCCGGAGAAATATCCGCGCAGGCGGAATCTAATTAAGGAGGATTCGTTTGATCAGATCAGAGTCCTTAAAGAAAAACCAAGATTTTAAAGTTGTATATCAGAACGGAACATCGTACGCAAATCGGCTTCTGGTGATGTACGTGCTGAAGAATCAGCACATGAAGAATCGTCTGGGAATATCAGTAAGCAAAAAAGTAGGGAACAGTGTGGTTCGCCACAGACTCACCAGATTGATCAGAGAAAGCTATCGTCTCAACGAAACAGATTTTGACAGTAACCTTGATATTGTAGTAGTAGCGAGAGCCGCAGCCAAGGGCAAGAGCTTTCACGAGATCGAGAGTGCTTTTCTGCATCTTGCAAGAAAGCATCATATAACAGGGAATGAACATGATAAAGAAATTTCTGATTAAGATGATAAGGCTCTATCAAAAATATATATCGCCGATGAAGAGAACGAAATGTCCTTATATTCCCACATGTTCTCAATATGGTTTGGAAGCAATCGAAAAATATGGCGCATTTAAGGGCAGTCTTCTTGCGGTATGGAGGATATTGCGATGCAATCCTTTTTCCCACGGAGGCTATGACCCTGTGCCATGAATTATTTTGTGACTGTTCAGCCTTTTCCCGGGCAGAGCAGTTATCGGAATTTGTAACTGTTCAGTACCTCCGCAGTTAGTGGACGAATGAATAGTTACCGGACTTTTACAATTGAATAAGAAGTCTAGGAGGAAATGAATTTGGAACTGTTTTTAGCAACAAAAACCGGAACTCCTATTATCGGACAGATCGCGTCTGTGATGGGATGGATCATGGATGGCATATATAAGATGCTTGACGGCCTGTTCGGAATCCAGAACATTGGTCTTTGTATCATTATCTTCAGTATTCTTATCTTTGCCTTTATGACACCGCTGCAGATCAAGCAGCAGAAATTCTCCAAGTTAAGCGCGATCATGCAGCCTGAGATCCAGAAGATCCAGAAGAAATATCAGGGTAAAAAGGATCAGGCTTCCATGATGAAAATGAACGAAGAAACCCAGGCTGTTTATCAGAAATATGGTGTTTCTCCAACCGGTAGCTGTGTACAGTTAGCCATTCAGATGCCTATTCTGTTTGCTCTGTATCAGGTTATCTACCGGATTCCTGCTTACGTTGGAAGTGTAAAGAACATTTTTACTGGTGTAGTTGACAACCTGCTAGCTGTAAACGGATACACAGATATCCTGCAGCAGTTTATCACAGACCATTCCATGACACGAGTGCGTCTCGTTATGGACAGTGCCGGAAATGCTACAAGTAACTCGATTGTTGATTTTCTGTATGCACTTTCTCCTTCCCAGTGGAAAGAGCTGGCACAGATGAATCAGTTTTCAGGATTTTCTGATGCGATCACAAAAGCATCCGGCAATATTTCCAAGATGCAGGGCTTCTGTGGCCTGAATATCGCAGACCAGCCGCTGTACTATATCATGGAGTTCTTCAAAAATCATGGTTCTCTGTTACTTGCGATCGTAGCACTTCTGATCCCGGTTCTTGCATGGGCAACTCAGATGCTGAACCTGAAGCTTATGCCACAGGCTGCAACACAGCCGGCAGACGGAAATGATCAGGCTAGCGCAATGGCAAACTCCATGAAAACCATGAACATGGTCATGCCTCTGATGTCTGCATTCTTCTGTTTCACATTCCCGGTTGGTCTTGGTATCTACTGGATCGCCAGTGCTGTCGTTCGAAGTGCCCAGCAGTTTGCAATCAATCGTCATCTTGATAAGATGAACATTGATGATCTGGTTAATGAGAATATGAAGAAGATCGAAGCGAAGCGTGCGAAGGAAGGACTTCCGCCGCAGAAGATCACCAATCAGGCTCATCAGTCCGCCAAGAATATCAATAAACCTGTGATCAATAAGGGCAACAGCGGAAACAATGGTGCTTCAGACAGAGCACAGAAGGTTGATACTGCTTATGAGAAGGCAAGAAGTGCAAAACCGGGCAGCATCACAGCTAAAGCAAATCTCGTAAGAGACTTTGATGAGAGAAATAAGAAGAAATAATCAGGAACGGAGGGGTTCGTAATGGAGGATTACATTCAGTTTTCAGCAAAAACAAAGAATGAAGCTATCACAAAAGCGTGTCTTGAGCTTGGAACTTCCAGTGACCAGCTTGATATTCAGGTTATCAGTGAAGGCAGCTCCGGATTCTTCGGAATCGGCAGCAAACCTGCCGTGATCAAAGTTCGCAGAATCGAGCCAGTTTCTGATATGCAGGAGATCGATGAACTGGTAGAGTCCGTGAAACTGGACGCTATCAAAGAAGAGAAGAAATTAGAAAAGCCTTTTACTCCGGATGTAAAGAAAGAATCTGCACCGAAAGCAGCTCCTGCAGAGGAGAAGAAGCCGGTGAAGAAAGAAGCTGTACAGGTGGAGAAGGCATCCGAAGAAGCACCTGCAAAGGCAGCAGCACCAAAGGAAAGACCTGCAAGGGATTTCCAGGGCAAAGCAAAGCCTGCACGTGAGAAACAGCCAAGAGCTCCAAAGGAGCGTCAGCCGAAGGAAACACGTGAGAGAGCACCGAAGCAGGGCAGACCGATAGAGATCCTCAGCGATCCGGAGAAAATCAGAGAGGTTGAGGAGAGAGCAGTCGTATTTCTTCGTGACGTATTCGGCTCCATGGATCTTGGAGAAGTGGAGATCACATCGAAATACAACACTGCAGACGGTTCTCTGGATGTGGATTTTGAAGGTGAGGATATGGGTATCCTCATCGGAAAAAGAGGCCAGACACTGGATTCTCTTCAGTATCTGACAAGCCTTGTGGTAAACAAAGGCGAGTCTACCTACATTCGTGTAAAACTCGATACCGAGGACTACAGACGCCGTCGTAAGGAAACTCTGGAGAACCTTGCAAGAGGAATCGCCTTCAAGGTAAAGAAAACCAGAAAACCGGTAGTTCTGGAACCGATGAATCCGTACGAAAGAAGGATCATCATGCATCTCTGCAGGGTAACCGCTATGTAGAGACAGTCAGTGAGGGAGAAGAACCTTACAGACATGTAGTAGTAAAACTGAAACGCAATAATTGATGATCCACCGGTAAAGCTATAAGCGTATCCCGGAGCGTAAGCTCCGTGGGTACGGCTTTTTTGTATGGAACTGAAAATTAAAAATTATCATTGCAATCTCCGCAACAATTCTTTATAATCATTGAAGAGCAAATAACAAAAGATATTTCTGCAGCGGACATCCGGAATGCAGAGATTAGAGCGTATTTGAAAAATCATTCCCGCAATCTGCACGCCCCACTTTGCGGTATATTTTGCCCGAATTCAGTTGCCGTAGCCCGCTACGCGCCTTCATCCGGACAAAATCTCCCACAAATTGTGACGCACATCTTGCAGAAAGCCTTTTTCAAACACGCTCTAGCATTATAAATATGGAAACTGACAGAAGATGTTATTCTAGGTGAAAGCGTGAATAACACGTGTTTTTTGCGTGTAAAAAGCTTTTCCGGAGTAACATTTTTGCGTTTAACCGGATGCTTTTATCCGAATGCTTTTATCCGTTTGACAAAGGAGAGTGAAAAATGGAAGAGACAACGATTGCTGCGATTTCCACAGCCATGAGCGCATCGGGAATCGGGATCGTCAGGATCAGTGGCCCGGAGGCTTTTGAGATCGCATCCGGAGTATACCGTTCCAAGGGTGGAAAAAAATCTCTGAAAAACGTCCCAAGCCACACCATCCATTATGGATATATTTATGATAACGAAGAAATGGTAGACGAAGTGCTGGTCATGGCCATGCGCGGACCACGGACATACACAGGAGAAGATACCATAGAAATCGATTGCCACGCGGCGTTTTAGCCATGAAAAAGGTACTGGAAACTGTGCTGAAAACGGAGCCATTATTGCCGAGCCGGGAGAATTTACCAAGCGTGCATTCCTCAATGGAAGGATCGATCTTTCCCAGGCAGAGGCCGTTATGGATGTGATACAGTCCAAAAATGAGTACTCATTAAAGAATTCTGTAGGACAATTAAAAGGCTCGGTCCGAAAAACTGTACAGCAGATCAGAGAAAAACTACTGTACCATATAGCGTACATTGAATCGGCATTAGACGACCCAGAGCACTATGATCTGACAGGATATTCGGAAGAATTAGAGCAGATCGTAGCAGAAGAAAAAGAAAAAATACAGAACTTGTTAAAAACAGCCGGAGACGGAAAGATCATACAGGAAGGTATCCGGACCGTGATCCTGGGTAAGCCGAACGCAGGGAAATCTTCTCTGCTGAACCTGCTTCTGGGAGAGGACAGAGCCATCGTGACCGATATCGCAGGAACCACCAGAGACGTACTGGAAGAGTATATCAACCTGCATGGGATCACATTAAAGATCGCTGACACAGCCGGAATCCGTCAGACAGAAGACATCGTAGAGAAAATCGGTGTATCCAAAGCCAAAGAAATGGCAGCAGACGCAGACCTGATCCTCTATGTCGTAGATTCCTCCGTACCGTTAGATGAAAACGACGAAGAAATCATAAAAATTTTGCAAGAGAAAAAGACAATTGTCCTCTACAGCAAGACAGACCTTGAATCTGCTATAGATATAGAGGATTTAAAGAGCAGAATAAACCAGCCGGTGATCCCAATCTCCGCAAAAGAAGAAACCGGGATCACAGACCTGGAAGAAAAAATCCGGGAAATGTTCTTCAGTGGGGAGATTGACTTCAATGATGAAGTCTACATCACCAATGACGCCACAGACAGGAGCTTTTAAAAGCACAGGAAAGTCTTTCTCTGGTAGAAAATAGCATAGAAAGCGGAATGCCGGAGGATTTTTATTCCATAGACCTGACAGATGCATACGAAGTCTGGGACGGATTCTGGGAGAATCACTTGGGGAAGACCTTGTTAATGAGATATTTTCTAAATTTTGTATGGGGAAATAATAACCGCATGGGCTGCGGAGGCCCCGGCCGAATGCCCGCATGGATTGCGGAATCCCGGCCGTATATGCCGCATGGATTGCGGAACTCCGGTCGTATAACCGCATAGATTGCGGCTCCCTGCTGTATGCCACATGGACTGCGGAAGCCCGCAGAGGTAGATCACATTGGAATGTGAGAAAACCGCAAAGGGGCACAAGGCCGCGCCCCTCTGCACACCCCTGGGCCTTTTTTATATAGTGCAGCGATTGTGGAATGCTGAAAGAAACTAACTTGTGTCTGTATGCTTCTGTATCGGCAATTCGACACTGAGCCGAAATATATCAAACGGAACTTTGTATATTTCTGTAGGATATATTGTTGCATAATATAGATTGCGGAGACCCCGCCGTATATACCGCATAGATTGCGGAACTCCGGCTGTATATGCCGCATGGGTTGTGGAACCTCGGCTGCATATGCCGCATAGATTGCGGCTCCCGGCTGTACGCCACATGGACTGCAGAATTCCGCAGACGTGCATCGCACGTCGAGAACCTCATTACAGTTCCACTGCAACCTCCTCGGCACAACGTTCCGCATCCAATACCGAAGCATACAGACAAAAGTCAACACCGTACCCCACACCACAACCCAAGAACTCCTAAAAAAAACGCCGGAGGGTGTGGCAGAGGGCGTGGCTTCGCCTTGCGGTTTTCCACAGCTTCCCAAAGCAAAAAAACCAGGCCTTCTGCCAAGCAAGAAAGTAAAAATAAAACCAAAAACCAACCACACAATAAACAAAGAAAAAGAAAATCAACAAAGAAAAATAAAGAAAAAGAATAAAGAGAAAAATAAAGGAGAAAAAGCAATGAAAAATCATGGAACAGTTTTTCGACATCATAGTAGTAGGCGCCGGTCACGCAGGCTGCGAAGCATCACTGGCATGCGCCGATTAGGCTCAACACATGTCATGTCACAGTCACGTAGACAGCATCGCC
>ENA-OQLB01000778-OQLB01000778.1-human-gut-metagenome-genome-assembly--contig:-NODE-778-length-16334-cov-5.079472_pt1 | contig 16334 bp, 21 predicted proteins | sample MGYA00242656_ERZ504813 | MGnify/ENA primary metagenome ERZ504813 (study PRJEB26092, sample SAMD00036388) | human gut metagenome | host: Homo sapiens | study: EMG produced TPA metagenomics assembly of... | reverse complement strand
CTTAAATGATACGCTATACCATTTTCTCTGTAATTTTGACGGATGACGGTAAAGTACGATTCCGATCGTTGCCAATAAAGCTAGAAGGATCAGTGGTGATAATATGATAATATAACCAGTTGCAGTTGAATAATACATTATACTGCCCTCCTTTTCTTACGCTTTTCTACTATATAATATATGATCGTTGCGATCACTGCTGCCAGAATGCCGCCTGTGTATGACTGAATCTTGAACCCTGTCACTACAATGAATAATGAAACACAGAATGGGAAGATCCATACAAACAGATGCTCCATCCATGGAAAATACATAAAATTATTCCTCTTTGCCATATCCGACTTTTGAAATACATAAAATGCAACTCCAAAAAATACTGCGATCAATACGATCTGAATCAGAAGGATCTGTGCAAAATGATCAAACGAAGCCATCGTCACCAGCTGGTTCACACCTTTATCCCATATAAACTGTTTTGTGATCGGTCCATTTTCAAAAATTGCAGCCATCCACCAGCCATGATATATTGTATCTGGGAATGATAATACTTTTGGCATCATATAATCCATAAAGTTTGGAAATAACATTGCTCCGATTCCGATCGCTCCTGCGATCCATGGTCTTTTGCAGATATTCTGAAAAAATATAGCAATGGCATAGATGAGTGTCAATGATACCCATATAAATAGAAGATACGCACACAAATGTATGATGTTATCATTTCCAAGAAGTACTGCTCCGTTTTTACATACGGATAGATTCATCTCATACCATGACTGTGCTTTTGTTCTCATCATGATCATTCCGAATGAAAGAAAAAGCCATGGAATCGTATATGTCATCATTCCTGTGATCGTCCTTGTCAGAAAAATCTGACCTCTTTTGATCGGAAGCTGCATTAAAAATTCTCCACATTTTGATGTACTGCTTTCCCGATACTGTATTACCGCTACAAAACTAACCGGTATCATAAGAACGATAATGAACATTTCATAGTATTGATCTAATGTTCCTAAAAACAGATTGCCATAATTATTATAAATGCCTCCATAAAAATTATTGATCTGATCTGCAGTTCCTGAAATATCGTTTGCGATCACATATTGTAATATGAAACATATCACTATGGTATACACTAATGTTATGGCTAGCAGATTTCGTTTTTCATGATTAACAAGCCCTCTCATAACATTTCCTCCTTATTGTCTGAATAATCGATACAGCAAAATATGTGATCACTAATATCACTACCAAATATATAAACCAATGTACTGCATTTAATTTCTGTATGATCAGTTTATAACTATCTGATGAACACATAAATTCTTTTCCCCATGCGATCAATCCATAAATTCTGGTTCGAAGTGTCTTGTCATACTTAAATATATAAACATATATCTCATGATTACTTAATGCATTAAAACACAGGATCGTGATCACTATCGTCGTGATGACTTTATTCTGCATCCCTGATAACCTTGTTAACATTCGGTTCTGTGCCTGCTCCTGCTTGATAAACTGTCGTTTTGCAAACCAGATACTAAAGACTCCTGCTGCAAATAAAACGGCAATACAGATGATCGCAGAATTTACATATTGTGCTTTCCAGATCGGATTGCTCTCCAAGCTATTTGTATCAAGCTGAAAATTTAATGGATATAAAAATGTTCTGCCGAATCTTCCATAGATAACCCACTCGAGTATCGCAAATCTAGAAGATCTTACCTTAAACAGCAACTGGAGTAAAAATGCCAGATTCTGAAGGATCATCGGCAATATCACATAAAATGTAACGACTGCTATGACAAGTCCTTGCCAGATATATGCTGTCACGATCAATGAAACCTGTATCAGTGCACAAAATACAAAACAAATTACTGCATTCCATAATGTGCATATGATCACATTCGTGATTGATTCCGCATTCGGAATCGTTGCGATCTTCATTGCAAAGAAAATTCCATAGATGATCTCTGCGAACAAAAGTGATATATGCAGTTTTGTAAGACTCTTTTGGTAAATGTCTTTCTTTGTCCATGGAAGGCTGTAGATATATTGCTGTTTTTTATTTTGCTGCAGTTGATATACAATTCCTGCTGATAATGCTGCAAATAAAATTATGATCAAAAGCCATCCATTGACAAGATCATCCATCATCGTCTGTGGCAGTCCATCCTCCGGATATTTGATATTCCATGCGGAAATCCCATATAACAATGCTGCTGGTGGAAGTACCAGATTATATTTTCTAAAAAATTTCATCTCCAAGTTCCTCCTCTTAGCGGTTGCTGTAGACGAATACTTCTTCTAAACTTAATGGAATTTCCTCTACTACAATCGCTCCTGCTTGTTTTAATGCCTCATGAATTGGCTCTCCATACCCTTCTAATATTACTGTGTATACACTTCCAAGATTGGAATATGTGATCACTCCCGAAAGTTCTTTGAAGATCTCGCTTCTTGATTCTCCAAATACAACCTGTAATTTTGTAAATCGTTCTTTCATCTGATCCATTGTTCCCTGATAAAGGATCTTTCCGTCCTTCATCATACTTGCGGAATCGCAGAAACTTCTAAATCCTTTAAATCGTGTGATGAGATCAGCACACTCATTCCATTCATATCGACTTCATTGACAATAAAATCTTTGATCTGTTTCTGTGCGATCACATCAAGTCCTGACATTGGTTCATCCATGATCATCACTTTTGGATGAATGGACAGATTCAACATCGAAGCTAATGACATTGCCTGTCCTTTGGATAATTCTTTAATCCTTTTGCTTACATCTAATCCGATACTCTGATTGTAGTCCCTAAATACTTTCTCATCGAATGTTGGGTAGATCTGTTTATAAAATTCTACCATCTCATCGATATGATACCCTTCAAAATACTGGTTGCTGTCTGCAACATATCCTACCTGTGCTTTTACATTTGGATTCTCGAAAATTTCTTCTCCACAGACCAAGATCTGTCCTTGATCCTGTTCATAAATCCCAGTTAAGCATTTGATCAATGTTGTTTTTCCACATCCATTGCGTCCTACCAGCCCATGAATGCTTCCCTCTTCTATATCAAGGCTGATTCCATGAAGAATCTCATTCTTTCCATATGATTTTTTCACGTCCTTTAGTTCGATCACTTTCATATCCTATCCCTCCAGATCCTGATAGATCTCATGTATCAGGCTTGCTATCTTCTTTTCATCATACCCTTCATAACGAAGCTCACTTAATATCTCTTTTAAACTTATCTTGATCTCCTGCATCTTTCCTTTGTCCACCTCTTGTGAAGCATTTTCTGCCAAAAATGCTCCCTTTCCTCGTATTGTTATAATTACTTTCTCTTTCTCCAACAACTGATATGCTTTCGCTACAGTGTTGGGTGTTACATTGAGACTTAATGCTAATTTACGAACGGACGGCAATGCATCTCCAGGTTTTAGATATCCTTTCCACGCTGCTTCTTTTACTTGTTCCATGATCTGTTCATAAATTGCCTTGCCACTGGCAGGTTGATTCGAAACACACCTGTACCTCCTTATTGTTTTTGTCGTACTGTATGCCATACTGTATTAGCTGTACTAACTGTACCATTTCATATGATACAGTTAGTTTATATACTTTTTTTCTTATTTGTCAATAACTTTTTTTAAAAATGTCAAGAAAATTTCCTATGAAATGAAAAAACCTCAAAGCTTCTTTCCGAAACTTTGAGGTTCTTCCTAAACAAATTGTATGAATATATAGAGGGTTCATGCTTTCGCAATATAAATCATTCTTATAACAGGCTCTTTGCTGTGCTTCCAATAGTTGTGATGATAAAATAACAGCTAGTTGCTCCTGCATCAAGAACTCCTCGGGAACGTTCTCCAAGGCGGCTTGCTCGTCCGATCTTGGCTACAAGATCTTTTGTAGACTGCCATCCTTTTTCTGCTGCGGCATTCATAGCATCCAAACATTCTGCAAAGTCTTTTCCTGCTTCTTTTGCTTCTACAAATGCTTCTTTTGCTGGAATCAATGTATCTAGCAGTGATTTGTCTCCTACCTGTGCAGGGCTGATATCCTGAATTCCTTCTACAGAGGCTGTGATCATTTCTGCGAATACATCTGCTGTGATCTCTTCTTCATCTTCACATGCCTGAGCCATCTCATCAAATAACATTCCATACAGAGGTCCCATTGATCCACCGATATCTTCTAACAGTGTCTCACCTAATGTTGTCAGTCCTTCTGACAGATTATATGTAGTTCCTTCTAATTTCTTCTCGCACATCGTAAAACCTTTGTTCATGTTGATCCCATGATCTCCGTCTCCGATCTTACCATCAATCTCACTTAAGTAATCTCTTTCTTTCTGAATTGTCTTGATTAGCTGGTCTACGATAACTCCTGCATCGGCATTTTTAAAACTTGACATAATTTCCACCTCTTTGAATTAATGTTGTACTTTTCTTATCTATGTTTATTTTAACATACAATCTTTTTTACCTGAAATGATTTTCAGTTCAAATATGGCACTCATTATGGTGCTATGTTTCACTCTGGATTCAACTCTTATTAGAACTGTTTTAATCCTACAGAGTTTGCTGGAATATCGATGCATTCTTTTAATTCATCATCCAGCTTCATCACTGTTAATGTAACACCCATCATCTCTAAAGATGTAAAGTAGTTCCTACATAAGAACGATGTACTTTGATTCCTTTTTCTGTTAAGATCTCTTCGACTCTATTATATACAATGTACTGTTCCATGACTGGTGTAGCACCTAATCCGGATAATAATACAACAACTTCATCTCCACTTTCAAACGGAAGGTCTGGAATGATAATATCTAACATTTCTTCTGCTATATCATCAGCTGTCTTTAATGGCTGCACATTGATTCCAGGTTCTCCATGATGCCCGATTCCTACTTCCATCGTTCCATCTTCAATCTGGAAATTTGGATGTCCAACTGCAGGGATCGTACATGGTGCTGTACCGATTCCTACGGAACGTGTATTGTCAATTGCTTTCTGTGCTACAGCGATAACTTCATCAACTCCGCCCATGGAGCTTTTGCTCCACCAACTTCCACATTCAGAACTTCACCGGCAACCCCACGTCTTTTTTCTAACTTCTGTTTTTGGTGCTGAAGCACAGTCATCATTTGCTACAACTGTTTTTACTTCAATTCCAAGTTTCTTTGCTTTACGCATTGCCATCTTTACATTCATATTGTCTCCAGCATAGTTTCCATAAAGACATGCAACACCTTTTCCAGAGTCTGCTTCTTTGATTGCATCTAAGAATGCTTTAGCTGTTGGTGAAGAAAAGATTTCTCCGACTGCAACGGCATCACAAAGATTTTCTCCGATATATCCAATAAATGCTGGTTTATGCCCAGAACCTCCTCCAGTTACGATACCAACTTTTCCTTCAACTGGTGCATTTTTATATTTTAATACCCTTGCATCTTCTGTTGTAGACACGATATCTTTGTGTGTCTTTACAAAACCTTTTAACATATCTTCCACAACAAAATCCGGATTATTTACAATTCGATTCATTTTTGATTTCCTCCTAAATTACATTGCATCTGCGATTGCTTTTAAATTTTTGAGTCCTTCAATTGCTAATTCTTCTCCTGTATCAGCAAAGTTTCTCCAGATTGCACAGTTTCCTGCTAATTCTTCAAAACTTGGGTCAAAGGATTCAATAACAAGTGGTCCATCGTATCCGATCTCATCCAATGCCTGGAAGAATTCTTTAAATGGTACAAGTCCTGTTCCTGGAATTCCTCGGTCATTTTCATTGACATGTACATATCCAAGGTATTCTTTTCCGCAAGTTTTAACTGCTCCTGAGAAGCTCTTTTCTTCACGGATCATATGGAAGCAGTCAAGATGTACTTTGACATTTCCTGTTCCAACATCTTTACAGAACTTCACTGCATCTTCTGCAATATTTAAGAAGTGTGTTTCGAAACGGTTGACACATTCGACACAGATGGTCACATCTCCTGTCTCTTTTGCATATTCAGCAACTTCTCTCATACATGCAACACCCCAGTCCCATTCCTGGTCAGTTCTTGGCTTCTTTGTAAGGTATCCCCATCCAGCATAGTTTACTCCGCCAAGGATTGGCGCTCCCAATGTATTACAGATGTCAACGCATTTCTTCATCGCTGCAACTGCTGCCTTACGAATCTCTTCATCCGGTGAAATTGGGTTTGTTTCCAAAGTTAATGTTGTTGTGCAAACACAATCCATTCCAACTCTTGCTAATTCAGCTTTTACCTGCTCCGTTGGAAATGTATATGGATTTGCGATTGCGAAGTCCACGACTTCAAATCCTATTTCTTTTGCTTTTTCAATGATCCAGAGATCTTTTTCTTTAAAATCTTCTGCCCAGATAAAGCTGTCTACTCCAAATTTAAATTTCATAACAACACCCTCCTATTTTCCACAAAATTCTTTCTGATATTCCATGATTCTTTCTACTTTTGGTGTGGATGGTCCATTTTTGAATGTAAGTCCCATCCAGATATCTAATAAATAAAGTGCCAACTGTGGTGCAATGACTCTTGCTCCCATACACATGACATTTGCATCATTACTCAAAATCGAACGTTCTGTTGAAAATGGATCATGGCAAACTGCTGCTCGGATTCCCGGCACTTTATTGGCTGTCATTGCCATTCCGATTCCTGTTCCACATACAAGAATTCCTCGATCACAAGTACCGTCTGTTACTTTCTTACAGGTTCTTACTGCAACATCCGGGTATAATTCAACTTCCCCTTCTCCTACTCCATTATCAATGACTTCATGTCCTGCTTCCTGAAGGTGTTGTTTGATTGTTTCTTTTAACTGATAAGCTGCTTCGTCACATCCCAATGATATTTTCATGATCTTTTTCCTCCAATATCTAACGGAAATTACCGTAATAAGTTATATCAAATCCATCCAAAATGCTCACATGCATTTTTAATTCCATCATCTACATTGCTGTCTGTTACATAATTTGCGATATCTTTTAAATCCTGGCATGCATTTCCCATCGCAATGGAGAACCATTCTGGGCAAAACATATCCATGTCATTGTAGTCGTCCCCAAAGACTACAACATCTTTGATATCTGCATTTAAATGTTCCATCATTTTTATGATTCCACCACGTTTGTTATCTGGCTGGAACATTAAATATTCTGGTTCAAATCTTAAATGTCCAACAAGTTCCTTTGTTGTCAGCTTCTCTTCATCTTCTTTTGGAATTGCTACGTATACTTTATAAATGGCATCTGCTTTTTCTACTTCCAACATGTCATCAATGATATAACGTGTTGGTTCTTTTCTTTTTCCGACCTGGCGTAAGAATTTATCATCCGTCATGTACACATCTTTCGTATCATCTAATGCCACACACCATCCATAACCAAGTTCTTCTGCCTGATGAATGATCTTAATGCATCCGTCTTTATCTAATGGAATATTTTCTACTAACTCATTATCTATGACACAGCCATTTCCTCCACAACATACCATGTTCTTAAATCCATTGGCATCTGTGAATTTTCTTGCTTTGTAGTGAGCGCGTCCAGTTGCGATTGCAACGAAATGTCCATTTTCTTCTAATCTTGTCAATGCTTCTCTTGCACTTGGGACGATCTCGCCTGTTGATCTGTCTGTCAAAGTTCCATCAATGTCGAAAAAAAGGTATTTTTTCTCCATATTCTTATCCTTTCTTCTGCACCCACTTGTCTGTCTTTCTTCGATCAGATAAATTTCAAGATATCTTCCGGATGATCAACCACATAGGATGCATGATTTTCTTCCAGTTCTTTTCTTCCTCGAAATCCCCATGAAACACCGATGGTATCCATACCTGCATTCTGCCCTGTCTGCATATCTGTTTTTGAATCTCCAATATATAAAATTTCTTCTTTGGGAAGTTTCATCAAATCTGCGATTTCTAATGCTGCGCTTGGATCTGGTTTCTTAGGAATCCCTTCACTTTCACGTTCTCCATACACTGCGGTCCATGGGAACTGTGAAAAATATTTATTTACCAGCGCACTGGTATAATCTCCTCGTTTATTGGAATTAACTGCAATTTTAATTCCTTTTTCTTCTAAGCTCTCAAGCAATTTAAGAATTCCTTCATAAGGAATTGTTTTGTTTAAATATCTCTTCTGATACGCTTTTGAAAATTGATTCACTGCCTCATCAATAAACAATTCATTCTTTTGTTTATCCTCTGGCAACGCCTTGTGATCAATTTACGAAAGCCATTCCCTACCATCTGTTTGCATGCTTTCGTATCATGTTCTTTCCATCCATAGATCTTCATAACATCATTGACGCTGTCTCTTAAATCTTCGATTGTATCTAATAAAGTTCCATCTAAATCAAAAATAATTCCTTTGTATGTTTTCATCTTTGTTTTCCTTTCTGGCTTTAGTTAATATGGGATGATAAAGCTGCCTTTATCATCCCATATTATACAATTACAGCTCAGTAATGGCAAAGACTACTTTTACTGGTTTATTCTCAAAATTTACTAACTGATATTTTGTTCCTGCTGGTAAGAAGAATGTATCTTCTGGTTCCAGTACAAAACTTTCTTCAGCGTCAACTAGGTTTACAGTCACTGGTCCATCTACGCAATATAATGCTCCGTCACCTTTGTGAACATCTGGATCTGAACATCTTGGTCCGTATCCTCCTGCTGGAAGTACCATTTCTCCAAAGTGTCCGTAATCATTACTTGTAATGAAACGAAGTAACATTGGATGAGTTGTTCCATGAACATTATTTAACTTTTCGAAGTCACGTACTGCGTATACAGCTCCTGTTTTTCTAGCTTCTGCTGGATCTACTGGCCAGCATCCGATGTCATCTGTACATCCCTGACGAGAGATATCTTTGATCGCTCCTCTCATATCTGGCAGATTATCATTGTTTGGTCCTTTGTAGAATTTTGTTTCTTCTTCTGTTGGAATGACTGCTGGTGGAATATGCTCATCCCATGCTTTTGGTGTGATGAAATAAAGGATTCTTGTTTTCTGGTCTGAGAAGTTATGACAGCAGTGCCAAGCACCTTCTGGCATGAATAATCCTTCTCCAGTTTCCAGATAAGCAAACTGTCCGTTTCCACTTCTCTGTACTACAGGTCCGTTTAGGATGTAGTAAGATTCATCACCAGGATGGATATCTAATGGTGCGAATACTCCTCCAGGCCCTAACTCGTAAATTCCTAACATAAATGTATCAGTTGTTACTAATGTAAAAGTATTGTCAGAAGTAAATGCATTGTTTGGTGGATATAATGCTGTTGAATACTCCCATTTTTTGATCAATGTAGGTTTCTTGTTATCAGGTTCACAAGGAAAACGTCCCTGAATATCAACTAATTTTGCCATTTTAACTCTCCTGTCTGTTCTTTCTATTAACTGTTTTTTATGCTTCTTCCTGAGGTTTTGTAACTAATACAATTAAAGCTGCTGAAATTGCTCCGGCAATTAATAATGTGATGAAGAATGGAAGTACTTTATTCATAGCGAATACTACGAATACACCACCATGAGGTGCACGGATCGTAATTCCCCATAAGTAAGAGATTACTGCTCCAGCTGCTGATCCAACCATGAAACATGGAATATATTTAATATTTTTGGCAGCATATGGGATCGCAAATTCTGTGATCATACATAATGCTCCAGCGAAACATCCTGGGATTCCGGATCTATCTTCATCTGTAAATTTCTTAGGTGCAATCAGCATTGCTAATGCCACTGCTAATGGAGGTGCACAGCAAGCTACGAAGTTTGCGGCCATTGGTGCATAGTTTCCTGTTTCCATACAAGCTAATGCAAAAGCATAAGCAACTTTGTTACATGGACCACCCATATCAAAGGCAAGCATACATCCTTGTACGATTCCGAGAAGGATTAAGTTTCCAGTTCCTAAGTCATTTAATAATTTTGTTAATGCCTGTGTTAATGCTCCTAAAGGTCCTCCAATAACATAGTGCATTAATAAACAGATAGCTGCACATCCGACAACTGGAATGATCAATGTAGGAAGTAATGATCTTATTGCATTTGGTAATGGAATTTTCTTTAATGCGTTTACTAAATATCCAGCAATAATACCTGCGATCAGTGCTCCGATAAATCCTGACTGGTATCCAAGCCCCCAAGGGTCCGTAGCCATCCAGCCACCGAACATACCTACACAGATACCTGGTTTATCAGCGATTGAATACGCTACATATGCACCTAATACTGGTACCATGAATGTTCCTAAACCAATTTTACCAATCCAGAAGATTGTGGATGCGAATGTGGAACCATAAGGTTCTACGCTAGGGATATTATATCCTCCTAATAAGAATCCTAATGCTACTAAGATTCCTCCTGCAACTACGAATGGCAGCATGTATGAAACACCTGTCAAAAACGCTTCTTTGATATCATCAATTACATCTCTCATTTGTTTCCCGTCCTTTCATAAAATATTTTTAAGGTTTCTCTTTTCTTATTTTCCGCTAAAAATAATATTCGGGTCTTTGATCACTTCGTGTGGTTTTGTCTGGAAGATCTTGTCTTTGTATGGTTCGAATCTTTCTGCTTTTGTAAGCCCTACGTCATTTGCAAAAACGATCAGATCCGCTTCTTTAATATCACGATCTCTTAACTTGTCTTCCAGTCCGAGAGCCCCCTGCTTCTCGACCTTACACTTGTAACCTCTCTCTTACATACTTTCATAATAGCTTCCGCTGCCATATAAGTATGAGCGATTCCAGTTGCGCATGATGTTACTGCTACTACTTTCATAGTTTCCACCTCCTGTAGCTTTTATAGTTGTAATTGTTTTATGCCATGAATCAGATCATCATAGCTTTCTGCCTTCTCTAACAGTTCTAAAAACTCTTCGTGTGCTAACATTCCTGCTAATGTTGCTAATACCCTTAAATGGTAATCATTCTCTTGATTTTCAGATATTGCCAATACAAAGATGTATTTAACTTCACCAGATTCCCCTGAGGACTCATAAATGAATGGCTTCTTACATCTACAAAATCCAATTCCTGGTTTCAGAACTTCTTTGCATTTTCCATGAGGTATTGCAACGAAGTTTCCCATATATGTTGGCCCTAGGGATTCTCTGTATTCCAGAGCATCTTTGTAGGCCTTTGCGTCTGACACGAATCCTGCTTCTTCGAATTTTGCAGTCATCACATCAAACATATTTTCTTTGTCCTTAAAAGGCTCACAATCAAGAATTACCATTTCATCGAGTAGTACTTCCGCTAAATTTACACCACTCATGAAATATTCTCCTTTTTATGATTTATCTTATTTTCCGTTTTTGAACGCTTTGATTACGTCTTTTGCATATCCTTTCATGAATTCATATGCTGCTTCCTGTAATTCATGATATGCAATCTTACCATCTGTCTCAGCTACTTTGTCTGCAACAAATTTTGTTGTAGCTTTTGCCATATAAGAATAGTAGTTAACTTTTGAGCATCCTGCTGTGATCGCATTCTGTACCTGGTCAAATTCTACTCCTGATGCACCATGCATTACGATTCTTGTATCATCAGGGATTGCTTCTCGAAGTTCTTTGACTCTGTCAATATCAAGTACTGGTGGTTCAGCATAGATTCCGTGCATTGTTCCGAAGCATACTGCTAAGGCATCACATTTTGTTCTTTCTGCAAATTCTTTTGCTTCTGCTGGTTCTGTGAAGAATTCTCTGATATCTTCATTTGTCAAAACTCTCTTTTCTGGATCATCATCATGTGTATCTTCATCTGTAGATGCCATGATTCCAAGTTCTGCTTCTACTGTGATTCCTGCAGCATGTGCGAATTTAACGAACTGTGCAACTTTTTCAACATTCTCTTCAAAAGGAAGTGCACTGCAATCGTACATGATAGATGGGAATCCAACTTTCACTGCTCTCATTACGAATTCATAGTCACTACCATGATCTAAATGAACACAAACAGGTACTCTTGCTTCTTTTGCATATTTTAACATGATCGGCCCGATTCTCTCGATTGGAATCAAAGAGTCATGTACCTGAGCATGGTCAATGATGATCGGAGTATTTAATTCTTCTGCTGCACCAATGACTGCACGAACTGTTTCTTCATTTGGTGTGTTGATACATGGGATAGCGTATCCTTCTGCTTCTGCAATCTCCAAGATTTTTTTCATGTTTACTAGCATTTGTTCTTCCTCCTGTAACATAAGTTTTGTTGATTATTACGTCTAATGGAATTCTTCCATTAGTAGTTCATAAATTTCTTCGGAACTATTTGCTTCTAGGATTTTTTGAATGTCTTCTTTGTTATCGATCAGTGCATATAAATATTTGAATAATTTTAAGATCTCGTTTGATTCTTCCATATTAATTGCTAAGAAAAATACTAATTTAACCTTTGATGATCTCGACCATTTCACTGGATATTTCATTCGCATGACTGCGATGCCGCTTTTCTTTACGGAATCTTTATAAACATGTGCCATTGCGATCTGACTTCCAATTGTTGTCGGTCTTCTTTCTTCTAATTCAAATACTTTTTCTGTGACATCTTCACTAAGACATCCTTGTTCCAGTAATAACTTACTAACCTGTGCGATAGTTTCCTTTTTAGTTGTTGCCAGTGCATCAATCACAATCAATTCTTTCTGAAATGCTTTCTTCACAGTTTCTATAACTTGTTCATTCTTCATTTCCTGTGCGTACTCATCCATCTGACTGATGATCTTATTGATGTCCAGCTGCGTGACATGTTTTGTGATTTCTATGACATTATTTCTTTTTTCTTTGAGTGGAACGGTTGATATTACCAGTTTCCCTTTTGTTAATTCTGGTTTAAAATCGTGAATATGTACGATTTTTATGATTTCTAAATTACTGATTTCATTCTCAATCTTCATTGCTTCATATTTTGCTGAATAAGGATCTGTTGCCATAACAAAGATTCCTTGTTTTTCACTTCCTGTTTCCATGGATGCCTGATGGATCAGTAATGCGAGCCAGGCAATCTCATCCTGTGTCAATACAAATCCAAGTTTTTCTTCCAAATGGAAAGAGTAAGTTAAACAAACCGCATAACTGCTCTGAATCTGTTGCTGTACGTCCTTGTGAAGATCGTCCCATTCAACTAACATGTATCATGTCTGATACTTATCTTCTTTAAAAAAGTAGCAATTTGTTTTTCCAGTTCCCGATAGTGATAGGTACTTTCTTTTTCCATCGCCATAAAAACTGTGTAGATGTAATCTTCTGCAATATTCATCAGGTAATCATCCTGAATCTCGGCTTCTACTTCACAAGTTTTTGCTACAGCAAACTTTGCTGCCAAGAACTGGTATTCAAGTTCCATCTCATCTTCATGTGGGAACATGCGGTCAAGAATCTTCTTTGCTGTTTCTACATATATATCATCGAGCTTTGTCATTGTTCTGTCTGCTTTATTTCTAATCTTGTTTCCTTCTTCCATTCTTCTCTTAGTTAATAGAAGGTATTCCGTCAATCTGCAGAAAGAAATGTCTACAAGCACAACTCCTAATTCTGCTTCACTATCCGCAAGATATTCCTGAACCATCATGATATCTTCTTTGGAATAGTAATCTGAAAAATATGTAAATGCTCTTTTACTGATCCTGTAATCTAGTTCCTGTGGAAGTTCTTCAATGTACGTGTGTTTCCAGTATTTCTTATTCTGTGTGTCAACAATTGCCTGCCTGATATCAAACTCTCTACCTACAATACTGATTCCCTGATTTTGAACTTTTGATAATTCCAGATGAAAGGTTGCCAGATATTCTTCTATCATTTTCAGATCTTTTTCTATCATCTTTCGGCTAACACATAATTCCTCGGAAAATAATTGAACTGTGTAATTTGCCGGATAATTAAATAAGATATCTAAAATGTAATTCTTTCTGTAGTAGAAAGATTCTGGGTTTCCATTTGCATAGGAATCAAGTGCTTCCAAAATATTTTCTCTCTGCTGATCTGTCACCACCATGCAGATTCCTTTTTTGGGTACTCTTAGTAGTTTTCCATCATAGTCTTCAATAAATTTTGTAATATCTTTTAAGGATCGTTTGATACTGCTTATGGAAATTTCAGTCATCTCCGATAACTCTTCGATGGAATAGAATCCATACATATCAACCATTGCACGGATTACTTTTTCCTGTAAATTATTCATGATAGGCCTCCTCAATGAATAAAACACTAAAAAGTAGCTTTTCATCTGCTGTATCTTTTTATTTGTTTTTTGCTCTCGCTACTTTATGGTCTTATTGTATCAATTGTTTTTCTACTTGTACATAGTTCAAAACTTCCGTTTTTGCACTAATTGTTCGGATAAAAGTGCAAAAAAGTTCAAAGAACACTGAGAATTTGTTTAAATATAGTTCATTACAAAAAAAGAACCCCTACATAATCTAATCTGATCATGTAAAGGTTCTCCCAATTCTTTATGTAATTATTCCACTACTCGTCTTACACAAACAATTCTACGGTAGTTTGCTCTTGGCGAAATTTTGATTCCTGTTCTTCTGTTACTTGCATGTACGATCTTTCCATTTCCAATATACATCGCTACATGTCCATTATAACAGATGATATCTCCTGGCTGTTTCTCATTATAAGAAACCTTTCTTCCTGCTCTTCTTAATTCAGAAGAAGTTCTTGGAAGATTATATCCAAATGATCTGTAAACTGATCCAATAAACCCTGAACAGTCAGCTCCTCTGTTTAAGTCTGTTCCACCCCATACGTAGGAGTTTCCAACAAAACGCTGTGCAAATTGTGCTACTGTCTGTCCTTTGTCATATGTTGTTCCTTCTAATGCAGGAGCATCTGTATTAATATAAACATATTTCTTTAAGACATATCCTGTCTTACCGTTTACAGAAACCTTTCTCCACTTTCCACTTGTCGAATAGACTGTGACAGGTGTTCCAATCTCTAATCTCTTTAAAACTTTTGATCTTTTTGATTTGCTGGCTCTTAATTTGCACCAGTGTCTGAAGATTTTTCCATTATATCCATCATCAGCCTTAACCTGCTGTTTTGGTGTTGTTGTGATTGCTGTACCAAATATAAATAAAAAGACTAATGAGAAAATTGTTATTTTCTTTAATCGTGATTTCATTGATAACCCTTTCAATTGTTACACTTCTGTTACATACTTGAAGAATTTTACCATATAACGACACAAATGTAAAGGAAATAGTGTATTGTTTTGAATTTTATAATTAACAAATGAAATAATTGTAAAATTTGTATCATTGTGTTCTTTTTTTGCATACAAAAAGAGACCTGATAAATCAGATCTCTTCAGCGTGGGCGAGAAGATTCGAACTCCCGGCCTTCTGGTCCGTAGCCAGACGCTCTATCCAGCTGAGCTACGCCCACATATTCAATTGTCATATTTGACAATTCAGATGTTATTCACATCTAAATGCCGCAGACCGGAATCGAACCGGTACTCGATTTAACTCGAACAGGATTTTAAGTCCTGCGCGTCTGCCAGTTCCGCCACTGCGGCATATACATACCTTAATTATCTGGCATATAAGTGGGACCAATAGGACTCGAACCTATGACCCTCTGCTTGTAAGGCAGATGCTCTCCCAGCTGAGCTATGATCCCAAACGATTGGTTTAAACACAATCTAGCGACCCGGATGGGAATCGAACCCACGACCTCCGCCGTGACAGGGCGGCGCTCTAACCAGCTGAGCCACCGGGCCAGAATGTAAATTATTTAGTTTAAATGGACCCTCGGGGACTCGAACCCCGGACCGATCGGTTATGAGCCGATTGCTCTAACCAACTGAGCTAAAGGTCCGTTTAAAGCCGTTGACCGGACTTGAACCGGTAACCTGCTGATTACAAATCAGCTGCTCTGCCAATTGAGCCACAACGGCATATTAGACGATATCACTCATTTATGAATCGTAATGACTCCAACGGGATTTGAACCCGTGTTACCGCCGTGAAAGGGCGGTGTCTTAACCACTTGACCATGGAGCCTGATTGTTCGACCGCTTCACGGTCTTAATACTTTATTCAGTATTTAACTCCCCGAGCCGGCTCGAACCAGCGACAGCACGGTTAACAGCCGTGTGCTCTACCAACTGAGCTATCGAGGATTATTATAAGGTCTATTCTTATTATATCATATACCTTCAAAACAACATACAAGAATCTTTCTACATCTCTTACACTTCAGCCTTCTTTGGTTAAAGCCTCGACCGATTAGTAACAGTCAGCTCCATACGTTACCGTACTTCCACCTCTGCCCTAT
>ENA-OQLB01000777-OQLB01000777.1-human-gut-metagenome-genome-assembly--contig:-NODE-777-length-16341-cov-1.933083_pt1 | contig 16341 bp, 19 predicted proteins | sample MGYA00242656_ERZ504813 | MGnify/ENA primary metagenome ERZ504813 (study PRJEB26092, sample SAMD00036388) | human gut metagenome | host: Homo sapiens | study: EMG produced TPA metagenomics assembly of... | reverse complement strand
TCTACCGGTTCAGCGAAGAACTTCTTATTATCGATGACGGGAAGCAGATCTGTTATGGTGATACAAAGGAGATATTTGACCATCCAAAGAAGGTAGAAGCTGCAAGACTTACCGGATGTAAGAATATCGTTCCGGCAGAACGTCTGGATGCACATCATGTCAGGATTCCGGACTGGGGAACCTGTCTTCATCTGAAACAGATGATAGATGTGGATATCACCCATATCGGGCTCCGTGCCCACGAGTTCATTCCGGTATGGGGAGAAAGAGAAGACAACTGTATTCCGGTTAAGGTAAAAGGAAAGGCAGAATTTCCATTCGAATGGAAATATTTCTTAAAAGGAGAGACGGAAGAAAGCGACGATATCTGCTGGTATGTACAGAAAACCCTCTGGCAGAACTGGAAGAAAAAGGAATTCCGGATTATTTGAAACTGCCGGAAAAAGAGATTCTTTTGCTGAAATAGAAAGCATGTTATAATGAGCATCAGAGTTTTAAGATGATTCTATGGAGGGAAATAATGTATACAATCGGAACACACATGTCCATCGCAGGAGGACTTGCAAAAACTGCGGAAAACGTAGTAAAGATGAATGCTGATACCATGCAGATATTCAGCAGGAATCCAAGAGGATCAAGTTATAAAACGTATCTGCCGGAAGAAATAGAAAGATTCCAGAAGATACGGAAAGATCATGCATTCGGTCCGGTTCTCGCACATGCACCGTATACGATGAATCTGGCGAGTGCAACAGAAAAAACGTATGAATTTGCCTGTACGGTGATACGGGAAGATATCAGACGTATGGATGAATTGCAGATAGAAAATCTGGTATTCCACCCGGGCAGTCATACCGGGATTGGAGAAGAAGCAGGAATTGCCAATATCATCCGTGGACTGGATCAGGCAATTACAGGTTCGGAGAACATTACGGTTTTACTGGAAACGATGAGTGGAAAGGGTACAGAGATCGGTTACCGGTTTGAACAGCTGAAAGAGATCCGGGACGGTGTGCAGCATCCGGAAAGGATCGGAATCTGTCTGGACACCTGTCATGTGTTTGCGGCGGGATATGATATTGTTCATAATCTAGATGGAGTGCTGGAAGAATTTGACCGGATACTGGGACTGCCGCTTTTAAGAGCTGTCCATCTAAATGACAGTATGATGCCGTTTGATTCCAGAAAGGACCGTCATGCAGTGATCGGAGGTGGAGAGATCGGACTGGAAGCTCTTCTGAATGTGATGCGTCATCCAAAGCTAAAAGATCTTCCATTCTATCTGGAGACACCGCTTGATGATGCCGGACACAAAGATGAAATTGCCAGATTAAAAGAGTATCTGGGGGAAACAAGGAGCGAACATATTTGAATGCACTGAAATATATAGCAAAAATCCAAACAGACTTTCCGACAAAATTCGGGATTCCGAGACAGTCGGGACTTGTGAATACGAAAGGAACTATTGTATTCGAACCGGAATACCGCAAAGAAGAGGCACTAAAAGGACTCGAAGAATGTTCACATCTGTGGCTGATCTGGGAGTTTTCAGAGGCTGTCAGAACAGGCTGGAGTCCGACCGTGCGTCCGCCGCGGCTTGGGGGGAATAAACGGTGCGGTGTGTTTGCAACCAGATCACCGTTCCGTCCGAATCCGATCGGATTATCCTGTGTGAAGCTGACCGGAATTAAAAAGTATCCGGAAAAAGGAATGGTTATTGAAGTGGAAGGGGCAGATCTGATGGATGGAACACCAATCTTCGATATCAAACCATATCTTCCATATGCGGATTGTGTACCGGATGCCAGAGGCGGATTCGCTGATGTGGTAAAGAATTATGCATTAGAGGTAGAGATTCCGGAAATCTATCTGTCAAAACTGCCGGAGGAGCACAGGGAATGTGTGAGGCAGATTCTTGCCGGTGATCCGAGACCATCTTATCAGAATGACCCGGACAGGGTGTATGGAATGGAATATGCCGGATACGAAATCAAATTCCGGTGAAAGACTGCGTTGCTGACGGTCTGTGAGATCGGACAGAGCAATAATAGGAAGACAATCAGGAGGACATAAAGGTGAAGTACTATCTTGCGCCATTGGAAGGAATCACAACTTACATATACCGGAGGGCATATCACACACATTACCGTCCGATGGAGAAATATTTCACACCGTTTCTGGTGCCGCATACCAAAAAGGATTTTAATACACGGGAGAAGAATGATATTTTGCCGGAACACAATCCGGACATGTATCTGGTGCCGCAGATCCTGGCAAATGATGCAAAAGGTTTTTTGGATACAGTAGAAAAGTTAAAGATGTATGGATATGACGAGGTGAACCTGAATCTTGGATGCCCGTCGAAGACCGTAGTATCGAAAGGGCGGGGATCCGGATTCCTGATCCATACAGAGAAGTTGGAACGGTTCCTGGATGAGATCTATGCGAAAGCGGATGTAAAGATCTCTATTAAGACAAGAATCGGAAAATATGACGCCGATGAGTGGGGACAGCTTCTGGATATTTATAATAAATATCCGGTGGAAGAACTGATCGTGCATCCCAGGGTGCAGCAACAGTTTTATAAAGGCCATCCAGATCTGGATGCATTTGCGGACGCAGTGAAAGAATGCAGGCATCCATTGTGTTATAACGGCGATATCTTTACAGTTGAGGATATGGAAAGGTTAAAAAAACGGTTTCCGGAGATATCCTGTGTTATGTTGGGGCGTGGAATCCTGAGGAATCCGGAACTGACAGATATTATCGAATCCGGTGGCGGGAGAATTGATGTGAAGAAATTAAGGGCATTCCATGACCAGATTTTTCAGGATTACCAGGAGGTAAGCAGTGGGGATAAGAATGTGTTGTTCAAGATGAAAGAACTCTGGTGTTATCTTGGAACTTTGTTCCCGGATAAAGAAAAACAGTTAAAAAAGATCCGGAAGGCAGAGAAACTGGACCGCTATGAAGCAGCTGTAGAAGAAATCCTTTACTTTTGAAAACGTATGCAATATAATAGATAAAAATTCTATATACAGGAATTTTGAAAAAGGGAGGGGCATGAATTGGATCATTTGAATGAGTTGATCGCAGAAAATCTGAAAGATATCAGGAAAGGAAAAGGACTGAGTCTGGAACAGGTGTCATCCCTTACCACAATCAGCAAAAGTATGTTGAGTCAGCTGGAAAGAGGAGAAGTCAATCCTACGATATCAACAGTGTATAAACTGGCATTGGGATTAAAGGTACCGGTTACTGCATTTACCGCAGACAAACCACAGCCATTCTTTGAAACCGGGAAGAAAGAAGTAGAACCTTTGGCGGGGGATGATGGAAGATACCGTCTTTATCCGATCTTCAGTTTCCGGGAGGGACAGGATTTTGAAATCTTTGACCTGGAATTTGATGAGAACGGAATGATGCAGGCGAATCGTCAGATGAATGGTACGAGAGAATTCATTACCGTGTATTCCGGTGAACTGACACTGATTTTTAAAGACCAGGAATATGTATTGAGAGCCGGCGATGCGGCTTCGTATAATGCTTTTGATGATTATGTGTATAAGAACACAGGAAAGGGAACGGTGACTGCGAATATCGTAGTACATTACCCGAATTAGAAAGGAGAAACAGCATGGAAGACCAGAAACAGCGTGTATATGATGCGTTAAACAAGATGGGAATTAAGTACGAGGTGGTAGAGCATGAACCCGTACATACGATGGAGGATATGGACCGGCTGGGACTCCCGGAAAAAGGAACTTTATGCAAGAACTTATTCCTGAGAGATTCCAAAGGAAAGAGACACTTCCTGATCACAGCAGATGAGAAGACAAAAGTAGACTTAAAGACGCTCGGAAGACAGCTTGGAGCAGGAAATCTAAGCTTTGCATCCGAAGAACGCCTGGAGAAATATCTTGGCGTAAAGCAGGGGAGCGTAACTCCGTTTGCGCTGATGAATGATACCGAGCATGCGGTAGAATTTTTCATCGATAAAAATTTAAGCAGATGTAAAAGTATGGGAATCCATCCGTTGGAAAATACAGCAACAGTATTCATATCGTTCAAAGATCTGGATAAGTTTTTATGGAATCTGGATGTCGATGTCGTAAAGATCAAATTGTAAAAAAGTTTATATTTTTTTAATTGCAACTTTTCCTCACGTAGAAGTAGAATAGAACAGTATATGATACGAAGCAACAGATGAAAGTGAGGATAACTATGGAAGAATGGCAGAACGGACACGACCAGCCGGGATACCATTATCACCAGGAACAGGAAAGAAAACCAGTTGAGACACCGGGAAAACGTTTCTGGAAGATGTGGGGACCGCTCCTGATCAAATGGGGGATCGGAATCGGCGTAGGTATGGCAGTCATGGCAGCCATGATGATGGCATATATGAAGACACACTATCAGACGCAGGCAGCATTAGAGGCGTTGATGTCTGATCAGAATAAGCTGATGGCCTTTTATGAAAAGATGTTGAATAAGTATATCGACTATACGACATGGGTAGAAGGTCTGTCGGCACTTGTTACAATCCTGTTATGGCACTTATGTATCACGGGGACAGAAAGAAAGAGAAGACAGCCGGTATCGTACAGGATAAGAAAGCGCCGTTGTGGCAATATCCGGCAGTGATCATTATGGCACTTGCATGAGTTTGGGGCTGAATAACCTGATCATCATTGGAAATCTGTCAGTGATAGATGCAAATTATAAGGCAACTATGAATGCGATGTATTCGGCACCGCTTGCAATACAGATCGTGTGTCTGGCAGTGCTGGTACCCATCTGTGAAGAATATGTATTCAGAGGATTGTTCTTCAGAAGGATGGAAAGGGAAAGCTCATTTGTGTATGCGATGGTCTATTCATCCGTCGTATTTGGCATATTGCATGTGAATCTGGTGCAGATGCTCTATGGATTTGCCCTGGGGATGATGCTGGCATATGTGTATGAAAAATATGGTTCATTGAAAGCACCGGTGGCAGCACATATGTCAATGAATCTGTTATCTGTGCTGGCTACCAGATATGGACTCTATAACTGGATGCTGAAAGATAATATCCGGATCGGTATCATTACAGTTGTTTGTGCAGCAGTTGCATCAACAATGTTTGTTATAATCCAGCGCATTGAAGAAAAACCAACAAAGAAGAAAGAAAACGAGAATCTGGCAATGTAAGTTGTCAGATTCTTTTTGAGTTGAAATATAAAAAGTCAAATAATCTGACAACTCAAAATAATTTTTATCTTTACAACAGTAAAGCCTTGTGATATAGTAGGAAAAAACAAAAGAAAGGAACAGATGTATGAAAGAAGGAAATGTAGTCCAGCAACGTGGACTGTATCGTTCCGAATTTGAACATGATAACTGTGGAATCGGTGCGATCGTTAATATCAAAGGACAGAAAGTCACGATACAGTGGCAAATGCATTGAAAATCGTTGAAAATCTTGAACATAGAGCTGGCAAGGATGCCGAAGGTAAGACAGGTGATGGAGTTGGAATCTTATTACAAGTTTCTCACAGATTCTTCTCTAAAGTCTGTAAACCTCTCGGCATCTTTTTACGTTCTGAAAGAGATTACGGAGTGGGAATGTTCTTCTTTCCACAGGACGAATTAAAGAGAAATCAGGCAAAGAAGATATTCGAAGTGATCGTCAAAAAAGAAGGAATGAATTTCCTTGGATGGAGAGAAGTTCCGGTGAAGGCAGATGTACTTGGAAGCAGAGCGGTCGAATGTATGCCATGTATTATGCAGGGATTATTGAAAGACCTAAGAAGGTAGAGCAGGGGGTTGACTTTGACCGTAAACTGTATATTGTAAGGCGCGTATTTGAGCAGAGTGCAGATGATACATATGTGGCATCACTTTCCAGCCGTACCATCGCTTATAAAGGAATGTTTCTGGTAGATCAGCTCAGGCTGTTCTTCCCTGATCTGCAGGATCCGGATTATGATTCCGCAATCGCACTGGTTCACTCCAGATTCAGTACGAACACGAATCCAAGCTGGGAGAGAGCGCATCCGAACCGTTTTATTGTGCATAATGGCGAGATCAACACGATCCGCGGCAATACGGATAAGATGCGTGCCAGAGAAGAAAATATGGAATCCGAGTGTATGAAAGGAAAACTTCATGAAGTGCTTCCTGCAATCAACAGTAGCGGTTCTGATTCGGCAATGCTGGATAATGCAATTGAATTCATGGTTATGAGTGGTATGGATCTTCCACTGGCAGTTATGATCGCAATTCCGGAACCGTGGGCAAATAACAGAAACCTTTCCCAGAAAAAGAAAGATTTCTATCAGTATTATGCAACTATGATGGAACCATGGGATGGTCCGGCGTCTATCCTGTTCAGTGATGGTGACTGCATGGGAGCCGTGCTTGACAGAAATGGTCTGCGTCCATCGAGGTATTATATCACGGATGATGATATGCTGATCCTTTCTTCGGAAGTTGGTGTACTGGATATTCCACCGGAGAAGATTGTAGTGAAAGAACGTTTGCATCCGGGAAAGATGCTTCTGGTAGATATCAAAAAAGGAAAAGTCATTGATGACGAAGAATTAAAAGAAACTTATGCAAGCAGACAGCCTTATGGTGAGTGGCTGGATAACAATCTGATCGAATTAAAGGATCTGAAGATCCCGAATCAGAAGGTTCCAGCTTATACAGCAGAAGAATGCAGAAGACTTCAGAAAGCATTCGGCTATTCATATGAAGAAGTAAAGACTTCTATCCTGAACATGGCGAAGAATGGTGCCGAAGGAACAGCAGCCATGGGTATTGATGCGCCGCTTGCGGTATTATCTGACATGCATCAGAACCTGTTTGGATATTTCAAACAACGTTTTGCACAGGTAACCAACCCTCCAATCGATGCAATCCGTGAGAAGGTCGTTACATCTACAACGGTTTATATTGGTGAAGATGGAAACCTTCTGGAAGAAAAAGCAGAGAACTGTAAGATGTTAAAGGTTAACAATCCAATTCTTACAGAGACAGATCTTCTGAAAATTAAAAATATGAAAGAAGATGGATTCAAGGTTGCGGAGATTCCGACCATTTATTACAAGAATTCGAGCCTTGAAAAGGCAATTGATTATCTGTTTATTGAAGTTGACAGAGCTATCCGTGAAGGAGCCAACATTCTGATCCTCTCAGATAGAGGTGTAGATGAATATCACGTGGCAATGCCTTCGCTCCTGGTGCTTTCCGGACTGCAGCAGCATCTGGTGCGCACAAAGAAACGTACTTCTGTAGGAATCGTTCTGGAGACCGGAGAACCAAGAGAGGTACATCACTTCGCAACACTGATCGGTTATGGTGCATGTGCGATCAACCCGTATCTTGCACACGAATCCATCAAACAGCTGATCGATACGGATATGCTTCAGAAAGACTATTATGCAGCAGTAGATGATTATAACAAAGCGGTACTTAGCGGAATTGTAAAGATTGCATCAAAGATGGGTATTTCCACAATCCAGTCTTATCAGGGAGCAAAGATATTTGAAGCAATCGGATTAAAACAGGAATTCATTGATAAATATTTTACAGATACTGTCAGCAGAATTGGCGGAATCGGAATTGAAGAGATTGCAGCAGATTATATTGCGCGTCATTCACAGGCATTTGATCCGCTCGGACTGGAAGTGGATATGACACTGAACAGTGTAGGGCAGCACAAACTAAAAAGCGGCGGAGAGAGACATCTTTATAATCCACAGACGATCCATATGCTGCAGGAATCTACCAGACGCGGTGACTATGGTATGTTCAAACAGTATACAGAGCTGGTCAATGCGGAAGGAGAACACATCAACCTGCGTGGACAGTTAGAATTCAACTATCCAAAGAAAGGCATTCCAATCGAAGAAGTAGAAAGCGTCGACGAGATTGTAAAACGATTCAAGACAGGAGCAATGTCTTATGGTTCTATCTCGAAAGAAGCGCATGAGACACTGGCAATTGCGATGAACCAGTTGCATGGTAAATCCAACAGTGGTGAAGGTGGAGAGGAGATTGAACGTCTGGATACGAACAGATGCTCTGCGATCAAACAGGTAGCTTCCGGACGATTTGGTGTTACATCCAGATACCTGGTAAGTGCACAGGAAATACAGATCAAGATGGCGCAGGGGGCAAAACCGGGAGAAGGCGGACATCTGCCGGGCGGAAAAGTATATCCGTGGATTGCAAAGACACGTCACTCTACACCTGGGGTCAGCCTGATCTCACCACCGCCGCATCATGATATCTATTCGATCGAGGATCTTGCGCAACTCATTTACGATTGTAAAAATGCGAACAAAGATGCGAGAATTACAGTAAAACTGGTATCAGAAGCCGGTGTCGGTACAGTTGCAGCCGGTGTAGCCAAAGCGGGAGAGGCCTGATATTGATTTCCGGATATGACGGAGGAACCGGGGCAGCACCAAGAAGTTCCATCCATAATGCAGGACTTCCATGGGAACTGGGACTTGCAGAGACGCATCAGACACTGATTCAGAATGGCTTAAGAGAAAGAGTCCGTATCGAGACAGACGGTAAGCTGATGAGTGGTCGTGACGTGGCAATCGCAGCGATCCTTGGAGCAGAGGAATTCGGATTTGCAACTGCACCGCTGGTAACGATGGGATGTGTGATGATGCGTGTATGTAATCTGGATACCTGTCCGGTCGGTGTGGCAACGCAGAATCCGGAACTGAGAAAACGTTCCGCGGAAAACCGGAATATGTCGTGAACTTTATGCGTTTTATTGCAGAAGAACTGCGAGAATATATGGCAAGATTCGGTGTCCGTACACTGGATGAACTGGTTGGAAGAACAGATCTTCTAAAAGTAAAGGAAGTAGCAACTTCAGAACGTGCAGCCACACTGAATCTGGAACAGATTCTCGATAATCCATATGAAGGCACAAAGACACCGATGACATTCAATCCGAAGAAAGTCTTCGACTTTGAATTGGAGAAAACTCTGGATGAAAAAGTTCTGGTCAGAGAATTGCTCCCGGCGGTAGAGAAGAAACAGAAGAGAAGCATTGAAATAGATGTGACAAATACGAACCGTACATTTGGTACAATCTTTGGTTCGGAGATTACGAGAAGATATCCGGAAGGTTTGGACGAAGACAGCTATGTGGTACATTGTAAGGGTGCCGGCGGACAGTCCTTCGGCGCATTTATTCCGAAAGGACTGACACTGGAACTGACCGGTGACAGTAATGACTATTTCGGAAAGGGACTTTCCGGCGGAAAACTTGTAGTATATCCACCAAAAGGAATACGCTATAAAGCGGAAGAAAACATTATCATCGGTAACGTGGCACTTTACGGGGCAACCAGCGGTAAAGTATTCATCAATGGCGTGGCGGGAGAACGTTTTGCAGTACGTAATTCCGGTGCGACAGCAGTTGTAGAAGGTGTAGGAGATCACGGATGTGAATATATGACAGGCGGACGCGTAGCAGTCCTTGGCGGAACAGGTAAGAACTTCGCAGCCGGTATGAGCGGTGGAGTTGCTTATGTACTGGATATGGAAAATGATCTTTATACAAGAGTCAATAAAGAGATGGTTCATATTGAACATGTGACAACCAAGATCGATGTCGGAGAATTAAAGAGCATGATCGAAGAACATGTTGCCAATACCAATTCGGAACTTGGTAAGAAGATTCTGGATAACTTCACTGAATATCTTCCGAAATTCAAGAAGATTATTCCGATTGATTATGAACGTATGCTGACAACCATCCTTCAGATGGAAGAACAGGGTATGAGCAGTGAACAGGCAAAGACAGAAGCATTTTATGCGATCAAAGAAGGAAGATAGGGGGTAAGAACAGTGGGAAAAGCAACAGGATTTATGGATTATGACAGGCAGGATAAGATGGCTGAAGATCCAAAAGAGCGAATTAAGCATTTTAAAGAGTTTCATACACCTCTGTCAAAAGAAGAACAGGAGCTGCAGGGAGCCAGATGTATGGCATGTGGCGTGCCGTTCTGCCAGTCCGGTCAGATGCTGATGGGAATGGCAAGCGGATGCCCTCTTCACAACCTGGTACCGGAATGGAATGACTGATCTTTCAGGAAAACTGGGAAGAAGCATATTACAGACTGAAAAAGACGAACAACTTTCCGGAATTTACATCAAGGGTATGTCCGGCACTCTGTGAGGCTGCATGTACATGCGGACTGAACGGAGATGCAGTTTCAAGTAAGGCGAATGAATATAGCATTATTGAAAATGCATACAAAAAAGGTTATGCAGCAGCAAAACCGGTAAAGGTAAGAACCGGTAAGAAGGTTGCAGTTGTAGGTTCCGGTCCGTCGGGACTTGCAACTGCTGATATGCTGAACAGAAGAGGACACAGTGTGACTGTCTTTGAAAGAGAAGATAAAATCGGTGGACTCCTCCGATATGGTATCCCGAATATGAAACTGGAAAAGCAGTTCATTGATCGCAAGATTGCAATCATGGAAGAAGAAGGGGTTCAGTTTGTGACAGGATGTAATATCGGAAAAGATAAGAAAGCAGCTACATTATTAAAAGAATTTGACCGTATAGTACTTTGCTGCGGTGCATCAAATCCAAGAGATATTAAAGTACCAGGAAGAGAAGCCGAAGGCATCTATTTCGCAGTAGATTTCTTAAAATCAACAACAAAAGCACTCTGGAAAAATGCAAAACAGAATGCAGATGGACCTATGACCTGAGTCTGAAGGAAGGCACATACATTTCCGCAAAAGGAAAAAATGTTATGGTCATTGGTGGAGGAGATACAGGAAATGACTGTGTGGGAACATCGATGAGACATGGTGCCAAGAGTGTACTGCAGCTTGAGATGATGCCGAAAGCTCCGGATGAACGTACAGAGATGAATCCTTGGCCGGAGTGGCCGAGAGTCTGCAAGACAGATTACGGTCAGCAGGAAGCCGCTGCCGTATTTGGACATGACCCACGTGTATACCAGACAACCGTCAAAGAATTCAAAAAAGACAAAAATGGTAAAGTCTGCAAGGCAGTTCTGGTGAAATTAGAGCCGAAAAAAGATGAAAAGACAGGCCGTATGATGATGGCAGAGGTGGCCGGAAGTGAATACACGGTGGATGTAGATCTGGTATTGATCGCAGCAGGATTCCTGGGAAGTCAGGATTATGTGACCAAAGCATTTAGTGTAGAAGTAAATGAACGCACAAATGTTAAGACTGCAGCCGGAGCATATAGTACAAACGTTAAAATGTCTTCACAGCAGGCGATATGCACAGAGGACAGTCACTGGTTGTGTGGGCAATCCGTGAAGGGCGCGAGGCTGCAAAAGCTGTAGATATCAGTTTGATGGGATATACGAATATGTATGTCCAGTAGTGAAAAAGTACAGCAAAAGGATGGGCGAAAAATTTCCTTGCATAAAATAAAAAGCTGAATTATAATAGGAAAGAACAGGTCGGAATCATATATTCCGGCCTGTAATTGTTACAAAAGTATTAAAAAATGTTGCAATTTGCTCTGTGTTGAGCTATAATAGCAATCAGATGCGGAAGAAAGAATAATCTTGCGCCTGAGGGGAAGCAATAATTAAAACAAAAAGAAAGAAGAGTGAGTATGAATAAACACGGAATCAGATTGATCACAGCAGTGGTGACAAGTTCAATGATTGTAACACCTGTTCTGGCAGCACCGTCTGTCGATGATTTGAAGAAGGAAAAAGCTGCAAAGCAGAGCGAAGTAAGTTCCTTGCAGTCGCAGCTGACAACATTAATGGGAAAAGTCAATACACTGGAAAGTGAATTGATCCAGACCGGTGAGGACATTACAAAAGCACAGGGCGATTTGGAAGTTGCGCAGGAAAAGGAAAAAGAACAGTATGCAGCAATGAAGAAGCGTATCAAGTATATGTATGAAGCCGGTAATGATTCAGCTTTTGAGACGCTGGTTACATCAGAAGACTTTACAGATCTTCTCAGTAAAGCAGAATATGTTCAGAATGTACATAGCTACGACAGAAAGCAATTGCAGGAATATGTTGAGACAAAACAGCAGATTTCCGATCTGAAAGACAGTCTTGAAAAAGACCAGAAAGAACTGGAAAGTAAACAGGTGGAATATGAAAAACAGGGTGATAACCTGAATAACCTGATTACCTCTAAATCAGCAGAAGTTGCTAATCTGGATTCGGAGATTCAGGCAGCAGCAGAAGCAGCAGCCAGAGAAGCAGCAGAAAGAGCGGCAAAAGAGGCAGCGGAAAAAGCAGCAAAAGAAGCGGAAAGACAGCAGGCAGCAGCAAGCAATAATAATTCGGCTTCAACATCGAATAGAAACAATACAACAAGCAACAGAAATAACACAACAAGCAACAGAAATAATACTACAAGCAGTAGTTCGTCAAGCAATTCAAGTGCATCTGCGACGACGAAACCGTCCAATTCAAGCAGTAGTACTACGACGAGTGGAACGAATGCAAATGGAGGTTCAATCGTAAGCAGAGCGTACAGCCAGCTTGGAAAACCTTATGTATGGGGTGCATGCGGACCAAACAGTTTCGACTGTTCCGGATTTGTAAGCTATTGTCTGACAGGAAGCTATAGCCGTCTCGGAACAACACTTACGTTCATGGGATGGACAAGAGTAAGTAACCCGCAGCCTGGTGATGTTGTAACAACAGCAACACATTGTGGTATTTATATCGGAAATGGTCAGATGATTCATGCTCCGCACACAGGAGACGTTGTAAAAGTCGGACCGGTACAGTCTGGTATGATTTATGTGCGTAGATAATGAAAAGTAAACAAAAAACCGGAATCAGGGAACTGGCTTCGGTTTTTTTTTATACTAAAAATTGCAGAAAATAAAAGGAAAATCCTTGCAAACAGACAACCTTTATGGTAATATTAAAAAGTCGCAAAAAATCACGCATAGGCTTGTCCCGATGGTGCCAAAGCCTGATAACAGGACGGTTTCGGGGACGTATAACAACATATGCGGAAGTAAAAAACCAATGGAGGAAAGAAACATGAGCGTTATTTCAATGAAGCAACTTTTAGAAGCAGGTGTTCATTTTGGACATCAGACAAGAAGATGGAACCCTAAGATGGCTCCTTATATCTACACAGAGAGAAATGGTATCTATATCATTGACCTTCAGAAATCTGTAGGTAAAGTAGATGAAGCTTACCAGGCAGTAGCTGATATCGCTGCAGAAGGTGGAACAATCCTTTTTGTAGGTACTAAGAAGCAGGCTCAGGATGCTATCAAAGTAGAAGCTGAACGTTGCGGAATGTACTATGTAAATGAAAGATGGCTTGGAGGAATGCTTACAAACTTCAAGACAATCAAGAGCAGAATCGCTCGTCTGAAAGATATCGAAAGAATGTCAGAAGACGGAACATTTGATGTACTGCCTAAGAAAGAAGTTATCCAGTTAAAGAAAGAATGGGATAAACTTGAGAAGAACCTTGGCGGAATCAAAGACATGAAGACACTTCCAGATGCTATTTTTATCGTAGATCCTAAGAAGGAAAGAATCTGTGTTCAGGAAGCACACACTCTTGGAATTCCACTTATCGGTATCGCTGATACTAACTGTGATCCAGAGGAACTTGATTATGTAATTCCTGGAAATGACGATGCTATTCGTGCTGTAAAACTGATCGTTTCTAAGATGGCTGATGCTGTAGTAGAAGCTAACCAGGGTGTTGCAGGCGAAGAAGAGTATGTTGAAGAAGCTGAAGAAGCAGTAGAAGAATAAGATTCTTAAAAAACATAATTGGAGGATAAAATCATGGCAGTTACAGCTAAGATGGTAAAAGAATTAAGAGAAATGACCGGTGCAGGAATGATGGACTGCAAGAAAGCTCTTAATGAGACAAATGGTGATATGGATGCAGCTATCGAGTTCTTAAGAAAGAACGGAGAAGCTAAGGCTGTTAAAAAAGCCGGACGTATCGCAGCAGAAGGTATTGTTATGGCTGATGTTAAGGATGACAAGACAGCAGCTATCGTAGAAGTTAACTCAGAGACAGACTTCGTTGCTAAGAATGCTGAATTCCAGGGATTCGTTAAAGCAGTTGTTAATCAGGCAATCGCTTCTGATTCTGCTGATATGGATGGATTCATGGCTGAAGCTTGGAATGAAGACGCTTCTAAGACAGTACAGGATGCATTAAATGAGAAAATCTCTGTAATCGGAGAAAAACTCAGCATCAGAAGATTTGAGAAAGTTGTTACTGATGGTTGTGTAGTATCTTATATCCACGGCGGCGGACGTATCGGTGTTCTTGTAGAAGCTGAGACAGATGTTGTTAACGATGAGATCAGATCATGCCTGAAGAACGTAGCTATGCAGGTTGCAGCTATGTCTCCAAAATATACTTCAACGTGATGAAGTAGATGCTTCTTTCTTAGAGCATGAAAAAGAGATTCTTCTTGCTCAGGCTAAACAGGAGAATCCAAACAAACCGGATAATATTATCGAAAAGATGATTATCGGACGTCTCAACAAAGAGATGAAAGAAATCTGCCTGTTAGATCAGGTATACGTTCAGGACAGCGACCTTACAGTAGCTAAATACGTAGAGAAGGTAGCTAAAGAGAACGGAGCTAACATGACAGTTAAGAAGTTTGTTCGTTTTGAGACAGGAGAAGGTCTTGAGAAGAAGAATGAAGACTTCGCAGCTGAAGTTGCAGCACAGATGGGAAACTAATTTATCAATCGCAAGACTGGTAAAAAGCAAATTAAATAGCGTATTTAAGCGGTTTCTGCCTATTTTGACAAGTGTTATGAACTACTGTAAAATCTCACAAAATATCGTGCTATTTTGGGTACAGATTGGGTAGGGTATTGGGTAAAGAAATTTACCCAACCTCTTAACGAGGAATTTACTTGTTGTTTAAAAATAGAAAGGGAACGCTGTGAGTGTTGAGGGTGTATTGCATTTTGCAATATGCCTCAAATTTTTAAAAAAATAATGTTAAAGATTGGGGAATATGCTAGAATAAAGAGAAATAAACAAATTAGAATTTGAGGTGGAGATATGTATGAAATACGAAAAATACATAGCAATGAAGTAATGGAAGCCCTTGCTTTAGCATTAGAAGTGTTTTTACAATTTGAAGCACCGGACTATAAACCGGAGGGAATTGAAACATTCAAGCGAGATATAGTTGAAAATGATGAATTTATTTCAAAATGTCAACAAGGTATCTGCCCTATATATGCGGCGTTTGACAAGGGTAAAATGATTGGAATTATCGGTATGTATTCAAACAGGAAGCATATCAACTTAGCATTCACAAAGAAAGAATATCATCGTCAAGGTGTAGCTACTTCAATTTTTCAGTATCTTTTAGCAGATATTTTGAAAGATGCTCCAAAGTTGCACGAGATTACTTTAAATTCGTCACCATACGGTAAGCCATTTTATCTTCATATCGGATTTAAGCCACAATCAGACGAGCAAGAAATAGACGGGATTAGGTTTACCCCTATGAAGTACACAATCTGATAAACTTCAGTTTGTAAAATTGAAAAATGTGAATTTGGAGGATAATAGGATGTTAGAATTTAGATATGATACTCAACTTTTGATTGAAGGCGAAAATCTTGATGAAGATAAAATAAATGAATATTTCACAAATAATTTTAAAGGAGATTGCTTATTGGCGGTTGGAGATGAAGAATTGATTAAAATTCATTTTCATACAAATGAGCCATGGAAAGTGTTAGAATATTGTTCTCAAATCGGAGAAATCTATGATATTGTTATTGAAGATATGGATAGACAGGCGAGAGGGTTAAAGGGGTAAATTCCATATTATTGCAGACAGTTTTTTTTATTGACTGTCTGCTTTTTTCTTTTTAATTATAATTGATAGTGGTACTATAAAATGGTTCATATCCATTGCGAAAAGACCATTTAGAGTGATACAGATTGATTGTAAGAATAGTAGGAGTTCCGTTGATTTGATTATGTTCTGCTTCGATTTCCGCTATTACTTCATCTGTATTCCAGTATTGATATACAATAACTTGTAGTTCGGTATCACGATTAGCCCCATTGCTGAATGACATACTGTTAAATACAAGATAATCGGGCAAGCTAATGTAATAGAGAATGCCTGCAAGCAAGACTAGAATAATAGTGGCAAATAACAATTTCTTTTTCATTTTGATATACCTCTGTTTCTGTATAGTTATAGGGATAAGTATATAGTACCTCACTATATAGTGAATTACTACATAAAGATTTATTGAATATACTTTTATGTAGAGGTGAGGCAATGAAGTATGGACATTTGGAACTTCACATAGAGGAACTGCT
>ENA-OQLB01000776-OQLB01000776.1-human-gut-metagenome-genome-assembly--contig:-NODE-776-length-16349-cov-2.884293_pt1 | contig 16349 bp, 26 predicted proteins | sample MGYA00242656_ERZ504813 | MGnify/ENA primary metagenome ERZ504813 (study PRJEB26092, sample SAMD00036388) | human gut metagenome | host: Homo sapiens | study: EMG produced TPA metagenomics assembly of... | reverse complement strand
CTCTGGACGCCAAAAAGCTGGCAAAGAGCATCCGGGAGGCTGTACAAAACAGCAGTAAGGAGACGTTCTCATTAACGGCAAACAATGCCACCCACTGTGGTTTTCCACAGATGGTGGGCATTCTGCATTTTCAGACCGGCTGGGACCCTTTTTTCGATGATCTCGCTGGGGTGTGAGCACGGCAGGCTGTTCAGCCGCCCACCATGATATCAATGATCTCGTTGTTGGTCTCCTTCATGCCCTGCCTGCCAAGACGGCCCACATTCTTGAGGGAGTTTTCTACGCCCTTGGCCACAATGCCGTCACCGGCGCGGAACTGATTGCCGCGGATGTACATATTGTAGCCCAGCAGACCGGCCTCCACCGCAGTTGCGATCTTTGCTGCGCAGGAGGCCTTGGCGCCATCGCAGATGACGCCGGAAACCACCGCCAGTGCATTGACGACCGTATGGATGACGGCATCATAGTCACCGCCGCAGAGATAGGCGATACCGGCACCGCACCAGCGCCCGCGCTGATAGCGCCGCAGTAGCAGACAGGCGGCCAATGGGGGTCTTTTCGTGGATGGTGGTCAGGTTGGAGAGGGTCAGCGCCCGCAGGAGCTTTTCGTCGCTCGCGCCCAGCTCCCGGGCATAGACAATGACCGGCACCGAGGTGGTAATGCCCTGATTGCCGCTGCCGGAGTTGATGACCACCGGCTGCTCACAGCCGTTCATGCGGGCATCGGAACCGGCTGCGGCGTATGCCTTGGCACGGACTCTTACATCATTGCCCTCCATATCCAGCAGCACGCTGCCGATGTTGGCACCGTAGCTGCCCCGCAGACCCTCCTCGGCAATGGCCATGTTGCACCGGATCTGCGGTTCCAGAATGGAACGGACATCCTCCACGTCCACCGTGTTGGCAAAGTCCCAGATATGCTCCATATCCAGCAGGCTGCGGTCGGTCAGGGTCTCCCCGCTATCTCCGTGTACCGGAATATCCACCAATACCTCGCCGTCCTTTTCCACATGGACGATATTGGTGTGGAACACCGCAATGCGCACCTGTGCGGAATGCTCACCCTTCCAGACCGTGAGGATGATATCAAAGGTGACACCATTCTCAACGTGCCGCACCTTGATATCCGTCTGGTCAAGGTACGCGCGGATGGCTTTGGTCTGCTCCGGGGTCACATCGGCAATGACCTCCAGCTTCTTTTCCTGCTTGCCGGCCACGATGCCCGCAGCGGCGGCGGCTTCCAGACCCTTCATGTTATCCGTGTTGGGCACGATGACCGACTTGTAAATTGTGAGTAGTCCCAATTTATTCGTTGAAAATTCTCCGTTCTGCCAAAAGCAATCCCTTTTTTGTAAAAACAGGACGGATCTGCCACGCAGCTCCGTCCCAAAGCGTATAGAATCCTCTCCACGCAAAAAGGCTGCCGCACAGCGCACTGTGCAGCAGCCTCCGGTACTTATTTTGTTTTTTCGGAGAGAAAACGCTCAGAATTCCAGCGTGATGAAGGGGCGGTTCTCCTTGGGCATGGAGACCGTGGTGGTGACCGCCAGCACCTGATTCCCGTGATATAAGAAGGTATCCCAGCTGAACAGCTTCTCCGGCGGCGCGTTCAGCAGAGAAAGCTCCATATCCGAGGTAAGGGGCGTGTCCACAAAAATGCGGATGTGGGTCGGCTTTTCATTGAAATAGCGGCAGATATAATCGTGCAGGAAAAAGGTCTTCAGCGCCTCGCAGTCAAACGTGTGATCCTTGCACACAGACAGCGGAACATAGCTGTAATCCACCTCATCCACCTCGCTGCTCACATCCACACAGCGAACGATCTTATAGACATAGGGGTTTTCTGCCGTCAGGCCCAGCTTCTGGCACAAGGCAGCATCCGCCTTGATGACCCCATGCTCCAGCAGGCGGTGCGGCTTGTTGTTGGAGTGTTCAAAGGGTGCGATCTTGATGCCGCTGGAAAACGCCATGGGGCTGGAAAAGGACTGGCCCGGGACAAACCGGACAAAGGTACCCTTACCCTGTACCCGCTCCACAATGCCGCTGTTGGCCAGCTCCTTGACGGCAGTATTCACCGTCAGGCGGCTGACATCAAACTGTCTGGCAAGCTCAGTCTCTGAAGGGATCTTGTCCCCGGCCGCATACTCTCCGGACTCGATCTTTTGCAGGATATAGTTCTGGATCTGAACGTATTTGGGCGCATAGGAGTAGTTCTCGTCCGCCATAATCTTTCCTCTCTTCCCATCTCTGTCCGCTCTTTCACAGCTTGCAGACAGACAAAGCTCTCTATTCATGCAATCGGTCAGCATACAGACAGGAGGAAGTGAAAAAAGAAGATCAATCGTTGGAATGTGCGGCCTCGATAAAGGCGCGCAGCTCCTCATCATAGGTATTGGTGGCCAGCGAGCAGTCCGGTGCCAGCACAAAGGGGATGTCCTTCATCCGCTTCAGGGTATTGCGGGTCAGCGCAGCGATCTCCTCAGCCTTGTGCTGACCGAACAGCCGCTCGTCACAGCCGCCCATCGGAGTGATGGACTTGTCCAGCCACTGGGGTGCGGTGTCCAGCTTGGGGTTGCCGGCAGCGCTCTCGGGCCAGTGCAGGATGTCGATGGGGTAGTGCGCAAAATACTCCGGGTTCACCTCAAGGCCGCAGGCATGGACCATGATCTTGCAGGGCTTCAGCGCTCCATCATCTGCAGATCATAGGGTTTGACAAACTCTTCCCACTCCTCCTTGGTCAGGTAGGTGGAACGGGACAGGCCGGTGGCACCGTAGAACACACCGTACAGGCTGCATCCTCGATGAGGTGCTTAGAATAATCGGCCATCGTATCGGTGATGTTCTGCAGGGTCTTGTGGATCCGCTCCGGCTGCTCGTGCATCAGGGTCATCATCAGGTCGTCACGGCTTGCGGCGCGGTAACGGCCAATGGGGTTGACGGCGCACAGCTTCTGCAGGACGCTGGTGGGACACATCATGGTCTGGAACATGGGGATGTCCTCGTTCAGACCAGCCTTCATCTTCTGAATGACCTCGATCTGCTCTGCAAACACACCCTGATCGCCCGGCAGCACCGTGATCTTTTCCAGATCTGCCGCACCGCTAATGGGGTCCTTTACCACCTTGGGCAAAACACCCTCGTAGTCGTTGTAGTCGAACTGGCCGCCCCATGCCTCCTCATAGTAGGAAGCACGCGGCTGCAGCTTGACATAGTCCCAGTCGTAGGTATTCTGCCATTTCAGCATCGTTTCTACAAAGAGGTCCGCGCCGCTGTGCTCCTTCTCGGTGAAATGACGCCACGCCGATACCGGCGGACGGTCTGCCAACTCATGGTTCAGAACTGCTTCAAATCTTTCTTTTTTCGTCCACATAGTAAAACTCTCCGTTCGTTTTTTGGTTTCTCAGGTTGATAAGTTGCCAAACAACGAGAAAGAGTTCTGTATGCTATTCATTCGTATCATAGCATACTTTTGCTTTGGGGGCAATGATTATTTCGTAGTTTCGCCACCTGCCCTCTTATTGCTGCGGTTGTTGTAAACATAGACCATAACAGAAGCGGCTGCACCAGTGCGCCGCCGATCACAGAGGTAAATTTTACCGCTCGCCCAAAATAAAGAAGCCCAGGATCATGCTGAAGATAATGCCGGAGTAGTTGTAAATGCTGATCTCCGAGGCCGGAGCAAAGCGATAGGCATAGGTGATAAAGGCCTGTCCCAAGGAGCCGAACACGCCGATGAGCAGCAGCAGCACCGCCTGCTTGAAGCTGGGCACCACAAAATCCTTCAGCATAAAGGGGATAGAAGCAATGGCGCTGAAGGTGGAAAAGTGCATCATGACCGTCAGCCGTCCACCTTGCCCTTAAAGAAGGAGAGAAAGGTGTAGGCGACACCGGAGGTCACGGCCGACAGAAATGCCACCACCAGCGGGAAGGGGTTGGACTCAAAGCTGGGGCGGAACACGATAAAGGCACCCGCCATGGAAAGTGCCAGCGCCGGGATCTGGATCTTGGGCAGCTTTTCTTTCATAAAGATGACGGCCAGAATGGTGACCCAGATAGGGGAAGTTTTGTTCAGGATCGTCACATCGCCCTGCGCCGCATGGCTGGAGGCATAAAACAGGGTGATCAGGCCCAGAAAGCCAAAGAACGACCGCCCGAACAGATAGGGCTGATACTTGGCCGGGCCGAACAGCGAGCCCTTTTTGTGCAGAATGATGATTGCCGAAACGATCAGCACGAACGAATTCCGCATGAAGATCTGCTCCATCGTGGGGATCTCGCGGCTCAGCCGCACCACCACCTGCATGGATGCAAAGCACAATGCAGACAAGATCATATAAAGAGCACCTTTTTGTCTCTGAGTCATTGAATATCTCCTTAACCTGTTTCTATCCAGAGCGGCATTCGAACGCTTTTCGCCGTGATGCCTTGTTGTTTCTGTGTTCGATTATATACTTGTCTTGATGTCTTGTCAATATGAAATTCAATCTTTTCCGTCTTGAATCTCCTGGAGATACGTCTCACTCTTTCCGCAGCCGTGCACTCATGGCTCACAAAACAGAAAAGCCATGAAATCTTTCGATTTCACGGCATTTTCTTGTGCAGTAAAGCAATCCAAATCCGAGCCATTTCCCTCGGATGCAACTTCCGTCGCTTCTCCACCGGATAAACTCTTCCGTGACCTTGGGCTTTGCCAGCTTTTCTTCCGCAATGCGGGCTTACAGCTCCATGACTTTGGCGATGATGGACTCCATAGCGTCATCTTCCACAAGCTTCATGGTCTCGCTGACCGCCAGATCTTCCAGCCACCGTTTCCGCACGGACTTTTTATCGCAGGTCTTTTTCTGCTTGGCGGCGGCACACTTATAAAAAGCCGCCTCATTCTCAGATCGTCCAGTTCTGGCTTGCCGACTGCAGATCCACCATGTGGGCATACAGTCCCTTCCGGGCGTACAGCGTCTGCCGGGCTGCCCTGCTCGGCCACGATGCCGCCCGACAGCACCACCACCTGATCCGCACCGGCTACGGTGCGCATCCGGTGGGCGATGATGAGGACGGTTTTGTGTTTTATGAGCCGGGACAGAGCCTCCTGAATGGCAGTTTCGTTTTCCACATCCAAGCTGGCGGTGGCCTCGTCCAGCAGGATGATGGGCGCATCCTTCAGGAAGGCGCGGGCGATGGAAATGCGCTGACGCTCACCGCCGGAAAGAGCGCAGCCGTTCTCACCGATGTTGGTGTTCCACTTGTCCGGCAGCTTTTCGGCAAATTCCTCGCAGTTTGCCAGCTTTGCCGCCGCAAGGACCTCCTCGTCGGTGGCACCCTTGCGCCCCAGACGGATGTTTTCGAGGATCGTGTTGTCAAACAGGGTCACATCCTGAAAGACGATGGAATACAGGCTCATGAGCTTTTCCGGGTCGATTCGGGAGACATCCATGCCGCCCACGGTGATGCTGCCCTTCTGGTAGTCCCAGAACCGTGCCGCCAGCCGGGAAACGGTAGTTTTTCCGCCGCCGGAGGGGCCTACCAGCGCCGTGACCTCCCCCTGCTTTGCGGTAAAGGAAACGTCCCGCAGCACCGTCTCGCCGGAGTTATAGCAAAGCCCACATGGTCGAACACGATATCGCAGCCCTGATTGGTCAGCTGCTCGCTGCCGGTCTGCAAGGGAGCGTCCAAGATCTCATTCATGCGTCCTACATTGGTGCGCATGGCAATGACCGCCGCCAGATTCTGCAAGGCACCCTGCATGGGGTCGTACATCCGGGATGCCGCCATCAGGAACAGAAACAGGGTCAGCACGTCAATGCCGCCCTGCACCAGCAGCACCGAACCGGCGAGCGCCACCGACGCAATGCCCAGCTTGAGCACCATGCCGGCGGAGCACACAAACAGCGCTGTTTCCAGTTCTGCCACAATAGACTGCTTTTCCACTGCCCGGATTTTGTCGGAAAGGCCGGACAGATACCGCTGCTCCGCATTGCTGGCTTTCAGGTCCCGGAGGGTCTCGATGTACTCCTGAATGCCGTCCGCACAGGCCATTTTCGCGGCCATGGTCCTGGCCTGCACCTTGTCCTGTACCCGATAGCTGCCCACCACGATGGCAGCGGATACCGGAATGACCCACAGCGCCGCCAGTGCCATCCGCCACTCAAAGGCAAACAGGCTCAGGGCAATGAGCACGGTGGAGATGAGGGAGCCGAACAGACCGGGGATGTAGTGGGAGCAGTCCTTTTCCAGTACCTCGCAGTCCGCCATGATGGTGCTGGTCAGGTCGGCAAGGTCTCGCTTGCCGAAAAAGGACAGAGGCAGCTTGCGCAGCCGCTCCGCAAGGGTCAGGCGGCGGGTGCCGCTCTCCTTATAGGTGGTAAAATAGGTGTCGTTGTATTGGAACCATGTGGTCAGTAAAATCAGTGCAAAGCAGGCAGCGCATCCCAGCAGATAGAAGGTGCTTCTCCCGCTCGTAGAGCCTGCCAGCAGGTCTTTTACCAGAAGATACAGCAGCCCGGTGGGCAGCATGAACGCCATGTTCTGGAACGCACAGGCCAGAACGCCCTTTACAAGCCCCTTTGCGCCCTCCGGTGAGCTGGCTATGGCGTGTTGAATTTTTCCGATCATTCCTTACCCCTCCTTTGCGACCTTCCACTGCACCGACGCCTGATACTCCTGCCACATCCGGGCAAACAGGCCGTTCTGCGCGCACAGCTCATCCTTTGTGCCGGATTCTGCGATCTGCCCATCCCGCACCACATAGATGCAGTCGGCGTTGGCGACGGTGGACAGGCGGTGTGCGATCATCAGCACCGTTTTGCCCTTGGCAAGCTGGGCAAAGGCCGCCTGTACCTTTGCTTCATTGTCCGGGTCGGCAAAGGCGGTGGCCTCGTCCAGAATCAGGATGGGCGCATTTTTCAGCATGGCACGGGCAATGGCAATGCGCTGCTGCTCGCCGCCGGAAAGATACACACCCTTGGTGCCGATGACCGTGTGGATGCCCGCCGGGAACTTCTCCACGATATCCATGCACTGTGCGGCTTTCAGCACCGCCAGCACCTCGGCTTCGGTGGCCTGCGGCTACCCAGACGGACGTTGTCCAGAATGCTGCCCTTGAGCAGGCGGCTGTTCTGGAAGACAAAGGAGATGGTGTCCATCAGCTCTTCCTTGGGGATATCCCGCACATCCGCTCCGCCCACCCGGACGCTGCCACTCTGCACATCAAAGAACCGGCAGACAAGGTTTGCCAGCGTGGATTTGCCGCCGCCGGAGGGGCCTACAAAAGCCACCGTCTGCCCCGGCTGAATGTCCAGCGAAACGCCCTTGATGATCTCGGTTTTTCCGTCGTAGCTGAAATGCACATCCCGCAGCGTGACAGAGGAATCCTTCGGGTGTTGCGGAACAGCCTGCACCTGCATGGGCGCCGCCTCCAGCACCGAGTCGATGCGTGCCAGCGCATCCGCCACCACCATCTTGTTCTCACTCATGTACATTATACGGGTCAAAGTCAGGGAGATCACCGGCGTGATGATGATATAGAACAGCAGGTTCAGCAGAAACTCCGGGGTGACGCCGTGGGTCGTGAACAGCAGCCCGCCCGCGATCAAAAAGGCGAATACGCGTTGACGGCGGCGGTGTAGAACATCATGGGCAGGCGCAGCTCTTTGGTGTAGGAGACGACCCACTTTTCGTACTCATCAATGGTGGCCTTGAACTTTTTGAAGGAAAATACCGATTGCCCGAAGGTCTTGACCACCGGGATACCCCGGACGTACTCCACGGCCTCATTGGACATAGCCTCCAAGCATTGCCGTACTGCCGCATTCTTTCAGCCATCTGCTTGCCAGTCATGGTCATCATAATGAGGAAGGCCAGCACCACCGGCGCAAGGCTCAGCAGCCCCAGCGCCAGTCGAACGCCAGCAGCAAAACCAGCAGCCCCACCGGGGTGGCGACGGCGTTGTACTTGTCGGGCAACTGGTGGGCCAGATAGGTCTCGGCGGCTCCGGTGCTCTCGTGGATGATTTACGCAGCTTGCCGCTGCCGAAAGTCTCGGTAAAGCCCAGCGGCAGCACCGCCAGATGCTCCGACGCCGCCAGCCGCAGATTGGTCGCCACCCGGAACGCCGACAGGTGGGAGCACATCAGCGCCGCAATGTAAATGAGGTAAGACAGCACCGCGAATAACACTGCCATCCAGCCGTAACGAGGGATGTTCACCGCCTGCGCATAGTTTGGCGCGGAGTTCAGCACATCCCGCAGGATCTTCCAGATGTACACAAAAGGCACCAGCGCCACCAGCGCACTGACCGCGGACAGCACCCACGAAGCGTAGGTGAAATATCGGTAGTTCCCGGCGTAACCCATCAGCGGGAAAGATCGGACTGTTTTTTCACGAAAGAACCTCCTTCAAATAATTTTTATGCAAAAAATGTGCCGTGGCGTTTTTGCTCCACATCACATTCTGCGTATTAACCTGCCAGATTTTCAGTACAGAACAGCTCAATGCCGTCCTTATCGGTACCAGAAATGGTGGAAGTTCCGCCGTCAAAGGTCAGGGTCGCAAGGTCATTGGTAAAGCCGCAGAAGTAGGCACCGTCGCCGTGCTGCCGCAACCGGCCAGCAGAGAGACAGACAGAGCCAGTACGGTCACCATACCCAGAACTTTTTCATCATACGCATGGAAAACCCCCTCCAGAAAAATCGTTTGATTTTGTAATTAGTGTTCACTAACCACAAACAAATTTACTGGAACAGGCCGCTTTTTACAAGAACCAAACAGACAAAATCTATCCAATCGGACGCATCTTCCGATATTGCGTCGGGGTCATGCCAAGAGACTGGCGAAACGCGGAAGAAAACTTGTTTGGATTTTCGTAGCCGATCTGGTGTGCAATTTCTGCAATGGTGCTGTCCGTTTCGGTCAGCAGCTTCTGTGCCAGCTGCAAGCGGTATTCCTTCTGATATGCATAGACCGAGCTGCCGTAAACGCTTTTGAAGCAGGTCTTGAGTGCCGTAGCCGAAAGTCCGACATCCTGCGCAAGCTGTTCAATGGTTTGATGGACGGTCAGTTTCTGTGTGAGAAGTTTTGCCGCGCGTCTGGCACATTCCACCTGATGCTGATTGAAGTAGTCTGTCTGCTGCACATCATCCCGGTCTTTCAGGCGGCTCAGAATGTGCAGCAGCTCCAGTACTTTCAACCTCAGATAGCCGGTGTCCGGCACAGAATGCGCTGTGTAAAGCTCTGAAAAAATATGGGCAATGGTCGGTTCTGACCGCAGGATACAGCAGCGGTTTTCCGTGCAGATGTACCGCCGTATGACATCAAGGTCTACGCCGTACCATTCCATTTGTTTCCGCATTTCCGGCGAGACCGCATCCAGATCCAGAAGAATGGTAATGCCGTGATAGTGCCGCAATGGGAAGCAGGAGGAGGATTTCTTGCGCGCTGCCGCACACACCGCAAAATCCCCTGCCGCCAGGTAGCAGCAGCTATTTTCCCCAAAACTGCACTCGTAACGCCCCACGCGGCAGTGTTGATCTCGATCACATTCCGCGCTAATACGGGAGCCTCGTCAAAGGAAACAAGATGCATATCGTTGTAGTACAGTTCTGCCCCCGAAAACAGTGGACAGATGGTCATACTCCCGCTCCCCGTTTCGTTGGAGAACACGACGGTGCGGGGCATCGCCATCAGTTCCGGGCGCTCCTGTCCGAATTCAAAGTATTTCAATGCTGTTCCACCTCATACTCGTTTCTTTTGATACCCGCAGTCGCAGTAGGGTCCGCCGGAGGCAAGAGTATACTGCCGCACAAAGTTCGTCACACCGCCCGCTTCGCTCATGGCGTAGTCCAGATGGCACATGGCAGGTGTCAGGTCATAAAGCCCCAGCTCCTGCATCAGCGTGCAGATGCCGCATTTTGTGAAGCGTCCCTCGTAGCCGCTGCCGTCGGGATACTCATAAAAGTCCATATTCCACGAGTAGGGGTTGCGGTCGGCGGCTTTCAGAGCGGCGGTGGCTTTCATGGCAGCAATGTCCTTTGCGGTAAACTTGCTTTTTCCGCTCTTGCGGCAGAACCACTTCATCAGCGGCGTCATCTGAGCGTTCTCATAGTATACCGTCAGCGCCTCTGCATCCGGCCGCTGCGGCATACAGAGGACGAACGCCCCCAGCATGGCGCAGCCAATGATGTTCAACTGGAAGCGGTCCCCCTTTTCAAACTCCGGCAATTTGGCGAGGATCTCTTTGTATTTCGGCTTGGCGGTTTTGGTGGTCTGCTTTGCGGTGGCTGCATCATAGCCCAGTACCGCCGTCAGCTGCTTTTGAAAGGAGCCTGCAAACAGCACCCACATCCCCATGGGCATCCCTGCACACTTCATTGTCTGCCTCCAAATCCGATCTTCACAATCTGCATTTTCATCCCGCCATCCCCAACCCTTGCGAGGAATCGGAAAAAGCCGCTGACGGAAGGGTCTTTCAGGTCGCTGTAACCCAGCATATAGCCCCGGCTGGACACCTGCAGGCGGCTGTCCCATGGGGAAAGCTCACTTTTTGCATCCGAAACCGCGAAATATGCCCCTACATCCTTGATTTTCGCCGTCCTGAGCCACGTTTTGGCGATCATCTTCACCGCCGTCCGGTTGGCAGCATCAAAGACCAGCACTCCGCCGGGGAAAGCGTCCGCCATCCCCTGCACCAGTTCCCGAACCTGCTCCGTCAGGAAGTAATAGAACACCCCGGAGGCAAAGAACACCGCCCCGCCGGAGGCATCGATCTTGTCAAACCATGCGGGGTCTTTCAGGTCGCAGGGGATGTTTTGCTCCCGTTCCCCGGCGGCAGCAGCTGCTGCCGCAAGGCAATAACATCCGGGAAGTCCAGATTGTAGATCTTGCAGCTGCCATTGTCGCAGGCTCTGCCGGTGTTGTCCAGCCCGCAGCCCAGATTGACCACTGCCGCGCAGGGGTGCGTTTTCAGGTATGACCGCACCTCAAAAGCAAGGTCATTCTGCCGCATGGCGACCTCCAGCGCGCCAAAGCGCTGCATCAGGCTGCGGGAGTTTTTTCTCCGCCCCTGAAAAATCGTAGTCGAGCTGGTCGAGCAGACGAACCGCTGTTTCGTCCCGGTAAAGGTTCGGGTACAGCTCCGTACACAGCTTCCGGGAATACAGCGGGAGGATCAGCGTCTCCTGCACGGTGTTTTTCTCGATTTTGTATTTCATAGGTTCCTTCCTCAGTGAGTAAAAACAGTCATTATTGCCGCCAGAACCATCGCTATGACTGCCATGCCCACCGTGCCGAATAGCCACTTTTTCTGCTTGTCTTTTGCGGTAATGTACGGCTTCAGATCCTCTGTTCCGGGGATCGTCCATGCGTTCGTATGCCCCACCCAGTAACCATCGATCAAAAAGCGGTCGATCAGATTCATAACGGACAAGATGACGAGCAGCTGCCAGAAGCCCGCCGCAAAGCCGTGCGTACCGTTTATCCCATAGACACAGACCAGCACATAGGCGATGTAGCCGGGGACACAGAACGCTTTGAAAATCAAAGAATTGCGCTTGATTTTCTCGTGTGTTGTAAGTCCCAGCTTCACGCACCGCTGCTGCACCGCCGGGCTGTAAAGATGCACCATCAACAGCCCCTTTGCAGGTGCCCACGGCACAGACAAGAACCAGCAAAGCCCCCAGCCCAAGACCTTCCAGAACCACCTGTAAAAGCATTACTTGTTCCTCCTGTATCCCTTTTCATCCCGGTATTCGGGATGTTCCTTTACGTACGGATCCTTATCGCCGCAGATGGTATAGTCGCATCGGCAGCCGTCCACGCAGGTGGTCGTCCGCACGAGCTTGGCATGGAGCAGTTCCATGGAGGCATAGTCCACATTGCACAGGGCGGGCATAATGTCCGCAAATCCGAACCGCTTGGCAAATTCCGCCGCCGGACACGTCGTAAATTCATAATAGATGGGCTTGCTGTTTTCGTAAGGCGTAACATCCATCTCGTAATCATGCCATGTGTCACAGTGCTTTTGGGCAGTGCGGAACGCCCGATACATCAGCTTTTTCCAGAATGGCTTGTTGATGTCAACGAAGCGCAGCTTCCGGAAGGACGGCAGGACCAGATTTTCTTCTATCTCTTCCATTTCGCGGAATGTGACCACATCCCGGCACACATCGTAAAAGCACATGATGGCGATGCAGTCGTAGGTGCCGCCTACGCCGTTGTGAAAATTCTTTTTACCGCCGAGGTCGGTGCGCCACTTGGAAAGAAGCTCTGCGTATCTCAGCTGCACCTGCTCCCAGACCGCCTCGCGCTCCACCTCCGGATAGTGCAGGGTGATTTTCGCCAGAATTTCCTTTTTGCAGGGTTTGGAATATAGCACATGGCAGCTGCGGTCAATTTGTAATTCACTGTCCTTCATCTTCCCACGCCTTTCAGAAAACCGCACTTTGCATTTTCTTCGGTGTCGTCCGATTCGTCGTAGGCATCATAGGGCGCCGATGGGTCGTGTACTCGTTTTTTGAATGGTGAACAGCGCTTGTCTTTGTGGGCAAACGCAAAGGCAAAATTGTCCGTCCATCCGTGTGACCGGTGATGAAATATGGATGCAGCCCACGGGCGCGCAGTTTCCGCTCCAGCTCTGCCAGTGACCGCACCGCCAGCTTGTTGCTCTCGGCAAGAGAAGAAATAAAGCTGTAGCCGCCGTCCGCGCCAAACCACAGCGTGTCGCCGGTAAAAAGGTACTTATCGTCAATGAGGTAGACCATATGCCCCCATGTATGACCGGGAACCAGAAAACACTCGATCCTGATGCCGTCAATATCAAAGACCTCTCCATCGTGAAGCAGCTGCTTTTCGTTGCAGATGGTCACTTGCGGCAGCTTATAGAGATGATAAATAACCTTGCGGCGTGCTTCTCCGATCAGATACCGGTTCTCGATCTCGCCGATGTACAGCTTCGCATTCCGAAACAGCCCCGGACTGTCCGCTTCCACCGCGCCTACATGGTCGGTGTCCTGATGGGTGATAAGGATATGGTGTATCGACTTCGGATCGATCCCAAGCCAGCCCATTTTTTCGGCAAGGCGGTCGTAGTTATATCCCGCATCGACCATAATGGTCGTATCGCCTTTGCGGTAGAAGAAGATGTTCGCCACCCATTCGCGCACGCAGGCAGCATTCTCGTCGATCCAGCCGGTATTCAAAGGCTTGAAGATCTCCTTGCCCCGGTACATCCAGCTCATTGCGTTCCTTTGAGATTCCGTTGCTTTTTTCGACATGCTCGCACCTTATTTCTGCGCTGTAACGCACAGCCAGCCCTTTTTATTTTTATGGCTTTGGATCTGACAAAATCCTGCTTTTTCCAGATATTCTTTCAGTGCAGTATCCGTATAGATGGTCATCCCATTGATAATTTGTGTCCATCTGTCGTCTTTTGTCGTTTCGCCGTTCGCTTCGTTACAGATGAAAAAGATTCCGCCGGGCTTCAGCACCCGATAGACCTCTCTGAAATTCTGTGCAAGCTCCGGCCAGAAATAGACCGTTTCAAAGGCGGTCACCACATCAAACTGCTCCGCTTCAAACGGCAGCTCTGCCACACTTGCCTGCTGCACGGTACACCGTCCTGCCGCAATGGCTCCGGCATTGACCTTTCGCGTTTTTTCCACGCTGACGGCTGAGTAGTCGATGCCCTGCACCTTGCCGTTGGGACACAGCTTCAACAGCGTTTAATGTTTGCTCCACCGCCGCAGCCGCAGTCCAGCACCATGGCATCCGGGGCAGGCTGTAAAAAACTCAGCCCCCATCCTGCCATTGCGCTGTGTCCAAAGTTCATCATTGCGACCATGATCTTTCCGCCAAAGCCTACGGGCTTCCGGGTATTTTCAAAAAAGGACATAACGCCACCCTCTTTCTGTTTACCGTTCACAATGCAATGCTTTTTACCAGATGCGCCCACTGCTCCGGGTGACAGGCCAGCAATTCATCGTGCCGGAAGTTAAATAAAGCTAACCCTCTGTTCTATAAAAAGCCGCTTCTCAGCGGTCCTTCTGCCAAAATAATACGCCCTGCCGTCTCCTCTGTCAAGGAGTTCAGGCATTTTCGGAGATTTTGAAAGAGATTTCGTTTTCGGGGACTCCAACCGTCACCCCAGTGCCACATCCAGCACCATCATCACGCTGAAGCCCACCGCAAAAAACACCGTGCCGACGTTGGAGTGCTGCCCCTGCGACATTTCCGGGATCAGTTCCTCCACCACCACATACAGCATGGCTCCGGCAGCAAAGCTGAGCAGATAGGCAAAGCAGGCACACGATGCCTGCCGCCAGAATCGTCAGCACTGCCCCGATGGGCTCTACGATGCCGGACAGTACGCCGCCCCCAGAACGCCCGGCCTTTTTTCATTCCTTCCGCCCGCAGCGGCATGGAGATGATGGCCCCTCCGGGAAGTTCTGGATGCAATGCCAAGGGAAAGTACCAGCGCCCCGGCGGCGGTGATCTGAGTAGTCCCGGCAAGATACCCGGCATAGACCACGCCCACTGCCATACCCTCCGGGATGTTGTGCAGCGTTACCGCCAGAACCATCATGGTGGTGCGCTGGAGCTGGCTTTTTGGTCCTTCGGCCTGCAAGCTGTTCTGGTGCAGATGCGGGATGAGATGATCCAGCAGCAGCAAAACAGGACGCCCAGCCAAAAGCCTGCCGCCGCCGGGAAAAACGCCAGCCTGCCCAGATCTGCGGCCTGCTCCATAGCCGGGATCAGCAAACTCCACACCGATGCCGCCACCATCACTCCGGCGGCAAAGCCGGTGAGGGCGCGCTGGATGCCGTCACTCAAAGCGTTTTCAAAAAGAACACACAGCCTGCCCCAAGGCTTGTACCCAGAAAGGGGATCAATCCCCCCCAGAATGCGTCTTGTATCATGTAGTACCTCCTTGTGGTTATTCATGACTAACCGCATAAAAAGTATACTGCGCTCCGGCAAAAAGGTCAAGGGCTTTGCGGTATAGAGGATGCAGATCGTTTCCTGCACCGAAAAATTCACCTCTGCAAACTTTCCGGTTTCTGCTTGACAACGCACGGCGGGAGTGCTATTTTTACTTTATGAATTTGTTTTGACTAACCATCTGAGGGTTTTTTCCCCTGCATTTTTTTGCATCAGTTGTTAGACAAGGCTAACCGTTTTTCAAAACTGAGATAGAGGTATGTTGCCATGAGATTGAAAAAAGTATTTGCAGGTGTACTTGCGGCCGCTATGCTGGTATGCGCTGTGGCAGTCCCGGCCTTCGCTGCGGAAGAGATGGAACAGGAAAACAGCCTGACCTCCAGCTATGTCCAGATGAACATCCCCTACGCCGACTTCTACAAGGCTGTCGGTGCGGACAACGCATCTGAGATCGACGCTGTGACCAGCGCCACCAGGAACAAGCCCCGTGCGGGCAAGCTTGTCGCCGGTTCCTACCACGTCAACGCAGACGGCACCGACATCACCGGCGTTTCCTTCCCGGTCAAGGTGCTGACCCCGTGGGCGCTGAAGAATGCAAAGCAGGTCACCGATGCCGACAGCTACGACATTACCGTTACCCTGAAGGGCAAGGAATCCACCACCACCTACACCGGCGCAGATGCCTTGTTTGAGAACGAGAGCTACGCTTACTACAAGCTCAGTGAGACCCCTGCCTACTACATCACCGCATGGTATGACCTGCTGAGCGGCAAGTGGGAGTTTGGCAAGGTCCACGCCGCCGAGACCACCGTAGAGGGCGCCACTGTGGAGCTGAATACCAACGGTCGCCGCGCCACCCACGAGATGAAAATCTCCGGTTTCGATCTGGACTACAAGGCCAACAAGGTCTACGGCGCAGTTCTGACCACCGCCGATGGCAGTGAGTACGGCCTGCGTCATCTGGCCAACATCTGGCATGGTACCAAGCTGGGCTTCAATGCCGATGATCCTTACTTTGCATCCATCATCGGCAAGACGATCACTCAGATCACCTTCTACACCGCCGACGGCGTGTATGTCCTGCCGGTCAGCGTGGCACTGTAAGTTTGCGGAAGGCTGCCTGATTCAGCCGACATATAGCACAAAACGGCAGGGTTTCCTGATTGCGGGAGACCCTGCGTTTTATAGCAGCCTGCGTCTTTCATGCGCAAACACCTCCCACTATCCCGATGAAGTCATCGACCGTCTGTCACGGGCATTTGCCGCATGGCAGGCAGAGCAGGCTCATCATTCCCCCGGCAAAGAGAAACAGAGCGTTCCCGACTGCTGGGTATCCGTAAAACAGTTTTCGAAAAATGACACGGCAACTGCCTGTCAGGATTGGTTACGGAGTACCCGGCTAGGCCGAGGAAGCATCAAGTCCCA
>ENA-OQLB01000775-OQLB01000775.1-human-gut-metagenome-genome-assembly--contig:-NODE-775-length-16357-cov-2.364387_pt1 | contig 16357 bp, 26 predicted proteins | sample MGYA00242656_ERZ504813 | MGnify/ENA primary metagenome ERZ504813 (study PRJEB26092, sample SAMD00036388) | human gut metagenome | host: Homo sapiens | study: EMG produced TPA metagenomics assembly of... | reverse complement strand
GGGATCGTCGAAGTTTGAGCATCTGGAAACCAAAGAGCGCCGCTGGTTCCATAACATCGCCATAGGCAGCGAGGTGAGGGCAGGACCAAATACATCCTTGTCATGTCCGACCGCACCGCCGACAAACAGGTGAATCAGGCGCTTTCGGATGCCGTTGCCGCCGCCGAGACTGCAACCGCGCCAAGAGCGCCTTCCTTTCCAATATGTCCCACGACATCCGCACCCCCATGAACGCCATCATCGGCTTTACCACACTGGCGATCAGCAATATCGACGACAAGGAGAGGGTGAAGGATTATCTGGCCAAGACCCTTGCTTCCAGCAACCATCTGCTCTCCCTCATCAACGATGTGCTGGATATGAGCCGCATCGAAAGCGGAAAGCTCCATCTGGAAGAGGTGGAAGTCAATCTTTCGGAGGTGCTGCACGATCTGAAAACCATCGTCAGCGGCAGATCTACGCAAAACAGCTGGAGCTTTATATGGACGCGATGGATGTGACCGACGAGGATGTCTACTGCGATAAGACCCGGCTGAACCAGATCCTGCTGAACCTGCTGTCCAACGCCATCAAGTTTACCCCAGCGGGCGGCACGGTCTCGGTGCGGGTGCGCCAGCTTGCCGGGCAGGTGCGCGGCTGCGGGCAGTACGAGTTCCGCATCAAGACAACGGCATGGCATGAGCCGGAATTTGCCCAAAAAATCTTTGAGCTTTGAGCGGGAGCACACCTCCACGGTCAGCCGTATCCAGGGCACCGGCCTTGGCATGGCCATCACCAAAAACATCGTGGATATGATGGGCGGCACCATTGAGGTGCAGACAGCGCAGGGAAAGGGCAGCGAGTTTATCATTCGTGTGCCGCTGCGGGTGCAGGCAGAGCACCGCCCGGTGGAAAAGATCACCGAGCTGGAGGGTCTGAAGGCTCTGGTGGTGGACGACGATTTCAACACCTGCGACAGCGTGACAAAGATGCTGGTCAAGGTGGGAATGCGCGCGGAGTGGACCCTTTCCGGCAAGGAGCGGTGCTGCGCGCGCGGCAGTCCATCGAGATGAGCGATGCTACCACGCCTATATCATCGACTGGCGGCTGCCGGATATGAACGGCATCGAGGTCACCCGCCAGATACGCAGCCTGAACGACGATACCCCCATCATCATCCTGACGGCCTACGACTGGTCTGACATTGAGGTGGAGGCAAAGGCCGCCGGTGTGACTGCCTTCTGCTCCAAGCCCATGTTCATGTCCGACCTGCGCGAGACCCTGATGCGCGCCCTCGGCCAGAAACTGACAGATGCGTCGCAGGAGCTTCTGCCGGAAAAGAACGCCGACTTTAAGGACAGACACATCCTGCTGGTAGAGGACAACGAGCTGAACCGCGAGATCGCACAGGAGATCCTGCGCGAATACGGCTTCCGTCGATACGGCGGAAAACGGTGAAGTGGCGGTGGAAAAGGTGAGCACCGCAGCGCCGGGCAGCTATGATCTGGTGCTGATGGATGTGCAGATGCCGGTGATGGACGGCTACACCGCACCCGGAAGATCCGCGCACTGGATGACCCTGCCCGGGCAAAGCTCCCCATCCTTGCCATGACCGCCAACGCCTTCGACGAGGACCGCCGCAACGCATTGGAAAGCGGCATGAACGGCTTTTTGTCCAAGCCCATCGTGATCGGCGACCTCGTGCAGGAGCTGCGCAAGATCCTGTAAGCCAAACGCCTGTCAGACAGAAAAGAAATAAAGCACCCGCAGCATTCGCTTCCAGAGGTCAAGAGCCTCTGCGAAACCTGCTTCGGGTGCTTTTGTTTTTGTCGGCTGGCAGCCGTTATGATTTCAGTACATCTGCGAGGACCTGCAGCAGATGCGGAATATCCAGCGGCTTTGCAATGTGGCCGTCCATACCGGCCTTCAATGCATTCTGACGGTCTTCTTCAAAGGCATTTGCCGTCATTGCAAAGATGGGAATGCCTGCCTTTGCAGCATCCGGCAGGGCGCGGATCTGCCGCGTCGCCTCGTAACCGTCCATCTTGGGCATCTGGATGTCCATTAAGATCAAATCGTACTGCCCGGGGGCCGCCTGCTTCATCTTCTGGACAGCGATCTCGCCATCCTCAGCAGTGTCTACCGCAAAGCCCGCTTCCTTCAGGATCTCCAGTGCGAGCTCGCGGTTCAAGGCATTGTCCTCCACCAGCAGAAGCTTCTTTCCCTTGAGCTCGGCGGCATCTGGCTGCGCTGGCTTACAGGCAGGCTCTGCACCGTACGGTTCTGCCAGCACTCTGCGCAGTTCGGAAAGGAACAGCGGCTTTTCGCAGAAGGCGGTCACTCCGGCAGCGCGGGCTTCCTCTTCAATATCCGTCCAATCGTAGGCCGTCAGAATGATGATAGGGCAGCTTTTCCCGATCAGCTTGCGGATCTGCCGCACGACCTCGATGCCGTTCATATCGGGGATGAGCCAGTCGATGATGTAGACGCTGAATTCGTCGCCCTGCTCCATGGCGTATCGGGTGCGGATCACCGCTTCCCGGCCGGAGATCGTCCACTCCGGCCGCATCCCGATCTTGGACAGCATGGTGCTGACGCTCAGGCAGGTGTCGGTATCGTCGTCTGCTACCAATGCGCGCAGCCCTTCCAACTGCGGGAGCTGCTTGGGCTCCACCTTTTGTCCGCTGAGTGCGAAGCAGAGATCTACGATGAATTCGCTGCCCTTGCCCGGTTCGCTTTCGATCGCATGGTGCCGCCCATCATATCCACAATGTTCTTGGTGATGGACATGCCCAGGCCGGTACCCTGAATGCCGCTGACGGTGGAGCTTTCCTCCCGGCTGAACGCCTCAAAGATGTGCTTCTGGAACGCTTCGCTCATACCAATGCCATTGTCCTTGATGCGGAACTCATAGCAGCCACGGCCCTTGGGCGCACCGTTCTTCTGGGCAATGCGGATGCTGATCGTACCGCCTGTGGGAGTGAACTTGATGGCGTTGGACAAAATGTTCAGCAGGATCTGGTTCAGCCGCAGCGGGTCGGTGATGATGTCCTCGTTCTCCACGTCCATGGTATCGATGAAAAGCGACAGCCGCTTTGCCGAAACATCGGGTTGGATGATGGAGCGCACATCGTGGACGAGGTCCGGCAGATGCACCGCTTTCTCTTCAATTTTTACCTTTCCGCTCTCGATGCGGCTCATATCAAGCACATCATTGATGAGGGAGAGCAGATGCTGGCTGGAGGTAGAGATCTTTTTCAGGTAGTCCAGCACCTGTTCCTTATTATCAATATGGGTCGCAGCCAGCGAGGTGAAGCCGATGATGGCGTTCATGGGGGTGCGGATATCGTGGCTCATATTGAACAGGAACTCCCGCTTGGCACGGTTTGCCGCACCCTCGTGCTGGAGTGCGATCTCCAGCTTGCGGTTCTGTTCCTCCAGCTGAGCCTGATACTTCTTTTCCTGCTCTTTCTTCTGCTGCTCCATCTCCTGCACGGAGCGTCTGCGCAGCACCCGAAGGACCATTACAAGCAGGATGTAACCGGCCAGCGCCATCAAAATCAACGGAAACGATTCGCGGAAGACGGATCTTTCATCCGTATACGCGTAGAGATCGAAAGACCTTCCGTGGCAGTACATTCCAACATAGCAGCCGGAGCCGTTCCAATCGTGGGTATGGGTCAGCGTTTCGGCAGCCCCGGCTTTGCGGATCTCCCGCACCGGCAGACTGTCCGCAGCATCCTGCCCGATGAGCTCCGGGCGGTTGGAGGCAATGACCTGATTGTTCTGCACGATGAACAGTGTGCCGCTGGTCTCGACCGAGTAGCCGTCCAGTACGCTCTGGATGGACAAGGCCGTTCCCTCTACAAATTCTGCCGGGGTATAGCGGTAGGCAAGCAGGATGACCTCTTTGCTTTCTGCCCGGTGTGCCGCAACATCCACGCAGACCCATCCTCCAGCAGGATCCGCTTCAGATAGGTCTTTTGCGGATAAGAGAAAACGTCCAGAACGGCATCATTCTTGAGCGGTTCTCCAAACCGGGCATAGCCGATGCCGTTGGTTGTGGATTCGCACAGGAGCGTACCGTCCGGGGCCAGAACCGAAATACCTGTGAGCCAGAGCAGCTCTGCCTGCCTGCTCAGGCACTGCGGGTCGGAAAGGTCGAGCGCAGGTCCTGTGCCAGCTGATGCACCGATACCGCCGTGCGGCGGAGCGCTTTGGCCACGACCGTATCGTTGTGCTTTTCAAAGCTGGTGGACTGGGATTTGACAAAATCAAGGATCTGGCAGAAACGAGCCTCCGTTGCGCGCAGTGCCTGCCAACTCGAGAAAAAAACGACGCCGGCCATAAAAAGCACGCCGATGACCAGATAGAGCCCCCATCTCCATGTATCTGAGATGGTTTTGTTTTTACGTGCCAATGGTGTCCACCTCCAGATACTGCGAAGGATGTTCCAGATACTTGCCAAGGATCTGCTCCAGTGTGCCGTCTGTGCGCATCTGCGCAAGAACAGCGTTCAGCTGGATGTCCAGCCCGCGGCTGTCGTTTTTGGCAAAGGCGATGCCCAGCCCGGTGACCAGCAGCGGTTCTTCGAGGATGCGGAACTCCACGGAATTGTCCTTCATGTATTGCAGGATGGCCGTCTCATGGGCAGCGATGGCATCCACATAGCCGCAGGCCAGCATCGCATACTGCACGCTGCGGTCTTCGGTGCTGAACACCTCGACGGTCTGCGGGATGCGCGGGTCGGAGCCGCTGAGAAAGATCTCCTCCGGCTTGCCGGTGCTCTGCACGGCGATGGTCTTTCCGGCAAGGTCGCCGAGTGTCCGGATGCTGCTGTCGGCATCCACCGCGGCCACCTGACGGCTCACCATGTAGGGTCCCGCCCAGCGGTATACCTCCTCGCGCCATCCATGGAAAAGCAGCCCCAGATGCAGTCGATGGTACCGCTTTCCACCAGAGCTGTTTTTTGCTCCCAATCGATCGGTTCAAACCGGGCAGCATATCCCATGCGGCGGAAGCTTCGGTGGCGATCTCCACGTCGATCCCGGCGGGAACGCCGTCATTGTTCAGATAAATATAGGGCGGATAGGTATCGCTTCCCACAATGAGCTGCGGAAGACTGCTGTCCTTCGCGTTCGTTCCGCCGCAGGAAGTCAGACTGCGACGGCGGCAGATGCCGCCAGCAGGGTGCAGCCGCGCAGAAATGCACGGGCGTGAGATTCTGTGTTTCATTTGGGCTTTTTGTTCTCCTGTTTTATTGCATCCATTGCTCAGTTGTGCTGCTGTAATTCTTCTTTCAGGTCAGCCTGAATATCCGTCAGGCACTGCAGCAGCAGCGGGTTGAACGCTCCGCACTCGCCGTTCAGGATCATCTGCACGGCTTTTTCGTGGGAGAAGGCTTTTTTGTAGCAGCGTTCGCTGGTCAGTGCATCGTACACATCAGCCAGCGAGACCAGTTGTGCGCTGATGGGGATCTCATCGCCCTTCAGCATCCGGGTAGCCGCGCCATCCCAGCGTTCGTGGTGCCAGCGGGCGATCTCGTAGGCCGTTGCAGCAGCGGCTGCTCTGCAAAATTGTCCAGATCATGCAGCATCTGGCTCCAGCATGCTGTGGGTCTTCATGACCTCGAATTCCTCCGGGGTCAGTCTGCCGGGCTTGTTGAGGATTTTTTCGTCAATCCCGATTTTTCCGATGTCGTGCAGGGCAGAAGCCAGCGGGATCATATCCTGCTGTTCCGCAGTGATCGAGGATCTGCTGCTGCTCTCCAACAGACGGCGGAGCAGCAGCTCGGTGATGATACGGATGTGCCGCACATGGGCGCCGCTTTCGCCGTTGCGGAATTCTACGATATGACTCAGTACACCCACCAGCATATCCGTGTTATTCTCACGGGCGCGGATCTGCTCAGAGACCATCTGCACCAGCGCCGCTGCTTGGCGTACAGCTTGATGGTGTTGGTCACACGGCGGTACACGATACGAGCATCGAAGGGGCGATTGACATAATCACTTGCGCCCAGCTCATAGGAACGCCGGATCGTCGCATCGGAGTCCTCGCTGGAGATCATAATGACCGGGATATCCTCGATGGTGTGGCTGGCATTCATGGCTTTCAGCACTTCAAAGCCGTCCATAACGGGCATATTGATGTCCAGCAGCACCAGTGCAATGTTTCCGGCTTCTGCCTGCAATTTTTCCATGCATTCCCGTCCGTTTTCAGCTTCCAGAATGTGGTAGCTGTCTCCTAGGATCTCTGTCAGCATCATGCGGTTCATTGCGGAGTCATCCACAAGTAAGATCTGTGACTTGTTCTGCAAAAGTTTTTCCAAAGCCGCCATGTCATGCCCCGGAACCTCCACCATGACGGCATTCTTGCGGCACTTTGCCTGATACATCAGCCGGTCCGCCCGGCGAACGATGTTTTCCATCGGGTCGGCGAGGGACTGTATCGCTCCGCCAATGCTCAGCGAGATACGGAAATGCGAATAGCCGGGTACAGATGCCATCTGCGCGGCGGCTCTGATCTGCTCCAGCTTGGCTTGCAGGATGTCGCTCGGAATGCCGGGCAGCACCAGCAGAAATTCGTCTCCGCCATAGCGGATGAGCAGGTCTGATTTCCGGATGCAGGACTGGATAGCGTTTGCCACCGTTTTCAGTGCCATATCCCCGGCGTAATGCCCATAGGTGTCGTTGCAGATTTTGAAATCGTCCACATCCATCAGCGCGATGCCTGCCGGGCCGGTGGATTTACGGACAACTTCTTCGTAATAGCGGCGGTTGTAAATTCCTGTCAGCGGATCCCGATAAAGCTCGTCTTTGAGCTGCTGCTCCCGTGCGGCGCGCTGTCGGGCTGTTTCGTCCTCCGATACTTTCTGATTTTCGGTCAGTTGTTTCAGCGCCTGCTCCGCTGCGGCAAGAGCGGTTTCCTGTTGATGAAGTTTTTTCAACAGCTGCTGCTCACGCGCTTTGTAATATTCCTCGATCTCGGAAAGTGTATTCACGTTCTGACCCTCTTCTACATCATTTACATCATTTGTGTGTTTCATCTGCGGAAACGCGCTTTTCCGCTATTTTTTAATGGGGAGGGGTAACGCGGAAGCGTTTTACGGTCTGTTCCAGTGCTGCAATGTCCACGGGCTTGGAGAGGTGCTCGTCCATGCCGGCTTCCCTGCTCTTTTGCATATCCTCAAGGAAGGCGTTGGCGGTCATGGCAAGGATGGGGATGATCCTGCCCAGCGGATTTTCGCCATTGCGGATGCGGCGGGTGGCCTCCAGGCCGTCCATCACCGGCATCTGCACGTCCATCAAAATCATGTCGTACTCGCCGGGCTTGACGCTGGCAAAGGCATCCACGATCTCCTGACCGTTGGAGCAGACGGTGCAGCTTGCGCCCTTGGATTCCAGCAGCATTTCCAGGATCTCGGCGTTGATGGCGTTATCCTCGGCGCAGAGGAACTTCATGCCGGACAGGGGAGAAGTTTCTTCTGCTTCCTCCGGCAGAGCCTGCACCTTCTGCGCATGATCCGACCCCGTATCAATGGGAAATTCCAGCACGACCTCAAAGCGGGTACCCTGCCGGGGGCGCTCTCCACGCTGATGGAGCCGCCCATCAGGTCTACGATGCTCTTGGTGATGGCCATGCCAAGCCGGTGCCCTGCACTTTGTTGGTGCCGGATTTTTCCTCGCGGGTAAAGGGGTCAAAAAGGGTCTTTTGGAACGCCTCGCTCATGCCGATGCCGTCATCCTGCACCACAAAGCGGTACCGGGCAAAGTGCTCGTTCCGGGGCAGCTCTTCCACCTCCAACCGGATATGCCCGCCCTTGGCGTATATTTGACCGCGTTGGAGAGGATGTTCATCAGCACCTGATTCAGGCGGTTGGGGTCTGCCAGTACGTTTTCGTGCTGCAGATGGGTGTTTACCGTAAAGGTCTGGCGGCGCTGGCCTGCCTGCTGACGGATGATGCTGTCCAGCTGGCTGACCTGCTGGGGCAGGTTCATTTTTTCCACATTCAGGGTGGTCTTGCCGCTCTCGATGCGGCTCATATCCAGAATATCATTGATGATGCCCAGCAGCAGCTGACCGGAGCTTTCCAGCTTGCCCAGATGCTCGGCCAGCTTTTCCGGCTGGTGCAGCTCGTTTTTCATCAGGGTGGTAATGCCGATGATGGCGTTCATGGGGGTGCGGATGTCGTGGCTCATGTTGGAGAGGAAGTCCGTCTTGGCCTTGCTGGCGCGCTCTGCGGACTGTAACGCCTCTGCGGCAGCATCCTGCGCCTGCCGCAGCTCATCGTTTACCTGTGTCAGATGGATGTTGTATTGTTCCAGACGGAGGTTCGCTTCTTTTTTCTGCCCGCAGCTCCTGCTGCTGCTTTTGCCGCAGGAGAAACCAGCCGACGAAAACGGTTATGACCGAGAACACCATCGCAATGACGATGATGATGACCATGACGATGTTGACCAGCTTCTGCGTATTCACGGCCACATATTCTGCCGGAACAAGGAACGCCAGTGTCCACTGGGCGTTTTCCATCTGCTTCAGGGCGTAGAAATACTCAGTCCCATCCAGCACGGCGTTGGAATAGCAGGAGCCTGTGCGGGCAAGCCGCTCCTTTGCCCCCGCAAAGGAAGAGCCGTGCAGATAGGACATCCGGGAGAGGACGGTGTATACGTTGTGTCCCTTCAGCAGCTCGGTGTCATTGGCGTTGAACAGCTTGAAGCCATCGTTATCCAGCACATAGACGCTGTTGTTGTTTTCGTAGGCGTCGCAGCGGAAATAATCGTTCAGCTGGGTCATGCTCTGGGAGATGCCGAAGTAGCGCAGGGTGATCGCTTTCTCTCCGCTTTGCAGTGTGATGGGGGTGGAGAGCTGTTCCAGAAACACCATCCGGGAGTCGTCCTTGGTCAGCGAGTTGGAAACATAGTTGACCCGCTCCGGTGCACTTTCCAGATAGTTCATTCCCCGCAGCAGCCCCATGCGGCCATACTCGGTATAATAATGTCCGGCAGTATCCACGGCTACCAGTTCGATCTGTTTTTCATGGTAATTGGAAAGCTCCGACAGCTTTTTCAGATAGCGGTAGAGGTCGGTATCGGTCTCCAGCGGGCTGTTGTACAAATAATTACACTGCACATCCACCTCGTCCCAGTGGGTGTCGATGACATCTTCCAGACTGCGGAACATCTGGTGGGTGACTTCCTCCATCTGGCTCAGCCGCTCATGGTAGACAAGGTTCTGGATGTAGGTCTGGCTCATGACAAAAAGGGTCAGGAGCGACACGATGATGACAAAGCCGAAGCCGCCAAACAGCCTTTTATAGATTTTGTTGTTCACATCCAGTATCTCCTGTCCGTTTTGTTTCAGGTGCACCCTAGCTCCATGCGGTATCTGCCCGGCTGATGGTGGTGTATGCGCCAAAGAAGGCTTTTGCGGCATCCATGCCCACCACGCCGCTGTCTGTGACCGTGGTCTCCGCAGCCAGCTGGTCGCTCACACCGCAGATGGCCACCTGATAGGTCTTGCCCGCCTCCGGCTGCACCGGGCTTACCAGCACATAGGGGTAGCCCTTGCCGTTGCCGTAGGCATCGTAACCAGAAGCAAGCAGGCCGCTGATCTGCTGCCCGGTCAGGGAAACGGTCTGGATGGTGCGGTTCCAGCCGGTGGGCAGGATGACCGAAAGGTCGTAATCCGTAATATCCTTGGCGTACAGCTTGGCCGCTACGCCGTGGTGGTTCTGCTCGGTGGGGTTGCCGGGGATCCATGTGCTCAGCGAGACCAGCGCAAGGTCGCTGCCGGTGGCCTGTGCAAAGCAGCGACCCACCAGCATGGCGCAGTCTCCTGCGAAAGCTCCTCCGTAACGGTAGTGATGACATCCGGGGTGTTGTTCACCACACTGTCTGATCCTCGTCCAGCTGACGGATGACATCCTCCATGGCAGCATTGCCCTTCATGAAGTCCAGCATTTTAAGGCCGGTGGTCACGATGGTGTTTCCCAGCCGGAGTAGATAAAGGGCGCGGTGTTGCCTGCGTTCAGGGCATCGGCGATGTCGGCATAGTAGGTGCCGTCCGCTTTTGCGTCCTTGAAGGGCAGCAGGCTGCTTTTCAGCGCCGTTGCGGGCTGCAGAGCGCTGGTGCCTGCAACGGTGGAAAGCACACGCATCACCTTGAGCGCATCTTCCAGCTTCTGGGGGTCCTGCTCCAGCTTTTTATTCAGACCGTAGAAGCGGTTCACATTCAGCACAAAAACGTTCTGGGTGCCGTCCTCCGAGAGAAACGGCATCAGGCCGAATTTATCGGCGTTGCCGTCTGCCTCCACGATGCCGTTGGTGTTTCCGAGCAGAAACAGGGTGTTCCCCTCGGTCATCCTCTGCCGGGTCACATTGTCGTCAAGAGCGTCGCCGGAGTCGTTCAGCATCCCGATGTCCTTCCACTTCTGGACATAGGCCATCGCATGCATCATGCCGGGGGTATTGCTGACATTTGCCTTACCGGACAGATAATCCCGCTGCCACAGCCTGCCGTCCAGTGTGCCGAGGAAATCGGCTTCCGCAATGTTGCACAGGTACTGGAAACCGTAGCCCGGATACTGGATCTGCGGCAGACAGAGATCGACCCCGGCTTCCTTTGCCTTTGCAGCCAGTTCTTCCAGCTCCGTGAAAGAATTGGGCAGCTCCCAGCCGTATTTCTTCAGCAGGGTCTTGTTGTAGGTGATGCCGTAGCAGTTGTAGGTCGAGGGCAGCAGGTAGATGGCACCGTTGTCGAACACGTCCTGCAGACGGGACTCCACATAGTTATCCGTAAAATCGTAGCCGGAAAGGTCCAGCAGCTTGTCGGAGACCAGATCGGTCCGGGGGTCATAGTAGGTCAAGGTGCAGACGTCCGGCAGGTCGCCCGCCGCAAACATATTCTGCAGACAGGTGGTGGTGTTATCGCCGCTGTAGGGCACGACCTCGATGTTCACTTCCGGGTAAACGCTGTGTACCTGCTCAATAAAGGCTTCTATCTCCTTATAAGGTGCCATAAAGGTGATGGCTTCGTGGGCATCGTCTTTTTTAGCCGTTTCGGTCTTAGTGCCGCTGCAGGCGGTCAGTGCTGCCGCCGCCGCAGTAATGCCGCAGACCTGCAAAAACGAGCGGCGGGAGATCTTTTTCATCATATAAATATACTTTCTCACATTTTCGGAAAGCAATACTGCGCAGGTGCAGTAGCGCAGTGCTGCCTTAGCGATTCTTACACATCCCACAGGAACTCCGACGCTTGCGGCCTGTCCGAACGGGGCTTTGCGCCGAGTTCCATAAAATGACAGTATAATTGTACCATTGCGGCAAAGGCGTTTCAAGTTGATTTTGAACGTCTTGCAATATTTTGCATGAAAAATATGGAAAGTTCTGAATTTCGCTGGCTGGAAATAGACTGAAGTGACACATATCACGACCAGATGGACCGAAAAGGGGGATTCGATGAAAAAAACTCCTTTTATTCTGCACGAAAAATTTCGCTCGGACAACAACGAACAGCGCAAAGAACGGTTTCAAAAGGAATTTGAGCGATATATCATCGATGGATTGCTCAATGCCGTTCCTCCAAGAGCCTGCACCTGATGCGGCATCCCTGAATTGGAAGGAGGGATGCGTTATGCTGCGCATGGATGCTCGTGTACAAAAAGAGGGGGGCAGATCATGAAAGCAGCAATTTATTGCCGCCTGAGCAAAGAAGATGAAGATAAAATTGGTGAATCGGAGAGCATTCAAAATCAAAAGTCGATGCTGCTCCAGTACGCCTGGAGAACGAATTTGATATTTACCAGATCTATTCGGATGAGGACTATTCCGGCATCGACCGGAACCGTCCGGCGTTCAACGCGATGATCGAAGCAGCCAGTGAGCACAAGTTTGACGTGGTACTGGCCAAAACGCAATCCCGTTTCACCCGTGACATGGAGCTCGTGGAAAAGTATCTGCACGGAAGTTCATGGAGTGGGGCGTCCGCTTCATTGCGTGGTAGACCATGTGGATACCAACGATACCGCGAACAAAAAATCCCGCCAGATCAACGGCTGATCAACGAATGGTATCTGGAAGATCTGTCCACCAATGTCCGCTCGGTGCTTGACCACAAGCGGAAAGAGGGGCTGTTCATCGGCTCTTTTGCGCGGTATGGATACTGCAAAGACCCAAATGCAAAAGGAAAACTCATCATCGACCGGAAGCGGCCGAAGTGGTAAGGCGGATCTTTTCCATGGCTCTTAACGGGATCGGCGCACACAGGATCGCACGCATCCTGAATGACGAAAAAATTCCAAGCCCAACGGCCTATAAGCAGCTGCATGGCATCCATTACCGCAGTGCATTAAAGAATACAAATGCGGCTCTTTGGAGCAGTCCCACCGTATATCAAATATTGCATGATCAGCTTTATATCGGAAATATGGTGCAGGGAAAGCATAAAAAGATAAGTTACAAGTCTGAAAAGACGATTTGGCTTCCAAAATCGCAGTGGATCGTTGTAGAAAATACGCATGAAGCGATTATTGGGCGGGAAATGTTTGAAACAGTCCAGAGGATGATGCAGGAGCGCACCCGGAGCGGCGAGAAGGGAACGATCCATCCGCTGGCAAAAAAAGTGGTTTGTGGATGCTGTGGCAGCTGCATGGAGCAAACTGGCCGTCAGCGAGAGCGGATGGGACCCAAAGACGCTATGTTCGCTGCCGGATGCACCAGCGCGCACCGGAAGTGTGCGGCAACAGGACCTGTACCGATATGGACGCGTTGGAGAATGCGGTACTGGAACGTATCCGGGCGTATGCGGCAGACTATTTTGACCCTGAAAAAGTTACCCTTCCAGAACAGGATGACCCCATCCGGCGGCGAGAGCAGGCCAGGCGCGATGAGCTGAAGCGGTTGAAGAGCGAAGCAGCCCGGCGGCGCAAGGCCATGCAGGAGTTGTATCTGGATAAGGTGTCAGGTTTAATTGATGCCGTTCAGTTTTCTGAAATGAACCAGACCTTTCTGGAAGAAGTGAAAAAGGCAGAGACCCGGATCGATACATTGGAAACGGAACTGGAACAACAGCAGGAAGAGACCGGTGGAGTCCAGACGCAGAGGCAGCGTGTCCGTGAACTGGCACAGGTTTCGCAGCTGACCCGCGAACTTGTTGTACTGCTGGTCCATCGGGTCATCGTCAGCCCAAAAGATACGCTTACCGGAGAACAAAAAATCACGATCGAATGGAATTTCTGAGTCGGCAGGCAGTTTAGCTGCCCCGCTGGGCTGTTTTCGTCAGCCCAGGTCGGATACACCTCACTGGACGCCACGTTGGCGATATACCTGCGGAACGAGACGGTGACGTTCCGGGCCGAGGCGGCGGGCCTGCCGAGATGGACGGTGATATTTTTCGGGATGATGACCCGGTCCAGCACCCGCGGCACACAGGAGAGGAACGGGTTCGGGCCGCTGCCGCCGTCGCCGGTGAAGAGGCTGTGGGGTGGGATGACGATGGGAACGTTGGGGGTGTCCCGCATCTCCTCGGTGTCGGGTATCATCTCGGGCTGGGCCAGCGTCACCTGCCCGGGAAAGACCTGCACGCCCTGGATGCGGACGGTGCGGTAGCCGGTCTTGGAGGCCACGAGGTCACAGACCGCGTAGGGGGCTGCGTGGTGTTGTTCTCGTCCAGCGAGAGAGCACAGGCGGGGGTGGTAAGGGTGACGTCGTCGGCGTTGCCTTCGGCGTCGGTCAGGCGGGTGGCGGTGAAGCCGTTGCCGCTGACGGTGACGGTCACACCCTCGACAGGGCTGGACTGACGGGCCGCAAAGGCCTGAATGCGCAGAATTCCGGTAGCCATACAAAAACTCTCCTTTGCTTGAAATCAAGATAAGGCTCGGTACAGCCTATTCCGCCGTGAGAGAATGAGTGAATCCCCTTGGCTTTTCGGGGCGGGGAGAGTATACTGGAATCAGCAAAACACACACGAAAAGGAGTGCAGACAAATGCAGGCGATCATTCAAAACGAATTTCTGAGCCTTACGGTGGACACGCACGGTGCCGAGGCCGTCAGCCTGAAGAACGCGGCGGGGGAGGAGCTGCGTCTGGCAGGCCGATCCGGCGGTCTGGGAGCGCCACGCGCCCATCCTCTTCCCGTGGACGGGCAAGCTCAAGGACGGCAGCTTCACCCATGGCGGCAAGACCTACAAGGGCGGCCAGCACGGTTTTGCCCGGGACGTGGAGCACACCCTGCTGAAGGCGGAGGGCGACACCATCCGGCTCGAGCTGCGCCGGATGAGGCCATGAAGGCAGAGAAGTTCCCCTTCGACTTCCTGCTCACCAGCACCTTCCGGCTGGACGGAAAGACCCTTCACCACACCCTCACCGTCTCGAACCCCGGCGCCGAAGAGCTGCGGTTCGGCATCGGCTACCACCCGGCCTTTCAGGTGCCGTTTGACAACAGCCACACCGTCGAGGACTACGAGTTCCGCTTCGACCAGCCCGAGAGCCCGGTCATCCTCGACGCCAGCGGGGGCGGTCTGCTGACGGGCAAATGCTACTACCAGTGGAAGAACCGGCAGGCCATCCAGCTGACCAACGACCTCTTCGACAACGACAGCTTCTGCATGGCGGGCCTGCGCACCAGGACGCTGGGCATCTACGAGAAGGACACGGGCCGCAGCATCGTCTGCGATGTGGCCGGCTTCCCCTATACCCTCATCTGGTCGGCCTGTCGAAGCCCCTGCGCTTCGTCTGCATCGAGCCGTGGAACTCGCTGCCTGCCTCGGTGGACGATCCGCAGGAGTGGGAGCAGCGTGCTGCTGCGGCCTGCCTCGCCCCGGGCGGGGAGTGGAGCACGACCCTCAGCACGACCTTCAACCGCTGAACTGCAAGCAAAAAGGGAGGCGCCCCAGCGGGGTGCCTCCCTCTTTTTGTGCGATAAATTTACAGAGCCTTGATGGCGGTCTTGATGCGCTCAGCAGCAACTTTGGTCTTCTCGGCGTCACCGAAAGCGGTCAGGCGGAAGTAGCCCTCGCCGCACTCGCCGAAGCCCACGCCCGGGTGCCGACGACGCCGCAGTTCTCCAGCAGCCAGTCGAAGAACTCCCAGCTCTTCATGCTGCCGGGGCAGCGCAGCCAGATGTAGGGGCTGTTCTTGCCGCCGCAGTACCACACGCCGCACTCGTCCAGAGCGTCGGCGATGACCTTGGCGTTCTTGCGGTAGTAGTCGAGGTTGTGCTGGATCTCAGCCATGCCGCTCTCGGTAAAGACGGCGGCAGCGCCGCGCTGCACGACATAAGGCACACCGTTGAACTTGGTGGTCTGGCGGCGCAGCAGAGCTTGTTGATGTTCATGCCGTCACGCTCCAGCTCTTTCGGCACGACGGTGTAGCCGCAGCGGGTGCCGGTGAAGCCTGCGATCTTGGAGAAGGAGCAGATCTCGATGGCGCACTCGCGGGCGCTCGATCTCGAAGATGCTGCGGGCCAGCTCGCCGTCGGAGATGAAGCACTCGTAAGCGGCGTCGTAGAGGATGATGGCGTTGTTCTTTCTGGCGTACTCCACCCATGCCTTGAGCTGGGTGCGGGTGTAGGCAGCGCCGGTGGGGTTGTTGGGGCTGCAGATGTAGATGATGTCAGCCTTCACGCTGTCGTCGGGCATCCCGAGGAAGCCGTTCTCCTGACTGGTGCGGCCATAGATGATCTTGCGGCCATCGGTGACGTTGTCGTCCACATAGGTGGGGTAGACGGGGTCCGGAACGAGGACGGTGTTGTCCACGTCGAACAGGCCCAGCACATTGGCAAGGTCGCTCTTTGCACCGTCGGAGATGAAGATCTCGTCCTCGTCCAGCTTGGTGCCGCGGCTGCGTAGTAGCCCTGAATGGCCTGCTTGAGGAAGGGGTAGCCCTGCTCGGGGCCGTAGCCGTGGAAGCCTTCCTTGGTACCCATCTCGGTGACGGCGTCATGCATGCGTCCACGACGCACTTGGCCAGCGGCTGGGTCACGTCGCCGATGCCAGACGGATGATCTCCTTCTCAGGGTGTGCCTCCTGATAGGCGGCGACCTTGTGGGCAATGTCCACAAAGAGGTAGCTGGCCTTCAGCTCATTGTAATGTTTGTTCATTTTCATGATACTTTCCCTCAATTCTTTCTTTATAAGTGGCTTGCCCTCTCAGCCGCTCCCTCAGAGGGAGTGCCAAAAGCATAACGGAGAGGGCAGGGATGCTTAAACTTCAGTGACGCCTTCGCATACGGTGACAGCGCTGCCGGTCATCAGCAGCTTTTTGCCCGGCAGCACCCGGATGATGAGCTCACCGCCGCGCAGCTGGACGTGGACGTCCTCCCCGGCGGGGCAGACGCCCAGTTCGGTCAGCGCCGCCACGGTGGCACAGGTGCCGGTGCC
>ENA-OQLB01000774-OQLB01000774.1-human-gut-metagenome-genome-assembly--contig:-NODE-774-length-16401-cov-1.778235_pt1 | contig 16401 bp, 18 predicted proteins | sample MGYA00242656_ERZ504813 | MGnify/ENA primary metagenome ERZ504813 (study PRJEB26092, sample SAMD00036388) | human gut metagenome | host: Homo sapiens | study: EMG produced TPA metagenomics assembly of... | reverse complement strand
ATGGAAGTATTGCGAAATGTCATATTTTGTGATGTGATCAGTTTCATTCCGGTCATGGCGATGGATGCGAAAACAGACACTGTGGCACCGCCGAGTACACAATACGGAATTGTCGTTAAAAGAGACGAGAATTTCGGGATCACCGTCCGCTATCAACAGAATCAGTGCCGCACCGCCGAGTACACAGCGGTTGATAACTTTGTCGTTGCAACGATTCCCACGTTCTGGCTGTATGTAGCAGTCGGGAGTCCGCCGAGAAGAGAAAATAGAATATTGGAGATTCCATATCCTACGATTCCTCCCTGCAGTTCCTGATCTGTTGGCATACGATTCATTCCTCCGCTGGTTGTGGCGGAAAAGTCGCCGATTGCCTGAATGGAGTTGATTGCAAACAGAAGACCGATTGCGACACAGGCGGAAGGTTCGAAGCGAATTCCGAAATGAAGCGGGCTTGGCACCTGGAAGAGGGCAGCATCATGGATAGGAGAAAAGTCTACCATTCCGAAGAACAGTGCGATGATATATCCACCGATGATACCGATCAGAATGGATGCCAGTTTCCAGATTCCTTTTCCAAAATGATTCAATACCGTTACAATAGTCAATGTCAAAATAGCGACCAGCCAATTTTGCCAGGAACCATAATCTTCGCTGCCTACCCCTCCGGCCATATAGTTAATGGCAGTCGGATACAGAGAAAGTCCAATTGTAAATACAACGGTTCCAGTGATCAGAGGCGGGAAAAATTTGCGGATCTTCCGGATAAAAAGTCCCACAAAAAACAGCCACGATACCACCTGCGATCATAGCACCTAAAATGGTGGCGACATCATACTCTTCGGCAATGGACTGCATACTCGGAACATAGGCAAAGCTGATGCCCATGATGACCGGAAGGCCGGATCCGATTGTAAGATACCGGGTCTTGATAAATGGAAACAGTTGTAACAATGTGGCAAGTGCGGAAGTGACCAAGGCAGCCTGAATTAAAATAACAGAGTCAGCTTCCGAAAGTCCGGCTACACCGGATACAATGATAGCAGGCGTTACACAGCCGACGATCATTGCGACAACATGCTGCAGTGCAAGTGGAAATGCCTGATTAAGGGCAGGCACTCCGCTTAGTTCAAAAATGGTAGAGCGGGTTGTCTGATGTTTCATAAATAAGGTGTCCCCCTTTATTCGAGATGGATCCGGGTTCCTGTAAGCCCCTGAATTCCTTCTCTGGCTTTTTCTAGTAATGTGATCAAAGATTGCCTTCCGGGTGCAGATTCTGCAAATTCTACGGCCGCCTGCATCTTCGGAAGCATGGAGCCGGGAGCAAAATGACCTTCTGCAATATACTGTTTTGCTTCAGCTACTGTGATATCATCCAGCCATGTCTGTTCTGGTGTCCCGAAATGAATGGCTGCTTTTTCTATAGCAGTGAGGATGATCAGAACATCTGCATCCAGTTCTTTTGCGAGAAGCGCACTGGCAAAATCTTTGTCTATGACTGCACTGGCACCTTTTAGATGATTGCCCTGACGAATGACCGGAATTCCTCCGCCGCCACAGGCAATGACAAGGTCACCGGAATCCACCATCGTCCGGATTGTGCCGATTTCAATGATCTCCTGTGGTTTTGGAGAAGCTACGACACGACGGTACCTCTTCCGGCATCTTCTTTCATAATGTAGTCATATTTCTGCGACATTTCGTCTGCCTGTTCTTTTGTAAGAAAACGTCCGATCGGTTTGGACGGACAGGCAAAAGCTGGATCATGTTCATCCACACGTACTTGTGTGATCATAGTTGCGACAGGAATATCGGTGATATTGCGATTTAAGAGCTCTTCACGGAGAGCGTTCTGCAGATCATAGCCGATATAAGCTTGGCTCATGGCAACACAGACAGAAAGAGGGGTATTGGGCTGGTGTGCATCTTCGTGAGTCAGGGCGAGCATTGCGTTGTTGACCATTCCTACCTGAGGGCCATTTCCATGAGCAATCACAACTTCACATCCTTCCTCGATCAGATCAACGATGGCGTGCGCTGTGATCTTGACAGCTGCCATCTGTTCCGGAAGGGTATTGCCCAGGGCGTTTCCGCCCAGGGCGATGACAATTCGTTTCTTCCTTGTCATATCTATTCCTCCTGATTGATGCGATTGTTTCTACCTCACATAAAACTCCTTTTGGCAGATCTTTTACAGCAACGCAGGATCGCGCCGGTTTGCCTGTAAAATATTTTGCATAGATTTCATTGAATGCAGCAAAGTCTTTCATATCTGCAAGGAAGCAGGTTGTTTTGACAACATCTGTAAAATCTGCATTCTGGCTGTTAAGAAGCGCTTTGATATTTAACATGACCTGTTCGGTCTGTTCCTCGATCGTCGTTCCGACAACTTCTCCTGTTTCTGGAGAAAGTGGAATCTGACCGGAGAAAATGCAAGTCCGCTGCAGACGATTCCCTGAGAATAAGGTCCGATTGCTGCCGGTGCATTTTTGGTTTCTACATATTTTAGCATAGCTTAGTCCCTCCTTGAATATAATCCATTTCGCATCGTGTTCTAGTATAACAGGTTTTACTCAAAAACTCTAGGTGTGGATTTCTCTTCCAGCTTCTTTAAGATATCAGCAGGATCTGCAAATTTTGCAAGAAAGATCATGGCTGCGATGATATACGGTTTGTAGCTGGCTTCTTTATAAAGTGGTGTTCTGTAGCGGTCGAATACGCTGGCATCGACTTCACCGGATTCGCAGCTGACACCTGTGATATCTGCAGGCAGACAGTGCAGGTAGAGCGCGTTACCGTCTTTGGTCGTCTTCATCAGTTCTTCTGTACAAGCCCAGTCTTTGTGCTGTGCGTTCTGTTCCAGAAGTTCTTTTTCCAGAGCATCGATTCCCGCAAAGTCACCGTTTCCATATAATTCAGTACGTTTTTCCATGGCAGCAAACGGCGCCCAGCTCTTTGGATAAACGATGTCGGCATCTTTGAAAGCTTCTGCCATATTGTTGGTCTTTGTGAAAGAACCGCCGGATTTTTTCGCATTTTCGGCAGCAACAGCCTCCACTTCCGAGAAGACTTCATATCCTTCCGGATGTGCCAGTACAACGTCCATTCCAAAACGTGTCATCAGTCCGATCACACCCTGTGGAACAGAGAGCGGTTTTCCGTAGGAAGGAGAGTATGCCCAGGACATGGCGATCTTCTTGCCTTTCAGATTCTCGACACCGCCGAATTCATGGATGATGTGCAGCATATCGGCCATTGCCTGTGTCGGATGGTCGATGTCGCACTGCAGGTTGACAAGTGTCGGTTTCTGCTGAAGAATCCCGTCTTTGTGTCCTTCTGTCACAGCATCTACGACTTCGTGCATATAAGCATTTCCTTTTCCGATGTACATATCATCACGGATTCCGATGACATCTGCCATGAAAGAAATCATGTTCTGTCTCACGAACCGTCTCACCATGCGCAATCTGCGATTTTCCTTCATCCAGATCCTGCACCTCAAGTCCGAGCAGGTTACATGCGGAAGCAAATGAGAAGCGGGTACGTGTGGAATTGTCACGGAATAAAGAGATTCCGAGTCCGCTTTCAAATACTTTTGTGGAGATGTTGTTTTCTCTCATAAAACGGAGTGCGTCTGCCAGTGTAAATACTGCTTCCAGTTCGTCGTCTGTTTTTTCCCAGGTCAGGAAAAAGTCAGAGTTGTACATGTCTTTGAAGTTGAGTGCGTTCAGTTTATCGATGTAATCCTGTAATGTTTTCATAGTGTGATTCCTCCATATACTCAGGCTGTGCCTGTTGTGTTTCTTGTTATTTTGAAAGTTTACTTACAATATAAAGTCGGCAGTGCAGCGTAAACAGCGGCACATACTACCAGGTCTGCCTTCCAGGTCTTTTCATTTGGTGCATGAGCCTGTGCTTCTGCTCCAGGACCAAATCCGATACAAGGAATGCCGTTTCGTCCCATGATGGAAACGCCGTTTGTAGAGAACGTCCATTTGTCAGTCAGTGGGCGGGCTTTTCTCATCTTAGCAGTCTCTGGTGTTCCAATCCTTTCTTCTCCGTAAAGTCCCTTGTAGGCTTCTTCCAGAGCTTTTGTGACTTTGTGGTCTTTTGGAATGACCCAGGTCGGGAAGTAGCATTCGATCGGATATACCAGTCCGGTATAGGATGGTCTGTCATAGTTGTACATGGAAACCGTTACATCCTCCCCATATTTCTGTACGCTTGGAAGTGCACGGATCTCATCCAGACAGCTTTCCCATGTCTCTCCGGCAGTCATACGGCGATCCAGAGAAACAGAGCAGGAGTCTGCAACCGCACAGCGGCTTGGAGAAGTGAAGAAAATTTCAGAAGTTGTGATGGTACCCCGTCCTAAGAATCTTGCTTCTTCCCATTCCGGATTATATGTTTCATCCAGCATTTTTACGAGTCCTTTGATTTCAGTTGTCTCTTCGGCATCGTTTTCGTTCAGTGCACGGACATCCTGCAGGATATCAGCCATCTTGTAGATTGCATTGTCTCCACGCTCCGGTGCAGAGCCGTGACAGGATACGCCTTTGACGTCTACACGGATCTCCATACGTCCTCTCTGTCCGCGGTAGATACCGCCGTCAGTCGGTTCTGTGGATACCACAAATTCCGGACGGACTTTATCTTCGTTGATGATGTATTGCCAGCAGAGGCCGTCGCAGTCTTCTTCCTGTACGGTTCCTGTGACAAGGACTGTATATTTGTCACTTAAAAGCCCCAGATCTTTCATGATCCTTGCACCGTAAACTGCAGAGACGATACCTCCGAGCTGATCAGAAGTACCACGTCCTCCGATCTCTGTGTCAGATTCGAATCCTTCATATGGATCGAATTCCCAGTTGTCACGGTTTCCGATACCAACGGTGTCAATATGTGCATCAAATCCGATGAGTGTCTCTCCGGTTCCCATATATCCGAGTACATTTCCTTGCGGATCGATCTCGACTTTATCAAAATCCAGTTTCCGCATCTCTTCGGCGATCCGTTCAATGTGATCCTTTTCCCCACAGCTCTCACCCGGGAATTTTACGATCTCTCTGAGAAATTTTGTCATATCCGCTTCATAGTTTCTGTGCAGCTTCTTTGATTTTGTTGAAATCCATTTTAAAATCCTCCTTGATAAACATAATGAAATGGTTTCCTGATCTAACGTTCATTGCCGTCCCATACGATGGATTCGTAACGTGTAGGATCGGTATCTCCTTCGGTGGAGAAAAGCAGTACCCGGGAAGTTTCATCCAGGCCCAGGTGTTCTCTTAATTCCTGATATTCGTCCATGCACATGATGCAGGCGAGCGTTCCAAACGGTGCGGCTCCGGATTCTCCGGAAGTGACCGGCGTATCTCCCTTGATCGGTGCGGCGAGCATCCGCATTCCTTTTGCAGCGACCCAGTCTGGTGCAGCAACAAAGGTATCCACATGATTCTTTAAGATATCCCAGGAGATGGTGTTCGGTTCGCCGCAGGCAAGCCCGGCCATGATCGTCGGCATGTCACCGTCTACAATGCGGATCGCACCGTCTCCGGCAGCAGCTCCTTTGTAAAGGCAGGCAGCCGCTTCGGCTTCCACAACGACCACTTTCGGCGGGGTCTTGGGATAGCGGTTCGCAAAATATCCCTGAACAGCACCGGCAAGGGATCCGACACCAGCCTGGATAAATACATGAGTCGGGGCTTCGCAGCCGTCTTCATGAAGTTGATCGTCGGCTTCCATGGCCATGGTTCCGTATCCCTGCATGATCCATGCCGGAATTTCTTCATAGCCGTCCCACGCAGTATCCTGCACGATGATACCATGTTCAGTTCTGGCAGCCATATCGGCAGCCATGCGCACGCATTCATCGTAGTTGCATTCTTCGATCGTAGCAGTGGCGCCTTCTTTTCGGATGTTGTTTAACCGTGTCTGTGTACTTCCTTTAGGCATCAGGACAACTGCCTTTTGTCCGAGCTTGTTGGCAGCCAGGCAACTCCGCGTCCATGGTTTCCATCGGTTGCAGTAAAGAAGGTGGCCTGACCGAACTCTTTTTTGAGCGCTTCAGAAGTGAGGATGTTGTAGGGAAGCTCGCTGACATCTTTCCCTGTCTGCTGTGCGATGTAACGTGCCATGGCAAAGGATCCGCCAAGGACTTTAAAAGCATTGAGTCCGAATCGATAGGATTCATCCTTGATGTAAAGTGAACCAAGTCCTAATTTTTCGGCCATGTGGTTCAGTTTTACGAGTGGTGTGACACTGTATTGCGGAAAACTTTCGTGGAACGTGCGGGCTTTTTCCACCTCGGAAAGTGCCATGACCGGAAGGTTGGCATCCTCGGTCTTCGGCATATGATTGACTGCCCATTTGATTGTCTCCATGTGTAAAACCTCCTTATGATCTGCTATTTTCCTGCATCCATATAACTGTAAAGTGTAAATTTAGAAATATTGAGAAGATTTGCAACCTTATCTCCTGATTTTGTGATCAGAAACGCACCGGCATCATTCAGATAGCGGACCACCTGAATCTTATCTTCCTTGGTCATTAAAGCCACCGGTTTTCCGACCAGTGCCACGCCCTGCTGCATCAGATCGTTTAACAGCTCTTCTACATTGCGTGTGATCGTCTGCGGCGAGTGAGGCTTGCTGACTGTGTAAGTATCTGTTTCCGGTTCGGTGTGAAGAAGCGACCCCAGTGCACTGTCTATCGTAAGAAGTGCTGTAATGTCATAGTTGATGGAAAAGATATAAGAAATCTTTTCATCGGCATCCCGTATGTAAAGGGTACTGGATTTCAAAATCCGGCCGTCCTCCGTGCGTGTGAGATAAGAAAGCTTATCTTGTACTTTGGCAGCGTTTTTGTGCAAGGTCTCCAGTACGATCCCGGAAGGTCCGTCTCCGGACTTGCGGTGTGTCACCTGTCCGTTTTCAATGTGGACGATGGAGGTCTCCAGGTCCTTGTTCAGATCATGAATGACAACTTCACAGGAAGTTCCGAACTGTTTTGCAATACCATGCGCCATTTGCTTTAGAAGCTTGAGTGTATGATCCATAGTCATCCCTCCCTTTGTGAAAAACATTGGTAAAATCTGTCAAAAACAACTGCTTCTAACTCATAATATCATAAAATCCATAAAATCAATAGTTTATCTAAAAAAAGTTTTAGAATACCTAAAAAAGTTTTAGAATCGTGTTGCATTTGTGCAGTTTTGATGGTATTCTATAAACAGCAAAAGCGGTTCTGGAAGATATGCACAAAAATAGAAGACTTCAAAAAGAAAAGGAGAGGTTGATATGCTTATTTTAGGAAACGCAGGATGATCACAAGAGATGCGGACAATCCATATCTGGAATGCGGGGCCGTGGTGATTGACGGGACAAAAATCGTGAAGGCTGGTACGCTTTCGGAAGTGAAGGCGGCGTATCCGGATGCGGAGTTTTTGGATGCAAAGGGCAAGGTGATCATGCCTGCCTTTATCAATGCACACGAACATATTTACAGTGCATTCGCAAGAGGACTGTCCGTCAAAGGATATGACCCAAAAGGATTTTTAGATATTCTGGATGGGATGTGGTGGACGATTGACCGCAATCTGACCTTGCATGATACATATTTAAGCGCCATGGCTACATATATTGATTCGATCAAAATGGTGTGACAACGGTATTTGACCATCATGCAAGCTTTGGTTCCATCCGTGGTTCTTTATATGAGATTGAAAGGGCTGCGAAAGAAACCGGAGTCCGCTCCTGTTTATGCTATGAGATCTCGGATCGTGACGGGAAGGATAAGGCAAGAGATTCCGTTATGGAAAATGCAGAGTTTATCCGTCATGCACAAAAAGAGGATACCGGCATGATCGCGGGCATGATGGGAATGCATGCACAGTTTACAATTTCTGATGAGACGATGGAGCTGGCGGCAGCGAACAAGCCAGACGGCGTGGGATATCATATCCATGTGGCAGAAGGGATCGAAGATCTGCATCATTGTCTGAAACATTATGGAAAGCGGATCGTGGATCGTCTGATGGACTGGGGAATCCTGGGAGAAAAGACACTGCTTGGACATTGCATTTATATCAACGGCCATGAGATGGATCTGATCAAAGAGACGAACACAATGGTGGTACACAATCCGGAATCCAACATGGGCAATGCCTGCGGATGTCCGCCGACGATGGAACTGGTGCACAGAGGATCCTGACCGGACTTGGAACAGACGGATATACTCATGATATGACAGAGTCTTACAAAGTGGCAAACGTACTGCACAAGCATCATCTGTGTGATCCGAATGCCGCATGGGGAGAGGTTCCGCAGATGCTTTTTGACGGAAATGTCAAATTGCAGAGCGTTATTTCCCGCAGAAGCTTGGTGTATTGAAAGAAGGAGCTGCTGCAGATGTGATTGTTGTGGATTATGATCCGCTGACACCGATGAACGGGGACAATGCAAACAGCCACATTTTATTCGGTATGACTGGAAAACAGGTAGTAACCACAGTGGCGAATGGAAAAGTATTGATGAAGACAAGAGAACTTGTATCTATAGATGAAGCAAAGTGATGGCAGACTGCAGACAGGCGGCAAAAGAGCTGGCTGAGAGGATCAACGCATAAGGAGGGCATGAGGATGAGTGAAGTTATGACACCGATGTCATTTGAACAGTTGGTAGAATGGGTATTACAGGAAAAGAAAAAAGAGGAACCGTGTTCGGACAGCATCATGCGTACCGGGCAGATGGAACACATAACCGGACGATGTTCGGGCGTACTCTGGAGACGCCGATTGGACGGCAGCCGGTCCGCATACGCAGATGACACAGAATATTGTGGCAGCCTACTATGCCGCAGTCGTTTCTTTGAATTGAAGACCGTACAGATCATGGATGGAGAAGAGCTGGCGGCATGCATCAACCGTCCGTGTATCAAGGCGGATGATGAAGGATATAACTGCGAGTGGTCCACAGAGCTGACAGTACCGCAGGCAATGGAAGAGTATATCAAAGCCTGGTTCTTATTGAAAGTGATCGCCAAAGAGTTTGGACTTGGAGATATGAATGGATTTCAGTTTAATGTCAGTGTGGGATATGATCTGGCAGGCATCCAGTCCCCGAAGGTGGATACCTTCCTGAATTCCATGAAACACGCAGAAGATACAGAGATTTTCAAGCACTGCAAGGCATATTTACTGGAACATGCGGATTGGTTTGAGCACGTGACAACAGAAGATATCGAGCAGATCCCGCCGGAAATCTGCAATTCCGTGACACTTTCCACACTGCATGGATGTCCTCCGCAGGAGATTGAACGGATCGCCATGTATCTGCTTACGGAAAAAGGATTCCATACCTTTGTAAAATGCAATCCGACACTGCTTGGATATGAGTTTGCGAGAAAGACCATGGATGAGATGGGATATGATTACATACAGTTTGGAGACTTCCACTTTAAGGATGACCTGCAGTATGAAGATGCAGTTCTGATGCTGACACGCCTGATGAATACGGCGAAAGAGAGAAATCTGGAGTTTGGTGTGAAGATCACCAATACGTTCCCTGTGGATGTGAAACAGAATGAGCTTCCAAGCGAAGAGATGTATATGTCAGGAAAATCCTTGTATCCGTTGTCCATTTCACTGGCAGCAAAACTGGCAAAAGAATTTGACGGAAGGCTTCGTATTTCCTATTCCGGAGGAGCGGATTACTATAATATAGAAAGAATTGTGGATGCAGGCATCTGGCCGGTTACTGTGGCAACGACTCTTTTGAAACCGGGCGGTTATCAGAGACTGACGCAGATGGCAAAGCTTCTGGACAAGGAGAATGCTCCGTTTGAAAAAGTGGACGCAGAATCTGCAGGAAAACTTGCAGAAGAGGCGGTGAAAGACCCGCATCATGTGAAGGCAATGAAGCCTTTGCCGTCAAGAAAGATGAAAAAAGAAGTTCCGCTCATGGATTGTTTCGTGGCGCCGTGTAAAGAGGGATGCCCGATCCATCAGGATATCACAACGTATCTGCAGCTTGTGGGAGAAGAAAAGTATGAGGAAGCAATGGAAGTGATCACAGAGAAGAACCCGCTTCCGTTTATTACAGGAACGATCTGTGCACATAACTGTATGAGCAAATGTACCAGAAACTTTTATGAGACACCTGTTCATATCCGGGAGATGAAATTAAAAGCGGCAGAAAATGGATATGAGGCGCTGCTTGAAAAACTTCCGGTGCCGGCAGTGACAAAAGCAGGAAAAGCGGCAGTCATCGGAGGCGGCCCGGCAGGAATGGCGGCTGCATACTTCCTCAGAAAAGGTGGTATGGAAGTTACGCTATTTGAGGCAAAAGAATCTTTAGGAGGCGTAGTACGTCACGTGATTCCGCCATTTCGTATTTCGGAGGATGCCATTGAAAAAGATGCGGAAATCTTAAGAAAGATGCAGGTGGACATCCACTGCAATACAAAGTTGGAATCTTTGGAAGAACTGAAAAAGCAGGGATATACAAAGATCGTACTGGCAGTGGGAGCTCCGGTTCAGGGAAGCTTAAAGCTGGAAAGCGGAATGACCGAAAAATGCACTGGAATTTCTGGCAGAATTTAAACAGACAGACGGTAAGGTTTCACTTGGAAAACATGTGGTTGTTATCGGAGGCGGAAACACAGCCATGGATACTGCAAGAGCGGCAAAACGAAACGCAGGCGTGGAGCATGTTTATCTGATTTACAGAAGAACGAGACGGTATATGCCGGCGGATGAAGAAGAACTGGTGATGGCCCTGGAAGATGGAGTGGAATTCAAAGAGTTATTGTCTCCTGTAAAACTGGAAAACGGCCAGCTTTTCTGCAAAGTGATGCAGCTTTCCGATTATGATGTATCGGGCAGAAGAGGAGTGACAGAGACCGGGGAGACAGTTTGGGTTCCGGCAGATACGGTGATCGCTGCAGTTGGAGAAAAAGTGCCGACAGACTGGTATCAGGCAAACGGTCTGGCAGTATCGGGAAAAGGGAAGATATATGTCGATGAAAAGACATTAAAAACCAGTGATGACAATGTCTATGCAGCAGGCGATGGTCTGTATGGACCGGCAACAGTTGTAGAGGCGATCCGGGACGGACGAAAAGTGGCTGAGGCAATTGCAGGAGAAGTGTTGGCGTGTGATTTTGATAAACTGGCAGAGGAAGAAAAGGTCTATGCCAAGAGAGGGGTATTAAAAGAGGAACAGAAAGAGACAAAAGAGGCAGGCAGATGCCTGGGATGCTCGACAATCTGTGAAAACTGCGTAGAAGTCTGTCCAAACCGTGCAAATATTGCCATTCAGGTACCGGGGATGGAAAAACACCAGATCATCCATGTAGATTATCTGTGTAATGAGTGCGGCAACTGTAAGAGTTTCTGTCCATATTCCAGCGCTCCATATCTGGATAAATTCACACTTTTCGAAACAGAAGCAGATATGGAAAACAGTAAGAATCAGGGATTTGCAGTTCTGGATCAAGAGACCCGACGCTGTAAGGTACGCTTCTTTGGGAAGACCTTTATCTGGGAACCGGAGAAACCGGCAGCTCTTCCGGATGGACTGGGACGCATGATTGAAACTGTGTGCAGGGATTACTCTTATTTGATTCGGTAAAATCAAAGGTTGCAGGATCTGTGGGATTTCGGTAAAGTGAAAGGGGCTTCTGATGAAGAAGCCCTAAAAAAAGAAAGAGACAGCAAACAGACATGACAAGTATATGGAAATGGGAAAGCGGAAATCTACAGATCAAGAAGTCCCTCTTAGATGGACTGCAGATACAGAGACAGCAAAAGAAGTGATCTCTGTAGTGGGAGCAGGAGGAAAAACAACTACGATCCGCAGGCTTACGGATGAAATGGAAAAAAGACAGAAAAATGTGGCAGTGACCACGACCACACGGATGAAAAAAAGAACCGCATTTTTTACTCGGTGCGGATGCAGAGCGCATTACACAAAGATGGGGGCAGACTCATCAGGTGTGGTTTGGAGAACAGGATGATAATCCGGAAAAGGTCAGAGGTGTTTCAGAAGCGCTTCTGGATGAGGTGAGAAGTATGGTCCGGATTTGTTTTTGATCGAGGCAGACGGAGCCAGAAGGCTTCCCTGCAAAGTACCGGAGTCGTGGGAGCCGGTCATCTATCAAAAAAGTACACGGGTGCTGGCAGTTTACGGTCTGGACGCAGTGGGAAAGTCCTTTCGGGAGGCGTTGTTTCGTCCCGGGCTGGCAGCAGAAATTTTGGAGAAGAAGATAACAGACCCGATATCAGCAGTGGATATTGCGCGGCTGGCACTTGAAAGCCGCGGCGGGAAAAAGAATGTCAAAGAAACCATGCGGTATCAGGTGATTTTAAATAAAGCAGACACCACGCGAAGAAGACAGTTTGCGCAGGAAATCTGCCGGGAATTGGAAAAACGCGGGTTTGCAGATGTGACAGTGACAGCAGAAGGAAGGCAGGAAGAAGAATGAAGATTGTAATCAAAGGAGCAGGAGATCTGGCAACAGGAATTGCCTCTCGCTTATACCATGCAGGACATCAGATTGTGATGACAGAGATTGCGGTTCCGCTGACCGTGCGGCGAAGCGTGGCGCTCTCCAGAGCAGTTTACGAAAACGAGGCAGAGGTGGAAGATTTAAAAGGGGTGCTGGTAAAGGATGCTGCAGAAGCAGACAGGATCTTACAAAGAGGAGAGATTCCGGTACTGGTGGATCCAGAAGCAGATATTATCGGGTCGTTTCATCCAGATGTAGTAGTGGATGCAATCCTGGCAAAGAAGAATCTGGGAACCGGATCACGGACGCGCCGTTTGTCATCGGTGTAGGACCGGGATTTTACGCAGGAAAAGACTGTCACTGTGTCATCGAGACAAAAAGAGGACATACACTGGGAAATGTGATCTGGGAAAAAGAAGCAATCCCAAATACCGGAGTTCCGGGAAATATAGGCGGCTTTACAACCGAGCGTCTGATCCGTGCCAGTGCAGATGGAATCATGGAGCCTGTGGCAGAAATCGGAGATACCGTAGAAAAAGGCCAGCTTGTTGCCAGGACCGGGAAGCAGCCGGTCTATGCAAAGATGAGCGGAATTGTCCGCGGAATGCTCCAGAAGGATGTACAGGTCACAGAAGGATTGAAGATCGGAGACATTGATGCCAGATGTGAACCAGAGCATTGTGTTACAATCTCGGACAAAGCAAGGGCAGTCGGAGGCGGTGTGCTGGAAGCGGTATCTCTGTTTGGACAGATCTATGGAAATTATGGAGTGGCACTTCTGGCAGCAGGGGAAGCAAAACGGTTTGGAAGTGACAAGTTGTCGGAAAAATTTCAGGGAATCCCTCTTTATCGGCATGCACTTGAGAAGCTGGAAGCATTTTCGGGACTTTCCAGGGTGGTCGTGACCGCAAGAGAAGCACTGGCAGAAGAAGCGCAGCGCCTGGGGATCCATATTGTAGAGAACAGACAGCCGGAACAGGGAATTTCACATTCTGTCAGTTTGGCGCTGCAGGAACTGCTCTCACAAAATCCAGACCTGGAGGGTGTGTTGTTTCTGGTCTGCGATCAGCCGGGAATCCAGGCTGCTACAATCCAGAAGATTTTAAACGAGGGATGCCTTCATAAAAACAGCATTGTCTGTGCCGGATATGATGGAATGCGCGGAAATCCGGTATTGTGGGGAAGCACGTATTTTCAGGAGCTTATGCATCTGACCGGGGATACGGGCGGCAGACAGCTGATGAAGCAATATGAAGAGAAGATCCGGATCGTGGAGTGTGCGCCGGAAGAATTAAAAGACATTGACAGGAGAGAAGACATGACGGAATAAAACGGGGAGTACCCCAAAGGAGGTTTTCATATGCTGATGGTTCATGTAAATGGAAAAGATTATGAGGTGGAGCAGGATACGAAGCTGATGCGGTTTCTTCGGGATGATTTAAGGCTTACTTCAGTAAAGGACGGATGCAGCCAGGGCGCGTGCGGAACCTGCACGGTGCTGGTGGATGGAAAAGCCACAAAGGCATGTATCCAATGCTTTCCAAGCTGCAGGGAAAATCTGTAGTCACAGTGGAAGGCTGAGTGAACGGGAGAAAGAAGTTTATGCATATGCATTTGCAAAGGTCGGCGCGGTGCAGTGCGGATTCTGCATTCCGGGCATGGTGATGTGCGCCAAGGGGCTTCTGGATCAGAATCCGGATCCGAGCCGTGTTGAGGCGGCGGCAACCATTCGGAATAATATCTGCCGCTGTACCGGATATCAAAAGATCATCGAGGCGATCCTGCTCTCAGCAAAGATGTTTCGGGAAGATCTTCCGGCCAAAGAGAACAGCGGCGTGGTCTCTGTCGGGGCACCGATCCTGCGTGTGGATGCAAGGGAAGAAGTTCTTGGAACCGGGCAGTATCCGGATGATGTGTATCTGGATGATATGATCTATGCCAGTGCGGTGCGCTCCGAATATCCAAGAGCAAAAGTGCTGGCGATCCATACAGAGAAGGTATTGGAATTAGAAGGTGTGATCGGAGTATATACGGCGGATGATATTCCGGGTTCTGTGAAGGTGGGACATCTGAAACCGGACTGGGATACAATGATCCCGGTCGGACATGTGACACATTATCTGGGAGATGCCATTTGTCTGATCGCAGCAGAGACACCGGAGATTCTGGAACGTGCAAAGGCATTGGTAAAGGTGGATTACGAAGTGCTGCAACCGGTGCTGGATCCGTTTGAAGCATTAAAAGAGGACGCACCCCGCATTCATCCGGGAATCCAGCCGGATGGAAATGTACTCGCCCATGAGCATCTGGTCAGAGGAAATGCAGAAGAAGTGATCGCCAACTCGAAATATAAAGTGACCAGACATTATGAAACTCCGTGGACGGAACATGCCTTTTTGGAGCTGGAGTGTGCAGTGGCCATGCCGTTTGATGACGGAGTATTTATCTATTCTTCGGATCAGGGAACCTACGATACCCAGCACGAATGCAGTATGATGCTTGGACTTCCGCCGGAAAAAGTGATTGTGGAAAACAAGCTGGTAGGCGGCGGATTTGGTGGAAAAGAGGATGTCAGTGTACAGCATCATGCCGCACTGGTGGCATACCTGACAAAGCGTCCGGTTAAAGTAAAGCTGTCCAGACAGGAAAGTATCACCGTGCATCCCAAACGGCATCCGATGTGGATGGATATTACCACAGCATGTGATGAGAACGGATATCTGACTGCAATGAAAGCTGTAGTTGTATCGGATACAGGTGCGTATGCATCTCTGGGCGGACCGGTTCTGCAAAGAGCCTGTACCCATGCGGCAGGGCCTTACAATTTCCAGACCATTGACATTGACGGAAAAGCCGTGTATACCAACAATCCGCCGGCTGGAGCATTTCGCGGATTCGGCGTGACACAGACCTGTTTTGGAGCAGAACGGAATCTGGATCTGCTGGCGGAGATGGTGGGAATCTCTCCATGGGAGATCCGATATCGGAATGCGGTGCGGCCCGGACAGGTGCTTCCAAACGGACAGATCGCAGATGCCTCTACAGGAATTGCAGAGACACTGGAGCTGTCAAAGAGATTTATGAACAGGCGCCGTATGCAGGAATCGCCTGTGCGATGAAAAATGCCGGTGTAGGCGTGGGGCTGCCGGACTGGGGAAGATGCCGTCTGCTGGTGCAGAATAAAATGGTACAGATTCATGCGGGAGCTTCCTGTATCGGTCAGGGACTTGGAACAGTCCTGACACAGGTGGTTTCGCAGACCGCTCAGATTCCGGTGGAGCAGATTTGGTACTGTCCTGCAAACACATCCAATTCTCCGGATTCCGGAACGACATCCGGTTCCAGACAGACATTGATCACAGGAGAAGCGGCAAAACGGGCCTGTGAAAAATTGTGTGAAGATTTAAAGACACATTCACTTCAGGAACTGGAAGGAAAGGAATACTACGGAGAATATCTTGCAAAGACGGATAAAATGGGCAGTGATGTTCCGAATCCGGTTTCTCATGTGGCATATGGATATGCAACACAGGTCTGTATTTTGAATGAAGATGGAACGATTCAGAAAATGGTGGCAGCCCATGATGTGGGGAAAGCCGTAAATCCAATCAGTGTGGAAGGCCAGATTGAGGGCGGTGTTGTCATGGGAATGGGATATGCACTGACAGAACAGTATGAGATCAAGGAAGGGCGTCCGGTTTCCAGATTTGGAACACTGGGATTGTTCCGGGCAGATAAGGTGCCGCATATTGAGTCCATGATCATCGAGAAAACAGGAGTAGAACCGGGATACGGTGCAATCGGAATTGGAGAGATCACATCAATCCCGACAGCTCCGGCGATCACGGGAGCTATTATAAACTGACTGGTGAGTTCCAGACGAAGCTGCCGCTTCATGGA